>Ga0210030_1000409_pt1 | contig 32289 bp, 40 predicted proteins | sample CryGeymeta201523_FD_183986 | JGI IMG/M metagenome (GOLD analysis project Ga0210030, IMG submission 183986) | Groundwater microbial communities from Crystal Geyser aquifers in Utah, USA - Crystal Geyser metaG 2015-23 (SPAdes) (version 2) | ecosystem: Environmental > Aquatic > Deep subsurface >...
CCACAAGAAATACGTGTCCCATTGCACCACCAAATTGTTGCAATACTTTATATTCTCCACCTATGTATTTTGTCGTTTCTGTCATTGTTGGTGTGTCGTCTTAAAATGCCCTATAACGTCTTTGTGTATAAAAAGTTGCGTTTTTGACAACGAGGAATTTCCAACGGAAATTCTGAAGTTGGCAAACAAGCAACAACCTTTGGTAAAGCTAAAAATAGCAATTTTTTATACACGGTGTTGCCAGTAGTGTTATTATTTCGTTTGTCTTAATTCAATAATTTGTTCTTTATTCCTACAAATAAATTTTATTCTATTCCAACCCCAGTTTCCAGAAGTAATAGTGTGCTCATTTTTAAATTCAAAATATTCAGTTCCACCATTTTTGAATTTATTTTCCTCAACTTTCACTATTGGTGTAAATTCAATTATTCGATTAATATTTTGTGTACTGTCTTTATTAATTCGTTCAGATATATGAACTTCTTTTATACTCGGTATCCAATGTCCATCATATTTTATTCTTCCTTTTATTTTATAAGAAATTAATGATTTGCTATTAAATAGATTTAATTTACTTTCTACAATATTCACTTCTAAATTCTCTATACTTAAATCCTCTTGATAAGACCACCAAGAAATATTGTATGTTATAGGAATTTCGATTCTTGGATTTCTAGGTTCATTAGATAAAATTCCTTTTCTGCCAAAGTCAGTCAGATAAAGATAAATTCCTCCCAAAATAAGAATCACAAATAAAATTATTCTAAATATAATTTTCAATATTTTTTTCATTCTTACATTACTGGCAACGTCTCGGCTATGAGTAGTTGCGTGTTTCAAGCAACTAATTTAGTAAATAATTACCTACCAAGAAAGTCCGCGAGGACTTTCGTAAGTAGGCGAGAAGCCAGCAATAAATTATATACTGTGTTAGCAACAGTTATATTTTACATTTTTTCAATTAATTTTTTTGTGATTGTTAAAAAATCCATAAAATAATCTTTTTTATTTTCCATCTTATAAATAATATCAGTTAGTTTAAGATCTCGAAATAATTTATCGATTTCCATTTCAAACTTAATCTGTGATTTTTTTTTATTCTTTAAATCGTCACTTAAAATATTTACTTTATGGATAATAGCATTTTCTAATCTAATTTCTTCATCATAATTATTATTTAAACCAAAAAAATCTTTCTTACAGTTTTTCATAATTTCATCATCCTTTTTATTGGGTGTAATTTTTCCAAGTATAAGTTTTATTGTGTCACTTGTGTTTATAAATTTAGTTCTTTCTATTTTTTGAATTTTAATTATTTTCTGTGTTTCTTCACTTAAGGATTTAAAATATTCATAAACAAAACTATATTCATCTTTGGCATAATATTTTAATTGAATTTCTTTAAGTATTTTATATTTCATTTCATTTAAAACACAATCCCTGGCATTGTATGCGTGATTAGTCAAACTTAAATATAAGTTGAAAAGTATTTCTTTCTTTTTTGTCTTGTTGTTTCGGTTATTGATGTATACGACAACAATTATACCTAAAATAATTTTAAGAATTATGTCAATTAATTTGAAAATATTATCTACTGTAAATACAGTCGTGTCTATTGTCTGGTCGGTTTGTATAATTAAAAATAACATACTTGGTTTTAATTGTTGCTAACGGTTTGGCGCTTTGCGAAGGTGGGGTTTTATTTGCATCTAATTTGTCTACAAGGAGTTATACTGCGAAAATAACAAATTTGTCTTAAAAGCAATGCGCCCCCACTTTTGCAAAACGCCTGTTGGCAGTAGTGGTTTTTTATTTGTCGTTATTCTCATTATCAAACAATTCGTGAAGTTTTTGTTGCAAAAGTTTCTTGTCAGGTAGTTTGGTTTTATACTCTGAAACCATTGTCGGAGAAAGGCTTCTGCTCAAAGCATATTTTACCACTTCACTATCTTTGTCTTTGCATAGTAAAACCCCAATACTTGGATTTTCATTCGACTTCTTAACATCTCTGTCTAGTGCTTCCAAATAAAAGTTAAGCTGTCCCAAGTGATCGGGTTTGAATTTATCTGCTTTAAGTTCAAATGCCACTAAACATTGAAGTCCACGGTGGTAGAACAGCAAGTCAATGAAGAAGTCGCTGTTGCCAACTTGCAACTTGTATTCTTCTCCGATGAATAAAAAATCTTTGCCAAGTTCAAGTATGAAGTTTTTTATTTGTCTTACAAGTCCACGCTGTAAATCGCTCTCACTATGTGGGTCAGGTAAGTTTAAAAACTCAAATACATAGCTGTCTTTAAAAGTATTTGTTAGGTCGTGATTACTTTCTCTCAACGCTGTCGAGAGTTTTGAGTTACCAATCATTGTTCGCTCAAAAAGGCTTGCAGAAATTTGTCGCTCAAGTTCTCTAAAACTATAACTCTCTTGTTTAGCCAGTCTCAAATAAAACTCTCTTTCTTCAGCAGTCTTGCATCTTGAAAATATTGCCAAATTATGCGACCAACTAATTTCTCTCAACACTGTTGAGAGTTTTGGAAAGCCCTTGTATGTTTCGTAAAACTGCTTCATTCTCCAGATATTTTTATCGGAGAAGCCTTTTATTTCGGGTTCTTGTGTCTGTATAAAATTGGATAATTCTGTTACTACTGAATCGCCCCATTCTGATTTTTCAATTTTCTTGCTGATATATTCTCCAATATTCCAATAAAGGTTTATCAGTTCAGCGTTTACGGCTTTTATGGCATTAGTCCGAGATTGTTTAATGAGCTGAATTATGTCCGTAAAGCGATTATCCATTGTTTGTTTTTGTATACTACAAATTTACATTTTTTCGTCAATATTTATCCATGCTGCTCGCATTTCTACCATTACTGCCAACGGTCTAGTATAAGCGTAGTGCGGGATTTACAAGCACTTCATTTGCGGTTTAGCAATATGTTTGTTAATATTTAATTCGTTTAAATTTAGTACTTTAGTCCGCATTACGCTTATACATTGTTGGCAACTGGGCTTTATTCTGTGTGCAATTCAGTCCAAAATTCACTGTAAAAATTCTTTGACTCCATAAGTTTTTCGTGATTACCAAAGTCAGCTATAATTCCGTTTTCCAATATATAAATTCGGTCAGCAATTTTTGGTAATGAATGTATTCTGTGAGAAATAAAAATGATTGTTAATTCAGATTTTAGTTTATTGAGTAAATCCAAAACAAAATGTTCTGTTTTTCTGTCCATTGCAGAAGTAAACTCATCCAACAATAAAACTTTTGGTTTTTTATACAGAGCTCTCATTAAGGCAATGACTTGTTTTTGTCCGCCTGAAAGATTGATACCTTCTTCTCCAAGAATGGTAGCATAACTTTGTGGTAGCGTATTTATAAATGTTTCAAAACCGTAATCTTTACAGAACTTTACAATATTTTCAGGTGTGTCTTCTTGTCCTAAAAGAATGTTGATTATAACATTTCCTCCAAAAATAGTAACCTCTTGTGGTACTACGCCTAAAATAGTTCGCCAGTTTTCGGTATTTAACACTGTAAGATTAGTTTCATTATTGACGATTATCGTCCCATTTTCAAAAGTGTAAAATTTTTGTAGAATTTGACCTAACGTACTTTTTCCGCTACCACTTTCGCCAACTATAGCAATGCATTCGTTTTTATTGACTTTAATGTTTATGTCTTTTAATAATTGACTTCTACCTGCAAAGCGAAAGGTTAGATTTTTAATGTCGAGTGAAGTGAAATCTGAAATTTCTGTTGTTCCTTTTTGCTCTTTATCCATTGATGCAAATTCGTACATTCTATTAAAAGCGACTTTGGCTTCGTTTATAGGAATGGTTATTAATGCTAAACTTGCAACGGATGGCAATAAACTTCCTGCAATACCTAGAATTGCCATTAGTTCGCCTAATTGCATTGTTTCGTTATAAACTAGAATTGAGGTGTAAGCTAAAATGCCCATTAAGAATAAGACACTAAATACTCCAGAAAAGACAGACAAGCGTACATTTATTTTACCAAGATTAAAGGCTTTTTCTTGAAAATTGCCATAAATAAGTTGGTTGATTTTTTGAAAGATGGTTTGCCTGTTATTGTTTTTGATTGTGGCAATACCTTGCATTGAGGTAATGTAATTACTCTCGCTAAAGGCATAGCCCTGCATTACTTCTTTTTGTGCATTGATAATACGTTTGTTAAAACTGTAAATAAGCACAAAATAAAAAGGTAAACTAATAGAAGCTATTACCCCTGTTTGCCAAGAATAGTAAAATAAAAAGCCTAACGATACTGTGGTGACTAAGGCATTGATAACTACATTTCCAACTATTTGACTAATAACACGTTGTACACGTTGGGTATCGTTTAAACGTGCCACTAATTCTCCAATTTTACGAGTGTCGAAAAAAGGCTTTGGCAGATTAAGCAATGACGAATAAAAACTATCAACAATACGATTGTTAAAATCTTTGGTTTGACGAATAAGAAAAAAATCTCTTAAAGCTGTAAATAACACCCTAACTAATAATAAGAACGCTACTAATGCGATGCCTGTAATAAGCTTATTAAAGTCCTTTGAAGGTAGAATGTCATCGATTAATTTTTGTGAAAAAATCGCCATTGCCATTCCGAGAATGGCAATACCTAATCCTAACAATACACTAAATGAAATTAAGCGATAATCTTCTTTAAGTAGTTTTAAAAACCATTGCTTTTTGTTTTTGTTTTGGGTTTCGGTTTTTATAAAATCTGAATTTGGCGAAAGCGTTAAACAGGTTTTGGATTTCCAAATGGTGTTTAATTGCTCTTTTGTGTACGTTGCAATACCTTTTGCTGGGTCGCCAATGATAAACTTGTCTTTTTCATAACCATAACATACAAGGTAATGTTGTAAGCGTTCTTGAATTACAACGTGAAGTATTAACAGTTCTTTGTGGTCAATTACGGCTTGTATATCTGCTTCATTGCCTTGTGCTGTAAAACCTAATTTATTGGCTGCTTGATATAACCCCAAAAGGGTAGTGCCTTGTTTTGTTGTACCGCTTAATTCTCGTAACTTTTCTAAGCTATTTGAACCACCATAAAATTGAATGAGCGATAACAAACAAGCTACGCCACAATCAGATTGGTCGTGCTGTTGTGTAAAGGTTTGTTGTAAGTGTTTTTGTGATAGTTTGATTGCTTTAGTCATTTTGTTGTAATGCTCTTAAAATGTCTTTGGCGTTGAGTTGCCCTTTGTGTTTTTTGATGAGTTTTTGGTTAGTATCGTAGATTAAGAGGTAAGGAATGCTGTTAGCATCAAATCGACTAGAAAATATATCAAGGTTATCATATAGAAAATTAATGTTTTGTTGATTGTTTAAGTTGTATTGTTCTGAAAATTGTTTGATTGTTTCAATGGGTTCTGTAGATACAAAAATGAATTGCACATTTTTGAAGCTATCTAAATTATCGCTTATGCTTTGTGCTTCGTGTTGGCAAAAATCGCACTCACTGTTAAAGTAGATAAAAGTGGTTTTTGTGTTTGACTTTAAATTAACTTTTGTAAATGGTTGTTGCTCTAAAGTTAAAAACTTAAATTCTGGGATTACTTCTAATTGTTTTGCTATTTGATTTTTTTCTTTTGCTTTGGTTATAACGTTGTAACCTAGATATGATAGTAACCCTAAAACAGAAATAGCAACTACAAATAATAATATTTTTTTACGCATAACTAGCTCATATTTAAAGTGAAGAACATTACACCAACTACCCAAATTAAAAGGCTAACTCCATAACTACTGGCTACAATAGACATACCTTTAACGGTATTTTCGTTTAGTTCTTTATCAATTAAATACGCTAGAATTACCCAATAAGCCAACTCAAAAAGATTAAAAACTTGTACAGGATAAATAAACCAAGGTTGTAAACCCTCATAACCTACAATATTTAAAGCCGATAATGGATAGAAATATTGTAAATCTTCTAAATTATAGTCGGTTTGAAAGAAGTAAAACCAAGCGGTTTTAAATATTATTACTAACAAAAAAAAAAACTCTGCTTTTACAACAATGTTAAAGAGTTTTTTGTATTTGATTTGTTTACCAAAAAAGAAACAGCCTATGTCTAATATGGAAGCTATAATAGTTACTTTAATAAGTGTTAAAACAGTAATAAAGCCATAAGTTAACCACTGCCAATTTCTTTGTACTACTAATTCATCTTCTATTTCCTTTAAAGAAAAATATTCCATTAACGTATTAACAATTAATTCTTCAGTATTTAATATATACTTCGAAATAAGACTTGTTATAATAGAAATAAGAGAGAGAGCTATAAAATATCTGATGTTTTTCATTTTCTTTTTGTACTAATAAGAAAATATAATCCCAGTATTAAAATTATTGCCCACTCTATTTTGTTTTTAGAAAAGTTAGGAATACCACTAATAAAAATTTTTATTAATAAAATAAAAACAATTATTATTACTAAATAATTAAATTTTTTCTTCATTTGTTTAAAATAAATATATGCGGAGAGTAAAATTACTTTCCGCATAAAATTAAAATTTACTTCATCGCGTTGTAGAATGAACAACCTACAACTCCTGCAGCTAAAGCTACTTGACCCCAAAGTGGAACAGAAAAGAAAACAGTCATTCCTAATCTTGCCATAGCTCCTCTGACAGCTACTCCACCAGCAGTTATTCCAAGGATTCCACAGACTCCATCCATAACATTTCCACCTTCATATTTTTCCATCTGATTTAATTCTAAATTTTTCATAATAAAAATGATTTTTGTGTTACGCCATTCAAATTTAAAATTAGGTTTAGAAATTGCGAATGGCACTAGCGATTCCCTTACCTTTTTGTTTGTCACGCTTGGGTGGTCAGCCCTTTTTTAACCGTTGTTGTTTTTTCAGCCTTGTTGCCAACGGTTCTCGGCTATGAGCAGTTGGGGATTTCTTGCTCTAACTTTTCGGTTTAGCACTAACCTTTGATTTACACTATCATTTTCGATTAATCACCTAAACCCCAATTGCTTATAGCCGATGTTAGCACCAGTATTTTATTCAAGTTCGTATATTAATTCCTTGTATTTATTGTCATTTCTCAATTCAGATATAATTCTTTTTAAGTCAATAATTTCGTATTCAGATGTTTTTTTGTCATCAACGTTAAAGAAAAACACTCGTTTAAAACCATTATATTTTTCTAGTTTTTTGATTTTGTTGTTTATATTTTTTGAATCTTTTGTACTTGACACTTGGGCTATTAACTTTTCATTTCCAATAGTCATTCCGTAAATGTCGATGTCTTTATTGTTTCCGCCAGTTTTTAAAAGTTGGTATTGTAATCTGTATTCTTTGGGTGCAAAATCTGTTCTCAACCATTCACTCGCTATGATTTCAAGAGCAATATCATCAAATTCGTTATTCTCAATACGCACAATTATTTTGGGGAATATATTTTTACGCAAGGTATAGTTTTTCCGTTTTATTGGACTTATAGTAACATTGGATGGTAAAAGTGTTTGAATAAATGGAAATTTCTCAATGTCTATTTCTTGATTTTGTTCTAATTTAAAAATTGTATAAAATTCATTTTCATTTCCTATTTTTTCAAATTGAGTTCCTTGAGAAATTATTCCGACTTTACAGCCAAAATTTTTGTAAGATGAGATTACAATTACATCATTTTCTTGAACAGTTTGGTTTAATGTATTCCAGCGTTGTGCAAACTGTTGCTTTAGTTTTTGTCCGTTTTTTAGATTTTTCCAATCTTCCATATCGGCTTTTGTGTCAAATCGCACTCCAATATGATTTTTACTATAAAAATCCTGAACAATTTCATTTTCAGAGAAGTTCATTCTAAACAGGAAAAATTTATGGTAAGGTTCTTTATTTAGGTAAATGATATTTATAGCATATTGAATTGCCTTTAAATATTTTTCTTTTGAAGGGTTTTGAAGATAAAATCTAACCAAATATTCTGTTTGGTAACTCATTCCCATATCAATTGAATAGCCTTGGAAATTATTGTTTTTGTAATCGGGAATTAAACTGTTTATTAAAAAGTTGTATAAGTGAATGTAGCTTTCTTGAAATGGCTTATTTTCTTTTAAATCTCTTTCTTTAAGTTCGTTAGTTGGGTCTTTTTCAAATTCAATTTTGAAGAAGTCATTTTGTTGTTTAAATACTTTATTGTCTTCTTCAAGATAGCTTTTGATAAGAGTTTTTTTAGAATATTCTTTTTCAACTTTGTTGGTTAACTCAACCTTTAGTTCTAATATGGCTTTTTTTAGGTTTTGGTTTTCAAAATCTTTTAGGGCTAAATTTTCTCCAAACCGTAAATGACTAATTAAGAATTGTAAAGTTGGTTTTAATTGGTCAAGAATATACTTGTCTTTCTGCTGTTTATATTTTTGTTGGTATTCTTTTATTACTTGGTCTAGTAGATTCCAATAATTTAGAGAGGCAAGAACATTTAATTTATTATCAATTGGACTCTTGTCAAATTCGTCACTTAATTTGTCAAACAGACTTCTATATTTTTTTCCGTTTAGTATTTTTTCTATGTTCATTGTTGGATTTTTGTCTATATTGGTACCAACGGTTTGCGTGTATGAGAAGTAGCGGATTAAAAAGCACTTCACTTTCAGTTTGGTACAGACTTTTATTAAAAGCACTGACCTTAGATTTACCACTGAACCCGCTATTTCTTATACACGCTGTTATATGCCGCTTTTCTTTGTCCATCTGTATTTACTTCCATATTCTTTGTCGTCTGTAACAATTTGATACCCAATTTTTTCTCTGTCGTTAACCAAATAATATTGGATTAAGTCAGAATATTGACTATTTGAATAAAATTTAAGCTCATTTTTTTCTGTCCAAGTTCCGTTAAGCACATAGTCAGATTGCATATCGGCAATTAAATAGTTTCCATATTTTGGTATTTGTCCGCCAACTGGAATTACAGATATGTGAATAAAATTCAAGTTACTTCTGTTTTTCAAGTAGCGATATGCAACGAGTTCAAATTGTCCGTTTGGTGATAATTCTCGATGTTCGATTTCTTTATGGTCATCTTTATCAATGTAGTCTAAAGCAGATACCTTAACCTTAATTCCATTGATTTCGATATCTTTAAGTTCAACCTTGTCTCCAGTCCTTAATGATGGCAAAATGTCAAATTGGGCGGAGATGTTTTCATTATCAATCCATTTCACTCTAGTCAAAGTGTTCGGTATTGTAAATCCTCTAAGGTTTTTTGTTGTATCCGATAATTTCAAAATTGCAGTTCCTGCTTGTCCATAACCAAATGCTCCCAAGTCTAAACTGTAGTTTATTAATACCATTGAACTGTCTGGCGAAAATTGTCGGTCATTTTCAACATAGTCTTGGTCGGTCATAAAAACCTCTTCTTTCCTGTCGTAAAAATTACAAGAGGTTAGAATTGCTAATGTCAGTATGATTATTGTCTTTTTCACGGTGTTTTTTAAAGTGGCATATAACGTGTTTGTGTGTAAAAAGTTGCGTTTTTGACAACGAGGAATTTCCAACGGAAATTCTGAAGTTGGCAAAGAAGCAACAAACTTTGGTAAAGCTAAAACTAGCAATTTTTTAAACACGATGTTGTAAACAGTTTTTGTTTTGATTTCAACTTTTCTGGTATTTCAATATTTTTTTAATTTTACTTCATATTAAATAAATTAGTTTAATAAGGTTCGTATATTGTTTTTGTGATTCCGTTTGCATTAAGCATTGATAAGTTATTTCCCACTTTGGTTATAGTAAAAGTTTCTCCTTGTTCATTTTTGTCTCCAATTTTGTATTTACTATTTCCTAAATACTCCCAATTTGTAAGTCCAAAACTAATAGTGTAACATTCATCTGGATAATTTGAGGATTCTATTCTTCCACCAGAGAATTCACTATTCGATTTAAATGTAATGTATTGATGTGGCAGGCAGGTAGGCAATTGAACATTTTCATTATTTTCAAACATTTCAATTGCTCTCCATTCTCCAATTACAAAATTGAAAGAATCATCTTCACTTGAACAAGAGAATAGAAAAATGAATAATATAGAAATTCCATAAAATAATCTATTTTTTTTCATAAGTAATTTTCGATTTTAATTGTTTACAACGTATTTGTATAAGAAAAGTTGCTGGTTTTAAGCTGTAAAATAGCAAATAAAAGCCAAGAAGGAAAATCGCATGGACTTTCGTAAATTGGCTTTTACCTGCAATTTTTTTTATACGGTGTTATGGGCTGTTTTTTCTTCTCTCGTAGCCAATAAAAGCACCTAAAAATATTCCAATTGGTTTAAAAAAATAGGTTTCAAAAATCAAATCAATTATCAAACCAATCAAGGAAAAAATTATAATATTGATAAAAAATTTCTTCCCCATGTTAAAATAATTTAGACAGCCAACCCGCAGCTTTTACAACTGAACCTACAGAACCTGTTACAGCACCTTCAACTGCTCCATAAATAATTGATTCACCATCTACAGGTTCATTTGTTCCGTTTCTAATTCCTTCTTGAATTATAGCTAAACCTACGCCAACAATTGCTCCTACTGCATCAGCTGCAACAATGTTCCATATAAGTGCTTTTTGTTGAACACCAGTCTTTGAAGCCTTGCTATGTAATGTATCTATATTGGCATCAAACCACTCTAAAGAATTAACACAAATTTCTATAATAGATAATGTAATGAATACATTTTCTTTAGAAAAATCATTATTTTCAGTTGTGTAATTATTTCTTGCTTGTTTTGCTAAAATTAATAATTCTTCATCACTAATAACTCCCTGGTAATTGTTTTTATAAGCTGTATATAATTCATCAAGTATTTTTTTGTCTTGGTCAAGTATAATATTTGAACTATGTAAAAAATTTATTTTATCGAATATATTACTTTCTTCCATAGAAAAACTTTTACTCGATTTTGCATAAGATTTACTGAAATTTTTTGAAATTAATTCATTAGTATTTAATAACTTAATTGATTCTTGTTCATTGTCATTTATAAATTTCATTCCTGAAACTTCTCTACTTAAAAAAGAGTTACTTTCTTTAATAATTTGAGATTTAAATTCATTTTCAGAAACATTAAAATTTAATTTATTCTCACTATTCAAAATATTATCGAGAGCTTTATTGTGTATTTTTCCGATTAATTCAGGTGTTAAGGATTGTTGCTCTATAGGAATGTTTTCTTTTTCACAGTTAATAAAAAGAATTGTACTTATTAATAACATTACTACAACTGAAATTGATTTTAAATTTTTCATTTTAATTTATTTTTAATATTTAACGCATTCAACTTTTTTTTAGGAGTGCTGAACACTTGCAATTTTGCCAACTTTTTCAAGAAACTCCGTTTATTTGCAATTAATTATTTTAACTCATTTATTTTTTTCTTCCAAGCTGAGCTTATTCTCGGATATGGTTTAACTTTCACTTTAATTGCCCATAACGTATGTGTATATGGAAAGTAGCAGAGTAAAAATGCTATTATTTTCAGTTTATAAATTAAAATAGCAGAAAAACACAAACTTTGTAGTTTGCACTTAACTGCTATTTTTTATATACGTGGTTGTGGTTTGTATTTTATCTATTAAAAACTATATTATTTGTTTCATATTCTATTAATTTTCCTTTTGGGTTCTTAATTTGTTTAAAACCAAAGTTTTCAATTGATTTATCTTTTCTTTCAACCCAATTTTCAAAATATTTTGCAATGCCAAATTCAAATAAATCTTTTATTTCATTAATATAGAGGTTTAAGTTTCTATTAGTTTCACTTACAGAACAGTTTAAAAGTCCTAAAATAGCAATATTATCTCTTGGGTCATCTGTAAAACCCTCTATACCAATGCAGAATAAAGCAACATAAATATAAGTATCTATTTCTGATGTTTCTTTAGTTTTGAGTAATACTTTCGAAATATTAAAAGCTGTATTTAAAGGTTTTAATGTTTTATTATTATAAAGTTGTCCTCTTAAAATATTTCTATCTTTTTCATTAATTTTTTTAAATTTTTCAAAAAAATTAAAAATTTTATTTATTTTTTTTTTATTCATATATTTTTATTTAGTTAATTAAGCTCCACTAAATTTATAACCTTTAGAAATCAAATAATCTATTTCTTGTTTGAAAAAACCGTCAGCAATATTAGGGTCAGAAATCATCCTAAAAATATCACCTCTTGCTATTGCGTCATCTAACCAACCTTGGTTTGTTAACCAGCCACTAAAATTAGGATCATTCAAAACATTGAAAGTTGTTTTAGATGTTACCCCAGTTATACTTTCTGTTAAACCACTTTTAATTAGTGCATCTGTGCCATTTGGCTGATTTTTTGCAAATTTCCCAATCAGGGTTGTTGTTTTAGAAGAATGTGATATTATATCACCACCATAAACAGGAAATTTTAAGCGTAATACATTGCTTAAAACGCTACCTACTTCATCACCAGCAGTATTTAACAACTTTACTATATTATTATCTAATTTTATTTTTAATCCATTCTTAATTGCTTTACCAATTGTTTTTACATATTTGTACAAAAGTTTAAAAGAAGTAAAGACTTTTTTACCAATTTTTATTGCTTAAGTCAGTCCTTTTAATATTGTACCACCAAAAGCATCTACTATTAAACCAGCTAAACCAATTGCAACTGCAACTGCATCTCCTTGGTTAGCACCTTTAATAACCTCAATAATGTCACTACCAGGAATAAAACCTAACGCTAACTCAGGTAAAAATTGAGCAAACAAATTACCAATCACAGCCCATTCTTCATCATTTTTGAGCCAATATTCTCCGATTATTGAATTTATACTTGGTAAAAAACCAATAAATAAAGAATTTTGAGCAATCGTTTTTTGGTCGGCAAGTGAATATTGACTAATGTCAGCATAATTATTTAAACTTATTATGTCAAATATTTGATTTGCTTTTGTATTAAAAATAGATAGTTCTAAAGATGAAAACCCATAATTTAACGTGTTTGTTAAATTATTTATAATTTGGATTGAAAATTTTGATTAGTAAGTGAGTTACTATTTTCTAATAACCTTTTTATAATATTAGTTTGATTGTCATTATTAAAAAGCCAAAGAAGTTCAGCATCATTTAAAGAGTTGCCTAATAAGTTATTAATTGTATTAGCAGAAATTTCACCACCACAATTACTTGTTTGACAGTTAGGATGTAAAGTAATACCAGTATCAATAGGGCTAGAGTTGTTTGGGGGTGTATTGTTGCCAGGATTTCCAGTATCAATTGGGTCTCCAGTATAAGTGCCACCTCCAGTACTTCCACCACCATCACATTGATAATTTACAGTAACATTTATTGACCAAGTAGAATAAGGTAAAGAACCTTGTCCGTCACAAGACTCAGCTTCTCCTGCTCCAGAATGATTTCCAGAATAACAATCGTGTTTTGTTTCTAAAACTGTGTATTCATAGGTGTTTTCACAACTACTTTTATTAAAAAGGTTAGATACATTTTCTGTATCTAATTCTTCAAAATTTGTGACAACAAAATTTTCTTTCTCGTTTTCAATTCCTTCAGGGAAGGAATAAGTAATAATATGAGCTTTATATTCATTATCGTCTATTGTTTTTGATAAAACTAAATTTTCAATTATGTCTGTTTTATTTATGTTATTTCTTTCTATATAGAAAGAATATGATTCTCTTTTATTATCAGTAGATTTAATATAAGTTACTCTTTCTTTAAAAACAGTAAATTCATTTTTAGAAAGGTAATTCCCTTTCGAAGCTATTTTATTTGTAGGTTTTGAAAGTTTGTTTACTTTGTTAAGTAAATTTATGTTGTTTTCTATAAAGTCAAAGTTTTTATGAGCTATAATAAGTTTTTGCTCTTGTGGTTCAATTAGTTCATCATTGTCACAACTGGATAGTATTATTGAGAACCCAAATAATAGAATTCCAATTTTTAAAAGGTTAGTAATTTTGTTTTTTCTGTTTTTCATAATTGTTTAAATTTAAGATTAATTTTCAATTTTAGTTGTTTAACAAGCTGCAATTTTTTTGTTTTCAATTCAGCCTTTGATGAGCCATATAAACCACAACGTTTCGAAGCTACACGCAGGTGGGGATTTTCAGCACTGAACTTCATTATAAAGTACGGAACTTGCATTTAGCACTTCACTTTCATAAAAGTACTAAATCCCCACTTGAGTGTAGCTGCTGTTGTGTTGCGTTTTTTGTTCATCTTAAATTAAATTCGGTAAAATATATACGATTTCATTCAATTGTTTTAGACTTAAACTTTACAGCTTAACCTGCAATTTTACGCAAACATATTTAGCAGTCTGCCTGTTCATTTCGTCATAAAATAGTGAGTTTACCGTCTAATGATTTACTTTTTATTTATGCATTATCTTTTTCTTTGTAAAATAATGCACTCCCTATAAGAGTAACTCCGATAAATATTCCCGATAAATATTCAGAAAAATCCGAGCCGCTAACCGCTAAATAGATTCCTGAAATTATACTCAATGCTCCGATTGTAATAATCAGTCTTTTTACTGTTTTTGTCATATTCTTTTTTTTAATGATTTTACGTTAATTGTCTCTGTTTAATAGTTGTGGTTTCTAAAATGCGACACAACGGTTTAGGCTATGGCAAGTGCGAGATTTATTGCTAAATTTTTCAATTAAATTTAAAGTTTCTTTTGTTATTGAAACAATCTTTTTATTGAAACCTCGCATTTGCTATAGCCATTGTTGTGGTTTGTATTTATTTTATCTCAGGTAATGGTAATTTTATACTTGTTTTTGTTGATTTATATGAATTATCATCTATTTTCATATGAGTAAGTAATACTGTCAAATGGTCTTTATCACTAAAAATACTATCAATTTTAGGATTCAATAAATTTTTAAGTTGATAACTTTTGCAATTGAAGTTTTCGCCAGATTCACAAACAGTAAAAATTATATTATCAGTTACTTCATCTGTTTCAGGAGTATTTGCACTTCCAGATTCGTTAACATAGAAATAAGTAGTAATATAAGTATTATTTATTAATAATGATTTGATTGAATCTGTTCTTAAAGTTCCAAGCACATAATTAAGTTGTTCATTTTTTATTTCTTGTATTTGACTTGAAACTTTTGTTGAACAACTAATTACTAATAAAGTGCAAATTGTAATAATAATATTTTTCATAATTTTACTTTTTATTTTCTTATTGAGACATGAATATGATATTTATGCCCTCCAATATTATAATTTAAATCCCACGTACCATTACTATTATAATATTTATGTTTAAAAGCTGGTCCAAAATTTTCTCTAATCCAAATAAAACCATCAAACCCTTTTTGAAGTTCTGTAATTTGGTTTGTTACTCCTGATAGAGACATTTTAACACCATTTATTCGACTAATATCAATTGCCGTACCGTTTGAGTGATTGCTGGTAGGGCTATGTTTTCCATTAGTTGTAGCCATTATATAAATACTAGTTATTTTTTCTGAAGCGGACAATTTAAAATTTGCTTGCTCAATTGCATCTTTTATACCCGCAATTAAATCTATTGAAACTTCCTGATTGGCATTTTTATTGTCAGATTTAGTTGTTCCAAATTGTAATGAAACTTGATCCCCATTTGAAAGTGTTAGTGGATTTGGAATTAATTGTTTAGTACCTGTATATGTATACCCATCGTCTGGTGTTTTTGTTTCAATATAGGTTTCTTTAAAATCCACATAATCACCTCTTATTAAAGCCTCAATCGCTTCTTTAGCAAAGTTTTTACCATTAATGGATCTATTTTGTTCAAGAAAATCAAAGGTTTCGTTAGCAATGTTTGTGTTAATACTTAAATAATCAGATTGTTGAGGAGTTAACGAAAGAAAATTAGTTAAGATATCAACAACAGCACTTGACCCATCTGGATTAGTTGGAGAAGTTATAATGTTTCCATAAGAACCATTATTATTTGAAATTGTACCTCCTGTTCCAGTATCAACAATGGTATTTTCAGGATTATCAGTAGGGTCTCCGCCACCACCACCACCGAAACAAGTTCTCGATTCTAATACCCATTCATATTTTGGATCTTCTTCATTACCAGCACCTACCAATTCCCCTTCATCTCCTTGATCAATCTCTACAAGTGTCCAATACTCTATGCAGTCACCTACTTCAATAATTTTATTAAGTAATTCACTTGAGTCAAAATCAATTAGATTATAAGTAACCTCACGTAATTCCAAATCAGTTTGAGTAAATGATTTTAATTGATTTATAGAAAAATCATAATTTACAATTATAGCATCATACTCTCCATTTTCATTAAGTGATAAAACTAAATTCTCAATATTAAGATCTGATTTATCATCTCTATAAATTGAGAATGTATATGAATGTAGATTATCTTTTTCTATATAAGTTACTGAATTTGTGTTTATTGTAAAATTATATATTGAATTATATACTTTTTTTGATTTTAAAGATGTTTTTTTGGATTCAAACTTATTTAAGTTCTGAATTAATTTGTAATTATCAGTGAAATCATTTTTGTTAATAACAGTCAGTTTAATTTTACTTTTTTCATTTTTCACATCTATTAAACTTTCATTTTCCTCACAATTTGAGAGTGTAAGAAGAATACCAAGTAAAAGGATAATAGTTTTAAAATAATTTTTCATTCTTTTCATAGTGTTTAAATTTAAGTATTAATATTTAATTTTCAATATTTTAAACAAGTTGCAATTTTTCTTGTGTTTGTTTCTGTCGTAATATAAACCACAACGTTTTGCATATTTATGAAGTGGCGGATTATGAAAACGGATTTTTCAATTAGCACAAAACTTTATTTTATGCACAAAGTTTAAATTTAGTACTAAACCCGCCATTTCATAAATATGCTGTTGGCAGAAGTGATTATTTTAGTTTCATTACTTTTTCTAGTAAAGGTGGTAATTTTGTTTCGGGATTTATTTCGTCATTGTTCCAAAAACTCATTACACAACTCATATAATTTTCTCTTACTTTTTCTGCAACATAATAAATTGTCAATGTTTTTCCACCTGACATTCCTGCTAATGCTCCTGTTAAACCTGTAAAGTCATAAATCACTTTTTTAGCTTTTGTTGGTACATTTTCAAATTCTACATCTACAATTTCTTCACTCAATATTTTCCCACTTTTACGTGACTTTGTCATTTCAAGTTGGTTTTCTACACTTTCTTTTGCATCTTCTAAACTATAATGAACTGACCAATTCATTTCGCCAAAATACGGACACTGAACTGTATTTAAAAAATATCCAATAACAAATATTTGCAAGTTCAATTTGTCTATTTCCAAAATTAATTTTATTCGTTTGCATCGAAACGAAATTTGATTTCGGAATTTTATTTTCAATAATCAAATTTGTCAATTCTCTTTGCATTCTAAAATCTTCATTAGAAGTTTTTGCAAACCAAATAACTATAATTTTTTTGTCATTATTTTCTACAAAAAAATAGGAATTTCTTTGAGTTAATTTTTCATTAAGCTTTTCAGTTTTATGAACAACTATATTGTTTTTTGAAATACTATCATCTTTAGTTTTTAAATCAACTTCTTTAATAGAATGCTTTTTAAAAATCTTTTTTAGTCCTTTTTCGTCAAAGTTGTAATTAAAAACTTCACTTGTAATGCTATAACCATCAATATTGTACCAAATTTTACCATTATTATCTAGTGCAACTAAACGTTCTAATATTTTAGACTCTTGGGCAAATAAATTGCACGTTATAAGTAAAAATAAAACTAAATATCTCATAAACTCTATTTGTTAATTGTAAAAGTATAAATTGGAATATTATCTTTTGATGACTTTATCCAATTTTGAGCATTTTTAGGGTCATTCATTTCGATTCCATCAACTGGAAAAATTTTAAATTCTTGACACCAATTTTGAGGATTTTCTCCATCACGTTTAAAATATGTTTGTCTAACTATTATGCTGTCTTTTGGTTTTACGGTAAAAGAGTTGTTAATTGTTTGCGGTCCCATAATTTGGGAAAATTTTAAAACACTTGCAGAAAAACTTATTGGTTTTTCAGAAGTATTTTTCACAATAAAAGCTGTCATCGGACTGTTTCCATTCAAAACTCCACAACTTGTAATTATTGTTGTAATTAAAATTAATAAAATTATTTTTCTCATTTATTTTGTTTTAGCGGTCTGTTTGTTTATCATTTCTGCCAACGTGTTCGTGTATGGAAAGTTGCGTGTTTGAGGGCGAGGATTTTCCGAAGGAAAATCGGAAGCCAGCAAACGTGCAACCAACTTTGTGCTAGCTAAAACTAGCAATTTTTTATACACGGTGTTGGCAACAGTTTTTATTACCATTTATCTTTTTCAATATCTTTCGAAGTATTTCCTTCCTTGATTGATTTTTCAATAGCATCTAAAGAAGCGATTGCTGCAATATGTGATTTGTAAAATGCTTTACCCATTACGGTCTTTTGAACTCCTTTTGGGTTTATTGGATATGAATCTTCGACTTTAAAAGTTGAATACGATGGTGGCGTATCTCCACCAACAATTTTTTTCTCATATTCGGTTAATGTTAATATAATTCTTGCTCTTCCATCTTTCACATCAACTCTGACAATATGCCAGCAATCAACATATGTAGTAATTAATGAGATTCCAATATGGACATCATTGTATAATCCTTTAGCAACTATTCTGCCTAAATCTTTGTCTTGTGTCTGAATTACAGACTTTCCACTTCCATAATTATAAACAAAGTAGTTAAGTGCTCTATTGTAAATTTCTTCTGTTGAAATTTCGGGTACTTCTACTATTCTCGTATAGATAACATTTCCGTTGTCATCGAGTTGCCATTGTCCTTCTATTTCCGCCAACATTTTTTTTGTAGCTCCATTTTGTGCAAAACTCATAGATGATATTAAAATCAAGATTAATAGGCTGGTAATTTTTTTCATATTCGCTGGTTATTTTGTTTAAAGTTCAAATTAAAATTTCATTTTAGCTTACGGTTTTCCGCAATGTTTGTTTTTACTCAAATTGTTGCCAACGGTCTCGGCTATGAGTAGTTGCGTGGGTTAGCACTCAATTTTGCAAGTACACTACAAGTTGGAAATTCCGCAGGAATTTCCAAAGTAGGCGATAACAAGCAATTACTTATAGCCATTGTTGTATGCAGTTATTTTTTCCTTTTAAATGTCTGTATTACACTCTTAATATCTGAAATTGCTTTTTCACTTCCTGTTACATAAGTTCCAATAAAAAGGTAATATCCTCCGTTTTCGTCAAATAAAATGACTTGATACATTTCTTCATTTTCCTTGTCGTTGTTTTTAGCAAAAAGTTCAAATCCTTTTAGATTGTCAATTTCTATTTCATTAATTCCTTTGCTTGGAATTACAGAATAATCGTCTGGATATTTCTTTAATCTTGAAATACAAAACAATTTTTCGTTTTTAATCTCAACGTTTGCGAATGATTTGTCAGTCAATAATGTTGCTTTATCTTCACTTTCTGTTGGTGTTTTCAAATCTCGGTTTAACAGTATTCCATTTCCCATTACAGCCTTGAACTTTAGAGAGCCAACATTTTCATTTAGTGAGTAATTAAGAGCATCTCTTGGATTACTTTCGGTTTTTGAATCTACGAATGTCGTTAAAATACTTTCCTTTATTTTTTTTCCTAATTGTAGAGAATCTTTTAGATAAACACCGTTTATTAAAGTGCTCGATTTCTCATTACCATAAATGATAATTTGTTTTGAAAAAACCATTCCGTTTGCAGATTGGTCTAATTCTAAAAGTAATCCATCAAATTCCGCTACTTTAATTTCCTTTTTTGTTTTTAATTCCATTCCTTGCTTTTGCATCATTTCTGAATTAAATCCTTTAGAAACTTCTGAATAAGGTCCAGGAATTTCCATTGCCATAATCATTGAAGTTTGGTCATTAGGGTTTTGAAAACCTTTGAAGTTGTTTGAAGATTCAAATGATGTTGGCGGAACCATAAAAATGTTCGTTCCTTTAATTTGAATATGATTTTCAGATTTTTCTTTAGGTAATTCTTGTCCAAATCCAGCTAGTGAAATTGAAAGTAATAAAGTCGTAATTCTAATTCTTTTTATCATTGATTATCGTTTGTTTTAATTGCATACAACGTTTTGGCGCTTGGCGAAGAAGCGGATTTCGAAGCACTAAACTGTCTGCCAGCACTGAACTTGATACGAAGCACAAAGCTTCATTTAAGCACTGAACCCGCTTTTTTGCCAAACGCCTGTTAGCGGTTCGGCTTTCTTTGTCAACAAGTTTGGTGTATCCATTCATATTTTCCATTTCTGTATGTTATTAGTCCGCCACCAACTTCGTCTTTACCCAAAGCGATTGAAGGATTTTTCAGCTTAACTGTTTTACTGTCCAAAACGTCTCCGTCTTCTGTAAACGTTGTTTCACTTGTCTCCTTGTCTTCAACAAGTCCCCAATAGTCAACCCAATTGAATTCGGTCATATGTGCAAACTGTTTTCCAAAACCAATTTTTACTCGCTCATTTGTCTTTCCGTGTATGATGATTATTCCCGATGTTTCGATTTCTTTTTTATAAATCACTTTGTCTAAGAATCCGTCTCCGTTAAAGTCTGCCGTAATTGTATCGGTCAATTTATATAATGTTGCTTTTTCAAATCCACTTAAAGATTGTTTTCTATACTCCTCGGTCTCTTTTTCGTCTGTCGTGGCTTGTTTATCAGTTTCTTTATTGTCTGAATAGGTTGTGTCCAAAACTTGTTCAGCCTGAGTTTCTATACTTATATTAGAATTCTGTTCAGTGTTGGTTTGTCCGCAACCTGTTAATATTAAAATTGTCAATATGTAGATTATCTGTTTCATTGTCGTTTTTTAAGCTTACCGCTAACGGTTTGCGTGTATGAGAAGTAGCGGATTAAAAAGCACTTCACTTTCAGTTTGGCACTGACTTTTATTAAAAGCACTGACCTTTGATTTAGCACTGAAACCGCTATTTCTTATACACGTTGTTATGCCACGTTATTCTTATTTTTAACTACTTATTGAGCAGTCAGATTGTCCACGATTTACAGAAATTATTAACTTTATATAGATAATTCGTTGTATATTAGTTTATAATTTCGTTATTTTAGGGATATTATTATGATTTAATTTAATTGATTTAAAATCCAATTTGATATTTCTGTTAATGCACTTGGTGAAAACGTCTGCTCAATTGTTGAATATTCAGAAGGTAGACCAGTTTCACATTCTTGAAATAGGTGGTTTAATTTTGGGAATTCTATTATTGTTACATTTTCATTTCTTCCTGTTTTTAAAGCACTTTTTATTGCTGTTAAATTCTCATTAGATGACACTTGTAAGTCTTTTTCTCCATTCACGGCTAGTATGGGACATTTTACTTTTTCTAATGCTGTTGCTGGATTATATTTCAAAAAGTATAACATCCAAGGGCTTGTAATTTGATTTACTTGTAAATCTACAAATTCTTCTATCGATATTCCATTTGGAATTTTAGTAATTGTATCATTTTTCAACATCTTATTTATAGTGTTTTTTAAACTTTCTTTAAGTGTTGATGTGTCGTTTGACTCAACAACCATTTCAAAAAGTTTAGTGTTTGTTCTAATTGATTTTTTTATATCTGTATCAGAAACTCCATTTGCTTTCGCTATTAATTCTTGTTGTTTTAATAATAATTTATTACCTTGAATTCCTGTTCCTGCCAATAATACTATAAAAGCTACATCTTTTGATTTACTTGCTACCATTGGTGCAATTATGCCACCTTCACTGTGACCAATTAAACCAATTTTATTTTTATTAATTTCATTTCTTTTCTGCAAGTAAGTGATAGCACTTTCTACATCTGTTGAAAAGTCAGTAGTAGTTGCAGTTTTAAAATCTCCTTTTGAATCGCCAACTCCTCTGTCATCATATCGTAAAACGGCAATTCCATTTTTTGTTAAATAGTCAGAAATTACTAAAAAAGGCTTATGACCGAATAGTTCTTGATTTCTATTTTGTGGCCCACTTCCTGTTATTAAAATTACCACAGGGAAAACGCCATTTTTATTTGGTAATGTTAATGTTCCTGCTAAACTAATTCCTGCTTTTTTATTTTCAAAAATTATGTCTTCCGAATAATACGAATATGGTTTTATTGGTTCTTGTGGTCTTACAGGCTTTTCTTTTTCAATTCCTTCTTTTGATAAATTCATTGGGAATTCTTGCCCTCCTTGTTTAAAAACTCCAACAATTTTATTTTCGCTTAATTCTCCACTATATTCAATTCTAGAATTAGTAATTTCAAATTTAATTTTTGAGTTTTCAAAAATTGTATTAGTTACAGGAATACCCTTTGCTCCTTGGTCTGGACTGTCCATTGTTGAACTATAACCGTCGTTAGATTTTGTTACATTGAAAACAAGTCTTAACTGCATTCCCTGAACTTTTAAAATACCATTCCATTGTCCAGTAACATCTTGTCCAAAAAGGTTAAAAGAGAAAATTGTCATTAAAAATATTAATCCGTTTTTTTTCATTTGGTTAAAGTGTTTTTAAAAATTTTGATATTGCAATTATTGTGATAACTAATACTACTAATGCAATAATTGATGTTAAATTTGCAAAGTTTACTGTCCAACCAAAATATTTATTACGTTTTGGTGGAAATATCCGTTTATCATCTTTGTTAAAGTAGAATATGCCAAATTTCCAATTCTTAGGGTCTTTGTGCCATTGTTCTAATAATTCTTTTGTTGGTTTTTCTTCTGTTTTCATTTTATAAATATTATTTAAAGGTTTTTTTTTAAATTTATTTCTTTATTTAATGGAATTAGCAAAAGTATAAGTGCTGAGAACATAACTATCACAAAAGTAAAAATACCAAAAACTAGAAAAATCAGAATATGAAAAATAATGCCTAAAATGAATAGCTTATGTTTGAAATAAGAGTCTTTGATAAAGATACTATTAGCAAGAAATAATTCTAGAATAATAATAAAGTATGTTGTTAGTACAAGTATTAAAGGAAAATCAAAAAGCATATTTAGTAAGTTTAATCTTGTACCTGTTGCTCCAAGACTAGGGTCGTTAATAAAGTAATAAAGAGCTGTACCTTCGGTCCAATTAGGTGCAAACAGTTTAGATATTGCTGCATCAAAATATATTATAGCAACTTGAATTTTTAGTATTTGAATTGTAATATAATCAGATATTTTAGAATACTCATTCTGTTGTTTTTTGATTTTATACCAATGATTTACTCTGTTGTCAGTTAAGGTTAGTGGAATAATTAAAAATGTCAATGCTGATGCTACTTGAGCACCCCCGTCTACTATAACAAGTCCTGTATTTACACTTAGAGCTAACCACCAATGTAATAACCCTGTTATTTTTGGATAAAACCCTGATATTATAAATACTAGGATTAATATTGCTATAATTTTAGATAAATAAGGATTAAAAGAGAATAGACAGAAAAAATTAATTTTAGATAATAAAGTGCCGCTACAATTGGGTATACTAGGAACTCCTAAACCTGTATGGAAAAGAATATCTAGCGGATTAAATAAAATCACAAACAAGGTAGAAAGAGCAAGTAAACTTCTTATAAGTCCCAATGTGTTAGTGTGGTAATTACATTGTTGACTTTTATTGTATATGTTGAAAATGGATTTATACATAAATGTTACTCAATTATTATTTTAACAAACTTACTCGGCATTTCAAGTTGATTAACTTTGTTTCGCCATAAGTAAGGCAATGGTTCAATTTTAGCAAAAATATATTCACCTTTTAACTCTGTATATTTTACATCTCTCTTTAATTTTATAGTTTTTATAGTATCATTATCAATTATTTTTAATAAGTTTTTTCCTGTGTTATTAGGATGCCATAGATTTTCATCTATTAGACTTGTAATCATACCATACTCCATACCAATAGCTCTTTGAGTATTAATCATTCCGTAAAAATTAGCAAAGGATGAATTTGGTAAGTTAGGATGCAATATATAGCCTTGTGAATTCTTTTGAAAAATATAAACATATTCCTCCCTTGGGTCTTTTGTGAAAAAAGGCCATCTATTTGGAAAAATTATGGATAGATTCTTTTTTATATTTTCATTGATCATCAAAGGAGTTTTTGGCATTGCTCCTACTAGAAGGATAATGCCAAAAAACATCCAAATGAAAATATTTAGAAAAATAAATTTTTTCTTCCTATTTGATAACATTTAATTCTGCGATTGAATTAATGAAGTTTTCTTGTTCCATCCTTACGGCTGTATCTTGTGCTTCAATTGCAGACCAATAAATAATATCCACATATACTGCTACCCAAAGTGCCGCAGCTACAACAACGGCAACTGCCCAAACTGCAACACAAGCTTCTTTAGCTTGATAACTCGGCTGATAATCTTTTAAAAATTGTTTAGATTTTAAATTTTGAATATCATCTAAGTTCACAACCAAATTTGACTTTTGTCGAGATATTTGTTCTTCAATTTCATCATAATTAAAGCTAGTCAATGTTTGAATTGCTTCTTTTATAATGTTCTTTGAGTTGTTTAATTCATTTCTGATAATTACACGATTTCCTGTATAAACTGCATTTTCAAGATTGGTAAAATATTCAGGATTACTTTTATCTATTTGTGCAATTAAATCATTTTGAAATTTTAAAAAAGCAGTTTTTTGTTCACTTGTAAATTGTGATTTTAGCTTTTCAAAATCCTCAAAATTAGATAACTTTTGAGAAATTTTACCTTCAGCAAAAAAGATACCTTTGAATAACTCTTTTCCTGTTATTTGATTTGTTTCTAAAGTTTCATTAATCGTGTCATCATATTGACTACAAGAAACAAAAAGAATTAATGATGCTAAAAACATAGCAAAATAGGGCTTTCTAAAATAATTTAAAATATTCATAATTAGTTTATTTTGATGGAAAATGTCTTTTTAATTTTTAAGACTTTTCCAAGTTAATAATTTTTTCTACTCTTTCGATTTTCGTAACTCGTCTGCCCTATTTTTTATTTCTTTTCGACAGAATTTCACATTTTTTGATTTTGGATGGTCAGTCCTTTTTTGACCGCTATGTTGGTTTTAATGTGGCATAACGGCTACATGTATAAGAATTTGCGAGTTTGTCAACGAGGAATTTCCAACGGAAATTCTGAAGTTGGCAAAGAAGCAACAAACTTTGGTAAAGCTAAAACTAGCAATTTTTTATACACGATGTTGTACGTAGGCTTTTTAAATTCATTTTTTTTCCTTAACTAATTTCCTTATTCATTAAATACATAATTTTTCCACTATATATTAAAAAAGGTATTCCAGTTCCAAATGTAATTGCAATGATTAAAGTATCGAATTTCCAAATTCCGATTAAAACAATAAAAAATGTGATAAGCATTAAAATCAGTCCAAAATAAATTAAATTTTTTCTTTCTAATATTTTTTCGGAAAACAAACTAAATATTACAATAACTTTTCCTATTAGAGAAACTAGTACAATTAACAAAATACTACTTTCAAACATATATTCTTTTTTGAATTCAATTCCATATTTTAAAATTTCTGGAATGCATAGAAATTCAAACATTATCATTATTCCTCCAGCGTGAGCAGATGGAATTGAAATTATAATTATAGAATTCAGAATTAAAGTTAATAATATCTCTTTTTTCATTAAACTCTAACGGTTTTTCAGCTTACGTACAACGTCTTTGTGTATAATTCGTTGCGTTTGATTAATAATTTAGTTTTTAGATAGTTAAATATCTTTTAAGTTGATGTGTGTTTTCTAAAGTTGCGATTTGCAAGCAATGAATTATACACGGTGTTGGCAAATCGTTTTTTATCTCTGTTCTTGTTATTTATTTTTCAAACTTAATAGTTTATTTTCTTATATTGCTTAAAATTTAAAATTATGAAAACAATTGATGTTCAGTTTTATGGTAGAGAAGAAATTACAACTGTTTTAATTTCAAGTATTAAATATATTCAAGATGAAGATATGGGTGATACTATTAATGCAATTCTTTATTTTATGGATGGTACAAGTCAAATACTAAATATAAATAGAGAAAAAGTCAAGAATTTAATTGACCGTTGATAATCTATCTATATGATCATGAACTAACATAAGAAGATATTTAGCTACAAATGCTTTTTCTCCTCTTACTATTTCGTAAATCTTTTTCGCATCGCCTTCAAAAGGTTCTTTTTGTTTTTCTTCTGTTGTCATAATTTTTAATTTATTAAATCTTTTTTAATTTCTTCTTTATACTTTTGAGTTTTTAAATTCTGTAATATATTTTTCAATCATTTTTGTTATAGTTTATTATTTAATATAAATACCATAAAAGTTAAAACAAGTTCTACTTTCACACTCTATGATATTTATTATTTTAGAATTATTTTGCAGTCCTTCAAAAATTAACTGAAATGTTATTTTTTTATTATATTGAACTACTTTATGTTTTGGGGAATATTCAGTGTTCCAAATACCAATTAATTTTAATCTTTTATCATTTGTATAATCATAAATATAAGTGTCAGGATTTATATTAATCCACATATCTTTTTCATATGGTGAGGTATATTCAAACTCCACTATTGTTTTATCGTCTTTATTAAATATTTTAGTCACGTCACAATATTTAATATTCTTTTCTCCAGTTGAATTTATAATGAAGGCTTTATCCTTAATATTCCTATTGTTTAAAATAGAATAGTTATAGATATCACTTTCTAAATTATCTAATAGGTGATGTACAAAATTAAAGCAATTAACTAAATTCTGTGTTCCTGTAATACTTTCAAATTCAGCAAGATTAGAGCAACTGTCAACTTTATCACTAATTAATTCATTGTATTTATTAGAAAGATTTATTTTAGTTTCTTCTAAAATATTTGAACTATTTAGTGCTTTAAAGATACTTTTTTTTCTTTGGCTAATATTTTCAAGAGTTTGTTCTACAATATCTTTATTATAATCTATTATTGATTGTTTATTTTTTAATGTAGAATTTATATAATTAAGATTAATACTACTTTCAGTTTTATTATACTTTCTTGCTTGTTTTGAATATTCTAAAACTGTATTTTCAGATTTGATTGTTTTTCTTTTCTTCAGTCCCATAGTAAAACCTCTGTTATAACCATCACTATAACTGTTATAATTTTCATCTACTCCTGGGACTGGAGGAATAGGAGTAATTGGTTCCATACATCCAATTCCTTGGTCTTGACAAAATCCTTTTTTATAGCCAACTTCAAACCCTTTATCAAAATTTGATTGTGCAAAGATTGAACTTGTAAATAAAATTAGAAGTATAATTATAATATTACTTTTTTTCATGGTTATTTAAGTTTTAACTTTATAACTAAATTCAATTAATAATTTTTCAAATTTTATACTTATATTGCAGAAAAATTCAAATTATGGATAAGCAAAAACAAATGGTCAGAACTTTTATTTTAGACCCCTCTAAAGTTAATTTCACTTTAAGTAAGGCAATAGAGTTTCCCCTTTTCTTTGGAGAGAATTTTGAAGATTATTCAATTACAAATACTTCAATGTCAACTCTTCTTGATGGAACTGTTCTGTTGCTTGTTGTGTTTACATTAGATTAACAAATCTTTGCATAACTTACTATTCTAACTGCTTCTTTTAAAGCTCCATTGCAAATGTATTTTTCAATGTCTTTAAGAGAGTTTAAGTATGTTACTATTTTTCTCACTTCTTTTCCTTTTTCTGTTTTTACAAATTCGCTTGCCGAATTAAATTCTCCATAAAAATTAGGTTCTTCCGTATTTCCTGTTGTTTCCATTTTATTTTAAATGTTTGCCAACGGTTTGCGTGTATGAGAAGTAGCGGCTTAAAAAGCACTTCACTTTCAGTTTGGCACTGACTTTAATTAAAAGCACAGACCTTTGATTTAGCACTAAACCCGCTATTTCTTATACACGCTGTTGTGTGCTGCCTTTCTGTTTATCATTACTTTAATTTGATTTGTATTGAGTTATCAGGCAGGAATAATTTTTCCATTACACATGCAATTCTTGTCATACAATTTGAAGCTGAAATATTTATATGAATAAATAACAAGTCGTCATTCAACTCTTTTACCTTGTCCCAAACCTTACCGTCAAAAGTTTTATATCGACTTGTCAAATCAACATTTGAGTCTATTAACTCTTTTAGTGAACTCCATTTTAATATAGTTTCATCTCGTCTAAACATATCAATTTGGTTGTCTAAAATATACTCAAAATCATATTCAGGCTTATCTTTCAAATATTTTAAAAATTTGATAAATACGTCTTGCCACGAATTGACTTTAATTATGTCGTCTAAAATTTGTAATTCTACTGGTTTATTTCCTTCTGCTATATTTCCTGCATCTGAATCTAATGGAGAGAATAATGTGCTTTCAATTGTTTGAGTATTCCAATTTGCTTTATTCTTGTATTGGTCGGGTAATGGGAATGTTTCTAAAAACCAATTAACCATATTGGACTGATGTTCCTTGATACTTTGTTCATTCCAAACATTTCGATTTATAACATCAAGTCTATAATTGAGTGATGATGTGTTAAGTTTTCTTTTCTTTTCTTCAAATGATTTATTACCTATTTCGCTGTTAAACTCTGTAAGAATCAGGTTGCCTATGTTATGCAAGTAATTTTTGTGAATTTCTTCAAAATGTTCGCCTAATTCTACCTTCCAACTATCCTCTAATTTTTGGGGCATTATATGCTCAATTGTAATTTTAGGATTTCGGAAGTCAACAGATACCTTTGAGTTGTGTTCCTCAATCTTTCCTAAGATAAGTTTTGAATATTGCTTTAGACTTTCATAAAAATTCATAGAGCTAAGTGCAGTATTCATTTCTGAATTATTGGGTAATCTTAACCTATAAAACATATTGGTAAGGAGTTCGAGCATCGAAGTATTGCCTTTGGCAATACCTTCAATCCTTTTACTTAAAATTACAATGTTTTTGTTCTCGCCTTGAGTTAAACCCAATATTCTTCGTCTAATTAAGTAAGTTCTAATTACCTTAAGAGTTGAAATCAATATTTCATCACTAAGTCTTATGCCATCAATTGTGTATTGATGATATTCAAAAAGACCCAATACAAAAGGTTTAAATGCTTCAGCCTTTATGTCGTGGAAAATATTTCTTGTCAACTCTTTTATTTCTTTGTCTTTGTTATTGTCATTTGAAATAGTATCATTGTTAATTTCAGTTACAATCCACTTGTAGCATTTAACATATCGTACAATGTCATTGATAAAAGCATTATGATTTTCAAATCCTGTATCCACAAAGTCTTTAAATTGTTGATAAAGTTCTTTTGTATTGTTGTCACTTACAACTTTAAGGGAGCTTGCTGTTTTATATTGTAAATAGTCTCTAAAAAACTTTGATGTGTTCTCAAATAGGACTTCTTCTATTTTTGGATGCCAAATTTTTTCATAAATATCAGACTGGTTTTTACTTTCCATATTTAGGAGAACAAAATTTCTAACTAGGTCTGATAATGTAAGTGGTTTACCTAATGAATTTAGTGTTTCAAATATTATTTGAGGGTCTTCTCCCTTAAATGGTCTTTCATCAAGAAAAATCACTGCAACATTCATTCGTTGAATTGCAATAATATAATGTTCAAAATCAACTGCTGGATTAAGTCTTTTCTTTTCGTTGATAAGCTTTTTCAGAAATTCATAAGCATTGCTTATCACCCCGGGATTTGGTTGTGTTCTATTTACAAGTGCCTTATAGGAATCCCAATCTTTTGTCACTTGTTTTAGTTTTATTTTATCTTGAAAAGAAGATGAGTTGTTGGTTAAATAGTTCTGATTTATAAAATCTTGTTTTACTGGGTCGGTTTCAGTATCTCTTAGTGCAATTAAAAAAATAAGTGTTGTTGTAAGTCTTTGTTGTCCATCAACAACTACCGATTTGTTTGCGAATCCTGCCTTTTCTTCTTTGATAACAACTGTTCCAAAAAAGTGCTCTAACTTGTCGTGTTGTTTAGCGTCTAAGTGTGATTCAATAATTCTTGAAACGTCACTAAAATATCTTTCAATTTCAGGTTTTCCCCAAGCATAGGCTCTTTGAAAAGGTGGTATAAAAAATGATGTTGCGTTTTTCGCTAACACGTCATTTATTGAATGGCTCTCAGTCTTCATTGATTTATTTTCTGTTTACTGTTGTTTTTTAAGGTTGCACACAACGGTTCTCGGCTATGAGTAGTTGCGTGGGTTGGCACTTAACTTAGCAAGTACACACCAAACTGAAAATCCGCGAGGATTTTCAGAAGTAGGCGAGAACAAGCAATTACTTATAGCCATTGTTGCCAACAGTATTTTATTTATTAAAAGTTAATTCCGTTCCTTTAATCATTATCTTTCCTTTTTTTGCGTTTTCAATTCTTTTCAGTTCACTTTTTGTTATGATTCTTATTATTGAAAAGAAAGATTTTTGATTTTCAAATTCAGAGCTTTTGATTATTTCCAAATTCCCAATTTCAGTAGAGTCTATTTTTATTTCAGATGGTTTTTTGATTAACTTATTGTCAATTATAAAAACCTTATTGTCAATTAAGTTTATGTTTTTATAATCTATTTCGCTTAAAGTTTTGAGAGAAACGTTTTCTTTTAATTCAATGAATATTTTTCCGTTTCCCTCTTTTACAACGTTTACATTTTTAATATTTGAGTTAGACAGATAAATTTTATCCATATCGACTTTTGATGAATCTATTAAGAATTCAACATTGCTTTTTTCTTGATGCACTTTTTTGTTTTGTGAAATGGCAAATAATGGCAAAATTAGTAATATAATTAAAGTGTTTTTCATTTTATAATAGTTTTTAATATTTCATTCCGCTGAATTTCGTAGTTATAGTGTCATTTTTGACTTCAAACTCAACCCATTTGTCAAGTGCTCCGCCATTTGTGTAATACCCATAACCTTGTGTTTCTTTTTTCCCATTCATTCGGGTAAATTCCAACACATAACTTCCGTCACTTTGATTTTCTTTCATAGCTAGAAAGTCAGAAACATTTTCATTAGGTTCAATTCTGTCAAATTTTAATTCGTCAAGATTTTCAGATGTAGTAAACCTAACATTCTCAATTGGAAAATCCGATTTATTCTCAATCGTGAATTCAATTCCATTTCCTTTTCCAATGAAATGACAAGAACTAAAAGTCAAAATTATTGCTATGGTAAGTATTTTTTTCATATTGTTGGCAACGTGTTCGTGTATGGAAAGTTGCGTGTTTGAGGGCGAGGATTTTCCGAAGGAAAATCGGAAGCCAGCAAACGTGCAACCAACTTTGTGCTAGCTAAAACTAGCAATTTTTTATACACGGTGTTGGCAACAGTTTTTATTACCATTTATCTTTTTCAATATCTTTCGAAGTATTTCCTTCCTTGATTGATTTTTCAATAGCATCTAAAGAAGCGATTGCTGCAATATGTGATTTGTAAAATGCTTTACCCATTACGGTCTTTTGAACTCCTTTTGGGTTTATTGGATATGAATCTTCGACTTTAAAAGTTGAATACGATGGTGGCGTATCTCCACCAACAATTTTTTTCTCATATTCGGTTAATGTTAATATAATTCTTGCTCTTCCATCTTTCACATCAACTCTGACAATATGCCAGCAATCAACATATGTAGTAATTAATGAGATTCCAATATGGACATCATTGTATAATCCTTTAGCAACTATTCTGCCTAAATCTTTGTCTTGTGTCTGAATTACAGACTTTCCACTTCCATAATTATAAACAAAGTAGTTAAGTGCTCTATTGTAAATTTCTTCTGTTGAAATTTCGGGTACTTCTACTATTCTCGTATAGATAACATTTCCGTTGTCATCGAGTTGCCATTGTCCTTCTATTTCCGCCAACATTTTTTTTGTAGCTCCATTTTGTGCAAAACTCATAGATGATATTAAAATCAAGATTAATAGGCTGGTAATTTTTTTCATATTCGCTGGTTATTTTGTTTAAAGTTCAAATTAAAATTTCATTTTAGCTTAAGGTTTTCCGCAATGTTTGTTTTTACTCAAATTGTTGCCAACGTCTTTGTGTATAAAAAGTTGCGATTTTGACAACGAGGAATTTCCAACGGAAATTCTGAAGTTGGCAAACAAGCAACAACTTTTGGTAAAGCTAAAAATAGCAATTTTTTATACACGGTGTTG
>Ga0210030_1000410_pt1 | contig 32286 bp, 27 predicted proteins | sample CryGeymeta201523_FD_183986 | JGI IMG/M metagenome (GOLD analysis project Ga0210030, IMG submission 183986) | Groundwater microbial communities from Crystal Geyser aquifers in Utah, USA - Crystal Geyser metaG 2015-23 (SPAdes) (version 2) | ecosystem: Environmental > Aquatic > Deep subsurface >...
CCCTCTGAGGTTGAGAGGGAGCCGGGGGGAGTGAGATTCCGCGGCCATAAAAGCCTGGGCCAAAGCACTTCTCGCTGTTGTTCCCAAAAAACCAAGCCCGACGCACGGCTAATGCCGGAATTTTTATTTTGAATTAAAAGGGTTTTTCTGTTACTTTGCGCGCCTGCTCAATCCCGTTCTCAGGAGGAGGTCTGATGTTTTTGCGCCGGTTTGTGTCCGCCTTAGTTGTTTGGTGTATGTTTTGCGCGAGCGCACATGCGGCAGGAGTGTCATCGTCCTTACCACTAAACAGCTGGGTGTATTCTGCCTTTGACCGCTTGGCTGCGTCCGGTGCGGTGCAATCATCCTTGTCCGGAAACAGACCCTACACCCGCTCGGAGGCGGCGCGGCTGGTTGTTGAGGCAGAGGTTCACTTGTTGCCCGATCGGGGTGCTTCAGACATAAACCAGAAACTTATCACGCGCTTGAAAAAAGAGTTTGCCGATGACATTCAGGCCACCTCTCCCTCTGCTGCAAAGAGTTATTTCAAGCCCATCACACAGGTTGCCTTGCGTTATGATTATCGCGATGGACAGCCGACGACAATTCCGCGAACCAATGCGCGACAATTTGCTCTCGATTATAACAACCAGGGCAAGGATTATTCGGAAAACCATAATGCTGAACTGGGCTTGATCTCGGAGCTGCGTTTTTCTGACTGGTTTCTGTTCAGTTGGCAGCCGTATTTGAGCTATCTGGAAAATAATGACTCCCAGGCTGAGAGTCACTTCGGGACACGTTACAGTAAACTGGCGTTGCAACTTTTTGCATTTGAATTTTCAGTCGGTCGCCAACCACTCTGGTGGGGACGGGGCAGGCACGGTTCTCTGGTTCTGAGCAATAACGCCGAGCCGTTGGACATGCTGCGGGTGACCAATCCGTCACCAATCATATTGCCGTGGATCTTTGGTCTTTTGGGGCCAGCGCGGCTGGATGTTTTCTGGAGCCGTCTGGAAACCGAGCGTAGGGTCGCCGAGCCTTACTTTGCCGGGATGCGCATCGATGTAAAACCGCTTCCCTGGTTTGAGCTCGGGGCCTCTCGCTGCGTCATCTTTGGTGGGGAAGGGCGTCCGCATGTTGATGCCAGTGAGTTTGTCACCATCCTGACGGGGAAAAATCTGAGCGGCGGAGAAGACACCAGCAACTCGGTCGCTGCTGTTGATTTTAGGCTTCATCTGCCATTTCTCTGGAATGCGGAGTTTTATGCTGAAATCGGCGGTGAAGATGAAGCAGGGTACTGGATCGCGAATATGGCCAGCTTGGTTGGGCTGTATTTACCGGTTATTGAACCCAGCGGGCGGCTGTCGCTGCGACTGGAATATGCCGATCTGTCGTCCATCGATAATAACTCGCCGGTGTGGTATCGCCACGGGATCTACCGCTCGGGGTACACCTATAAAGGAAAAATTCTTGGCCATCACGTCGGCGGCGGCGCTGAAGACCGGTATATTGCGCTTGATTGGTGGTTAACCGAAAGGGTACAAGTAACACTGGGTTACGATGAGGAGAAGCGCGGCTATGATCAGGCCGTTCTGGAAAAACACCGTCAGCCGTTTGTGGCTGTCGACTGGATGGTCACATCTGACTGGCAATTAAAGGCCAGCTACGCAAACGATTCTATCGAAAATGTGGGCTATGTTGCAGGCGCCGACCGAACAGACCATGCCGCGAGTTTCAGTGTGACGCGTCTCTGGTGACTGGTGAGAACGCGCAATCTCCAATTATAACCTTGCCGAACAGGGGAACTGTTTGTAATGCGACATAAAATTTCGATATTGATCCTTCTCGTGATGGTGTTTACGTGCCTGCCACTGTGCGCTGAACCTTTGTCAAACGACCAGGCGTTGAGCCTCAATGAGGGAGGAGGCCAGGGGCAACCGAGCGTTATTATTGTCCCTGAAAAACAAGTTGAGCGCAGACAACTAGCGCCCGCTGTTGTGCCAAAACCCATGCCTGAATCAAACGCGGAGCGTTTTTTTTCGACGCCGACGCTGCCACTGGGGAAATTCATCGGTGGGGAGCCCCGCACGAAGGAAGTAACGCCTTCTGCCATCGCCGATCCGTTGACTCAACTGCTGTCCCTTGAGGGGGGCGCGATTGCTGCACAAAAAGTTCGTTTGTTCAAAACGCTTGATAAGGAAGATCAGGAGCGTTATTTACAGACTCTTTCTCTTCGTGAACGTCAAACTTTCCTTAAATCACTGGGAGATGAAGGGGTTTGGTTCGATGCAGATTTAAGTAATACCGAATCTCAACAGCATCTTGAACAATTCGGCTATGATTTTTTTACCAGCTCCAGGCCCGTCCTCCCTGAGGCATCGGGGCTGGTTGGCCCCGATTACATCGTTGGGCCGGGCGATGTTTTGAATATCGACATCTGGGGGAGTCTGAACGGGACTTTTCGTATTGAGGTGGGTCGCAACGGGGAAATCGTTTTGCCGAAAATTGGCGCGATTCAGCTCTGGGGTCAGTCTTTTGCGCAAATCCGCGAAACGATCCGCAAGCAGATCGCCAAATATTATTCGGACTTTGAAGTGAATGTCAGTCTCGGTGCCCTGCGGTCGATTCAAGTTTATGTTGTCGGCGAGGTCAATCAGCCCGGAACCTATACCGTAAATGCGCTTTCGACGGTGCTGAATGTGCTTCACGCCGCGGGAGGGCCGACCAAACAAGGATCCTTACGCAAGCTGCGCCTGATGCGCGCCGGTGAAACTGTTTCTCCTGTCGATCTTTATGATTTTTTTCTAACCGGGGACCGCAGTCACGATGTCAGACTCCAATCCGGGGATACGGTTTTTGTTCCGGTTGCGGTGTCTCAGGTGGGGGTCAGTGGCGAGGTTCGTCGCCCGGCTATCTATGAACTTGTTGCTGGTGAAAACCTGGCAACGTTATTGGAAATGGCGGGCGGAGTGACCGCCATGGCGGTCACCGATCATGTCCAGATTGAACGCGTTGATGATGCCCAAGGGAAAGTTATCCTTGATTACAACCTGGATCTCAAGGGGAAAAAACCGGCAGGCAGTCTCAAAATCCCATTAGCCGATCGTGATCTCGTCAGGGTTTCCTCTCTTCCCACCTTCGCAACCCGTTATGTCCGGCTCACTGGATATGTCAATCGTCCCGGTCGTTTTGAATGGGTTCCCGGCATGCGGGTGGGCGACCTGCTGACGAACGACAACCTGCTGCCCGGTTATTTTACCGAAATGGCCGAAATCCTGCGCATTCAGCCGCCCTATTATCGCCCTGAAAAAATCACCTTCAATCCGGAGTTGGCCGCAGGCGGGAATCCCGAGAACAATCACCGTTTGCTTGAATTTGATGAAGTTCACATTTTCTCACGAAAACAGATGGAAGAATTATCCACGGTTAATATTTCGGGTGCGGTGAATATTCCGGGAAAATATCAGCTCTACGCCAACATGACGGTTCGGGATCTCATCATGCAGGCGGGAAATATCAGGAACTTCGCTTACTTAAGCCAAGCAGAACTGTCCCGTTTTACCCCAGTTGGCAAAGAAACACGCTCGGAACGTGTTTTGATCGATCTGGACAAGGCGTTACACGGGGATGCCGAAAACAACCTTGAGTTGCAGGCGGAAGATCACCTTTTCGTTCGGTCCGTCCCCGATTATAACGAACGGCTTACGGTCACTGTTGGTGGAGAAGTCCTCTTTCCCGGAACCTACGCGATCAGTAAACAGGAAACATTGAGCTCTGTTTTGCAGCGGGCCGGAGGCTATACCGGTGAAGCCTATCTGCGTGGTGCGACCCTGTCCAGAGAATCAGTGAAGGCCCTGCAAAAAGCCAATGTTGAAAAACTGATTGCCGAACAGGAAAAAGTGATGGCTCAGCTGTCGTTTGAGATCGCCTCGGGAGCGGTCAGTGCCGAAGAACTTGCCTCGGCAAAAATCCTGCTTGAAAGCCGCAAAGAGATGATTAATAAATTGCGCAATGTGCCACTTTCCGGGCGCATCGCGTCAAAATTCCTTCCTTTGGAAGAACTGGCCGGGAGCGACATGGATATTTCTTTGAGGGCGGGAGATGAAATTGTCATCCCAAGAAATCCGATGTCGGTTGCTGTTTTGGGTGAGGTTTACAACCCGGTTTCGCTGATTTATCGACCGGGGCAGACCGTTGGCTATTATCTTGATCGCGTTGGGGGCATAAAAGAAACGGCCAACGAAAAGGAGATGTTCGTCGTCCGTGCAGATGGAACGGTTTTGAGCAATAAACAGGCCGGGCTCGGGGTTCGCTGGAATAGTGATCGATTCCGCTGGGAATTTGGCGGGTTTTACACGGAGGTACTGTGGCCGGGTGATACGATTTTGGTTCCCGAGAAAGTCGATAAAATAGCGGTTATGCGCAACGTCAAGGATATTTCCACTATCTTCTATCAGCTGGCCCTCGGTGCGGCGGCAATTGCATCCTTCTGACCTGTGCGGCACTTTCAGGCGGAACGCTGTCGATTTTAAGGCATGGATCTCCGGGCACTTATGATTATCATAAGCGGAAGCGCGCGGGGGGTCGCAGTATGGTTGGAGCCCGGTCCGATGATTCCCATGAAGAACTTCATGAATTTGTACACTGTGCTCTCAGGTTCCCGGGTGATAAGACATGATGGATGCTATGGAGAATAATCAGAAAAAAGAGATGTCAGCTCAAGATTCGGCCGTTATGGAGGATGAGATCAATCTGCTCGAATATCTGCTGGTGCTGGCTAAAAATTGGCGTCTCATCGTCAAGGTGACGGCGGCAGCTTTTGTTCTGAGTTGTGGCATATCATTGCTGCTGCCCAATATCTACCTTGCCACCACCACCCTGATGCCGCCGAACGAAAGCAAGGGCGGCCTCTCAGCCATGCTCGGTGGTATGGGCGATCTTGCCGCCCTGGCCGGAATTTCGGGCGGGGGGGGCGGCGGTGATCTTTACGTCGGCATGCTCAAGAGTCGCACCCTTGCCGATGCCATCATCGATCGCTTCAAGCTGATGGAGGTTTACGAGCAAGACTACCGGGTGAAGATGTACGAGAAGCTCGATAGTCTGGTGAGCATCTCTCTCGGCAAGAAGGACGGGATCATCTCCGTCAGTGCGGAGGATGAAGAGCCCAAGCGTGCCGCCGCCATCGCCAATGCCTATGTCGAGGAGCTCAAGAAACTTAATCTCCAGCTCAATCTCAGCAGCTCCGGACGGCAGCGCCTCTTTCTCGAAAAGCGGCTGGATATTGTCAAGGCCGATCTCAAGCGTGCCGAGGAGGCCCTGCGCACCTTTCAGGAGAGGAATAATGCCTTCAAGCTCGACGATCAGGCGACGGCGACGATTGAGGCGATTGCTCGTCTCAAAGGGGAGATAGCCAGCAAGGAGGTCGAGCTCGGGGTGTCGCGCTCCTTTCAGACCGAGCAAAATCCCGAGGTAAAAATTTTGCGCGAGGCTTTGAGTGGCCTGCATGCGCAGCTGCGGCGACTGGAAAAATCCCCCGAAGGGCAGCGGGTCTCCGGAGATATTTTTGTCTCAACGTCCAATGTGCCGGACATAAGTTTGCAGTATGCTCGGGTGATGCGCGAGTTCAAGATTCAGGAAACGCTTTATGAACTTCTGACCAAACAGTTTGAGCTGGCCAAGATCGAGGAGTCGAAGGATACGTCAACGATTCAGGTTCTCGATGCGGCGGTAGTGCCGGATAAGAAGAGTAAACCGAAGCGGAGTCTGATCGTGCTGGCGGTGACCTTTGTCGCCGGGTTCATGGCGGTACTCTTTGCTTTTATCCGCGAATACGGGGGGCGGATGTCTGAGGACGATCGCTTGCTGTGGTCGGAGATTAAGACATGGATGAATTTACGCAAGGGATCGAAGACGCAGTGAAGGTCATGAGGGCGATATGAAAACAGAGAGTCTGGAAATATCGCTCGAAGACCTGAATGGCAAGATTGACGATCTGTCTTTCAAGACCGATGAGCGCCTCGATCTAGTCGATTTTAAAATCAGAAGATCGATGCCGTCGCCGCTGACCTCAAGGCGCACCGGGCCGATACTGAAGCGCATCATGGCGTCTATCTGGTCAAAGAGAGTTGATGGAGTCGACCAACGAAGACGGTAAATAAATCTGTCTCCTTTTTCACGGCCCCCTTTTTCACGTGATTCTTGTATGAAGGCAATTTCTCCGGCGGTTAATACAGTTTACAAAGGTTTCTGCTATATTGGTCACCCGAAAGATTGAAGAGGTATACATGAAAGAGCGTCTTGTAAGATTTGACTGGGCAATGAAAAAATTGCTTCGCAACAAAGCAAATTTTGAGATTTTAGAAGGATTTCTTTCAGAACTGCTCTGCGAGGATGTAAAAATACAAAACATCCTTGAGAGTGAAAGTAATAAGCAATCTGCTGACGACAAATATAATCGGGTTGATCTGCTGACCGAAATTGACCATGGTGAACTCGTACTTATTGAATTACAGGTTGAAGGCCAGTACGATTATTTTCATCGTATGCTGTATGGTACGTCAAAACTGATAACCGACAACATGGATAGCGGTTTCAGCTATGAGAAGGTTCGTAAGGTTATTTCGATAAATATCGTCTACTTTGATCTTGGTCATGGTGAAGACTATGTTTACAAGGGAGTTACCGATTTTTGTGGGATTCATAAGCATGATTTACTCCATTTATCCAATACCCAGAAGAACGAATTTATCAACATAGAAACTGTTTCTGATATATTCCCCGAATATTACATTCTGAAAATAAATGAGTTTAACGATATTGCAAAAAACAGCCTTGATGAATGGATCTATTTTCTCAAACACTCCGAAATTAAGAGCGAGTTTAAGGCAAAGGGATTACACAAAGCAGCGATAGAGTTGGATGTCATGAAGCTTTCCAAGGCAGATCGCGCCGAATATGAGAGTTATATTGAAGACCGGCGTGTTACCGAGAGTTCTGTAAAAACATCATGGATTGAAGGCAAAACCGAAGGGAAGATTGAAGGGAAGATTGAAGGGAAGATTGAAGGGAAGATCGAGATTGCAATTGAAATGATTAAAGATGGCGAAACAAACGAGAAGATTATTAAATATACTGGTTTATCTGAAGATGAGATTGAAAAGGTGCGAGGGGAGGTTTGATGGGGAACAAGGGGATGCAGTAATTAAATATACTGTCCCCAGAACTCCCCAAAGGTCAAAGATTTCTTCGAAAGATTGAAGAGGTATACATGAAAGAGCGTCTTGTAAGATTTGACTGGGCAATGAAAAAATTGCTTCGCAACAAAGCAAATTTTGAGATTTTAGAAGGATTTCTTTCGGAATTGCTCTGCGAGGATGTAAAAATACAAAACATCCTTGAGAGTGAAAGTAATAAGCAATCTGCTGACGACAAATATAATCGGGTTGACCTGCTGACCGAAATTGACCATGGTGAACTCGTACTTATTGAATTACAGGTTGAAGGCCAGTACGATTATTTTCATCGTATGCTGTATGGCACGTCAAAACTGATAACCGACAACATGGATAGCGGTTTCAGCTATGAGAAGGTTCGTAAGGTTATTTCGATAAATATCGTCTACTTTGATCTTGGTCATGGTGAAGACTATGTTTACAAGGGAGTTACCGATTTTTGTGGGATTCATAAGCATGATTTACTCCATTTATCCAATACCCAGAAGAACGAATTTATCAACATAGAAACTGTTTCTGATATATTCCCCGAATATTACATTCTGAAAATAAATGAGTTTAACGATATTGCAAAAAACAGCCTTGATGAATGGATCTATTTTCTCAAACACTCCGAAATTAAGAGCGAGTTTAAGGCAAAGGGATTACACAAAGCAGCGATAGAGTTGGATGTCATGAAGCTTTCCAAGGCAGATCGCGCCGAATATGAGAGTTATATTGAAGACCGGCGTGTTACCGAGAGTTCTGTAAAAACATCATGGATTGAAGGCAAAACCGAAGGGAAGATTGAAGGGAAGATTGAAGGGAAGATTGAAGGGAAGATCGAGATTGCAATTGAAATGATTAAAGATGGCGAAACAAACGAGAAGATTATTAAATATACTGGTTTATCTGAAGATGAGATTGAAAAGGTGCGAGGGGAGGTTTGATGGGGAACAAGGGGATGCAGCAATTAAATATACTGTCCCCAGAACTCCCCTGAATAGTTGCAATAAATTAATAAAACGGGCGAACATTCCCGTTTCCGGGACAAAAAAATGATTGTAGACAACATGGAAAAATGGGGTACTTATTTTTCAGGGCAAGCATGGAATGCTGTAGCGGACTTTCTTGCCACACTCAATGAAAACAGTGCAGAAGGGGAGTACCCCATAATTGGTGATCTGATATTTGCTCGCGTGATGACGTATGAAACAAAAAGTTGGGGAGAAGCGGCATTTGAAGCTCACCGCAATTATATTGATATCCAGGTGGTTCTCTCCGGAGCCGAAGGAATAGCCTGGCATTCTGCCAAGGAACTTGATGTCATCAAGCCTTACCATTCTGAAACGGACGTAGAGTTTTATGTCACTCCAAAAACCTCTCCTGCAAGAGTTGATGTTCACCCTGGTATTTTTGTTGCGCTTTTCCCCCATGATGCACATATGCCCCAATTAAAAGTTGACGGAACTCCGGAGCGGGTGAAAAAGGTTGTGGTAAAGGTACGCAAACATATTTTCGTGAGTCCGTTTCTTGCGACTGATTGATCGTGTAAAAGAATACCCAACACGTTCCTGGAACTCTCCAACGCTCATGACCTGGGCCAGTCTCCTAGCTAAATCTATCAGCCTGGTTATTGTGCTGCCGCTTATTTTAACGCGTCTAGAGACGGCTGAAATTTCTCTCTGGTATCTTTTTATGACGATTATTGCGCTGCAATCGGTCGTTGACGCCGGGTTCAGCCCCACCTTTACCCGCGTCATAGCCTATGTCATGGGGGGAGCTAGCCTGCATGAGTTGAAACAGCCAATTAAGATTGATTCCAGTAAATATGATCAACAAACTCTCAACCGCGTTTATTCAACGATGAAAACCGTGTTTTTTTATTTGGGTATCTTCTGGACTCTGCTGCTGGTTTTAGCCGGAACAACTGCATTGATGAAGCCGGTCAGTTTAGTCGCAGATCAAAAATCAGCCTGGTTCGCCTGGGGGATCATTGCAATAGTTTCCTGTATATCACTGCAGGGAAATCTCTACGCATCCTATCTGCAAGGGATAAACCAAATTGCTCTTTTCAGGCGTTGGGAAGCGTTGACCGCCTTGGCGGGAATTCTTACGAGCTTTATTGTTCTGATTGCAGGTGGTGGATTACTCGGGCTTGTTATAGCAAACCAGGGGTGGCAGATAATCAGCGTCGTCCGCAATAGGTGGCTCGCAGGTGAGGCCGAAAATGGAGTACTTCGCTCGTTTATCAAGGAGCCGTTCAACAGAGAAGTTTATGATGCGGTTTGGCCAAGTGCGTGGCGTAGCGGTCTAGGAATTTTTATGAGCTACGGCCTCATCCAGGCAAGCGGTATTATCTACGCTCAGGTCGGAAATCCTGCCAGTGTTGCAGCGTATCTGCTTGGGTTACGGCTTATTATGACAGTAACACAATTTTCACAGGCACCGTTTTACAGCAAGTTACCCTTGTTTGCGCGTCTTTATGCTGAGAACCGACGCGACGAACTGATTCGATTGGCAAAACGCGGGATGACTCTTGCTCATTGGTCCTATGTTGCAGGTTTCGTCGCTCTGGGGCTTGTTGGCACTCCTCTTCTCAAATATATTGGGAGCAACGCCCCTTTTCCGGACCAGCTGCTCTGGTCACTCATGGGAATCGGTTTTTTTATCGAGCGGTACGGAGCAATGCATATACAGTTATACAGCACAACAAACCGTATTATCTGGCATACGGCCAATGGAGTAACCGGCACCATCTATATAGTTATCAGCCTTCTCCTTTGCGGAAAAATCGGGGTCCTGGCATTCCCCGTTGGCATAATCATCAGTTACCTTGGCTTTTACTCCTGGTACGCTGCGATGCATGCTTATCGAGAATTCAAGATGAACTTTTACGCTTTTGAAAAGGGTGCCGTTTTGTTGCCAATGGCAGCTCTCTTGATATATGTAGGAATATCAGCCGCGATTTAGACATTTGTCGGAACTATCACATGCTATTGAGGTATATATGATGAAAATTATCGCACTACTTCCCATGAAAGGGCATTCCGAACGTGTTCCCAACAAGAACATGCGCCTATTTGACGGTCGTCCCCTCTATCATTGCGTCGCCGATGTACTTGAGGCTTGCCAATATATCTCATCCTTTGTAATCAACACGGATAGCCAGGCAATAGCCGAGGATGCGGTCAAACATTACTCCAAGGTGCGGATTATCGTGCGACCTCAAGAGTTATGCGGTGATTTTGTCCCCATGAACGAAATTATTGAATATGACATGGCTGCGTCCGATGGTGAACATTTTATTCAGACACACAGCACCAATCCGCTCCTGACGACAGAAACTCTTGACCGGGCGGCTGAGGAATATTTTAAAGTGCTCGGTACATTCGACTCGCTGTTTTCAGTAACCCGTCTGCAAACAAGACTCTATTGGGCGTCAGGCGAACCGGTAAACCACAATCCGGATGAATTACTTCGTACCCAGGATCTGCCGCCTGTTTTCGAAGAAAATTCGAACCTGTATCTGTTTTCAAAATCTTCTTTTTTAGCTGCGGGCAACAAACGTATTGGCCTGAAGCCGAAGATGTTCGAAATTAATAAAATGGAAGCGGTAGATATAGACGAAGAAGAAGATTTCAAACTTGCGGAGACTCTTTTCCGAATGCGTAAACAGGGGGTAGAACTCTGATGCCGAATATTAAGATGCTTCTGAGCGGACATAAGCCGGTGATTGGCTCATGGATTAATTCGGCAAGCCCGATTATTGCAGAGCTGATGGCTGCAACCGGATTTGATTTTTTGACGGTGGATGTAGAGCATTCAGCCGTTGATCTGGTACAGACCCAGGCCTTGTTTCAGGCGATCAAGTCGGGTAACCCGCGCTGTGCAGCACTTGTCCGTCTGGCCGGTAACAGTTATGCCGATACCAAAAGATATCTTGATGCCGGTGCAGCAGGTGTAATAGCGCCATTCATCAATACGGCCGATCAGGCTCGGGAACTTATCCGCTCGGTAAAATATCCACCTCTTGGTATGCGTGGAGTAGGGTTCTGCCGTGCCAACCTCTACGGAATGACTCTAAAGGAATCGGTTGCTGTAGCGAACGACGAAACTTTTGTCTGCGTTCAGATCGAACATATAGAGGCCGTGAGAAATATTGATGAAATTCTGAAGGTTCCAGGGATTGATGCCGTAATTATCGGCCCCTATGATTTATCCGCTTCCATGGGAATAACGGCTCAGTTTGATCATCCTGATATGATCTCGGCGATTGATACCATTGGCGCGGCCTGTAAGCGGCATGGTGTTGTTGCCGGTATTCATGTGGTGCAGCCGGATGTAGCGGAGGTAATCAATAGATTCAAGTCCGGCTATCGTTTTATTGCTTACAGCCTTGATATAACAATGCTGATGAATGCCTGTACAATCGGATTAAGTGAAATTCGCAAACAAATATCGGTAGAGTGAGGTAGTAATGAAAAATGTCCTGATCACCACATCATCTTTTAATGCGGAACTTATTACAACTATCAAATCATCCGGATTAACACCCGTCTTGAACCCCTATAAACGTAAATTGACTGAAGAAGAAGTTGACGACCTGATTCAGGAGTTCCGACCTGTCGGTATGATTGCAGGAGTGGAACCTCTTACCCGAACGGTACTGGAAAAGGCACCTTTTCTCAAAGTTATTTCGCGCTGCGGGATCGGTATGGATTCAGTTGACCTGGATACAGCCGCGGGTCAAGAAATAACCGTCACAAATACACCGGACGCCCCGACTATCCCTGTCGCAGAATTAACCATAGGAATGATTTTGGCGCTCCTTCGCTCCATCCAGATCTCAGACAGCTCTGTTCGCGCTGGCGGTTGGGAAAGACCAATGGGGGGGCTTCTGCATGGTAAAACCGTCGGCATTGTCGGGTGCGGCCGTATCGGCTCGTATGTAGCAAAGATAGTTTCCTCATTCGGCTGCCATGTGATCGGTTATGATCCATTTCTTTCAAGCCACGACCATATTGAACTGATGCCTCTTGAAAAACTGCTTCAGGTTTCTGACATAGTCACACTTCATATCCCTTATACGGATAATAATCACCACATAATCAATGCTGAGCGGATAGCGCTTATGAAGAATAGTGCTGTCCTTGTTAACGCCGCAAGGGGTGGCCTGATTGATGAAGCAGCACTTGTCGAAGCACTTCAATCTGAAACACTATCCGGCGCAGCCATTGATTGCTTCGAGACAGAACCATATGCCGGTCCGCTGGTTCAGCTCAAAAATGTCCTTATGACGGCACATATCGGTTCCTATGCCCGTGAGGGGCGCATGATCATGGAACAACAGGCAACTGACAATCTCTTGAATGCCTTGCGTAAAGTGAAACAAATCGGCTGACCTGATTTTATGGAGATTAAGTAATGAATATTCTGGTAACCGGTGGTTCAGGTTTTCTTGGCAGCCACGTAGCCGATGCTTTAACTGAAGCCGGTCATGAAGTATCAATATTTGATGTACGTCCTTCTCCATATCTGAGTGAGGGGCAAAACATGATCATCGGCGATATTCTTGATCAGTCGGCGCTTGAACGGACAGTGGACGGATTTGATGTTGTGTACCACTTTGCCGGCATAGCTGATATCGACGAATGCACCTGCAAACCCGTAGACGCGGTAAAATACAATATACTCGGCACAGTAAACCTGCTGGAAGCATCGCGGCTGGCTAACATAAAGCGTTTTGTCTTTGGCAGTTCAGCGTATGTATATAGTGATTCCGGTTATTTTTACCGTTCCAGCAAACAGGCATGCGAGTCATTTATTGAAAACTATAGCGCACTGTTCGGTCTGAAATATACCTGCCTGCGCTATGGTTCCCTGTACGGCACTCGTGCCGATGAGCGCAACAGCATTTTCCGGTTGATTCAGCAGGCGCTTAAAGACAATAAAGTCGTCTATCGCGGCACAGGAGACGAATTGAGGGAATTCATCCATGTCCGTGATGCGGCGGAAATTAGCGTAAATATTCTGGAAACTGAATATGAAAACCAGTGCATAACACTGACCGGAAATGAAAAAATGCGTTATCATGACCTGCTCGAAATGATCAGAGAAATGATTGGATCGCATGTTGCGATTGAAATTCTGCCATCAAATCGAAAGGCTCACTACAAGATAACGCCGTATAACTTCAGCCCCAAGCTCGGGCGTAAAATGGTTAACAACCCCCACATAGACATGGGACAGGGTCTGCTCCAGTGCATGGCTGAGCTGTACGAAAAAATACATCAAGAAAAGATGGAAGAAGGGGGGCTGCTGGTGGACAGGGCAGGGCAACTGTGACTCATATCTACCTTTCTCATTTTATGGGTCCTGACACCCCCTTTTATGGCGGAGACGGGAGTTTTCAGGTTGAGCCGCTTCGATCAATGGAAGCTGGTGACCCTTGCAATACCTGCAGTTGGTCATTTCCAAATCATGCGGGAACCCATATTGATCTGCCGCTTCATTTTGTCCATGGCGGCAAGCGTATGGACGATTACTCACCGGACTTCTGGATTTTCCATCATGTTGCGGTCGTCGATATTTCCGGTGTCACGCCCGGTTCGGTAATCAGTTCAGACATGCTTGATACTCAACACATACCCTCGTCGGTTGAACTACTTCTCCTGAAAACCGGATTTGGCAGTACGAGAGGTACACCGGCATACTGGCAGGCAGGACCGGTTTTCTCTCCAGAGCTAGCCGATTATTTGCGCTCCCGCTTTTCTCATCTGCGTGTATTCGGTTTCGACGCCATTTCAGTGTCATCCTGGACTGATCGCGCAACAGGCCGCGAGGCACATCGGGCTTTTCTGGGTGGCGACCGCCCGATACTTCTGCTTGAAGACATGGATCTTTCCCTTGTCAATGAATTACAAAACATTTTGAGTGTTACGGTAGCGCCATTGCTGGTTGCTGGGGCTGACGCCTCGCCGTGCACAATTATAGCCGAGGTGGCGAAATCATGAAATTGCAAGCAGTCTTTTGGGACTTTGACGGGGTGGTACTAGATTCGGTGGATGTCAAAACAAGGGCTTTTGCACGGATGTTTCGCGCATACGGACCCGAGGTCGAGAAGGCAGTGGTGGATTATCATCTTGCCCATGGCGGTATATCCCGCTTCGAAAAATTCCGACATTATTATAGTGAACTGTTAAACAAACCGGTTAATGAAGCTGAAATCAAGGCACTTGGAGATGAATTCTCAAGCCTGGTTCTTGAAGAAGTCCTGGCCGCGCCGTTTATCCCCGGTGCACTTGAAACATTAGATGAACTTTTGAATTTGAGAATTCCTGCATTCGTAGTTTCCGGAACTCCTGAAGAGGAAGTGCGCCAAATTGTTCAGATGAGACAGCTTTCCAAGTATTTCGTTGAAGTGCACGGCTCGCCAAGAAAAAAGGTGGATATTGTCGAAGATATTATTGTACGGAGAGGTGCTGTTCCTAGCCGGTGCCTTTTTTTAGGCGACGCGATGACCGATTATGAGGCCGCAGGAAAAGCCGGTGTAGCTTTTATCGGCATCGTGCATGATATAAATAGATCACCCTTTCCTTTAGGAACAACGATTATTTCATCAGTTAATTGTAATTACACCTATGATATCGTTAGTGAGCATAAGGAAAAATGATGGAATATGTTTTTTTTAATACTGTTGATGGAGATATATTAAACAAATATCCAACTGCCAAATGTATTTGGTTACATAACAATAATGATGCTGTTAAGAGCATTCAATATATTGTATGCAATTCGAATCCGCCTGTTAAGTCCGTATATGTTGAAGATGTCTTTCTCTCATTTTTATCGGAAGATAAAAGCCGAGAATACAACTGGATGATATTCAGTTTATCGGGGGAAAAGGACGATAGAAAAACAAATCACATCGCTTTTTTTGCTTCGAATGATACTATTGCAAGTTCATTTGTCCCGATTCTGGATAAATTGAGTGTTAATAAAGTCACTAATTACATTCCCTTCACAAAAGACGAAAAGGCAGGGAGTATTTTTTCTAAATATGAATATACTTATGAAGTTTTTTCAGTCCTAAAGTTTTTGAAGCACCGACCCGAACTACTTATTCTAGCGAATGACTGGGGAGAAGAAGAGCGCTTTGTAATTCTTGTCGCAAGACTATTCAAAATAAAAACCATTTGCTTGCAAGAGTCAATTATTGATTTTGGCGAAAAACCGACAGATAGAATGAGATGGTGCGATTTTGTGTTCGTTCAAGGTGCCCGCACTATTTTAGAGCTTGACAGGAATTTATATTTTGTAACGGGCAACCCCAGATATGATGAAATTGTTTTTCAAGAAAAACCACATGCCCCAAAGGCATTCATTAATTGCAATTTTACATACAATATCTTTGAAGACCAGAGGGACAGATGGTTATCTGGAATTATACAAACACTAGACAAGTACAATGTTGCTTATGTTATTTCACAACATCCAAGAGACACTGGAGATTTAAGTAAATACCATAATGTTGAAAAATCAAATTCCACTCTTGTTCACGAACAAATAAAATGTTGCTCATTCGTAATAACGCGATTCAGTTCATTAATACATGAAGCCATATGTATGGGTAGACAAGTTGTTTATTACAATCCACACAAAGAAAACATGAAATATGACTTTCAATTTGACAACACACTTCTTTATAAAAGTGAAGATCAAGAAGATCTTGAAAGAGTTGTGAGGGAAGTGATATCTGGAAGCGGTGCATTAAGCTATGACAAAAATAATGAATACCTACTTATGCATTGTAAAAATATAAATAAACTATCAAGCCTAACTGTAAAAGACCTAATTGAAAATAATGTCTTTTACACATTTTATAAACATGATTTCAATAGAAAATATTGTTGGTCAACTATGTCTTATTTGAAAGTGCTACTAAAGTCATATGCTAAAAAATATATTTAACTAAACAATCTCTCAAAACTAATAAAAGTATCTTGTTAGTTATAATTTGCTAATAAAATAGTATTTGTAATAAATATCCAGTTAGGAATAAGTGATGAATGATAAACTGACTTCGGAAATATCATTTTCTCTCGTTTTAGCAACGTTAGGCAGGACAAAAGAAATTGCTTTTTTTCTTAAATCACTTTCAGAACAGATAAACACAAACATAGAACTAATTGTAGTTGATCAAAATGAAGATGAGCGTTTGCTTCCGATTTTGGCACTCTATAAAAATAGTTTTGTCATAAAACATATTAAATCTGAACGTGGGTTGTCTAAGGCGCGTAATGTTGGTCTTATGCACGTCACAGGTGACATAGTCACTTTTCCGGATGATGATTGCTGGTATCCAAAAGGAGTTCTTTGCCAAGTGGCGGATGTACTGTTGAACCATCCTGACTATGATGGCGTAACTGGTATATTAGTGGATGAGAACAGACACGTAGCAATGTCCAAATTTGATAGGGAAGATGGCGCCATTAACCGATTCAATGTTTGGAATCGTTCAACAGCAGCAACAATATTCATAAAACATAGTGTTATCGCTGATGTTGGAGGATTTGACGAAAAGCTGGGAGTTGGATCTGGTACGCCATGGGGGGCAGCTGAAGAAATAGACTATTTAATTAGGGCTGTTCTGGCAGGGAAAAAGTTGCATTTTGAACATCAACTCGAAATTGGTCATCCACGCACTGATTTTTCTGAAAACGATATGTTACTTGTGCGCACTGCTAGTTATGCACAGGGTGCAGGATATGTTATTAGGAAGCATCGTTATCCAATGTATTTTGCATTATGGATTCCCTTTAGATCTCTTTTGGGAAGTATTCAGGCATTGGCAACGGGTAACAGTTACCTTGCGTTAGTTCGCTGGACTCGTGCAACTAGCATCTACAAAGGCTGGCTCCAGTGAAAATTTTGCAAAATTATTAAGATTACTTTTAATTGAATACGACTATGTGGTTCTTCCTTGAAATTTAATTTGCTAACTATTCAAAAAAATAGAATTGTCTTCCTCGGGCTTGCCTTGATTCTCATAACATTGAATGCAAGAGCTCTTGTCAGTCAAGGCACTATATTATCTACATTCATGACGATATTCTCTTGCACTTATTTTGTCATTGGCAACATATTTCTTGCAAGAGATACTCTTTATGGTCTGCTTCGAATGGAACGTCTTCAAAGTTCGATAATAATGTTGATGCTTTGTCTTGTGTCTATTGCAATTATTAGGTCATTCATGGTTGGTACTATTACTTTAGCTGAATTTGTTATTTCGATTGTGAACTACCCGCTTGTAATGCTTTTCATAATCGGTTCATATCTCTATTTTTACTACCAAAATAAAACTAAGCAGTACTTAATGGCGACCTTCAGTAGTCTTCTTCTTTATGTGGTAGCGAATTTTATTTTACACTTTATAGTAGGTGGGTCTTCACAGACCGGCTATTCTTACACCGGCGAAACTGTGATGCTCTCACTATTCGGCTTCACAACGAATCGAGTATTCTTTCCCATGGCACCTGGAATAAATTCATTTGGCTCGATTGCTGGTGTTGCCTTTGCTATTAGTTTAATGATTTGGTTCAGCAATTTAAAAATCAGAAATTCCCTCTTAGTAGCGGTCAGTCTTGCATGTATCTTGCTTGTAGATGCCCGGACAGCCCTCTTCATGTCATCTTTTGCAGTTTTATTAACAATGCTATTCTGGCGGTGGAGGAGGAAAGCAGTCTTTATCCCTGTTCTCATCCCGTTCATCTACCTGTTGCTGCCACTGGCGAATATTATTATTCAGGCTACACCATTTGCCGACCGATTACTAAGAAACAGTACCGATGCTATGACTCTGGGGGGGCGAGCTATTATCTGGATGTCGCTGCTTAGTGAAGTTGCCCAATTCAAGTGGGTTCATTTGATCGGCTACGGAATGTATGGACAACAAACATCGGAAATATCAAGCAACTATGTGCAGATTTTTGTAGATTATTTAACGGATAAGCCAGAACGTATGTCACTGCATAGTGGCTACTTCCAAAATATCATTGATTTTGGCTATGTTGGTCTTCTATTTATTATTTCCGTAAATTCATTGTTGATTCGTCGAATCACACTATGTACTGATGAACGTAGTGCTAAAGTCATGCTGTGTGCCGTTCTATGCATGTTGCTTATTGGTATTACTGAACCAGTACCTACGATCTACTCACGAGAGTTATTTTATGTATATTTTATGCTGTTAGTTGCAGGACTTGGCATGAAACGAAATAAGGAGATTGAAGAATGAGAACTCGCCATTTCATGATCATTATGCTCATTGTTTTTATGTTTTTTTCAAAAACAACATATTCTTTTGCCGCTAACAACATGATTATAGGATTTACTACTCATTATGCCCAAAACAAACATGGGAGTGAACTAATACAAAAGGTGGTTGACGCAAAAGCGGTCTCAATACGTGATGAAGTGTATTGGAGTTCTGTTGAAAAAGTAAAAGGTATCTACAACATACCTGACCATCTTGACAATGCAATAAATGATGCTGTTGCTCATGGGATAAGTCCTCTTATTATTTTAGATTATGGCAACCGATTATATAATAATGAAGAATTACCTATTTCTGAAGAAGCGCAAGACGCTTTTACTAAATATGCCGAGTTCGTTGTCAGACATTACAAGGGTAAGGTCAAATTCTACCAAGTTTGGAATGAGTGGAATATTGGTTTCGGACAAAAAAATAGAACCGCTTCCTCAAAAGGCGATCCCAAAGAATATGCTAGGTTATTAAAAAAAGTCTACGCTGGTGTAAAGAAAATAGATCCAAATGCATTGGTTTTAGCCAGTTCGGTTGCGCGCTGGGATAAAAACTGGATCGAAAAATTTCTTGATGAGGGTTCAATTAATTATATGGATGGACTTGCCCTCAATACATATAATTATTTTGGAGAAAAAGGAGATCGCCGCACTCCTGAATCAATGATAAGCCGAGTGGTTGATATGTTAAATCAGCTTAGTAGGCGTTACAATAAGAATGTGCCAATACCGCTCTATATTACTGAAGTCGGTTGGCCAAATCATACTGGCCCAGATGGGACATCCACGGGTCTTTCCGCTGCATATTTGGCTCGACTTTATTTAATGGCGTCAACTATTCAGAATATTAAAGGCGTCTGGTGGTATGATTTTCAGGATGATGGGACCGATCTAAAAATAAATGAACATAACTTCGGTCTAGTGCGGAAAGATCTAACTCCAAAGCCTTCATATTATGCTTTTAGAGATGTTGCCGAACTTGTCCGATCTTCTGATTTTGTCGAAAAAATAGCATCAGAACCTTTAATATATGCTTTAAAATTTAAAAACAAGGATGGCTCAACAACACTGGCCTTATGGACTAATAAAACAGGGAACGATGAGAAAATATCAATCGGTTATTCTGATCAATCTTTGAAAAAAGCTGTAATCCATAAGGCTGGAAATGGTAGTGGTTGGACTGTAAAGGGTACTGATAAAAAAAACGGAGAGTTGATTCTCGTTCTGGATGGCACACCCTTATTTGTTAAAATATCGAATGGAAATGTAAAAATAAAAAAAATACAATAATATGCACGGTGTATATTTCTATATTTTGGTGGTTAAGTGACTGAAAACTTAAAATCTAAAGCATTACAAGTATTCATTAATGGTCGTTTTTTGTCACAGTCCTTTACTGGTGTGCAACGCTATGCATATGAGTTGGTGAAGGCACTTGACCGCCTTTTTGAAGAAGGTGTAATTGATTCATCACGGTACTCATTTTGTTTGCTTATACCACCAAATGCCAAAGAAAATGTGTTAAGCCTTCGGAACATACGAATTAAGAAAATCGGGAATTACACAGGTCAGATATGGGAACAGATTGAACTTCCGTTCCATGCAAGGAGTGGTTTTCTTGTTGGATTTTGCAATACTGGACCTCTATTTAAAAAGAATCAGATTGTTACCTTTTGTGATGCTTCTGTTTACAGAGTTCCGGAGGCATACTCCATTCTCTTCCGAATGTGGTATCGGTTACTGTTCACAGTAATTGGCCGCAGAGCTAGAGGGTTGCTTACCATATCTGACTTTTCACGCAATGAGCTTGTTGCCTGCTGTGGAATACAGGCAAAAAAAATAACGGTAACTTACCCCGGCATAGATCATCATGGCTGGAGTGAAAAACAGGAAACAAACTGCACTGGTAGTACTCATTCTGTAAGTCGGCCATTTATATTGGCGGTTAGCAGCATGAGCCCCCATAAAAACTTCTGTGCTCTTGTCGAGGCAGTGGCGCTTCTTGGTGAGACAGATTTCGACGTGTTAATTGCGGGTGGTACGAACCCTGCTATTTTTCAGGGTGCGGACATCCCACTCCCCGCAACTGTTAAGCATGTTGGTTATGTTAGTGATGCGGAGCTTAAATCGCTTTATTCTCAAGCATCTTGTTTTATCTATCCATCCCTATACGAAGGTTTTGGGCTTCCACCTTTGGAAGCCATGTCTAACGGTTGCCCCGTTATTGTTGCCCACGCAGGGTCGCTCCCAGAAGTTTGTGGAGATGCAGCATTATACTGTGATCCCAAAAGCCCTCAAGATATTGCCAATAAAATTACTGAAATGATGGGTGATCCGCAACTACGCGAAAGTCTGAGAGACAAAGGATTTAAGCAAATAAAAAAATACACTTGGCAAAAGTGTGCCCATGAAACATTATCTGTAATACAAAAGGTATTTAATAAATGAAAATTGCACTTGTCCATGAATGGCTTACAAATTATGCTGGCTCTGAGCGCGTGTTAGAGCAGATGCTACTTGTTTTTCCTGAAGCAGACCTGTTTGCTACTATAGACTTTGTACCTGAAAAGGAGCGTTCTTTTCTTCAAGGTAAGTCTGTAAGAACAACGTTCATCCAAAATATCCCTTTTGCCCGAACAAAATATCGACAAATGCTTCTCTTGGCCCCTTTGGCAGTAGAACAGCACGATCTTTCCGGATACGATATAATTATTTCCAGCAATCATGCTGTCGCAAAGGGTGTCCTTACAGGTCCAGACCAACTGCATTTATGCATGTGCTATTCTCCTATTCGTTATGCATGGGATTTGCAGCATCAATACCTTGCGGAATCTGGTCTTAACAAAGGGTTAAAGGGATTCATTGCAAAATTGTTACTCAACAAGATACGTATTTGGGACTACAGGACTGCTAACGGGGTGGATGCTTTTATATCCATTTCCAAATTTATTGCACGGCGCATCTGGAAGGTATACCGAAGAGAATCGGAAGTAATTTATCCACCAGTTGATGTCCATGGTTTTAATTTTTGCGAGACAAAAGAAGATTTTTATATGACGGCATCCCGCATGGTGCCATATAAAAAAATAGATATTATTGTCGACGCATTTTCCAAGCTTCCGGAAAAACAATTAATAGTTATTGGAGATGGGCCCGACTTTGAAAAAATCAAGAAGATTGCGGCACCGAACGTAAAGATGCTCGGATACCAGCAGTTTAATGTAATGAAAGAATACATGCAAAAGGCTAAAGCATTTATCTTTGCTGCAGAAGAAGATTTTGGCATTGCACCACTTGAGGCTCAAGCATGTGGCACACCTGTTATTGCTTTTGGAAAGGGCGGTGCCTTGGAAACAATCCGAGGCCTTGACCATGCGGAACCGACAGGTATTTTCTTTGATGAGCAATCAGCTGACGCCGTGGTGGACGCAATTAAACGTTTTGAGTCTATGCAATATTCTATTAAACCACTGGCGTGTAGAGAGAACGCCCAGCGATTTTCACCAGAACGTTTTAGGTATGAATTTAAGGAATTTGTTGATCGGCAGTGGGAGACTTTTAAGGAGCGAAAAAAACAGGCATGAATACTAAACTTTTATCATTCATTATTTTTGGTGGTTCCGGTTTTATTGGCAGCCATCTTGTCCGTGAACTTAAGCTGCGTGGCTTTTCTGATATTACAATCGCTGATATTGTCGAACCCAAAGGTGATATGTTTGTTGGCACTCGCTTTGTTAACTGCGACGTTCGTCAGCAAATCCTTCCTGATATAATATTAGGCCCATCCGTTGTTGTCAATCTGGCTGCTGTTCATCGCACACCTGGCCATCCTGATCACGAATACTTTGACACAAACGTCAAAGGTGCAACAAACATAACGCGCTTCTGTGAGGAAACCGGCTCAACGACGCTCTGGTTTACCAGCTCCATCGCCGTTTATGGTCCGACAGAAGAACCGAAGAGCGAGCAGTCGGAACTGACTCCCAATTCCGCATACGGAAAATCAAAGTATGAGGCGGAAGAAATTCAGCGAAATTGGCAGAAAAAAGGTGATGGCAGAAAGTTGATCATAGTTCGACCAGCAGTCATTTTTGGAAGGGGCGAGCACGCCAATTTTACAAAGCTGGCTAAAGCTCTCAAACATAGAATATTTGTCTACCCTGGTCGTAAAGACACCATAAAAGGGTGCGGTTATGTTGAGGACTTGGTAGGCAGCCTGTTTTTTATGAATGGTCAGCCGGAATCGTCACTATTGTATAACTACTGCTATCCTCGTAGTTATACAATTAAAGAAATCTGCGGAACTTTTTCTAAGGTTGCCGGGTACGGCAAGCCTCTTGGTACAATCCCGCTATCACTAATGGTCAACGCCTCCCGTCCGTTTCAACTGTTGAACTCTCTCGGACTTAAAAACGGTATTCATCCAGCCCGTATGCACAAACTCGTAAAATCAACCAACATTGTACCTGGCGAATTGGTTAAACGAGGGTATCCATATCGTACCGACCTGGAAGAAGGTCTTAAGCGTTGGTTACATGACTCTCCTGAAGGAGAATTTATCTAATGAAAAAAGCACTCATCTCCGGAGTTGTAGGCCAGAGCTGATCATATCTGGCCGAATTGATCCTCAAAAAAGAGTATTGAATCCATAGTATCAAGCGCCGTGCTTCATCGTTCAACACGCAACGCGTAGATCATAGAAAAATCTGCAGTCAAAAAGGCTTCTGATAGTGAGTATTGAATCACATCAAATCGAACACAAATCATCATTCGGAAAGGAAGTTATTATCTCTCTGGTTGCTTTTGCCAATACAACCGGCGGCAGAGTTGTTATTGGTGTTGACGATAAAGGAAACGTATGTGGGGTTGAAATTGGACCGGAAACAGTTCAGCGCTATTTCAACGAAATCAAGGTTGCAACCTACCCACAACTCATCCCGAAAATGTTTGTCGAACAGAGAGCCGACAAGCAGGTACTGATTTTTGAAATAAATGACTTTCCCGTAAAACCGGTTGCCTACAAAAACCGCTATTACAAGCGTGTCCACAACAGTAATCACCTGCTGACACTTGAAGAGATCGTTGATTTGCAGCAGCAGTCCCTGTCTCTGTCTTATGATGCCTATCCTTCGAATGTGTCATTAGCTTCTCTCGATACTGAATTGATAGAAAAATATTTCGGGGTGGTAAACCGGTGCGGCAGATTTACCCTGCATGATGATTTACTTACCAACTTGACCAAACTAAAACTGGTCCGTGATGGCAAGCCTACCTTTGCGGCCAACCTGCTTTTTGGCGAGCCTCATGTACATATCCGTATTGGGCGTTTCAAGTCGGAAGCAACCATTATAGACGATATCGTTGTACGAATGCCGCTTGTTATGGCGGTAGAAGAAACCCTGACTTTCATAAAAAAACATATCAACCTTTCTTACCACTTTGACGGAAGTATTCAGCGCAAAGAGCGGTGGCAATATCCTATTGAGGCTCTGCGTGAATTAGTGTTGAATGCTGTTGTTCACCGTGATTACAAGAGCGTATCGGATATTGTTGTCAAGGTGTTTGATGACCGGATTGTTATCTCAAACCCTGGCAGGCTCTATGGTAAGTTGACTCTTGCAGAGCTTGAAAAGGACGATTATGTGTCATCATTGAGGAACCGTCTTATTGCAGAGGCATTTTATCTGACGGGTGATATTGAACGCTATGGCACCGGTTTCGTCCGTATCAGAGAATTTCTGCGCAGTTATCCTGACGTTACTCTTACTGTTGAAGAAAAAGGGGATTTTTTCCGGGCTGAACTGCGTCTTGCCGTTGGCCGAGTGACCCCGCATGTGACCCCGCAAGTAACCCCGCAAGTAACCCCGCAAGTAATTTTACTGTTATCAGCTATGGATGGTACTGTTAGCAGGCGTGAACTTCAAGATAAACTTGGCTTGCAGGATCGCGAGCATTTCCGTAAAGAGTATCTGCAGCCTGCGCTTAAAGCAGGAGTTATTGAAATGACAAAGCCGGACAATCCCCGTGCAGCAGATCAAAAATATTTTCTGACTGCCAGGGGAAAAAGTTTTGTTGAAGGAAAGTATGAATTCTGAATTGTTATATGAATCGCAGGGGATCGTGCCAACCAATTTACCAGGACTGATACCCTTTGTATCGAACATGCATAAAAATTTTCTTAAGGAGATCATCCCCTTTATCCCTGTTTAAATTGTATGTTTTGCAGTGAGTTGTTTAAAGACAAAATATATTTTGAGAGGAAGTACTACAATGAAAAAAGCACTCATTACCGGCATCACAGGTCAGGATGGTTCCTATCTGGCAGAATTTCTCCTTGAGAAAGGATATGAAGTTCATGGCATCAAGCGCCGAGCTTCATCGTTCAACACCCAGCGCGTAGATCACATCTATCAGGATCCGCACATAAAAAACGCCCATTTCAGGCTACATTATGGCGATCTGACCGACTCTTCCAACCTTACCCGTATTCTGCAAGAAGTGCAGCCGGATGAGGTCTACAACCTGGGCGCACAATCCCATGTAGCCGTCAGCTTTGAATCGCCGGAGTATACTGTTGATGTCGATGGCGTCGGTACCTTGCGAATATTGGAAGCTATTCGATTGCTCGGTTTGCAAAACAAGACGCGCTACTATCAGGCTTCCACATCCGAACTTTACGGATTGGTGCAGGAAACTCCGCAAAAAGAAACGACCCCGTTCTATCCCCGCTCCCCCTACGCCGTGGCAAAACTGTATGCCTACTGGATTACCGTCAACTATCGTGAAGCGTACGGTATGTATGCCTGCAATGGCATCCTGTTCAATCATGAATCGCCCCGGCGTGGCGAAACCTTTGTTACGCGAAAGATAACCAGGGGACTTGCCAATATCGCTCAAGGCCTTGAAGAATGTCTGTATATGGGGAACATTGATTCACTGCGCGATTGGGGGCATGCAAAGGATTACGTGAAAATGCAGTGGTTGATGTTGCAGCAGGATAAACCGGAAGATTTTGTCATAGCAACAGGTGTTCAATATACGGTACGCCAGTTTATCACCTGGTCTGCTGAAGAATTGGGGATTACTTTGAAGTTTGAAGGGGACGGCGTGGATGAGACAGCCACGGTTGTTTCTGTACAGGGCGATAAGGCGCCTGCGGTAAAGCCGGGTGATGTTCTGTTACGTATTGATCCTCGCTATTTCAGACCCTCGGAGGTCGAAACGTTACTGGGCGATCCGACAAAGGCAAAGGAAAAACTTGGTTGGGTTCCGGAAATTACCGTTCAGGAGATGTGCGCGGAAATGGTTGCGGAAGATCTCAAAACAGCCCAACGGCACGCACTGCTTAAAAAGCATGGTTATGAACTGCCGGTTGCAGTGGAAAACTAAGCCGAAGTACAACAGAGTCAAAGGCATTTTAACAGGGATGAAGGGGATGCAGGGGATAACGGCTTAAAACCGATAATCTTTTTGGTTTAAGTCATAATTTTTAACGTTATTAAGGTATCATCCCCTTAATCCCCTTCATCCCTGTAAATAAAGGTTTTATTATGATTCATGAAGATCTTACAGAGAGAATTATTAAAGCCTGTTTCGAGGTTAGCAATGAACTAGGTTGTGGATTTCTTGAATCGGTATATCTAAAGGCTCTGTTAATCGCTCTCGCACAATCAGGTCTGAAAGCTCAAGCACAGAAACCGCTGGCTGTTATGTTTCGCGGACAAACGGTAGGAGATTTTTTCCCGGATATTATTGTTGAAGACACTATATTACTGGAGTTAAAAGCGGTAAAGGCGCTTGCGCCGGAGCATCTTGCTCAGGTTATGAATTACCTGAAAGCAACTGGAATTGAGGTTGGATTTTTAATCAACTTTGGGACACCAAAACTTGAATACCGCCGCTTCGGTAATCGATTTTAGCAACACCCCAAAATCAAAGGCTATTTAACAGGGATGAAGGGGATGCAGGGGATAACGGCAAAAACAAGGAAGAATCTTTTTGGGGTACACCAAGATTAAAGTCTAAAAGCTTTTGGGTTAAACCAGAATTTTTACGTCTTTGAGGTTTTCATCCCCTTTATCCCCTTCATCCCTGTAAAAAAGGTTTTAAAATCAAAGGCTATTTAACAGGGATGAAGGGGATGCAGGGGATAACGGCAAAAACAAGGCAGAATCTTTTTGGGGTACACCAAGATTAAAGTCTAAAAGCTTTTGGGTTAAACCAGAATTTTTACGTCTTTGAGGTTTTCATCCCCTTTATCCCCTTCATCCCTGTAAATATGAAACTCCTGTTTAGTTTTTGAATTAATGTGCGAGGAGGAATAATGACAACGAAGAAAGCTTTGATCAGCGGTATATCGGGACAGGATGGCGCGTATCTAGCGCGTCTGCTTCTTGAAAAGGGGTATGAGGTCCACGGTACGGCGCGTGATGCCCAAATGTCCACGTTTTATAATCTTCAATTACTTGGAATCATGAATCAGATCACTTTTCACTCCATGGCGCTAAACGATTTTAGGAGTGTCCTGCAGATTCTAACCAAAGTCCAGCCTGACGAAGTATACAATCTGGCGGGGCAAAGTTCCGTTGGACTTTCCTTTGATCAGCCGGTGGAAACACTCGAAAGTATCAGCGTTGGTACTCTCAATATGCTGGAAGCAATTCGATTTACCAGTAGGCCAATAAAATTCTACAGTGCCGGTTCCAGCGAGTGTTTCGGCAACACCGGTGGGCAGCCAGCAAATGAAGAGACACCTTTCCGACCGCGCAGTCCGTATGCCGTCGCCAAGGCAACATCCTTTTGGGAAGTTGCCAACTATCGGGAAGCCTATAATCTATTTGCATGCACCGGAATACTTTTTAATCACGAATCTCCTCTGAGGCCGGAGCGTTTTGTCACCAAGAAGATAGTCAAGGCCGCCTGCCGCATTGCTGCCGGCAGTCCGGAAAAATTGCAACTTGGTAACATCTCGATTGCTCGTGACTGGGGGAGTGCTGAGGAATATGTCGAAGCTATGTGGCTGATGCTGCAGCAGGAACATGCTGAGGATTTTGTCATTGCCACCGGCGAGACCAATACGTTGGAAGATTTTGTTGCAGCAGTGTTTCTGGAGGTCGGACTGGATTGGCGAGAACATGTTATCAGTGATCCGTCACTGCTGCGCCCTTCTGAAATCATGGTCAGCAGGGGCAATCCTGTCAAGGCTCTACAAAAACTGGAATGGCAGGCAACAAGAAAAATGCGAGATGTAATCACCTTGATAGTAGACGAAGAGTTAAAATTGCTCACGACATCAAAATAAAGGCAAATTAACAGGGATGAAGGGGATGCAGGGGATAACGGCAAAAACAAGGCAGATCCTTTTTGGGGTAAACCTGAATCTTTCTGTTTTAAGGTTTCCATCCCCTTTATCCCCTTCATCCCTGTAAAAAAGGTTTTAAAATCAAAGGCTATTTAACAGGGATGAAGGGGATGCAGGGGATAACGGCAAAAACAAGGCAGAACCTTTTTGGGGTAAACCTGAATCTTTCTGTTTTAAGGTTTCCATCCCCTTTATCCCTGTAAAAAAGGTTTTGAATTTGAATTATCTTGATATCGATGTAGAGCAAAAGTTGAGACTGAATAAGGAGCACCAAATCCTATGATCATCCCTGTCATCCTTTCCGGCGGCACCGGCAGCCGCTTATGGCCGCTTTCCCGCGAGCTGTACCCGAAACAGCTGCTCCCCCTTGTTAACGATCAGACAATGCTGCAGAATACCGTTCTTCGCACCAACGGCATGGTGGATATTGCCGAGCCGATTATCGTCTGCAACGAAGAGCACCGCTTCATGGTGGCGGAACAACTCCGCACTATTGCCGTTTCACCCAAAGCAATATTGCTGGAACCGGTGGGACGGAATACTGCGCCTGCCGTTGCTGTGGCGGCGCTGCGAGCCCTTGCCGATGGCAATAATCCTCTCCTGCTGATTCTACCCTCAGATCACGTAATTCAGGACATTTCCTGTTTCCATAAGGCGGTTGCCGAGGGTGCAAAACTGGCACAAAACGGTAATCTGGTTACGTTCGGAATTGTACCTGCTGCCCCGGAAACCGGGTATGGGTATATAAAGGCGGGTGAGGAGTTATGTGTGAAGGGTGAATCAAAGGGTGCTTACAAAGTGGAGCAGTTTGTCGAAAAACCGGACATTGCCACGGCAGCACAGTATCTGGCTTCGGGTGACTATTATTGGAACAGCGGCATGTTTCTGTTCAGTGCAGCTACCTACCTGGGCGAACTGGAACGCTTTGCCCCCGAAATGGCGAAAGAATGCCGCACCGCTGTTGAACTGGCTAAATGTGATCAGGATTTTGTCAGGCTGGAGAAAGGCGCCTTTGCTTCTTGCCCTTCCGATTCCATAGACTACGCTGTCATGGAAAAGACAGGCATGGCCGCCGTTATTCCCCTTGATGCCGGCTGGAATGATGTTGGAGCGTGGTCGGCGCTGTGGGAGATCGGCGAGAAGGATGAAGCGGGAAATGTGCTGCGTGGGGACGTTATCGCTCACGATAGTCATGGTTGTTATATTCAGTCTAATAGCAGATTGGTAGCATCTGTCGGCCTGGAGGATCATGTAGTCATTGAAACCGCTGATGCCGTTATGGTGGCACCCAGAAGTCGGGTTCAGGATGTCAAATCAATTGTCAATCAATTGAATGCAAAGGGTCGCTCGGAGTCGGTCTCCAATCGTAAAGTTTATCGGCCTTGGGGTTCGTATGAATGCATCGATAATGATGAGCGTTTTCAGGTCAAGCGTATTACTGTGAATCCCGGCGCCACCCTGTCGCTGCAACTGCATCACCATCGCGCCGAACACTGGATTGTCGTCAAAGGGACGGCGCGTATTACCTGCGGCGACAAGGAGTTTGTTCTATCAGAGAATCAATCGACCTATATTCCTTTGGGGGTAACCCACCGTCTGGAAAATCCCGGCAAAATTCCTTTGGAACTGATCGAAGTGCAATCGGGGAGCTATCTGGGAGAGGATGATATTGTCCGGCTGGAGGATACCTACGGGCGGAGCTGATTTACCGCCGAGAACGCGAAGATCGCGGAGGAGAATCACAAGAGTGAATCTACTTTCTGAAAGAGTGATTGGGACAGGCCTGGTTCCGGAGACAGTATATTTAATTGACAAGAAATTTACGTCTGCTATTCTCCTCTCATGGCACGTATCGCGCGAGTTATCGCACCCGGAATCCCTCACCACATCACCCAACGTGGCAATCGCCGTCAGCAGACCTTTTTCTGTGACGACGACTATTCGGCCTATATCGACCTGATGGCTGAATGGTGCGGCAAGTATCACGTTGTAATCTGGGCCTGGTGTCTGATGCCCAATCATGTTCACCTGATTGCCGTCCCTGAATCGGAAGAAAGTCTGGCTCGCGCCATTGGCGAAGCCCATCGCCGCTATACTCGCAGGATCAACTTTCGAGAGAAGTGGCGTGGACACCTGTGGCAGGAACGCTTTGCATCGTTTCCGATGGATGAAGGGCATTTGATCGTTGCGGCTCGCTATGTTGAAATGAACCCTGTTGCCGCCGGAATTGTTGCGTCCCCGGAGGACTATCCGTGGAGCAGTACCCGTGCCCATCTCATGGTTCAAGACGACAAACTGGTGAAGGTTGAGCCGTTACTTTCAATTGTTGGGAATTGGAGAGATTTTCTATCGTTGTCATCGGAAGACGAAATGACCACCTTCCGCAAACATGAGCGCTCAGGCCGGCCCCTTGGGGATGAGTCGTTTGTCGATAACATCGAGGCCTTACTGAAAAGAACTCTGCGGCCACAAAAGCCGGGACCAAAGCGAGTAAAAGGATAGTTCTATATACTGTCCCCAGATCACCAGATCACCGAGGGCTGACGGTGAGGAGCTGATTTACCGCGGAGAACGCGAAGATCGCGGAGGAAAAGAAAGAATAGATCAAAGATCATTTAGTGGTTGGTTTATAATCGTTTATCTCCAACAACAGAAAGACAGTCGGAAAAAGGTTGGTTGACAATGGCCGGCTGCTTTCTCTGTGTTCTGGTGGTGAAAAGGTTTCCCTATGAATTTGACTTGTTTTAAAGCTTACGACATCCGCGGCCGGGTTCCCGATGAGCTCAACGATGAGATCGCTTATCGCATTGGCCGGGCTTATGCCGAATTTCTCCAGCCCCAAAGGGTGGTCGTCGGCCGCGATATCCGGCTGTCGAGCGCGGCGCTCTGCGCGGCGCTGGCGCAAGGACTGATGGATGGCGGCGCCGATGTTCTTGATATCGGACTCTGTGGCACTGAAGAAATTTATCACGCTACCTTCAGTCAGGGTGTCGATGGCGGCATCATGGTGACGGCCAGCCATAATCCCATGGATTACAACGGTATGAAGCTGGTGCGGGAAGGCTCGCGGCCGATCAGCGGTGACACCGGCCTTTTTGCGATTCGTGATCAGGTGATACGGGGGGAGTTTGCTCCCCCATCGCAGGGCATGGGCACGCTGCGGAGGCTGGAGAGCAAGGCTCCCTATATCGAGCACCTCCTCAGCTACGTCGATCTGACCGGATTGCCGAAACTGAAAGTCGTGGTCAATGCCGGCAATGGCTGCGCCGGTCCGGTTATTGATTTGCTTGAGAGTCGGCTGCCCTTCGAATTTATCAAGGTACATCATCAGCCGGATGGCACTTTCCCCAACGGTATTCCTAATCCGCTCCTTCCCGCAAACCGGGCGGCGACTGCCGAGGCCGTGGTAGCCCACGGTGCCGACCTCGGCGTCGCTTGGGACGGCGACTTCGACCGCTGCTTTCTGTTCGACGAAGAGGGCGCCTTCATCGAGGGGTATTACATCGTCGGGCTTCTGGCCGCGGCCTTTCTGGCCAAGCAGCCCGGGGCCAAGATCATCCACGACCCGCGGCTGACCTGGAATACCATTGACCTGGTCGAGGCGGGCGGCGGCATTCCGATCATGAGCAAGACCGGCCACGCTTTCATCAAGGAACGGATGCGAGCCGAGGATGCCATCTACGGCGGCGAGATGAGTGCCCACCACTACTTCCGCAATTTCGCTTACTGCGACAGCGGCATGATCCCCTGGCTCTTGGTGATCGAACTGATGGGATACAGCGGAAAGCCGCTGTCGGCACTGGTGGAGGAACGGATGGCACTCTACCCGGCCAGCGGCGAGATCAACCGCGCGCTGGAAGACCCAAAGAGCGCTGTTGCCTTGATTGAGGATCGCTATCGTCCTGGGGCTCTGGCTGTCGATCGCACCGACGGATTATCTCTTGAGTTTGCGGACTGGCGGTTTAATCTGCGTGCCTCGAATACCGAACCGGTATTACGCCTTAACGTCGAGTCGAAAGCTGATGAAGTGTTAATGCGTCAGAAAACAGCGGAACTCCTTGCTGTGCTTGATGCAGGTGGATAAGGTTTGTAATAGAAAACCCCCTCACCCCAAAGCAACGGGATTATCGGGGCGGGCACCGATGGATTCAAGTTTAACCAGCTAACACAAAAAAATTCCCATTGTCTGATAAAAATGCTAGTGTTCGCGAGGCGTAAGATTCCCTTTCGGAAAATCGCTACTCATTTAAGTCCATTGCTTGGAATCCGGGCGGGGGATCTTAAAAATTAGCCTCGGAGGGGCCCCCATGCTCAAACAACAAACTGTTTTTTTAAATAAATTCGCTGTTCTCCTCGACCTTTGCGCGCTCGGTCTGGCCTTTGTTCTGGCCTATAACATCCGCGCCACTT
>Ga0210030_1000413_pt1 | contig 31985 bp, 41 predicted proteins | sample CryGeymeta201523_FD_183986 | JGI IMG/M metagenome (GOLD analysis project Ga0210030, IMG submission 183986) | Groundwater microbial communities from Crystal Geyser aquifers in Utah, USA - Crystal Geyser metaG 2015-23 (SPAdes) (version 2) | ecosystem: Environmental > Aquatic > Deep subsurface >...
TCTTCGCTTCGCTCAGAATGACAGGCAACAGCAGTCTGTGAGTGTTCTCTAGATTCGGAGTTTATCCTGAGCGATAGCGAAGGACCTGCTCAGAATGACACAATAATTATGGTGTTCTGGCACTAGTGCGTGTAAATAAGAACGAAGACGTAAAAAACGATCGTTATTGCCGATGCGATAACGAGGCTTTTCCAAACCAGCGGGTCTTCGTTTTTAATAAAGTTCTTGAAACCTTCAATCATGGTACCTCATTCCACCTTATGCCAGATGTAGCCGGAATCTGCACCCGTTTTAACGGGACACACTCTTGTTATACTCTATTGTGTTCTTGTAATTGATTATACTGGTATGCGTAACATTTTGGTATAGCCCGGGCCTTAAATAAGCCAGATGCGGCAAAGTTTATGGTGTGTGCAGTATCGAAATACCTGGTAGCCTACACCTATAGTGGCTTATAATTATTTATAATTAGATGATGTATGTAAGGACGATGGCGGTGTAAGTTATTTGGTTGATTATGGTTGATTATTATAAAATACTGGAGGTCGACCCCGAGGCTTCAAAAGAAGTTATCGATAAAGCATACCGGGCGCTATCGCTTAAATATCATCCCGATAAGCACCCCGATGAGCATAAAGAAGCTGCAACACGTAAATGGCTTGAAATACGTAAAGCGTATGAGGTTATCTCTAACGATAAAGAACGCGCAGCCTATAACGATATACGAAAACGGGAGACGATCGATCTTTTCCTTAATGAAGGCCTGCTAGGTCTGGTCAGAAAGTACTTAAAAAACACGTGATGGTTTTGAATTTTTCGTTAAACTTAGAACAAAACTAGTGAGAGACTAAACTTGCAAAGAACAAAGACAGAAGCAGCCTTAGCGGTATTAATAATCATAGTGATCGCATTATCTCTTGGTGGATTGCTCGGCCCACAAAGTGCGTTTGCCCAGCAGCAGATACTGTTTATACGTGCCGGCATCCCCACCACCGGTACGCCAGACATCGGTATGTCAGACACCGGTACAATAGAAAACACCACCACTATTGATACAAACACAGCGTCGCAAAACCCCGCACTGGGGCACGACCATAGCTTGTCCCTACACTATAAGGATATCTCAAAGGCCGACTGGTTTTATGATAAAGTGATCTCGCTTGCGATTAACGGTATCGTCGGCGGTTACAGCGATGGGTCGTTCAAGCCGCGTAAATCTATTACCAGGGCCGAGATGGCATCATTTCTAGCGCGCGCAAAATCATTGCAAGCAACCGGCACAGAGCCGTTCGGTGACGTAAACGAAACGGACTGGTTTTCCAAAGACGTGGCGGCAGTCCTGCAGGCAGGGATAATGAACGGCACGACACCCGCGCTTTTCTCACCATCGGGGCTTTTAACCAGGGAACAAGTGTCGGCGATCATAGTAAGGGCCGCCGGGATGGATGGGGTAACCGATATTCAGGAGCAGAACCGCTGGCTGCAGGGCCTCAAAGACCGACGCAGCATCAGCCTCTGGGCCAGACCGTATGCTGCTGCGGCTATTAAATACAACCTCATGGGCGGCTATCCGAGTAAAGAGTTGAGGCCTTCCGGTGTAGTTACGAGGGCGGAGACATCGGTTCTTATCTGGAATATCCTCTACAAAGAAATTCGAGAGAGCGGTGGCTATCCTACTTACGTTGCCCCGTACCTGCCGAAACCAACGATAATATTCCCCCAACAAAAACAGGTTGTGTTTACGAAAAATTACTCGGTGACCGCACAGATCGACCCCGAGTCATCCACGCAGGAGTTATGGGTTAACGGAAAGCTTGTTCAGATTAAACATGCAAGTGGTTCAAACACGGTAACGTTTACCGGCCTTAAGGCCATAAACCGCACATACTCCATAAGCGTGAGAACCAAGAACGGCTCGGCGTCGACATCAACGGGTGTCGTAAGCTACTACTGCCTACAAGCCCCATCCAACCATGACCACCTTATAGTTATCGATAAAAGCGAGTTTAGGCTCTATTGGATTATTGACGGTTTTTTGAAGAAGATCTACCAGGTGGCTATCGGCAGGGACGGTATGGCAACGCCGAATGCCGAGTGGATAGTCGGACAGAAGTATAAAACGGATCCCAAAGGCGTCTACGGCCCCCGTAAAATGCGTCTTTACGGGCTAATAAATGGCACCTATGAGTACACCCGCTATGGAATTCACGGGACAAACGAGCCCTGGGTGATCGGCACCAGGGCCTCACACGGGTGCATTCGCCTGAGAAACAAAGATATCCTCGATCTATGGCCCCAGGTTGGTGTGGGGGATCACGTTATAACGCAACCATAATGCACGTGAGCAGCCCAAATGAATTAATTACGACTATGTTCTGATAACCTGGTTGTAGTAGGAGAGTTAAATATAAAAATAGGACTAGCAAATTTTTCCAGATTATTGTAGAATAAGCCCTAGGTAATCATGCAACACTATGGCTTTGAAAATCAGAAAGATATTCAGCTTAGCGAAACCAACTTCAGTAGAACTGAGAAAAAACAAATAGAGCAAGAGATAATGAGACGGCTGCGCACGCAAATGCTGATGCTGGGCTGGATTATTATCCCGATAGTCGCCGTAGCGGTGTGGTTTCTTAAACCGCAGCTGGCGGTTGAAAAACTCGCCGCTAAATCAGCCGCCACCACGGTTTTAGCGAAAAAAGTCGGGAAGCCGACCCCGCCAACGAGCACCCTGGCTATAGCTGCTACCACGACCACAAATCCAACAACCTTTCAGAAGGACGCAACGGACACGATTTTCTTCGTAGGTGTCGGCGACATGGCGTTCAACGGCCAGATCGCAGATACACTTAGATATAATGGCGCACAAGACATATTCTCGGATATCACTCAGGTTTTGCAGTCAGGCGATGTAGTTGTGGGCGATCTTGAATCACCGCTATCTATGGGAAGCCAAACGTCGGCAACAGGCAGATCGACAGTTCTTGGAGCACCGGAAGCCGCCACCGGCATGAGAAACGCGGGTATTAACCTGGTATCGCTCGCCAACGACCATATAATGGATTACGGTACCGCTGGTTTGATCAACACGGTTAACCGTCTTAACCAGGTCGGAATCGCCCACGCAGGGGCGGGCAACAACTCCCAGCAAGCCTACACACGCACAGTGCTCAACATTAAAGGGAAAAAAGTTGCGCTTCTCTCGCTCTCCTCAATAGCACCCGACAATGCTCGCGCTCAAGAGGGTAAGGCCGGGATCGCTGCCAATAAGAAACGTTACTACATCGACAGCCTTATCAAGGAGGCCGCGAAGCAGAACGACTACCTGATCGTCTCGTGCCATTGGGGCGACGAAGGCAGTACCGGTATTCAGAACTCCCAGCGCAAGTTCGCTAAAAGGGCTATCGATGCCGGCGCCGATGTTGTACTCGGAAGCCACCCGCACATGATGCAGGGGATCGAGATATATAACGGCAGGTGTATTGCCTACAGCCCCGGCAACTTTATTTATCCCAGCGGCTCAGGGAATTCCGGCCAGGCATTTGTCCTAAAGCTCTCGCTTGCCAAAGGCATGATTATAAAGGCGGAGGTCGTCCCGATTTCCGTTGATCCATCCGGCAAGCCAAGCCTTGCTACCGGCTGCGCCGCGGGGGCCATCCTACAAAAATTGAAGAATATGTCGGACCCCTTAGCGACAAACGTGAATATCGTCGGAAACACGGCACAAGTCACCTGACGCAAGCAGAAGTAACAAAGCCGGCGGCTTTGAATCACCGAAAATTATTACCACGTCGAACACCATAATTATCCTACCTTAGCGACGCATGTGGGCTGCACAGACGATGGTATACTGGTTAATCCGCTTTATTATCTATGCTAACGCTGGCAAACATAACTTCCTATTGCCTTAATAGGCAGGCATATATTATACTGGCATCATGTAATCCCTTAATAATTTGTCTCATTTCTGCTTATTCTTTTTGCTAAAGACATGCTATACGCAATATTTTGGCATCTTGAAAACTGGGTTATGCCCAACTATATCCACCAACCGATTATATCCATAGCACTATCAGCAGCTAGTTTCGATTCTTCAAAACCGTGTCTGGGAGCTTGCGATAATTTTCCCAAATAGCGGTGATTGCTGGTAGGCATTATAGTGCCGGGCAAAAGTTTAAAGCTTTTCTAACAGGGCTGGTGCATCGTGGTAGTTGAAAGAAACTGTGCCAGGGATACTGGTCAAACATATGAGGAATTGCTCGCATCGCTCATTGAATCGGCAAGGCTGATAAGCGGTAAGCTTTCACTCGACGAGGTCGAGGATATTATTGTTGCTGAAGCCCGGCGGTTATTTGACGCAAAGGCCGGGTGGCTCTTTTTCTACGACTCAAAGGACGACCTCCTTAAAATCGAACGCTTCTGGGGCCCAAACGAAGAGGCTTTTAGGGGCTTCTCAGTACGTCCCGGCGAAGGTATTTCAGGCGTGGTGTTCTTAACCCAACAACCCGAGGTAACGCTTAAAGCCGATAAGTACCTAACACTCATCCCTAATACAACGACTTTGCCGGATGATGCCCCTGCGCTTGCAGTATTCCCTCTCTCGGTTGGGGGTCGCAGGATAGGGGTCATTGGTATTACCTCAGAAACCGTCAGCAAGAAAGGCCTAACCGAGGATGAGTTTAACTCGGTTGTATCGGCCTTTGCCAACCACATTGCCATTGCGCTGGATACCGCGCTGCTCTTTGAAGAGAAGAAAAAGGTGGAGCTGGAGCTAAAGAACAGCGTTCAGAGGCTGCAAATGATCAACGAAATCGGAATCGATGTCATCAAGGACCTCGATTTATCGGTGATTATACGCAAAGTCGCCCGCTACACGACCGATATTTTTAATACCGACGCCGCGGTCATCAACCTTGGCAATAAGGACGGCACGGTCATTGAGGCCGCATACTTCTACAATATGTCCCCCGAGACCGAAGAGATATTTTTAACGAAGCAGACCATTGCACGGAGGGTTTTTGAGTATCCGCGGAGGGTGCTGATTAACGATTACCCCGAGCATGCCTGGGCGTTAACAGAGTTTATTGAACTTGGTGTAAAATCGTTAATCATGGTTCCGGTTATCTCAAAGGGCAGGGTTTTAGCTACCCTGTCTGCGGTAAGTTTCCGGGAGGAAAGGGTGTTTATTGAAGACGACTTCGATGAACTCGAGTTCGTCGCCCGCCACGTCGCTGTCGCGATAGAAAACACCAGGCTTTATTATGAGCAAGTTGAAACCAGAAAGAAAATGGAAGATTACGCCAGCCAGTTGCGCATGCTCAATGATTTTTCCCAGAGGATAACCAGGGAGGGTAATTCTCAGGATATGGCCGAGCAGCTAGCTAAATCGGCCAGGACGTTATTCAACTGTGCAGTCAGCGTAGTCCTTTTATGCAAAAATTCAATGGATGAAATTCCTACGCTCTCCTGGTCGACTGATGGGAGCCAATCTTGTAATATAGAGCCCTTTGAGGTTGACCTCTCCACGCACAGTGGTCTTTACAGCGAAATGTTCAGGACAAAGAAGACTCTTCGCCTGAACGATATCTCGGATCATCCACATTTTAAAGGATTGCCCGAACACCATATGCATATGCGTGGTTTACTTGGTGCGCCGCTCTTAGATTCGAATGATGAGTTTATCGGCCAGGTAATGGTTAGCAACAAGAAAGATGGCTCCGACTTTACGGAGAGCGATGAGGAGCTGCTTGTCGCTCTATGCGCCCAGGTCGCTATCGGGATTGAAAGGGTTGAAGCTTATGAGCGTGAGCATAGTATAGCAGAGACGCTCCAGCAGGCCATTCTTACGGCTCCGGTAAATCTGCCCGGGGTTGAGATCGGCACGATCTATGAATCGGCGGCGGAAGCCGCAAAGGTCGGCGGCGATTTTTACGATTTATTTGAACTCGGTGATGGCACTATCGGTATTTTAATCGGAGATGTTTCAGGTAAGGGGCTTGAGGCGGCGACCATAACATTGATGGTTAAGAGCACGATACGGGCGTTTGCGTACAGGGGGCTCTCGCCGGCGGATATTCTGACCGAAGCCAACAAGGTCATCTGCAGGCAGCTCGGCTTTAACCAGTTTGTAACCATGCTGTACGGAGCGCTTGACCCGGGCACAGGCCGGATGATTATCTCCCGCGCCGGGCATCCGGAGATTATCATCTGGGTTAAAAATAAGTGTGTCTTTTGCTGCGACGAAAGCAATCTGCCCGTCGGAGTGATGGAAGACATCATCTATGAGCAGAGCGAGATAATTCTATCGCAGGGTGACGGGGTAATTCTTTACACGGACGGCCTGACCGAGGCCAGGTGTAAAAACGAGCTTCTTGGGGAGGACGTCTTGATCGATGAGCTTAATAAGATAATCCACGGGAAAGATTCGCAAGAGGTTGCATGCGGTCTGGTAAACATAGCGAAAGATTTCGTAAGCGGCAAACCTCAAGACGATATCGCAGTTGTTGTCCTCAAATTAAAGCCCCGGGAAGGTTGCTAGGATTCAACCTTTACGGGATGCCTGCCTATTAGCTCCAGCAAAAGCCAGATAAACTCAAACGCCGCCTCGATCGCGCTTATCGCATCTTCTTTTGTAGCCGTCTCACCCTGGTGGACGATGCGGTTTCTCTTTTGCGCCACATCTCTAACCCAGCTTTTATATACGATCGGATTGATATCGGAGATCTTCTTTCCTATGGCGAGTTCCGCAACCCGCTTGACGCGCTCGCTCGCGGCCTGGACCTTATTTAATATCCACTCGGCAACATCTTCCGCCAGCTTCTTCCGTTTGGTAAGAAGTTCCCATAAAACGGCCGCAATCGTTACCTCAACGGCTATCTCGGCCTCCACAATAGCGCTTTGATAATCCTCATTGATAAGACTTTCCTTGGCGCGTTGAAGGTACTCGCGCCATGCCTCCTTGCGCTCGCCCTTAGTATCCGCATAGACTACCCATTTGACCTGGCATTCCGTGCCGACGATATCGTTTGCGCCCGAGCTGAGAATAATAAGGTTGTCCGGGGGAATGAACTTGTGCTCAAAATAAGCCAGAATCCCCGGCTCAAGAGGCGTTACCTGCATGATAAATACCTTCTTGGCGGCCTTAAGGGGTGCTTCCAGCCGTATCTCCTTAGCGGTTCCGATCGTTATAGCATCCTGCCCGGATATCATGGTATCGCTGATAAAACACCATGCCATGAAGTCGTTATCCGATACAATCGCGTGCTTAAGCCCCTCTTTTGCAGAAAATGTGTTCTCACAGCCCGGCCCGCTACAAACAATACTGGTCGGGTCGCTTAAATCGGATGGTTGCAGGCTTTGTTTAAACCCGCAACTGCTACACCGCACATATGCCTGTCCGCCCGTCGAAACAATCTGCTGCTCAGTCTTTTGTAACATTGTCACCCCACGAAGAAGAAGTCAGGAGCCGGAATCCAGAAGGGGAAGGAGACCTGCTACTGTGCCTGCCAGTACATTTATAATCAGTTTACGATTATTTGCGGGATAATTCAAATAAAAGGCCTGCCGCAGTAGACTGAAGGAGTAAAAGAAAAGGCTTGCAGATGTTCTGCAAGCCTTGGTGTCCGAGACTGGACTTGAACCAGCACGGCCTTAGCGGCCACTAGGCCCTCAACCTAGCGCGTCTACCAATTCCGCCACTCGGACGTAAGTCTAAACTACGCGCATACGGATGAGTTTTACCTCATCACCCGCGCAAAAGTTATTATATCATTTCGAGATCACCTGTCAACGCGCTGCACAACGAGCTCGCCAAAATAGGTGAAAAACGCTTGTGTTTCGACCATCCATGGTATTAATTTAAAGAAATTTAGTGAAGAACAATGCTTTAGCATGCCGATACTACTATTATTATCTTAGTTGATATAAAGGACTAAGGAAATGATCGGTCTTTTCTCATTTAAGAACCCACGATTCAAACTTATCTTTATCATAGCGATAGCCGTTGTGCTCGTAGTTTCAGCTGCCATTGTCGGGTATAAAACCGTTTCGTCGCACGGGGCTGCCGTAATAAACGATGATGGGCACATCGCTGCGCCCGCGTTCGTGGGACGTGACCTTGAGCAGGTAAAATCAACCGCTCGTTCGCTTGGATTAAAGCTTAAAATCGACCGGTGGGTTCAGAGTAAGGTCTATCCCATCGGCCATGTCGTTACCCAAAAACCGCTTCCTAACAAGAAGGTAAAGGTAGGGGACACGATTATAATCAAAGTGAGCGGGGGCGGCAAATACGGCCAGGGCAGTAAAGTAGAACAGTCGGATATAAGCATAAAAGATAATCCGCAGCCGCTTCCGACACCCGCGATTTCGCCGAGGCGGAGTCTGGCCGGAAAAGTTGTAGTGATCGATCCGGGTCATCAAAGCAAAGCCGATTTATCGCGTGAGCCGATTGGTCCGGGGGCCGCCGAGACGAAGGAAAAAACGGCGGGCGGCTCGAGTGGTGTAAAATCGAGAACCCCGGAATATAAGATCACGCTTGCAATTTCAAAGCTGTTAAAAGCGAAACTCGAGGCGAACGGTATCAAAGTAATCATGACCAGGACGACGAATAACGTTAACCTCGGCAATATCAAACGCGCCGAAATAGCCAATAAGGCCCACGCCGACTTATTTGTAAGAATTCACACCGACGGCAGCGCCAACATAAAAGTAAACGGGGTCTCGACGCTCTACCCCGCGTTCAATAAATGGGCCGCTCCAATTTACAAAGAAAGCCTTAAGGCGGCCCAGATAGTCCAAAAAGACGTGATTGCGACAACCAATCATAAAAACAACGGCACCGTTGCTCGCGGCGACTTAACCGGATTCAACTGGTCAAAGGTCCCCACGATACTGGTTGAAACCGGCTTTCTCTCGAACCCCGAAGAGGACACACTCCTCAACAGTCCATCCTACCGGCAGCTTCTTGCCGACGGCATAAGCAATGGTATTATAGAATATCTGCAAAAACGGTAAACATACCACCTTATAACACACAGATAGATTGCCAAAATCAGCAAGGCACCCCGCGTTCATCCTTTAATTACCACTTCTTTTTGCTAAACGACCACCAATGACGCGATTTAAAACGGTAGCTTCAAATATGGAAGTTTTCTAAGAAAAAACCTCTCTTAATTTGCTTGTTTTTGGATTAATAGTAGCTGATGCGATGTTCGGGTCGAATCTGGGTAAATAAGCTCAACAGGGTATTGGTTCGGTCATGAGGATGATTGGATGGAGATATATAAGCTAAACAGTGATGACGTATTCAAGCAGCTCGGTTCATCACCGAGGGGTTTGAGTGATGATGAAGCGAAAAGGCGCTTGGATGAATACGGTTTGAATAAAATCGAAGAAGTAAAAGGAACACCTCTAATCTTTAAGTTCCTCGCAAATTTCTACCACCTTTTTGCGATACTGCTCTGGGCCGGTGCCATACTTGGCTTTATCGGTGGTCTTCCTGAGCTAGGCTATGCAATCATCGCGGTGATAATCATCAATGCGATATTTAGTTTTTGGCAGGAATATAAGGCTGAAAAGGCGACCGAAGCGCTCAAGAAGCTGTTACCGAGTTACTCGAAAGTGCTCAGAGGTGGAGAGATAAGACAGATTCTTGCCGAGGAGCTTATTCCCGGCGATATTATCGTGCTTGAAGAAGGCGATAACATATCCGCCGATGCCCGCCTTATTCAAGTTTTTGAAATGCGCACGAACAATGCCACCTTAACTGGAGAGTCCGCTCCGGTAAGAAGGACAAGCGACCCGGTTCTCCGGGATAGGATGCTTATAACGGAATCGCCCAATATTGTTTTTACCGGTACAAGCGTCGCAACCGGCTCGGGCAGGGCTGTTGTGTATGCAACGGGGCCAGAGACCGAATTCGGCAAGATCGCCGGTCTTACACAGAGAATAGCTACTGAACTAAGCCCATTACAAAAGGAGATGGTGTGGGTCACCAGGGTTGTAGCAGCGCTCGCGATTGGTCTCGGAATCCTGTTTTTCGTTCTAGGCAGCCAGATAGCCGGCCTTAACTTAACCGTGGCGTTCCTGTTCGCTATCGGGATGATCGTCGCAAATGTGCCCGAGGGCTTGCTTCCGACAGTTACACTCTCCCTAGCGCTTGGAGTTCAGAGAATGGCCCGGCGACATGCGCTTATCAAGAAACTTTCATCTGTTGAGACCCTAGGCTCGACTACCGTTATCTGCACTGACAAGACCGGCACGCTTACCCAAAATGAAATGACCGTTAAGGAGATATGGGCCAGCAGGGAGGTTATAGATGTAGAGGGTGCCGGCTATGAACCCAAAGGGGAATTTAGGGTCAATGGGAGAACGCTTAGCAAAGAGGAACTTGATTCCCTCAACGTGCTCTTTATGTCAGCCACGTTTTGTAATACGTCAAGGCTGGTTCCACCTGGTGACGGCCGTACGGGCTGGGGCGTTATCGGCGACCCGACGGAGGCTGCGCTTCTCGTTGTCGCAAAGAAAGCCGGGTACGATATAGACAGGGAGTTCAAGGAGCATCCAAGGGTTTACCTGCTTCCTTTTGAGTCGACACGAAAGATGATGTCGAGTATCCACAAATTTCCGACAAGACCTCTTGCTTGTGTAAAAGGAGCGCCTAAAGAGGTATTAGATATTTCAACTAAAATTAGACTTAGCGAAGGTATTGTTGACTTAACGGATGAGCTACGACAAGAAATAGTTGCTAGAAACGATGATTTTGCGCGTAGAGGATTGAGGGTTCTAGCGATCGCTTACAGGGAGATACCCGCGGATATTATCTCTCTTACTGTTCAGAACGTTGAACAAGACCTTGTTTTTCTTGGATTAATGGCGATGCAGGACCCACCGCGCCCCGAGGTAGCGCATGCCGTAAGTCTCGCTCAAAGGGCCGGCATACGAATCATCATGATAACAGGGGACTATGGTCTTACCGCCGAGTCAATCGCTCGGAAAATCGGTATTGTTAAAAGCGATGTGAGGGTGGTGAGCGGTGGAGAAATTGATCCTTTGAGTGACGCTGAACTTAGCAGTGTATTGAGTCATAGCGATGTAATTTTTGCCCGCGTTTCACCCGAACACAAGATGAGGGTCGTCTCAGTTTTGAAGGATCGGGGTGAGATTGTGGCTGTGACCGGCGATGGTGTAAACGATGCCCCGGCTCTAAAGCGGGCCGATATCGGAGTTGCAATGGGGATTGCCGGGACGGACGTCGCAAAAGAGGCGGCCGAGATGATATTAACCGATGATAATTTCGCCAGTATCGTCGGTGCGGTTGAGGAAGGAAGGGCTGTTTATGATAATATTCGCAGATTTATTACTTATATTTTCGCCAGCAACATCCCAGAGATAATCCCGTTTATCCTCTTCGTAACGCTCGGCATCCCACTACCGCTTACGATTCTGCAGATTCTGGCCATCGATTTAGGTACCGACATTGTACCGGCGCTGGCCCTCGGCTCAGAACCGCCCGAGGCCGATGTCATGGATAGGCCGCCGCGTCCCCGTGGCAGGAGACTGCTCGATTTTCCGCTCTTAGCCCGGGCGTATTTCTTTCTCGGCCCAATCGAAGCGGCTGTTGGGATGCTAGCCTATTATTATGCGTATTACCAGAACGGGTGGCGACCGGGCCAGGTGCTACCCGCTTCGGGCAGAGAATACGTATTTGCAACCACGATGGTGCTTGCCTCAATAGTTATCATGCAAATCGGTAACGGCTTTGCCGTGAGAACCGAGCGCACTTCAATACTTCAGAAGGGGTTTTTCTCTAATAGGTTTTACCTTTTCGGTATAGTGACCGAGCTTGTGATTATAGCAATTCTCGTCTACGTCCCGTTTTTGCAGCCGATATTTAATACCAGCCCATTGAAGATTACCGATTGGCTGTTTCTCTTCGCCTTTTCACCGACCATATTAATTGCTGATGAGATAAGGAAGTGGATTGCCAGGCGTTATTCGGCAAGAAGGGTGCCTGGAGGAGGCGAAGAACCTCGCAAAGAGCCACGTGAGCGGGTCAGCCGTCGGAGGGCTGCTTGATATAACTGGCTGCCGGCATGGGGCTGCTTAGCAGATAAACATTAAGGGAAATAGTAGCTATAGGGGTGATTACCTTGCGAATTATAATTGTCGGTTGTGGACGGTTAGGCTCTGAACTTGCGAATTCGCTCTGGCTTGATAGGCATGACATTGCCGTGATTGATCGCGACCCTGAGGCCTTTAAGCGCTTGGCTAAAACGTTTACCGGCAGCAGGGTAACCGGTCACGCAATGGATCAGCAGACGCTGAAGACCGCAAGAATCGAAAACGTCGATGCCTTTGTTGCCGTCACAGGGGACGATAACCTCAACATTATATCGGCCAGAATTGCCCGAGAAGTTTATTTTGTTCCGCGTGTCGTATCAAGGATATTCGACCCTGTGCGGGCCAATATTTACGAGCGGCTTGGTGTTTCAACCGTTTCAACAACCGTGTGGGCTGTAAGTAAGATAGAGGACTTGTTGTTCCACCGCGCTCTGGATGTACAGTTAAGCTTTGGCAATGGAGAGGTTGAGCTTATCAGAATCGCGGTGCCCGCTGGGCTTTTTGGGAGAACCGTTGAGAGCATAACCATTCCAGGGGAACTTCAAGTTGCCGTTATAACTAGACACGGTAGGCCCTTTATACCTACACTCGGTACGGTTTTTGAAGAGGGAGATGTTGCACGGGTTGCGGTTGCAAGAGGCGCAATGTCTCGTCTTGAGGAGTTTATTAGCGCCGTTGCGTAAGGAGGCTTTATGTATATATTAATTGCTGGTGCCGGGAAAGTCGGTCGATATCTTGCTCAAAATCTGAGTGAGATGCATCAAATCGGTTCTATTGATCTTAATCAGACCCATCTTTCCCAACTTGAGGGAAAACCGAATATAACCACCTATAAAGGTGATGCAACCGATCCTAAAAAGTTGGAAGAGGCGGGCATATTACGGGCCGATATTGTGGCATCCGTCACCGGCGATGATGAAGATAATCTAGTGATTGCTCAATTAGCAAAGCAGGTATATCAGATCCCAAGGGTAGTCGCGCGGGTTAACGATCCCAGAAATCAATGGCTCTTCACAAGAGAATGGGGTGTAGATATAGCGGTTAGCAGTCCTCAGATAATATTACAGCTTATCTCGGAAGAAGTCTCTCTTGGTGAGGTCTTAACCTTACTGAAACTGCGTGTAGGGGAACTCTCCCTGATCGAGGTAACAATCCCGCAAAATTCGCCTGCAAGAAACCATATGATCACTGAACTCGGTCTTCCTAGAAATGCGGTGGCCGTTGCCATATTAAGAGATACGTCTGTCGTGGTGCCGCATGGAAGCACGACTATCGAAGTGGGTGATAGCGTGCTTCTAGTTACACGCCCGGAGCTAGAGCAAGATATTAAGGACATCTTGATGGGGTAGCAGAGTCATCTGTCTTTTGCATACGCAGATTATTTAATCGCTTGGTCATTCAGTATAATAACTTAAGCCCCTGGTATATATGAGAGCGCTGTACCATTGACTGCCTTGCGTTGTTCCTCCCAAGGTTATAGATAATGCCTCTGATCGTACCTATTTATTGCGAATTTAAAACTCCTCAGTAATCGATTGCAAAGTTAGCATCTAATTGGTATAGTGGTATTGTAAGTGCACAATAAGTGCGATTGCCAGTAATTTGTAATAACCCCTAAATATTCTGTGTAAAACTGCCGATAGATAGCTTACGGGTTGATGGCAGAATATGGCAATCGTACTATTAGTAAAGGTTGGAACATGTACGAGAACGATGTCGGTTGGCGTTTACGACATGTACGGGAAAGCAGAGACCTGAGCCGGAAAGATGTCGAGAACTTGACCGGAAGCGAATTTAAAGAGTCAATTCTCGCCATGTACGAGAACGGACGTCGCAGGATTCCGACGCCGCGCCTTAAGCGACTCGCGGATTTCTACGATGTATCGATCGGCTGGCTTATGGGGGAGGCCGTCGCCCAGGACAACAAGAAAGACGTTAGTGTTGAAGCTCTCTTGATGGCGGACCCGAATTTCTCTGAAGAAGAACGTCGTTTAATGCTCGATGTTCTCGAGATCATCAAAGCCAAACGGAGGGCTGAGGGTAAGATTTAAGGTGGTACCCAATGCCTATCTACACGCACCTGTACATCAAAGATCAAGCCAATGCCTTAATTGAAGAGTTTAAAATCGCCGATCCTCCCATTAATGTGCGAGAGATCGCGGGCAAGCTCGGTATCGAGATTATTGAGATGTCGAACGATAGCTGGTTTTACGGTATGCTCACCCGCTACGACGAAGATTTCTATATCGTTATCAATAAGCTAATGCCGGAGACCCAAAAACGCTACGCGATCGCGCACGAACTCGGCCACCTCCGCCTGCACAACCAGGAGTTGGAATACCAGAGAAGGCCGGATAAGGAATACCACCATCGCGAGGCGGACGTCTTTGCCCTGGAGCTTTGCATTCCGACGCGTCTCATACAACGCGAAGCTTTTAGCTGGTTCAACGACCATAAATTCCTGGCCAATCTTTTTGGGGTCAGCGAGCCGTTGATGGTTAAGAAGATGGAAGAGCTGCAGCTTATCCCAAAAGGAAAGTTTAGTTGGCTTTATGCCGATGCGAAGGCCATTTAGCGGGCATAAGGATATCCGCTCCGCGCGGCAAAAATTTTTATCCTGCAACAACACAATTAGTGCATATCACCGCAAATAATCCATATTATACCAAAATTATGCTAAAGCAGAGGGAAAAGCCAACCGATAACTGTACAAATAGTACAGTGATGCACATGTAGTAACGGTTAGCAAGCAGCAAGCAGTATGGTTGTTTAACCGGAAGGGGGTTGGCAGTAGGCGGCAGGAAACGGGAACAACGGCATAGCGACGACGAACGCGTAGGGGGTGCGGAACGTTTTTCGCAAGCAATCAACAGTCTCGTTAAGATTTTAGGAGGGTTTAAAATGTTAGCATGGTTTTACGGAAAATTAGCTTCGTATCTTAGGGAAGAGGATGGCGCAACCGCAGTTGAGTACGGCATAATGGTTGCCCTGATCGCAGCGGTTATTATCGGAACGGTAGTGACACTCGGCGGTAAGATTCTTACAGCATTCCAGACAGTTGTTAGTAACCTTGGTTAAGGGATTTCCATCACCTCAAATAGGCCCCGTGTTAAACAGCACGGGGCCTACTTCTCAAAGCGATTGTAAGAAACGCGCGATTTATAAGCGGTTCATGAGTGTTTAGTAAGCGGCTAGTAAGTCATTAGTAAGTAATAAGTAAGTGATAAGTATGAGCAGGTTATTATGTCTTTATAAAAATATCAAGAACGAACGGGGGGCAAGCTCGGTTGAGTTTGCGATTATCCTCCCGGTTTTGATCCTTATCTTATTTGCGATTTTTGAGTTCGGTCTTACTTACCGCGATTATCTGGCCATCACGCATGCGGCCAGGGAAGGGGCGCGAATGGCCGCGGTCGGTGAATATAGCGAGACCGAAATAAGGGAGAGGGCGTATCCGGTATCCCCAAGCTCGATATCTATCAGCTATCCCGGCGGCACAGAACATGGGGAGCCGGTCGAAGTTCAGGTTACCTTCGATAGGCCGTTACATATACCTTTATTTGACATTAAGAAGGTTCATCTCACCAGTAAAGCGCGCATGCGCATTGAGTACTAGTGGAATTTCGAATTACGAATTGGTGAAGGTATGAGATTGAGAAAAAGGATGAATTCCATGGGGACGATAGAGCGCTTACGTGAAGAGCGAGGGGTAGTCATGATAGTGGTTGCGGCTGCGCTGACGGCGCTTGTCTTAAGCGTAGCGGTTGTAGTGGATATCGGTCTGCTCTATCAAGAACGAAGGCAACTGCAGACAAGCACCGATTCGGCCGCACTGGCGGCCGCTATGGATTTAGCCGAGGGCAAATCGGTCTCGGAAGCAACCTCCAGGGCGGTTGAGTACGTATCGTCTAACGCGAACGTTTCGCCTTCGCAGATCACGGTTGATTTCCCGGGGTCTGCCCGGGTCCGTGTTACCGCGAGCACGCAGCGCAGCATCTTCTTTGCGAGTCTTGTGAACAAGAGCACCGCCAACGTAAAAGCGCAGTCGACTGCCGCTCTTGGGGCGGCGAATGGTGTCGCAAATCTCGTACCCTTTATCGTTCCGCTACAGAAGGTGGCGGATTACACCGGCGGGTCAAATGTGGGTACGTTCGATATCGGTGAAGACCGGCCGCTCGATGTGTTCAGCATCATGCAATCTACAAGCGGCGACATTATTATCTACACGATCACCTATAACAACAACGGTAACAAACCAGAGAGCATAACCGTTTGTGACGGTATCCCGTCCGGGACGGTGTATGATGGCGGGTCGGCTACCAACGGTGGCTCGTACGACCCATCTTCTAAGCAGGTTACCTGGAGCTTTGGGGACGTCCAGCCCGGCGATTACCGGTTGATGAAGTTCTCGGTGAGGGCTACGTCCGGTTCTGTCGGTTCGATCTCTAATACCGCCTATTTGACTACCGACAACGGCAAGACCGTAAGCGCAAACACAGGGAACAGTCCGCAGAGGGGATACTTCTGGCTGTGCGACTTTAATGATGGCAGCAACGGTGTTCCGGAGTTTGATGCGTGGATCAGAAACGGCTACCCGGAGTACGTTTACGCGGGCGATATCGCTAACGGTACCGGTATGAAAGCCAGTCTAAAAGATGCCCTATCCTGGAGGAAAAGCTCGAACCCAAAAATAATCGTCCCGGTTTACAGCTTTACCGAGGGCGGTGGAAGCCCTGGCAAGTACCACGTTGTCGGCTTTGCTGAGTTTGTCATCGCGAGCATAGATTTTTCGGGCAACCCCAAGACCATAAGCGGCTATTTTACCGATGGTACGGTTGTCAAGGGTGTCCCCGGACCATCGCCTGACGCGTACTTTGGGATCGACACGATTTGGCTGGTTGACTAAAGGGAGGAAAAGAAAGTGAAATCTCGTTTGATGATTGTGATGGTATCAATAGTCTTTGCAGCGGTTGCAACAGCCGGGGCAGCTTACTATATCGCGTCGCTGAGGTCGTCCGTCACCGAAGGCCAGAGGCTTATCGAAGTCGCGGTGGCCAAGAAATCCATCGAGACCGGCGCTTCGATGAGTGAGATGCTTGCGAGCGGCTCTGTGGCGATGCAGAAGATCCCGAAGCAATACGTGGCCGAGGGCGCTCTCACATCGACGGATGGCTACTCGGATAAAGTCTTGTCATCCGATTTGGTAAAGGGAGAGCAGCTTACTCGGGCCAAGTTTAAGAAGGAAACCGAGGCCGGCCTTGCCTATAAAATCCCCGAGGGTCATATCGCCGTCTCGATTGCGGTCGATGAGATAACCGGTGTTGGCGGAAAACTGCAGTCGGGGAACCGGGTGGATGTACTGGCGACGTTCAGCCCCAGCTCGGATAAGGACATGACGAAAATCATGCTGCAAAACGTTGAGATTTTGGCGACGCCGGATGCGACTACCGGCGACAAGGGCGGCGGTTTCATAAAAGGCGGCCAGCAGACGAGCACTGGGAAGAGAACGGTTACGCTGTCGGTCTCTTCTGTGAACGCCGAGAAGCTTGTATTTGCGGCCGAGAAGGGCCATATATGGCTAGGATTGCGCCGCTCTGGAGACGACAAGTCCGATAAATCGGTCATGCAGACGCTTGAAACTGTTTTTAAATAGCAAGAGTTAGGTTAAGTCAAGGTGATGAAGATGATTAAAATAGCGCTCGTCGATCCCGATCGACGATTCGCCGAAGAGATCGAGCGGATGTTGGAGGAGAGGACCGACATCGAGCTAACGGCCCCCGCACTTGATTTGAACCAGGCGTTAATGCTGATAGAGACGCAGCATCCGCAGGTTCTTATCATCGGACCCGGCATCGGCTCGGATATCTCGACGGTTTTTGTAAAAAAGCTCACGGCCGAGCATCCGATAGGCTGCATTGTTCTTACGTTTAATCTGACCGACCGGCTTAAGGTGGCAGCGATAAAGGCCAATGTGGTCGAGGCGATCGAAGTGCCGGTCGAGCCGGAGAAGATCATAGCGGCGATCCAGACGGCGGCGGGGTATGCCCAGCAGCTTACGGTGAAAGAAGATGTCGTCGTTAGCGACCATAAATGCACGGTTATTACCGTATTCAGTACGAAGGGCGGCGTTGGTAAGACGGTTCTTTCTACGAATATCGCCACTTCGATCGCGCAGCGCACGGATTATAAAGTGGTGTTGGTCGATCTTGACCTGCAGTTTGGGGATGTGGGGATAGCCATGGGCTTAAGCCCCGATAGGACCATGCTTGAGTTTGCCGATCACCTTGTAGGAATCGATGATGAGAAAATCGATGAGCTGCTTGTAAAGCATGAGAGCGGTGTGAATGTGCTGCTCGCGCCAAAAAACCCCGAATCGGCCGACCTTATCTCCGGCGAGTGCGTGGGTTCGATCATGTCGGTGCTCAAGAATTATGCGGATTTCATCATCGTCGATACTCCGGCATCGTTTAACGACAACGTGCTGGCGGTATTGGATGCGACAGATGAGATATGCATAGTGCTTACCATGGATATGCCGGGTGTTAAGAATATAAAACTCTGCCTGAGAACGCTAGGTGACCTGCGGTATTCACGTGAAAAACAGCGCTTGGTGGTAAACCGTGTCGAGAGCAATGTCGGCCTGAAGGTAAGCGAGATAGAGAAAGTCCTCGGGATGCGCTCTATCGCGAGGATAGAGTCGGACAAGGCGGTGCCTCTTGCGGTCAACAAAGGGGTGCCCGTCGTAGTCGATGCGCCAAAACTTCCCGTTAGCAAAGAACTCGAAGATCTGGCGCTCTTCTATGTAAGCAAGTACCAACCCGACTGGGTTGACCTGCGCAAGACCAGCTAGAGCAGCTAAGGCGCAGAGAAAGATTTTGCTGAAGGCCACGGGCCGGCAGCTGATTGCTCTTAAGAAAGGATTGGTAACACATGTCACTTCATCAACGGCTTAACGAGGCGAGGGCCGCCGCGGAGGTACCGGAAGTCCCAAGACGGCAGATCCTCGATGAGATAAACAAGCGGATTCATCACCAGCTGATCGAGGCGCTTGGCCCCGAGCTTTATGATAGGGCGACGAGCAGCGATGAGTTGAAGATCAAAGTTGAAAACCGGCTGAAGGATTTGATCTCAGTCGAGCCGACCCAGCTCTCGCCGGCCGAGAAGAAACGGCTTATCGATGAGATAACGAACGATGTCCTCGGATACGGCCCGCTCGACCAGTTTCTTAGAGACCCGGAAGTAACCGAGATCATGATCAACGGCGCGGAGACGATCTACATAGAGCGTTTCGGAAAGATAGAGCTTTCCAAAGAGAAATTCCTGGACGACATGCACCTTCGCAGGATTATCGACAAAATCGTCGCGCAGGTGGGGAGGCGCATCGATGAGAGCGTGCCGATGGTCGATGCGAGGCTGCAGGATGGCTCCCGTGTTAATGCGATTATCCCCCCGCTTGCGATAGGCGGACCGAAGCTTACGATTCGAAAGTTCTCCGCCGACCCGTTTAAGGTCGAGGATTTGATTAACTTCGGCACGATAACGCCGAAGGTCGCGATGTTTATCGAGGCGTGTGTCCGCGGTCGCTTGAACGTTATCGTTTCCGGCGGTACAGGTTCGGGAAAGACGACGACGCTTAATGTGCTCTCATCCTTTATCCCGACAGATGAGAGGATTCTCACCATCGAGGATGCGGTTGAGCTGCAGCTTCGCCAGGACCACGTTATACAGCTCGAGTCGCGTCCGGCGAATATCGAGGGAAAAGGCGAGGTGGCCATCCGCGACCTTGTTAGAAACGCCCTTCGTATGAGGCCGGACCGTATTGTTGTCGGCGAGGTCAGGGGTGGGGAGGCGCTTGATATGTTGCAGGCGATGAACACCGGTCACGACGGCTCGCTCTCCACGGTGCATGCCAACGCCCCGCGTGACGTGCTCTCGAGGCTTGAGACCATGGTATTGATGAGCGGCATGGAGCTACCCATCAAGGCGATCAGAGAGCAGTGCTCCTCGGCCATCGATCTCATTATCCAACAGGCGCGCCTTCGCGACGGCACCCGCCGCATTACGCATATAACCGAAGTACAGGGCATGGAGGGCGATATAATCACGTTGCAAGACCTCTTCCTCTTCGATTTTTCTATGGGCCTCGATGAGAGCGGCAAGTTTAAGGGCAAGCTCAAATCAACAGGTATCCGTCCGAAATTTACACAGCGGTTGCAAGACCAGGGGATATCGCTTCCGGCTGAGGTCTTCCAGTTCGAGTATATCGGAAGGGGAATGGCGTCATGATGAAATGGGTTCTCGTCCTCTATTTTTTAGGATTTTTCCTCTTTGCGTTTGCGATGCTCCTGATACGGTCGCCGATTCGCAAATTCTTCGGGCGGCAGGTTGAGAAATATATTAAGTTTACGAAAACCGACGACGAGCCGCAGGTATCGGCACGCCTGGCCCTCTTAAAGTTCATCGATATTATCTCGCCGCTCATCAGCGGTAAGTCATTTGCGATGAACCTGCAAAATGTGATCGACCGGGCGGGGATACCGTTGAGGGCATCCGAGTTTGTCTTTTTCCATAGCTTGGCCGTGGCGGCGGCGGTGGCAATAGGATATACGTTTGCGGGACCCATCGGCGTGATAGCGTTGACGACTATCGCTATCGGGCTTCCGGTTTTCGGGCTAAAACACGTAAAACGCCAGCGGGAGAAGAGATTTCACGACCAGCTCCCCGACACATTGTCGCTTATAGCGGGCGCTTTGAAAGCCGGGTATAGCTTTTTGCAGGCGGTCGATATGACGGTGAAAGAGACGTCGCCGCCGATGTCCGTTGAGTTTAACCGGGTGCTCACCGAGGCCAGGTTAGGTCTGCCCCTCGAGCAGGCGCTCGATAATATGGCAAAGCGTGTGGATAGCAACAACTTTAACTGGACGGTCATGGCCGTCAAGATCCAGCGTGAAGTCGGCGGTAACCTGGCGGAGATACTTGAGATCCTGGCGGATACTATAAGAGAGCGCGACCGGGTTTCGCGGCAGATAGATGTGCTAACGGCCGAAGGGCGGCTCTCGGCGTTGATACTGTTTATACTGCCGTTTGCCGTAGGGCTGCTTCTCGCAGTAATCAATCCCGGCTATTTAATGCTTTTATTCAATCATCCGCTGGGTTTAGCGATGTTGGTGGCCGCGTCATTGATGCTTGTCGCGGGCGGTTTTTGGCTGAAGAAAGTCGTAAAGGTCGAGGTATAACCGGTAGGGGAGGAAGTACGATGATAACCATTGTCTTAATGCTGTCGCTTATATCGCTTTTCATATCCGTATTCCTGATCAGCATGTCTGCGACCGTAGTCGCAAGCAACAGGATGTCGGTGAAAAGCTCGCTTAAGAAACTGGATGTTTACGGGGACATTTCGGCGGTTGAGGACGAGCTGTCCGAGCCGTTTTTAAACAGGGTTATCATGCCCTTTATGAAGACCTGTACGGGGGTCGGAAAGAGGCTTACACCGGCAGGCTTTCTGGAAAATATCAGGCACCGGCTGGTTCTCGCCGGGATGTCCAGGGATTTTGATACCGATAGATTTCTGTCATATAAAGGGTTTTGCTTGCTCGGGAGCGCCGGCCTGGCGGTTGTATTTATCACGTTCGCCGGAAGAAGCGCCGCCCAGGTCTTGCTTGGTGTGTTATTTGTCGGATTATGTTTCTTCCTGCCGGATATCTGGTTGAGCCGAGAGGTGGCGGCGCGGCAAAAGGGGATAAAACTCGCCCTGCCTGATACGCTCGATCTCTTAACTATCAGCGTCGAGGCGGGCCTGGGCTTTGATGCGGCACTACATAAAGTGGTAAGAAATACTACGGGGCCTCTCTCGGAGGAGTTTTACCGCCTGCTTCAGGAGGTTCAGCTCGGCACGTCACGCGGCGAAGCATTTAGGAACCTGGGGGAACGCACAGAGGTCGACGAACTCGGCTCATTTATCCTGGCCATGCTTCAAGCGGAGGTTTTCGGTATCAGTATCGGAAAAGTCCTGAGAGTTCAGGCGAAAGAGTTACGAATCAAGCGGCGGCAACAGGCCGAGGAAATGGCCCAGAAAGCGCCGGTAAAGATAGTATTTCCGCTGGTAGTCTGCATATTTCCGGCGATTCTCGTGGTAATCATGGGCCCGGCGGTCATCCAGATCTACGAATCGATTCTAAAATCGTTTTAATCCATAAAATGGTACTATAGCGGTTTTGCGTTCGGGTAAAACTGTGATATACCGGCGCATAGTCAGGGAAGCTGGTGAAAGTCCAGCGCGAGCCCGTCACTGTAACCGGGGAGTAAGCCGCGGTATGCCACTGGTTTCGTTTGAAACCGGGAAGGCGTTGGTAAACAAAGATCCGGAAGCCAGGAGACCTGTAAATTCACGTAACGACCACTCTCGAGGCCTGGGGTGGATACTAAGAGTCATAACGGCGTTAGTAATCCCGGTGTCAAGTGGCCGGGATTTTTTATTTGGCAGACACTAGCTTAGGGGGCTAAGTGATGATCATAAGAAGACGGCTGGCTATTCTTTTGGCTGCGATAGGAACTGTGGCGATAACGTCGGCAAGGGGCGCAAACCTCCTCAACGGCAGACAGCTTAGAAAATTACACCGCAAGGAACTTTCAACTACGATCGGACCGGTATCGCTTATCCAGGAAGATATTTTCACGGCGTATAGCAAAGAAGAAATATTTTAGCATAGAATCCCTAATTTATTACATTTAGCATTGATAATTTATGAACAAGTACTAGCGCTGGCAAGCATAATGCTGTAATTTATAGATAGCTATTAATCACAAATTGTCACATAAGTTACTAATGGATTATTGCATACGGTAAGCGGGGAGGGAATCTTTTGAAACTGGAAAAAGAGAACAACAAGAATTGGATGAGCATTCTGGTCCTTTTCCTTCTAGCGGCGCTCGCGAGTTTTGTGGTTGCAGGTTGCTCGGGGGGCGGCGAAGAGAAGACAACCGGGGCATCTGAAGGAGGCTCACCGATCGCCAAGCAGGAACAAGCACAGGAATCACGGGTAAAAGATGTTAAGGACGCTTCGCAGCTCTATATCGACAACTGCGGCGCTTGCCACGGGCACGATGGAAGCGGCACCGTTGGCCCCTCCATAAAAGGGACGGCGTTTACCGTTGAGCAGGTCAAGAAGCAAATCGAGACCGGCACCAAGAGCGGCCAGGATGTCGTAATGCCGGGCTTCAAGGGCGGAGAGCTTTCGGATGGGCAGATCAATATAATCGCCGGCTATGTAAAAGACAAACTAAAGTAGGCCTCAAGGGGCAGTTAATTCTTAATAGTAACAAAAAGCAAATTACGAGAAGACATAGGGCGGAGTCAAGCCCCGTCCTATTTTTGTTAAGCGTGTTTATGGGAATAGACCGGATAGAAGCAGTGTTTAAGTTCTTCAGGTATTTGACATAGGGGTGATACTATGGCTAAGAAGCTCGTGTCAGGCATAATAGGGTTGCTGCCGCTTCCGTTAACCCTGGTAACCGTTGCAAATAACGAAAATGTTTCCGACATATTTACGGCCTCATGGATCGGGGTTTTATGTACCGACCCGCTCTATATCGGCGTGGGCATCAACGCTTCCCACTACGCGCATTCGCTGATTGAGGATAACGGCGAATTTACCGTCAATATCATGGAGGAGGGCTTTGAGAGGGAAATCGATCTTCTCGGAAGGCTGTCCGGGCGGGATGTCGATAAGTTCGAGCAAGCGCGCCTCACTGCGTATCCGGCAAAAGAAGTTAAAGCGCCGACCGTTCTTGAGGCCGCAATCAGCATTGAGTGCAAAGTCCAGGAAGTTTTACGTTTGGGAACCCATGACTACTATATCGGGCGTGTCGTGGCGACTCACGTTGAAGAACTGGTTCTCAAGGATGATAAGCTTAATGTCGAAGCCCTCAGGCCGATCGTCTTTGCGGCCGAAGCATACTGGGCGATCGGGCGGAAAATAGGCCAAATGGGTAAAACCGGTCGGTTGCGCGCCGGCTAGAAATCTGATACATTAGCCTTATTACCAGCAATAATACCTGCGTTGACTGTTAAATTCCACCAGGACACCGACGATGTATGCCTGCTCGATTAAAAAATAGCAAAATACTATTGACAAAAATACCCCTAGGGGGTATAAATAAAGAAAAAGGAGTGATTGGTTGATGGCAGAGAATATCGTTACTATAAGTGACGCTCAATTTGATTCCGAAGTATTGAAATCGAATAAGCCGGTAATAGTTGATTTTTGGGCTCCCTGGTGTGGGCCGTGCAAGATAGTCGGGCCGAGGCTCGAGGAAATTGCCAAGGAGTATGACGGAAAGGTGAAGATCGCCAAGATCAACGTCGATGACGAGCGCGAATGGGCGGGCAGGTTCGGCGTAATGAGCATCCCAACACTTATGCTCTTCAAAGACGGGCAGGCGGCCGGTCAAATTATCGGCGCAGTCCCGAAAGAAGAGATTATTCGCCAGTTTGGCCTTTAATAGCACTATTAGTTCTAAGTTTTAGTTTTTTATCTAACTTCTGCAGTTTGATTTTTGTTTTTTAAAGTTTGAACCGGTTCTACCGGTTGATTGGAGGGAATATGCCAACTTATCAGTTCTTTTGCGATGATTGCGGCAAAGACTTTGAGTTTTTCTTGATGAGGATGGCCCGTGATACGGATAAAGTATGCCCGAGCTGCGGGGGAGGAAACGTAAGACAGGTCTATCGCGACTTCTTCGGATATGCGGCGACGGGTCGTTCGTCAAGCGGCGGTTGTTCTGATGGTGGATACTCCGGCGGAGGCTGCGGAACCGGCGGCTTTAGCTGAGGAGGATAGGTACATTCGGGCCGGAGGCCTGAGTGATAACATACACCCCGCGTATGCGGGGGCTGGGAATATTTAGGGCCTTCTTCGGAGGGCCTTCATTGTTAAACATGCCTGCTTACCATGAATATCCGCACTAAGCGAGTTATGCTATACTGTGCCTGGCAACGGTACTCATGTTATACTATGGTGTGTAGCAAGAAGTATTCATCAAGGCTAGGTTTGGTGAAAGGAGATTGTTTTGTCGGAAAGAAAGACCGTATTAAAAGTACTAGGAATCGTTGCCATAATCGGGCTCTTGCTTATTCTGGCCGCAGGCTGCGGGGGCAACAAAGCCGCCGATAGCACGCAAGGCCAACAGACCAACGTGCAGCAAAGCGCGACACAGCAGACCGTTGTAAAGGGACCTCGCGTGCTGTTGTTCTCGGCCACTTGGTGACCGTCATGCAGAAAGGTAAAGCCGCTAGTTGAGCAGGCTAAGAACGAGTTCGAGAGCAAAGTCCCATTTGATTTTTATGATGTGGATAATCAGGCCAATGCCGATATGGCCAACAAATACGGTGCACAATACATCCCGACGCTCGTGTTCATCGGAAAAGACGGAAACGTTGTGAACAAGATAGTCGGCGAAACAACTAAAGATGTGTTAGACAAGAACGTTAAGAAAATTATGAATTAAGACCCTTATTGCAATAAAGGAGAGGTGAGGGCATGGCAGTTTATGATCGTGAAGAAGAGGCCAAACGGATTATAACGAGGCTGAAAAGGCTTGAGGGCCAGCTTCGAGGTCTCCAGCGATTGGTAGAAATGGGTGAGGACTGCGAGAGCGTTCTCACGCAATTTGCAGCGGCGAAAGGGGCGTTTCAGCGGGTAGGTGAGATTATTCTAGCCAGCACAATCCGGAATTGTGTTAAAAAGGAATCTGATGATAAGACTCCCGGTGAGAGTATTGAATCGGCCATTGCCCTTTTTGAGCAGTACGTAAGACATCTCCAGTAGTAAGTTTTTCTATAAGATGAAGAATAGAATCGGTTTTGCAGAGCCCGGCAAAAATGGCGTTAATTATGCCGTCGGATTTGCAGAAATCCGAAATTAATGGTAAAATTTTTTTCGCAGTGCGGATGTAGCTCAGTTGGTAGAGCACGACCTTGCCAAGGTCGGGGTCGCGAGTTCGAGTCTCGTCATCCGCTCAATAGTTTGGGAGGGAACTCTTTGGGAATGTTCTCTCCCATATTTATCACATCACGGCGACGTGGCCGAGTGGCTTAGGCAATGGTCTGCAAAACCATGTACACCGGTTCGACTCCGGTCGTCGCCTCCAATTCAATAAGGGCGCTTAGCTCAGGGGGAGAGTACTTCCTTGACGCGGAAGGGGTCAGAGGTTCAAATCCTCTAGCGCCCACAGGTCAGAGGCTTAGGATCACCAAGATAGGGGTTCTAGGCTTTTTCCGTGGGTGCATACTAAGTGCAGCGTGGCGTGAGCGTTCCCCGCTAATTCTCTTTAAGGAAAGTCAGGGCGATTCACCATAAAGATCTAAGCGCCGGCAAAGAAGGCCGTCATCATATACATGAAACATTAGTTTACACCCATATCCTTAACCGTGGCCCGGCTGGGGTTCGTAGCCCGGTAGATATGTTGTAAGGTTAAATAAGGCAGTTTTAGACAGTATTATATACCGATCCGCATAAGACACCATGATAAAATAGCGTTTAGTCAAAACAGGTGCATTTAGCATTGATTATAGCGACAAGTGATGTATTTCTAGAGGCGCCTTATATGGGCACAAATAGCAATTTTGGAGTATTATGCGGATCAGTATAAACATAGTTAGGCGGCCATAACAATTCCATGTTGCATTGACAAGTGTCACGTGATAGCTTACTATTGATGCATGATCAAGACGTTTGCCGATAGGCATACGCAAGAGTTTTACCAAAAGGGTAAATCAAAGCGTTTTCCGCCGGAAATCAATAAGCGGGCAATCCGCAAGCTGGAATACGTCGACTTGGCAACGGGTTTGGATGACTTGAAGGTTCCCCCAAGCAATCGACTCCACGAACTCGAACGAGAACGGCAGGGACAGTATTCGATCTCCGTCAATGATCAATGGCGCATATGTTTCCGGTTTGTCAACGGCGACGCCTACGACATAGAACTTACGGACTACCACTAAGATGAGGTGTAAAATATGAGTATTCAGAATATTGGAGAGCGTAAAATTCGACCGACTCATCCCGGCGAGATGCTGCGCGAGGATTTTTTGCCGGATTACGGCCTCACCGTGTCGAGTCTTGCTAGGGCGCTTGGTGTGTCGCGCCAGACGGTCAATGAGTTGGTCCGGGAACGTCGGGCAGTCAGCCCCGAGATGGCGCTTCGCCTCGCCCGCTTGTTCGGCAATACGCCGGAGTTTTGGCTCAAAGCTCAGCGTGCCGTAGATCTTTGGGAGGCAGCGCGGGCCAGCAAGAAGAAGATTGAGCGTATCAATCCATTGAGTGTCGCATAGCACTTGAAGTAGAAAAATGAAGGAGAATTAAAAAGCGCCTAACAAGTAAATCCAGCGGACGGCTAAGCGCCACCGCTGATTTCAGACGTTATGCCGCTTTATTGAGCAAGGTCGGGTGCGCTACTAAGACATCTGTATTCTCATATATCGAAGAGATGTGAAAGATGAAACAGAACAAACAGTTCACTTTTGCATACAACCCTCTGTTCCGAGTTATTGCAACTTGGATGTGGTGGTTCGTCGGTGCAGCATTGACAGTACTAATCATTTTGGCAATCCAAGGAGTGCAACTGGCATCGGCTTCGAAAGTGTTGGCGGGAGAGAGAGCATACCTTGCTGTATACATCGAGATCGTCTCCGTAGGTTTGCTTCCTCTGTTGTTCACTTTGATTTGCAGGGATGAATTGGCGCAATATGGGCTTGCCCGTCAGGGGTTGGCAAAGTCCCTGTTGCTATCATCGCTATTCGTAGTGGTAATGTTTGGTTTTGGCTATCTGATGACGGGGCGATTGATAACCGACAGTCGTCCAACGTTACATCTAGGTTTTCCCTGGAATCTTTGGTATGCTCTATTGGGAATAATCGCCTGGGGGCCATTGGAGGTTTTCTTCTTCGTTTGGCTAGTCGTCAATACCGACAACATATTCAAGAGCAGGATGAGAGCAAATCCCTGGGGACTCATCATAACCGTTTTGCTCTTTGCTCTGATACACATCTTAACCACAAACATATCGAACGCCATCTATACTAGTGCGATTTTTCTTGTTCTGGGTCTTATCTACAAATACACCCGAAACGTAGTCGGACCTATGATTGCTTGGGCTCTGATAAATGGGCAAGTATGGTACATAGCGCGATTGCTATTCTGAATTGTTAAAGCAGGCTAACAAAGCGTGCAGTGGACAGTGGGGATTCACCCCGCTAAATTGGATTTATGCTACGCCCAAGCAGAATCCTGCTCGCGGAGCGAGTACACGCCCGCCCCACTGCCACTAACGCCAGCCGTTATGCCCGAACAAATTCATAAGGAGAAACAACAATGTCTATTTGTATTGACTTTTTCTATTTCATGAAAAACGACCCTGACAAAATTCGGGAAGTTGTTCCCGCTCATATTGCATATTGGAAAAATAATAATTTTGAAAAGTATATCGGGGGACCATTTGCCGACAGAAGTGGTGGCTTAATATCTTTTGAGGCTATGGGCCTTGCAGATGCTACGGCGATAATCGAAAAAGACCCTTTTATCGTTCATGGCTTGATTGCAGAAAAATGGATAAAGGAATGGATGCCCGAAAAGTAAAAGACAGTCTAAATCGATTGCTTCAGCATCTCCCGGTAAAGATGCCGTCCACAGGATGGTCGTTTGCATGCACCGCCCCCTGCCGATGCAGTAATTCCTGAAAACGAACCATGGACGTGCATGTTCAGTTGAACGTGATTGCAAATGGTAAACCGGGCTGCCTTCCCGCTCAAAATGCCGGGTGTAGCGGGGCATCATGTTATTTGGGATTCAAGGCTCCATCGAAAACCGCAGGCCGTTTTCTGGCCGAAAAGAGAGGTTTAAGAAAAACGCCGTCCTCGGACAAGCTTTTTACGAAAATATCGGTGCCCACGCTGCGGAAGCTGAATCCTTGATTTGGGAAACCATTGACAACACCGATGAACGTACAGGAATTGAAGTTGTTAATTTGTGGGTGGATGCTATTAATCTGGCCGGACTTGTAACATTATCCAATTATGACCGCCCCAATAACGAAAACGTGGATATTCCTTTTGCATCAGGTTGCCAAAGTATCTGGTCCCCGTTTACCCCTCAGCCCTACGGGCAGCAGCTCAACTCGGGGCGTTAGGCGGAGAGGCTGCTTGACATACACAATATGGTATAGTACATTTATGATATGTGGGAAATTTATGAGCACCGGCGCGTTGCTAAAGAGATGGAACAATTACCTATTCAGGTCCTCAAACGTTATGAAAAATGGAAAGATATTGTAAGAATAACGGGACCGGAGGGGCTCAGACTCATCAAGGGATTCCATGATGAAGCTTTACATGGTGAACATAAAGGACATCGAGCTTCTAGATTGGGATACCAGTATCGGCTGATTTATAAAGTGGTTTCTCAAGAAGTTATTGTCTTAGTGATTGATATAACTGCTCACGACTATCGAAGGAGGTAAAAATATGAATCTCAAGGAATATCGTAAAGCGACGAAGACTCTTGATGTCTCAATTGGTGAATCTGTACGTATTATCCGAGAACTTCAAGGTCTAAGTCAAAATGAACTCTCAAGCTTGACAAAGATCCCCCAGTCAACAATTTCTGCAATAGAGAACGATCGAGTAAATCTTGGAGTTGAGCGTGCAAAGGCTCTTGCTCGCGCTCTAAAGTGTCATCCTGCAGTGTTATTGTTTCCAGGTTGGGATGTCAACGAAGAGTCCGTGGCCTAACCAACGCGCGTAGTCAACAAAGGGAAGTATTCGCTGGTCTTGCAGTCAATAGGGCGACTGACGCCCGAGCGTTAGGTCTTCGAAGTAAGGAAACCAAACAAACCTATTGAAAAATATGATAAAATTAAAGAGCGAACGTGTAAGAGGTGAGGATATGAGATTGGTTCTACAAGTTGAACAAGAAGTTGATGGGCGATGGTTAGCTGAAATCGCTGAACTTCCCGGTGTAATGGCTTACGGACAGACGCCAAATGAGGCAAGGGCAAAGGCTCAAGCACTTGCTTTGCGCGTTATAGCTGATCGCCTCGAACACGGCGAAGAAAGCCCAGATTTACAAAACATTACCTTTGCGGCCGCATAAGTACCTGGCCGAGCACACGCGCGAGGCAAGTGCTTGCTGCTCTACTACGAATAGGGTGGGTGGTCAAACGCGAATCGGGTTCCTCGCACAAGGTCCTATCAAGATCGGGATATCCAGATTACACTTTTGCTTTTCATGACAAAGAGGAAATCGGCCCTAAGATGCTTTCACGCATTTCGAAACATACCGGATTGCGACCAGAGGATTTATAGTGTGCCGATAGGACGTTTGGATACGGTAACCGTCACCGGCCGACCTTTAAATACCGCCTTCACTTTATGATTCTTCAATAGCAGTTCAACTCTTAGGGTACGTTCGAAGATAATTTTAGAGAGGATTATATGCCGATCCATATAACGCGCCATGATAAAACAGCATTTCTTCAAAACAGATGCACTTAGCATGGATTATAGCGACAATTGGTGTATTTCTGGAGGCGTCTTATATGGGCACAAATAGCAATTTTGGAGTATTATGCGGGTCGGTATAAGCATAGTTATGTTAATAAATAAAATACCTACCTACCTATGGATGGGAAAATATTGAATATAAAGCAAGGCATTAAGGTCAAAATAGTATTAAAACAAGACCAAAAAAGCGGCAAACTAACCGAAGGAGTTGTCAAAGATATTTTGACAAAGTCTCCTTCACATCCTCATGGCATAAAAGTAAGATTAACTAGTGGAGAGATAGGACGAGTCAAAGAGATATGCAAATGACACTTCTCATTGGCGCTTTTTACTAAACCGAATGCCCTGCACTCAACCGTTGTTCTTTTAACCGGTCGTTGTAAAATGAAGTGCAAACCTAACAATCCATTCCAGCGGATGCTTAAACGGCCAAAAACACGCCGTTTAACCACCACTGAATTAAAGCGTTAGGAATTAAAATCAAATGATAACAACGATATTAATAAAATTAATATCGAATAGCAGTCTATGAATCATAGCGGTATACTAAAGTAAGAATAAGAAAAAGGAGTTGACAATATGACTATCAAAACAAATGAATTAATTTCCATGGTTGAGTCGCTTCCTGTAGACATAAAAACGAAACTGGTTGAAAAAATTCTAGATAGCTTGCATCCATCGCAAAAAGAGATAGATGTGTTATGGGCAAAAGAAGCTGAAAAACGGATCGATGAAATCGGAACCGGTAAAGTCAAAACCATACCTGGCAAAGACGTTTTTAAAGAAATCAATCAGAAGCTCGCGAAATGAAATACTCCTTTCACCCCGACGCAAAGAAAGAGCTCTTAGAGGTGACCGATTACTTTGAAGAATGTCGTTTCGATCTTGGCCGGGAATTTGCAAAAGAAGTTTACTCGACAATTCAAAGAATAATTAGTTTCCCTTTGGCTTGGTCCGGTTTTTCGAAAAACACGAGGCGCTGCCTAACAAACCGATTCCCTTTTGCGGTAGTCTATCAAGTCGTCGATGATGAAATTATAATTATCGCGATTATGCAGCTAAACAGAAAACCTGGCTATTGGAAAAAAAGGATAAAATAAACATAAAGGTCTCGAAGACTTCTTCTACACAGGAAAGAAGAAAGGGATAAAACCTGAACACGCCGATCGGCTTAAGAGAATTCTTGATAGATTAAATGCTGCAAATGAAATAAAAGATATGAATTATCCAGGTTCTAACTTGCACAAACTAACAGGAGATAAAAAAGACCAATATGCTGTGAAGGTATCCGGGAATTGGAGAGTGTTTT
>Ga0210030_1000426_pt1 | contig 31389 bp, 19 predicted proteins | sample CryGeymeta201523_FD_183986 | JGI IMG/M metagenome (GOLD analysis project Ga0210030, IMG submission 183986) | Groundwater microbial communities from Crystal Geyser aquifers in Utah, USA - Crystal Geyser metaG 2015-23 (SPAdes) (version 2) | ecosystem: Environmental > Aquatic > Deep subsurface >...
AAAATATCTGAAACCGCAGTCTCACAAACTGTGAAATAAGAGCCATTTTGCGGCTTACAGCTCTTGGTTCGCTCATTTTCATGGTGGAATTGCGGAATCCGCCAGCGTGGTGTAAATGTTAGCTGGCAAGGACAACAAGGCGAGAACTTTCTGCTGAAGGTCGGAAAGTGGTGAGAGATGACGGTAGGTATAACCACCCACGGTAACAACGCTCAGGAAAATATCCTTGAAAGCCTGCAACATGGCTTCGGTGGTGGGCCGATTGGTGGCTCGTGTCGGGTTCCCGGCATACAAGCCGCTCAGTTTTTCGTTTTTCTCGGCCAGATGACCGCGGGCGACATGCTCCAGCAAGGTCAATACCCGCAGGCCAATCGAAAGCAGGTGCGTCAAGCCAGTGGCACGCCGATCATCTTCCAGGTACATGGGGGTCAGGCTCAAGGGCTTGCCCTTCAAGCGGCCAAAACAATGCTCCACCAGGTATTCTTCGCGGTAAGCCAGCACAGCTTGTTCCAAGGTGAGTTCGTTGGCGAGGCAGTTCGTGCCATACACCCGCCATCCCAGACGGCGAATGGCCTCTTGAAGAGCGGCATCATCTCTTTGAACCACAATTGCCAGTTGGCGTTCGATACGGGTTTCGGCAGGACGGTCTCCATACTTGCGGACATGTTGCTCCTGCACCTGTTCGGTGATCTGAAACTGCAACAATCCTTTGACTTCGTGCTGTTTGAGAAGCGTCTCGACCGCTTGGCGCAAAGTTTCTGCTGCGGTGAAAGGCTCTTTGCCTTGCTTCCGTTCGGTCAATGCTTCGATGGCAGTTTGCGCCTTCTGCAAACGGCCATACAGTGCAGCTTCTGCGGCTTTGGCATGGGCCAACGAACGAATCACCAACTGTCGCTCCACCCAGACGATCTCTTTGTCCCCAACCGCCGCTGTCAGGGTCACGTAACGCTCAAAACCTTCTGCGATCTTCCCCTGCTTCCCATCTGCTCCACGACGTTCGACTGTCGTCAGGGCTTGTTTGCCAGCCCAGACGGGTTTCAGGTAGCTATCCCACATCTCTTGAGACACTTGCGTCGACGAGAACGGCCCCAGATAGTCATCGCCACCCGCCTCCAGATGCGTGCGCGTCTCCAGAGACATCATCTTGCAATCCCCAATGTACAACAATCCCCGGCAACCCACGCCCGCACGCACCTGGTCAATCGCCGGAATGTACAAGGGGTCATCCGCTTTGTTCCCCGCAACCACCTGCGTCGCCACTGGCATCCCCAACGGATCCAACGTCGCCAACACAACCTTCAGTTGCGGCAGGTCAGGGCGATGATCCTTACTATGCCCGCGTTGGAACAGGCCATCCTCAGTCACTTGCCAGTATCCGCTCCCTGTGGTGGTATCTATCCGGACACACTTCGCCTTCAGGTCATAGACCCGCAAAGTGCGCTGATTCAAAGCAGCCTCAAAGGACGCCCATTGCTCGTCATCACTCAGCATATCCAAGCCACTCGCAAGCCGGTCATCACTGAAATCCAATGCGCACAATTCAACACCCAGGCAGCCACGCAGCGTTTCAAGCCGCTTGGCCGCCCACTCTTGCACCCGATTCAACCGATGGTCTGCTTCGGACAAGATATGGCTCAACCAGCCAGTCAGCATTTCCCCCGGACTGATCCCTTGCCAGTTGCCATGCGCCACAAAGTGCTCGTCGAGCAATTCGGCCAGCCCCATCCGTCCCATCGAAGCGGTCAAAACCGGGATATCGTCCACTCGTTCTGTCGTTACGGTAAGCTGTTCGGTCATGCCTATAGCTTACCGCATTTCTCAAATCAGGGCAAATTACGAGCGAACCGAAAGTTACAGTGTAAAAATAGTTCTTACTACAGCAAATGATTGCCGTTGGATACAACAAGTTAATCTTCAACCTGACACAATGTATATATTATCTGGTTGGGTGAAAACTGAAAATGTCGCTCATTCTCCCCAACTCTCAGATATTGGTGCTAATCTCTCTCTTTTTGGTTCGGGGTATAGTTCGGCATTTGTTTCAAACGGATTGTTGGGAACCAATGATTGGAAATATATCGAACTGAAGTTTCGTACAGGAAGCGTAACACAATTAAACATTGCCGCAAGATTAGGTTATTTTAGCGGTATTACTTCAGGTACTGCTTGGTTCGATGATTTGGAATTGACTCTGGCGAACCGTTGAAAGGATGTAAAAGGATGTATATGAATCTCATCGGCCAATCCCTCGGTCGTTACCACATCCTTGAGCAGCTCGGCGAGGGCGGCATGGCGACCGTGTACAAAGCCTACGATACGCGCCTTGATCGCAATGTCGCCGTCAAGGTTATCCTGTCTTCTCGCGGACATTCCGAGAGGTTCCTCAAACGCTTCGAGCGCGAGGCCAAGGCGTTGGCTCAACTCTCCCACGCTAACATCGTAAAGGTGCTCGACTACGGCGAGCAAGAAAGCCTGCCCTATCTTGTCATGGAATACATACCGGGTGGTACGCTCAAGGGCAGGCTTGGCAGGCTGATGCCCTGGCAGGAAGCGGCCAATCTATTGATCCCTATTGCTAAGGCGTTGGCTCATGCTCATGCCCATAACATAGTTCATCGGGACATCAAACCATCCAACATCTTGATGACCGAGACTGGCGAACCAATGCTCTCCGACTTCGGCATTGCCAAGATTCTTGAATCGGAGGAGACCATTGACCTGACCGGTACCGGCGTTGGATTGGGAACCCCCGAATACATGGCTCCTGAACAAGGCCTGGGTGAGGCTGTTGACCATCGCGCGGATATCTATGCCCTCGGGATTATTTTCTACGAATTGGTGACTGGCCGGACGCCCTTCCGAGCGGATACACCGATGGCTGTCATGGTCAAGAAAGCCACCGAACCGCTGCCGCGCCCGACCCAGTTCGTCCGCGAAATTCCGGAGTCTGTCGAACAGGTTTTGATCAAGGCCCTGGCCAGGGACCCGAAAAACCGTTTCGATAACATGACCGCTTTCAGCTCAGCTCTCGAGCGGCTCGTCCAAGGGGAGAGGCTATTTCTCCCCCCTGAACCAGTCCGGGGAAAGGAAACAGCCCCAAAGTCCACCCGCCGCTGGCTTTGGTGGGCGGGGCTTGGCGGGGCGGCTCTGGTAATTTGCGCCCTATTAGCAATCGGCGTCATCACGGCGATCAAGTACTTCACCGCAAGACCAGCGTCAACCAGCCCGGCTGCCCCAGGAGCGAGCACTCCTGGAATGTCTGTCGTTTCGCCCACAACCTCGACCGAGAGCGGAAACACCCCGCAACCTTCTGCCGCTCCGATCGCGACCAATACTCTTGCATTTTCACCCACCCCGCTCGTCTGGGGCAAGGACAGGATGGAGATGGTCTTCGTTCCGGCTGGCGAATTTTTGCGCGGCCTGTCGCCGGACAACCTGGCGCAATTGCTCGCTATCTGCCCTTCATGTCAGACCGATAGCCTCGCAGATGCCCAGCCGCAGGCGACCATCTATCTCGATGCCTTCTGGATTGACCGGACGGAGGTCACCAACAACCAGTTCACCCAATTCGTCGCCGAGACCGGTTACCGCACCACCGCTGAGACTACAGTCTCATATTCGTACGTACAGGATCTCAGCTTGCGGAAATTCATAAGCAACGACAGCGCCGACTGGCGCCATCCGCAAGGGTTGAACTCCAGCATCTCAGGGATGAACCAGCACCCGGTGACGCAAGTCAGTTGGCAGGATGCGGCCGCGTATTGCGCATGGGCAGGTAGGCGATTGCCGACAGAGGCCGAATGGGAAAAAGCAGCGCGCGGCGAGGATGGACGCCTGTTCCCGTGGGGCAACCAGTCGCCTCCTCCCGGTTATTTGAACTACAACTTCCTGGTCAGCGGGAACGCAGAGGTGGGCAGTTATCTCAGCGGCGCCAGTCCGTATGGCGCACTGGATATGTCCGGCAATCTGTGGGAATGGGTCGCCGATTATTACAAGGAAACCTATTATCAGGAGGCGCCGCCCAGAAATCCTTCTGGTCCATCTTGGGGCGAGGGCCGGGTGATGCGCGGTGGATCATGGGCCAGTGAGTTCGATCCGTATCTGGCTTACGTGACCACAGTTTTCCGACTGTGGAATTACGATTACATCAGCAGTGATGTGTTAGGTTTCCGCTGTGCAACAAGCACGGTGCCTTAATCAAACCTATGACCATGGAGTCAGTATCACCAACCTGATCGGCCAATCCCTCGGACGCTACCACCTCCTTGAGCAACTCGGCGAGGGCGGGATGGCAACAGTTTACAAGGCCTACGTTACATGCCTGGAGCGCAATGCCGCGGTTAAGATCATCCTGCCGCAGAAGCAGCAGAGCGAGAAGTTCCTCAAGCGTTTCGAATGTGAGGCCAAGGCCTTGGCAGGACTTTCACATCCCAATATCGTCAAAGTATTGGATTACGGTGATTATGATGGGGTACCCTTTATCGTAATGGAATATGTCCATGGCGGAACCCTGAAAAAGAAACTTGGAAAGCCCATCCCCTGGGCGGAGGCCGCAGACCTGCTAGCTCCAATCGCCTGGGCGCTGGAATGTGCACATAAGCATCCGCAGAAGATCGTTCACCGCGATGTTAAACCATCCAACATTCTGCTTACCCAGTCAGGTGAGCCAATGCTTTCCGACTTCGGGGTTGCAAAAATACTGGAAACTGAAGAAACTATGGATTTGACCGGTACCGGAGTTGGCGTGGGCACGCCAGAGTACATGTAGCCGAGCAGGGATTGGGGCATGGCGTGGATCACCGAGCGGATATTTACGCTTTGGGGGTTGTGTTCTATGAAATGGTCTCGGGAGCAAGCCTTATCGCGCTGATACGCCCATGGCCGTGCTGCATAAACAACTGAGTGAACCCCTGCCGCGCCCCAGCAAGTTTGTGCCCGGATTACCGGAGCGGGTTGAGCAGGTATTGATCAAAGCCCTGGCGAAACAAAGCAAGGACCGCTACAGCGACATGACCCTGTTTGCCGAGACGCTGGAGCAAATCGCGCAGGGTAAACTTCCTAAAACGTCTCCAATTCCTAAACCGCAACGCACCTGGTTCAAACCGGGTCAGCAACGTTGGGCGCTGGCGTTGGCCGCGGTGGGGATCGTATATCTGCTCGGAGTGACGGGCGCGGCATTTGGGTTGAGCAGATTGGTTTCATCTTTTAGGCCTGTGCCGTCAGCAACAGCCTATGAAGCAGAACCAGATACAAGCGTTCCAATCACACCCTCTTTCAATATGAGCACATCCCTGCCCGTTGATACTCCAACCCTCATATCTGCCAGCCCAACTCCCAATGAAATAACAACATCAACGAAGGATGGCGCGGAATTGGCATACGTTCTGGCCGGCGAATTCATCATGGGCAGTGATGCGCACGAGCCTTACTTCTGAGGAGCCGAAGCACCCAAACATGACGTGCACTTGAATGCGTTTTGGATCTATCGCACCGAGGTCACAAACAAGATGTACCGCGCCTGTGTCCAGGAGAAAGCCTGCCCGCACCCTGTCCAGTCTCGTTCCAACACTCGTAACGACTATTACGAGAACTCTCTGTACGGTAATTATCCTGTGGTTTATGTAACGTATTATAGCGCTCTGGCATATTGCCAATGGATCGGCGGCCGTCTACCCACAGAAGCCGAGTGGGAAAAGGCAGCGCGTGGCACAGATGGGCGATTATTCCCCTGGGGAAATGGTGAATTACAAGGGAACCTGGCAAACTTCTGCAATACCGGCTGCCCGGGTGATGAAGTCGAATATGGCTTCGATGATGGTTACCGTGATACCGCCCCGGTAGGCAATTATCCGGATGGTGCCAGTCCCTATAGTGCGCTGGACATGGCAGGAAACGTACTGGAATGGGTGGGGGACTGGTTCCAGATCGAATATTACAGTTCCTCACCTTTCGAGAACCCTCTCGGCCCGGCCAGTGGAACACGCCGGGGAATCCGCGGCGGCTCATGGCTAAGTGCACGTTCCGGACTTCGCCCGGCGGCCCGTGCAAGCTTAAAGCCTGATAACAGTCTCAATATTTTAGGTTTTCGTTTCGCAATGGTTGCCCCATGATGCTCCCATGCTCACACCAGCGCTTCACTAACTTGAATTAGTTATTTTTAGGACTGGATAAAAGCGTTTGAGTTTGCTACGGGCATCGTCTGTTGTGAACTGCCAAGCGATCCTACTTGAGCCGAATGGCGTTGCGCCTCACCGAGCAGGCCTTCAGCAATCTGTAGGTTGGCAGTCCGCCTGGCATGTTTCTTTATATCCTCGCCGGACCTTTTTTGCCGCGATCTTCGTAGCAATCGCCATAGCCTGCTCCAGCGAAGCGGCAGGGATGATTCGCATCCTCTGGTACAAAGTCCGCATCCTGCCCCAGGCGCAGATCACCGCGCAGCTGTCGAACAAGGTCGGCTGAACGCTGAGGCTGTACCAGCGGTACATATTGAGGGCGGGGTCAACGCGCCTGAAAAGCATTTTCACAGTCCCAATTCCAACTGACCGGAGGCGATGATCTTCTTGCGCCGCGTGCGCGCTGCGTTCTGCTTATGCTCGTCGCGGTCGAAGTTCAAGTGGCAGCGTTGGCACAAAGCCGCAAGGTTCTCGTCGCGCACGTCCGTCTTGTCGTGCTTGTCGCCGGGAGTGCCGTCCGGCCTCGGCGCGCCCAGGTGAGCAACGGTCAAGACAACTTTAGAGCCAGTCTCGGGATGCGGCTTTCCATTTTCCCTGGCCCAGTCCGCCAGGACAGGCAGCGCCGCACCACTCGCAGCGCGTGGCGCTGGACCCGAAACACCCGCGCAAACTGGCCAGTGAGCAAGAAGTCCTGGCGCTGAGGCCGGACCTGCCTGCGCCAGTGCCGCAGGCACAGGTGCGTCCGCCCGAGTAGTATTTTGCCTGCTCCCCTTTGCCTGCACTTGCGCAGATACAAGTGCGCATCCCCGACCCCACGCTGGCCGATGCCATCCTGGATCGCATCGTGCACAACGCCCAACGTATCCAACTCGAAGGCGAATCCCAAAGAAAACTCAGAGCGTAGCGGAGCATGCCGAACACTTAAGGTACAATTACATCACCAGCGCATCTCCCCACTCCTGCTGTGCGACATGCACCGTTTAACGTGTGCGATTTCACCGATTTACGCACGAGATTTTACTTGTGATGAAAAAATTCGTTACTTGCACGAGACGCTTAACTGCGTAGAGCCGTAGGGAGTAAGTCGTTGTTTCGCATTGTCATATCTCAAGGAGCCTGCTATGGATACTACACAATTGGCGCAAGCAATAACAACCTTCCTGGCGCCTTTTCTGCCCTACCTGGTGAAAGGAGGTATAGAAGCTGGTAAATCCGCTACTCAGAAGCTGGGAGAGAAGTTTAGCGAAGATACCTGGGAGAAAGCAAAAACCTTATGGGGAAAACTCCGGCCCAAGATTGAAGCCGAGCCCGCTGCTAAAGATGCAGTCCAAAAGGTTATCACTAAGCCCGGGGATAAACGAGCTAAAGCAGCACTTGAGTTGCAAATTGAAGATATCTTGGAGGAAGACTCTGGATTGGCCTATCAGGTGGCCGAAATGTGGGAAGAGATCAGGTCTACCAGCGTGACCGTTATTACAAGCGGAGAGCGCAGCGTCGCCATCGGTGGTGATGCAACTGACAGCGTCATCGTCACAGGCGATCAAAACCTCGTCCAGCGCGGTAAGTACAATATCAACATCGGCAAAGCCAAGGGCACGGCGATTGGCGATAATGCGCGCGTGGATATGAATGATGATGCAGATGACAAGTGAAGGGAGCGGATGAACAGAAAACACATAGGATGAAAAAAGCGTCCGCACTTGCGAGGGTTAGGCGATAGAGACCAACTGACCCACACTGAGAGAGTAGAAGTAGAGATGAATGTCGTGGCGATATGGAACGAGATGATTTTCTGCTGGAGTACATACATCACCAACTGGTCATCAGTGAGACACTTGGCTTGAAAGCCTGGCTAACTCAGAGTGCACAGTATCGAGCCGCGTGGCGCTTTGACCTATGCTTGCAACTGATTCGAATGATCAAAGCGGAAAAACTTTCTCCTCTCGCACTGGGGCTGGCGAAGAACGACGAAGGATTGGTGTATGCACAACAAGGACACTGGCAGGAGGCAATCCGCTGTTACCAACACGCGTTGACTATCTTTGACACACACGGAAACGAAGCAGGACGAATGACCGTGCTGCCTAACCTGGGTAATACCCACTACCATCTGGGTCAGTGGTCAGAAGCCGAGGCGTATTTCCAGGAATGTCTTGAAATCGCGCGAAGGCGTCATCATTGGCAGACAGAGAGCGCTGTCTTGAACAACTTGGGAATGCTCTACAAGGATCAGGGACAGTGGGCTGATGCACTGAACTATCTGCAAGCAGATCTGGCGCTGTGTCGAGAGACGAACGACGCACACGGCGCGGCACAGACGCTGGTCAACCTGGGAGACGTGTACCAGCATATTGGTGACATGGAACGTGCTATTGCCTGTCTGAAAGAGAGTCTTTCGTACTTCAAGATTCAGAATGACCAGCATGGAATGGCAAGTACTTGCAACGATCTCGGTATTGTCTATTGGTGTCAAGGATCCCTGAATCAGGCTACTGCCTGCTTTGAACAAAGTCTGAGAATCAAGCAATCGCTAAGAGATCTAGTTGGGACAGCCCACACACTCTCTAATCAGGGCGCGGTATATCGTCAACTTGGTAACACAGACCAGGGGCGAGCATGCTACGAACAGGCACTTGCTCTTTGTCGTGACCTTGGAGACCTTGATGGAGAGGCAGGTGCACTCAACAATGTAGGATTATTGCACTACGACGCGGGCGAAGAAGCGCTAGCGAGACAATCCTACAATGCATCTTTAGCGATACACCAGCGGACAGGAAATCGCCACGGCGAGGCGCAGGTACTCTTCAATTTAGGTCTGCTACTTCGGCGTCTGGGTCAATCGGCTGAGGTTCAGCATTGCTTTGAGCAGAGCGCGAGCATCTTCCAAGAAATTGGTGATGAGGAAAATGCGAGCGTGGCTCTCGAGACAGCAAGACTTTGAATTTGGGTCTGCCGATGAGGTCAGGGAATGTCTGAACAAGATAGTCAGAAGCAAGAATATCACATTCAGATTAACCACGCACAGGGAGTCGCAGTTGGCGACTATGCTCGCGTCGAGCAGCATATTCATATTGTTCCACCGTCACCGCCTCCTGCCTCACGCGATGAGTTGCTCCTTGCCATCCGCCGTGCCAGCGCCGAGTTGCGCGCCTATCCGAAAGACATTGCGGGTATTCCAGATACACACATTGATCGAGCCGAGGTAACGAAAATCATTGAATGGGTGCTCCACGCTGATCCCAAAGAGCACCTTGGGATGCTTCTTGATCAGCCTGGTGGCGGTAAAACGGTGGTTATGCGCGATGTGCTGGAATGGCTTGAGGCAGGTAGTGTACCTGTTTTAGCGATCAAGGCGGACTCGCTCTCTGGAGTCAAGAACAGAGCAGACTTGGCTGATAGGTTAGGATTGCCCGCGCCTGTCGAAGAATGTGTGCTGCACTTGGCGTCCGAAGGAGCATTCACCATCCTTCTCGATCAACTCGATGCTCTTTCTCTCACTCTTTCGCGCGACCAAGCGGCTCTTGACGTGATGTTGAGTACCTTGAGCCGCTTGCGTGACATCAATGGCTTGCGGATTGTTACCTCATGCCGCACATTTGACCTGAAGAACGATCCTCGTTTGTCAACGATCAAGCCAGATCGCGAATTTCAATTACAACCCCTAGAAGACTCCCAAGTAAATCGAATCTTGCAGACCATCGGCGTTGACTCAACACATTTGTTGCCAGCACATCGCGCGTTACTCAGGATTCCGCTACACCTTGATATCTACGCCAGAGTCGTACTCTCGCAAGCCCCAAATACAGCCTCTCGAAAACAACCCTACCCACTGGAGAATTTTCGTACATTGCAAGAACTCTACGAAGCCCTGTGGCAAAAAAGAATCGAGGCTGTTCTGCCTGATCCCCCGCCTTCAGCTAGCCGAGTTAAAGCGATCTACGCGCTAGTTGAAGCCATGCAGAGTAATCGTCAATTGGTTGCGCCTGTGGCTGTGCTTGATGAATACATCGAGGCCGCCAATTACCTTGAGCGAATTGGATTCCTTCGACGTGAAAAGAGCAATTGGCTTTTCTTCCATCAAACGCTATTTGACTACTGCTACGCCCGACGTTTCGTCGCTCAGGGCATGTCGCTAAGCCAGGAGATTCTGAGTGGTCCCCAAGGACTTTTTGAACGCTCGCAGATGGTACAGGTGCTCGCTTATTTGCGGGATGCTAAACCATCAGCATACCACCACGAGTTGACAATTCTACTCTTCACTGAGGGTCTGCGCGTACACTTGCGTCTCTTGCTCATTGGCTGGTTTGGTGCGCTTCCTAATCCGACCGATGATGAATTTCGCGCCGCTCTGCGTCTGATGACAGGCGCCGATGATCGAGCGCACTTTTTGCGAGCCGCTGGTGGCAATGCGGACTGGTTTGACTTGCTCAATCAGGAAGTAATCGCCTCATTGCTGTGTGCTGATGATACTGAACTTGACCGTGTGGTCATCCCCTACTTTAGCACGCTGATCAAACATCGAACAGACGCGGTCCTTGACCGTTTGCACCCCTACTTGGCACAGAGTGATGCCTGGAACGAACAAATCGCTTATTGCCTTTCTCGGCTTGACGATTGGTACAATGCCAAGGCACTGGATTTCCTGTGCGATTTATTTCGACATGGACGTTCGGCTGGATGGGCACGGTTCTGCTTAGCAAATTTGGCAAAGTCGAATCCAGCGGCTGGTTGTAAAGCGTTGCGCGCTTATTTGGATAAAAGACTCGATGACCTACTCGCACAAGCCCCGACCGAAAAGAATGATTCGTTCTTTTTGGGTCGACATCTATTGGGTGAATATGGCATTGGTGAAATTGTGAACGCGGCACTTGCTCATTGCCCTGAAAAGATTATCGAGCATTTGTTACCCTGGTTTGTTCGTGCTGCAGTCGCGTTGACCCAGCCCTCCAATGACGATGAATATCCACGAGATTCCATCTTCAGTTGGGGTTGGTATGGAGAACACATTTCGGAAGGTGCGGCTTTTGCAGGTTGGATGTTGAGAGCCCTGGAACATTTGGTTAGAACGCAACCTTCGGAATTCCGTGCATTGGCGAAGGAATTGGCAAAGATAGAGTCGATGGCAATTCATCGCGTCCTCGTAAATGCCTACTTCGTTGACCCAAAGAATTACGCCGAAGATATCTTTGAATATCTAACAAGTGATCCGCGACGAATAAACATCGGTGAATGGTTGGAAAGTCGCCAGTATGACTCTTGTCGGCTTTTTGGCGCTGCCTTTCAATACGCCAGCGAAGAGAAGCGTGTTGTCCTCGAAGGAATGATCCTGCAACTGCAGCCCGATTGGGAAAAGCGCGGGCGTGGGCATCGTGGCATGACTCAATTGCGATTTCTCAAATCGCTTCCAGCCAAGTTATTGAGTAAGTCAGGCCGCGCAAGATTGAACGAACTGGAACGTAAGTTTCAAAATTACCGTCTAAGCGAGCCTCAAGGCATAGAATTTATGTCGGTAGGTTCGCCGATTCCTGTGGAGGCATTTGCCAAAATGTCCGACGAAGCCTGGCTCGGAGCAATGAGGAAATACGATGATTCAACGGATTGGGACGCTCCTCGCGAGGATCCGCTCAAGGGAGGTGTAGTCGAGCTTTCCCGCGCACTTGTAGAGCAGGTTAAGAAGGACCCTGAACGCTTCTATCGTTTAGCGTACCGCTTTGACGCCAACATCTCACTTTACTATGTGGGTGCGGTCATCTCTGGACTCACCGAGTCCAACGCTCAAGCAGGTTGGATTTTTGACTTGGTGCGACGATTTGCCACACGTCTGGAAGGCGAAATCCGTCGGGGCATTTGTTGGAACCTGAAGAAGCGCGGCGATTGTGAAGTCCCCGACGACATATTGGATCTAATGACCAAGTGGGCACTTGATGACCCTGATCCTTCTGAAGACCGTGACGAAGATCCACACCAACAGGGTATCAATTCCAATCGTGGTGTGGCGATTGAGGCGGTATGTCATTGCGGGCAGCATCGTAATCCTCCGCAGGTCGAGCGCGCGTTCCTGCTATTAGAGCAGGCAGCTGATGATCCTTCAACTGCTGTTTGCGCCTGTGTCGTTGAAAGTCTTTTATCGTTGTTGAAGGAAAATGAGAATCGTGTTATTGCAATCTTCAAAAGGACTCTGACTGGTCGCCCCCGCTTATTGCAAAGCCCTCTAGTTCATCGCTTTCTCTATTGGACCTACTTCCGCCACTTTCCGAAAACGCGTGTTTTTATCGAATCAATGCTGAATGATTCCGATGATGCCACACGTGAAGATGGTGCACAACTGGTGTGCTTAGTTGCTTTCGAGTATGCAAAAGCGAGCAAGTTGGTAGAACAAATTTTGCATGGCGATACGGCAATGCGCAAAGGGGCCGCGCGAGTTTACGCGCGCAATTTAGAGGATTCCAAGTTGGAGACAGTCTGCGAGGAGAGACTGCGTCAATTGATGTATGATCCTGACGAAAAGGTGCGCGCACATGTGGGCGAGTGCTTCGAGTATCTGCGCGCAGAACACTTCGCCCGCCTGAGACCTTTCATCGAGGAATTTCTGGCTTCGCAATCACTGCTTGGGGGCGCGGAGCATCTGATCAAGTACATCAAGATTTTGGCGCCTGATGAACACGATCTTGCCTTGAGAGTGACAACCCGCATTTTGGATACGGTAGGAAATGAAATCGTAGATATCCGCACGTCAAGAGCCCTTTTAGAGCACGACCTGGTGCAATTGCCGCTAACTGTGTACACGCATTCTGTTGATCCGACGACGAAATCCCACGCAATGGATATTTTTGAACGCCTCTTGCTTCTCGGCAGTCGCGTCGCGCAGGAGACTTTGGCAGATTGGGATCGACAATAGCTTGTCGCTCATGACAGAAAACGAGGAGAGAGAAAAATGGCGATTCCGACTCTTATCATTGGCCTTGGCGGGCTAGGTCATCAAGTAGTATCTGAAGTCAAGGGGCAAATTCTAGATTCACATGGCGGTCAGTTGCCGTCAGAGATTCGCTTTCTTGTGTTCGACACTATTCAGGAAGGACAAGAATCTCAGACTATCAGCCGGCGCATCGAGCCATCAGAATACTGTTTCATTGGCGGAGATTTGTCCGGATATGTTCGTGAGATAGCAAGTGGGCGTTATCCAGAGATAAGTTCATGGTTTGCCAGCGAGAACTATCTGCGATCCTTACATAGAGCAGCCTTCGAACTTGCACACGGCTCGGGTCAATCTCGACAATTCGCGCGCTTGGCGCTTTTCCGAGACCTTGGTAGGTTTTCCGAATCAGTCGCCTACCGGTACTTAAGGGCAGCTATCGGGTCATGTCTTCGGGCCGGAAAGACACTTCGACTCCAAGCGTTCCTGATCAGTTCGTTAGCCGGAGGCACTGGCTCTGGAATACTCCTAGATATTGCGCATCTTGTCAGAATCATCGCCACCGAGGAATTTAGAAATCCTGAGATCCTGATACAAGGCTATATTGTCCTGACAGAGGCCTTTGGTGGAATCTTTTCAAACATGGACACAATGACTCGGGCAAGGGTGCGGGCGTTCGCTGCAATGCGTGAACTGTTTCGGTTCCAAAACCCATTGGATTTTGAGACTGGCTATCCCATGAAATATCATCAGAAAGGGCAAGGACCAATCTGGCACAATTCGGTCAAGAGAAAGCTGTTTGATCAAATTTACTTTTTGGATGGCACTAGATCTACATATCCCCTCACTAATATTCCGCTTAGTAATGGAATCGTACCATTGATTGCTAGCAGCATATTTTTCGCTATTGATGAGGATGCAAGCCAAAAGTTGACTTACTTGAGGATCAACACTGCTGCACATTATGCGAACACAAGTGGCAGTGTTGAGCATGCAACTGTTCCTCTGGGTGGGGCGCTTTCTGCATTCTCAATAGAATTACCACTTCATCGCCTAATCGAAGAATGGTCGCTCAAACTGGCATTAGAGGTTCTAGATAACTTGCTAGCGCCAAAAACAAGAGCATCGGAAACCATACCAACAGAATTCAGTTCTGATGCAAATTCGGAGGTCGTCCTTGGCACGCCAGGGCGAAATGAGGTCCGGAGTTTCCTGCGTGCTGGTCAGTTAAGCGGCCCCCTTGGAATAACTAATATGACCCTCCTAATGGCCGAAGTGGAACGAATTTCAGAAATCGGCCTGGATCAACGCGGGTTGATACAAGAATTCGTGCATCGTGATTTTCTTCATTGGATCAGGCTCCTCGATCCCGGTGCCATTGATGAAGAAACGGTTTCATTTCAACAGCGGCTCCGTTCAATGCTCGAAAGTGCTAGACTATCGTATCGAATTCCGACTAGCAAGCAACTTAAGGAAGCTCCTAGGTTAGGTGTCCGACGAATCAAAGATGAGGTCATACAACGCAAGTTGCAGTTACTCGGATCAGAATCCTCCAATGGCATAAGTAGAGGGGGGGTAGCCCATGATATATTTGTTTCTCTTCAAAAGGTTCAAACTAGCCAATTCCGGCACGCGTTACTGATTCAGATTGATAGGATAATAAACGGCGTCTCGGATGATCCGCGGAAAGCAAAAACCGGCAAGCTGGGTTATGCCATGGATTTCTTGGACGGCCTAAACAAAGCTCTTGATATTACACTTACCATACTTGATCAGACGCATAGACTAAAAGAAAGCGAATATCAGGTTTACACCTCAATCGTAGGCGCGGCGGAGATGGCGTTCTACAATATGGAAAAGCTTGCCGATAAAAAATTATTTGGGTTCTTGGTGCATCCTTCAACTTTTCAATCACAAGAGAAGTATCTCAGGGCGGAACAAGCACTTATCGAAATGGAGTTAGGTAGGATTGCCCTGTTCGCGCTGACACAAACCATTCGAGAGATGCGAAGATGTGTTGAGCAAAGCCAACAAAATCTGACTTCTTGGGTAGAGGTGTTAACAACAGGGTCGCCAGTCGCAGGGAAGAGGGGGATCTACAGTACACTTCTTGAGAAGATGCACCAGTTGCGTCTTGAAAAGGAACGCGAAAGGGCTAAGGTATCACAACTCTTTGTTAATGATGATGCATATGAAGTTGAGAGATATAACTTCTATGCTCATAATACTATTGATTGGATAAGCAAAATACTAGGGGACTTTCGCTGGATTATTGGCCTCCAAACAACAGATGACAATGAAGGGGTAGAGATGTCACTCCAAATCGAAACACAGTCACTATTTCTAGAACAGATTCAACATAATGCTGATATCTTATTGAGAGAATGTTGGAAAGCGTTTTCCGAAGCGAAAGCTTCTGAGACCCTTATATCTGTCCTTTGTCGGAAATACTCCCCCGAGCAGATAGCGAAGCTTATAGCCGAATCGAGCGCGCCTGCCCTAGCTATGCATCCTCCGCTCAATACCCCAATTATCGCACATTATGTGGGGATACAAATTGGTCAGGATCCGCAGCAGCGATTTTATGTTGACTCGATAATAGATAGACTCTCGGAGACATTGGGCTTTCCACGCGATCGCCTGAATCTTGTTGAGCTGGACGATCCCACAAAGTGTATTTATGTAACCTATGTGGAACCTGTAGATCTTTCCCGGTGTGATGCTTTCTCAAGAGGAAAGGAAAAATACTTCGATCTTCAATCTTCAGGGAAGATCGATGGACAATTGGTTCATGTCTTTCCTGGTGAAGTCAATGCTGTATCTTATGAGCAACGCCTACCCCGTGAAGCGCACCGACCGTACCGAACTTTTCATCCGAATGTTGTAGCTTTGCTAGAGTATCCAGATTATGTTAAATTATTCATCAGGGCATGCATATACCGTTTGATTGAAATAGCTCACGATAATGATGGGCATAGCTTCATCCGATTACGTTTGCCAAATCAAGAGTCAGCCGAATCGCACGATCATCCTACTGAAATTATGCTTACATCTGTCAGGGCTGAGGGTGTCGATTGGTTTGAGGCTCTACTAACCTTCACCTATAGTGGCACAGATCGAAGGGCTGGTACCTACATGCCAATTGATTATGCGCGAGTTCAGGAAGCCTGCGCGAGAGTTCAACAGCAGATAAGCGAAGTAGATGAAATCGCGACAATGGCAGAAAAGTTTCTCTCCCGTGTGGTCGATCCTCTTGAGCAAGACATCAAAAACGTAGTGGATCAAGATTTGGGTATCTTGCTCCGTTTAATCGTGCAAGATGAAGTGGCAAATCTCAGGAAGGTGGGGCAGCTCGGATTGGGCTTTTTTAGCCTATGGGACAATCTCGATGTCGCTGACTTTCACCACCGAGTGCGATCTTTCTGCAAGAGACTCTCGCGAGTGAGTGCCTTGCCTTTGGCAAAGGTGGAGGCTACTGATGAAGACCTCTACCTGTTTGCTATTGACGCTAGAGAAGCCTTTGCCGATGTCATTTTGCCTTTTTCCGTCCTGCCAGTTCTCTTTCTCCAGAAACAAAGAATGGCACATGGGGACTTAGCGCGTATCCGCCGTCTTCTTGAAAGCTCGGTCGGTACTACTTGCAAGGTTGCTCTCCTTGTTGTCTTTGCCAATCACGATAATTTGCAGGAGGCCCGACGCCTCCTAAGAGGGACAATGAAAGAGGCATTTGCATATGACATCATTTGTCCTTCACGCGAAGACTTGCGGACCATAATAACTGCTTCGCAAGGGCAAGCTGCTTTGCGGCGTTTGGTGCTATCACAAATTAATCTCACCTCGGTTTCACCTTTCGTAACTTGGGGCCCTACACGTGACACTATGTTCTTTGGCCGTGAAAAAGAACTACGTGAGATTACCGAGCATGCCGATACGGCCAGTTATGTCCTCCTTGGTGGTCGCCGTATCGGCAAGACCTCTATTTTGAAACGATTGGAACGTGTTCGCTTACCTGCGGCTGGTTTCCGCGCTCTATATCACGACTGTTCTTTCACTCCTACCCAGGCAGAATTAGTACAGGCTGTGGTTACTGATAAGTCTTGGTTCCCTGAAACGCCCTCCAGCACATCAAGATCTCTTGATAGAGTTATTAAGGCTCTACTAAAAGACAAACCGTTAGTCATTCTATTCGATGAGGCTGACAAACTGATTGAACCTGACAGGCGTGCTGGTTATTCCCTCTTCAATACACTGCGCGCAATAACAAATTCTGGTCGCTGTCGCTTTGTGCTCTCCGGTGAACAAGCCCTTCGCACCGAATTAGTCAATCCGAATTCACCTCTCTACAACTTTGGTAACGAAAAGCTCATTGGCCGCCTAGACTTTCGCGCTGTCGAAGAGCTGGTCACGCGGCCTTTGAAACAACTGGAAATCGAATTGGAAGATGATGCGGAGATAGTACAGCGTATCTGGAACTTGACATCAGGTCACCCTAACGTCGTCCAACGCTTATGCCAGCGTCTTATTGTTCGGCTCAACGAGCGAGGTGATCGTCGTCTCACTTTGGATGATGTTGAGACTGTTGTTTCCGATCCCGACTTTCTACGAAAGGATTTTCTGAATATCTTTTGGGAGCGCGCTACCGCTTTGGAACGACTCTGTTCTCTATCAATGGCGGCCAATGAGAATTCATGCACATTGTCGGCATTGCAGGAGGCTTTAATAACGCGTGGAATCCAAGTCGAACTTAGTCAGGTGGATGATGCTTTGGAACGATTGGTGGATCTGCGAAATATCCTGCAGCGCACCTCGACCGGTTACGAGTTCGCCGTGACCGCGTTTCCAGAAATTATCGCCAAGACTGCTCGATTGGATGACCTTATTGCCCTTAATCGTGAGACTTTTCAACATCACGGCGACGTTGAGCCGCACTCGGAGGGAGGTGGACAGTGAATCCTATCTTTCAGGCTGGTGGCGCGCTTCCCGCTGATCATCCAACCTATGTAGAACACCAAGCAGATCACGATGCTTTGCGCGCGGCTCTGAACGGTGAATATTTGCATGTCATCGCCCCGCGTCAGATTGGCAAGACCTCGCTGCTGAAACACTTGGCTGCCAAGTTGGGCGAGATAGGTTGGCGCTGCGCATATTTTGATCTATCCACTTTGATGGACTTTCCCAAACCAGTATGGTACGCCGAACTGGGCAAAACACTCGCGTCAACCCTGACGCCAGACCAGACTCCTACATTAGCTAACCAAGTTGACCTGCGTCGCTATCTGCTCGATCAAGCGTTGCCTTGGCACAATAGCCAGCCGCGTATCGCTCTCTTTTTCGATGAGGTAGAAGGCGCAAGCAAAGCGCATGACACTGATGGTACGCCCTTCTCGGACACCTTCTTTATGACTCTGCGTAATCTCTACATTCAGCGTGACAACTACCAAGGCACGATAGTCGTAGCGCTCGCAGGTGCCGTTAATCCCAGCGATCTGGTCAAGGACCCTGACATCTCCCCGTTCAACGTCGGGCAGGAAATTGGCTTGGACGATTTCACTTCAACCGAGACGCGAGCATTGACTGAACATCTGGCTAAATTGGGTTTGCCGATGGATGAGACTGTCCATCAAGCCATTTACGATTGGACGGATGGGCATCCCTACCTGACTCAGCGCATCTGTGCCGAACTGGAAATCTCCGTCCGCAAAGGTGATCTGACTGCCATCACATCTGATAATGTCACACGCATTGTCGAGCAAGTCATTCTCAATCCGACCAATCCGCTTCAGCGGGACAAGAATCTCAGGCACGTCGCCAAGATGCTCAGCGTTTTGTCAGCACCAGCAGCACAACTCTGGTCACGATTGAAATCTGGTGACACTCTCTTAGTCACCGAGAGTAGCGATTTCGCTTACCTTGAACTCTATTTGACAGGTGTGGTCAAGGCGAAGGCTGATCGGATTGTAATTCGTAATCAGATCTACGAAAACGCCTTCATGGAGAAGGCGCACTCTGGGATGGCGACCGCTGTTGATGCAAAGTCAAGGAGTTCAATTATGGGTAAAGCGTTCCGCGTCTTTATCAGTTCTACGTGGGAAGATTTGCAGCCAGAACGCGAAGCAGTAGAAAAAGCCTTGCATCGCATGCGCGACACAGCTTTTGCGGGCATGGAATATTTTGGCAGCCGACCAGAGACACCCAGGGATGTCAGCCTGAAGGAAGTAGATCGCAGCGATGTTTACATTGGTATCTTCGCCCATCGTTATGGATCAGGCATCACCGAGGCAGAGTACCGCCGGGCACGAGAGCAAGAAATCCCCTGCTTGATTTACTCCAAAGACGACAGCGCACCAGTCCCGCCAGCACACATTGATCGAGATGCAGGGAAGAATGCTAAACTCGAAGCCCTCAAACGCGAACTGAAGGCGCGCCACACGATCTCAACTTACAAGAGTCCCGATCATCTTGCCACCCAAGTCGTCGCTGATCTGCACAATCTTCTGGGCAGTACTCCATCTGTGAGAGAAGAGAGACCCGCGCCACCTGGACCGAAATATCAGATCACTATTGGGAATGCCCGTGGTGTTGCTATTGGCGATAATGCGCGCGTGGATATGGATGGTGACAAAGATTGAAGAAATTTTATATCGAGCATGGGGATGAGGCTGCCCTCGCGTCACTTGCTGAACGAGCATGAACCATCGCTGAAAGTCTGGGACTCTACGACGTTCAGACTAAGCTGTGTTGGTTGAGCGGCGATCTGCACTTTGACATGGAGAGCCTCAAGTGGAAAAAGATGCTCATCAGCACGCACGAAGAAATCGCAGAGCGCTTCAATTCCATACTTGTTGCAGTAAACGAGGGGCGCGTGGTTGCACGAGAGATAGGTGCAGCCATGGACGACCTGCCAAACATGCAAAACGGTTGAATCTATCAACAAGCAAATGATTTACAAAATGGATCCCCTTTCGATGCAAGATAGTCAAAGCCAGCTTCTGTTTCACGGCGAAGCTCTTCCTACCGATTCGGAATATCTCCTTGAATATGTCTCACTAGCTTTGGCTGCAGGCGACGAAGAATCGGCGCTCGGCGCATGGCTTGGCGCGATAGATACCTTTCTCGAGGAGGCTCGATTTGCCGATGTGCAGCGCCTCTTCCAACACATCCGAGGGCACAGACTTTCGACGCAAGCCAAAGCACAGGTTGAGCTCGCCCGCGCCGAGTGGTACCAGAAGCGCGGCGAAAATGATGTAGCTATCCGCGCGTATCGACGAGCGATTTCAGTTTTCCGCGGGTTGGATGATGCACATGCAGAAGCCCAAACATTAAACAGCCTGGCCCTGCTGCTCAATGAGTTGGGACGGTATGATGAAGCAGTAACCCATCATCGAGTAGCGGCGAGATTGTATCGCCGTCTGGGTGATTACGAGGCGTTGGGCGAAGTTCTCTCAAACCTGGGAAGCATTGCTGACGCACAGCGCGATTGGGCACGCGCTATACCCTACTATCACCAAGCGGCAGAGGCATTCACTCGTGTCGGCGCAAAAAAAGAACTGGCCGGAGCATATAACAATCTCGGCGTAGCACACGAAATGCTCAATAATCTGGATTCTGCTGAAGCCTGGTATCAACGCTGTGTGGATCTGTTGGATGAGATTGGTGAATCGTATTCGGAGCAAGGCTGGCGTATCCTCAGCAACCTTGGTCAGTTTCATGCAAAGCGGAAGCAATGGGACAAGGCGGTGAACTGCAACAAGTGGGCACTCGAAATAGCCGACGAACTGGACTCGAACTGGTACCGCGCAATGACATGGAACAACCTGGGGACGCTGTATGAAGGGCAAGGTGATAAACGCCAGGCCGCTGATTGCTTCCGTGAGGCGCTCCGATTTCAGACCGAAACCACTGATCGGTTCGCTCAAGCAACCGTTTTGAACAACCTTGCATCTGAGCTCTCTGACCTGGAAGATTATGCGCAGGCAGAAAGCTGCTACCGTGAGAGCCTGGCTTTATCCCAAGAGTTGGGAGACACAAGCGGCGAAGCGCGAACGCTGAACAACCTGGCTGTCCTCTTGGAGGCTCTTGAGCGTGTGGATGAAGCGATTGGCTTGTACCACCACGCGGCTGAACTCTTTCAGCAATTGGGTGATGTGCCCAGAGAGGTCAGCACACTGACGAATCTGGTTCGATTTTCCTGGAAAATGCGCCGCGAAGAACCAGGACGCACCGCGTTCTTACGCGCATGGGTGTTAGCGCGGCAGAGAGGCGATCAAGAGCGGCTTGCCAAATTGTACGAACTGCGTGGAGATTGGGTGATGCTTGAGCAGAGGAACAACATGCTCACGCGGCGTTGGTATCATTGCGCCGTGTCAGCAACCAAGGATGAGTTGATGCACCGCACAATTGCGGAGAAACTATCACTGATTGGGTAGCGCGTCACTGTCCCATCTGGCATAGGAAAGGAGCAATCGGTTATGTCTGAACCAAAACCATTCATCGTCGGTCGTGAATCTGAAGTCGCGGAATTTGCCGCGCTGGTCGAAGGACGCACACGCCATTGGCTGTTGAACATTTTCGGTCCAAGCGGCATCGGCAAATCGGTCGTGTGCGCCAAATTCGCAGGCTATGCGCGCGCCCGCAAAATCCCTGTTGCTGTTGTAGATGGCATTCGTCCCGATCTCACACCTGATCGTATACTCTATGCAACGATGGAAGGCATCATTGCGTCAAATGGCGAACGGTTTGAAGATGCATTCCGAGAATTTGTGTGCCAGTACGACGATTATCTGATCGTTCAGAACGTGCTCCAGCGCGGCGGCGGTGTGCAGGCACTTTTCGACGTTGTCGGCAATGTCAAAGACCCTGCAGGGTTGGCGCAAATCGTGAGTGGCTTGGGCAAAGCCGTGAGCGAAAGTGCCCACCGGACTATCAGCAATCGCTTTGCGCTCGAACGCTATTTGCGCGGTGTGGACAAATCACTCACCGCGAGTTTGACAGGCGGTTTGAAGAATGCGATGGAGCAGAGTCAAAACCCGATTGCGCTTTTGATAGATACATACGAAGAAATCGAAGGTTTGGACGACTGGATGTGCCGCACCCTGGTTCCTGCCTTGCCGTCAGGCATCAAGACTGTCGTTCTCGGTCGAAACTCGCTGCCGAAAGTCAACTTTGACTGGAATGAATTCGGCGACGCACTTTGCACAATGGATTTGCCCGAACTGCCCGAAGGCGATGCTAAAGCGTATCTCGTTCATCACGGCTTGCGCGATGCGGCGGCACTCGATCAGGTCTATCGTTTCACAGGCGGCTATCCCCTGTTGCTCGTGTTGGTCGTGCATCTCGCGCGCGAAGCGGACGGCTGGGACAAAATTGGCGCATTAGAGTCCGACGCGGATCGCGATCGCGTGGCATCAAAACTGTTGGAGCGGATTCTGCGCGAAGAGCGCGCCGCGGAGGTGCGTGCGTTCCTCGAAAAAGGCGTGATCGCGCGTTGGTTCAATCCCGAAATCATCGACGTCATCCTAGAGATCGGACTGGACGAAGCGCGCGCCATCTACGATAAACTCCAGCGCCATTCCTTCGTGGAACGCCATCCCTACGGTTTGAAATTTCACGACAAGATTCGTGAACTCTTGGTTGAGCGTTTGAAATTCACGAGTCAGGCAGAATATCAACGCTTGACCACACGGCTGATGGATTACTACGCCGAGAAAGCAGGAATTCGAAAACCCGAAGAGACAAAACCAGCATCGGGAAGTGGTACGATGTATAACATCTACATTCAGGATGGCAAAGGAATCGCCATCGGCGATTCGGCGCAAGTGGATTTGAAAGCAGACGAGGATTCCAAGAAAGATGAATGAGATTGTGCCTACTGCTTGCGAAAAGATCGCAGAGGAACATCCTGAAGCTTTACACGAATTTGAAGAACTCTCGAATCAACATGCGCCCGAAGCCGAACAGTTTACCCTCCCCCGATAGTTCACTAGCGCATCTGTTTGCCTATCTCGACCTTTTCCTGGAAACCAATCTCGACGTTGGCTTGGAAGAATGGCGACAGGTCTGGGCACAGTTGCGCGAGAGCTGGCAATTAGGTGCCGCACGCCAGTTGTTTCAACTCGTAAAACGTTATCCACTGACTCCGCTGCAGCAAGCCACTCTCTATACCTTCGAAGGACAACTGTTGTCCCAGCAGGGTAATTGGCGAGAGGCGCTGAAGGTGTATGAGAAAAGTCTCGTACTTGCACCTTCCGGTGTTGCGGCTTTATCTGGAAGAGGCAACACTCTGCGTCATATCGAAGGTCGCGCGGTGGATGCTGTGCAGTGCCTTCAAGAAACGCTTGCTCTTGCCGATGAGAAAAACCGCGCGGATATGCTGAACAATCTTGGTCTTGCATACTACGAAGCAGGACAATTGGACCAAGCGCGTGACGTGCTAACTGAAGCGCGCAAAGGATTCCATGAGCAACAAGATCAAAGTCGCGAAGCGTCTGTGCTGCACAATCTTGGCTCGGTCGTGTGGACGCAAGGACGACTCGTGGAAGCCGAAGAACACTTTTCATTGGCATCGGCTCTTTATCGAGATCTGAATCAGCAACACGAGATCGCAGAAACACTCAATAGTTTGGGACTGGTGCAAGAAGCGCAAGGTCGTTGGGACGAGGCGGTGACGACATATCGTCAAGCCTTGTCGTTATTGCAAGCCTACGGTGATGAATACGGACAAGCGCAGGTGCTTGCTAATCTAGGGAATGTGCTGACATTGCTTGGCGATTACCCCAATGCACGGCAATTCCATGAGAATGGATTGATCATCGCGCGAGCGTTGGGTGATGCGCGTCTGGAAGGGCAATTGCTCACGGGACTGGGTGATGTTTTAGTCGCACAAGGCGGGAGTATTCAAGCCCTCGGCGCATTTCAGAAATCGCTTGAACGCAAACAGGCAGGCGGCGACCAACGCAGTCTCAAACACACGTGGTTATCGCTGGGCGCACTGTACCACAAACTGAGCCAACTTGAGCTAGCGGAAGAGATGTACCGCCAAGCCTTGAATGCCGCACGCGCCCAAGGTGACCTGCGCATCGAGACACACACGCTGATCAACCTTGGCAAATTAGCGCTTGTCCGATCGTGTCCAGACGAAGCGGCGCGTTGGTTGAACGAAGCCGAACCGCTTGCGCGTGAAGGCGAATTCTCGGACGCACTGTCCGACATAGCCCAACTGCGCGGCGATTTGGAACTACTTCGCGCCGAACCTGATTATCGAATGATTCTACGGCATTACGCGGAAGCCTTGGCGCACGCTCGCGACTTTAATTCTATTGCCGTGAAGCAAATGTTGGATTATCTCACGCAGCTAATTCGTGCGCTGGCGGCAGACGGGCAAATAGTCGCCGCGCAAATGGCGGGCGATCTCGCGCGGTTGGCGGCGACGCTTGAACTCCCCCAGACAGTCATTGACACATTCAATGCGCTAAAGACTGAACTTGATTCAGGCAGGAACGAATGAACCGCGCGTATGAGCGAATGATTCACTATTACCTGGACTATGCGCGCCAGCATAAAGACGACTGGCAAGCGTTGGAGCGCGCGCCGTTCGACCAGATTCGCCGCGCGTGGAATGTTGTCGGCGAGAATACACTTTCTATCAAGCCAGACGAGCGTGCGCGGATGCTCATCGGCTACCTGAACGTGCTGAACGAGTATTTTGAAAAACGCGGACTGTGGGACGAGTATCGGACGTGGATCGAATACGGCATCGAAGCCACGCGCATACTGGAGGATAATGCACTGTTGGGAGGCTTGCTGAACGATCTGGGATTGTGTTATCGGCAATCGGGACAACCCGTAATTGCTAAAAAATATTTCGAGCAGGCTTTGGAAATACGACAGCAATTCGGTCCCAAAGCGGGCGAGGCGGTAACGCTCAACAATCTGGGGTTGGTGCATGATGATTTGGGTGAACGTCGGCAAGCAGTGTCGTTTTATGAACAGGCATTGCAAGTACATCGTCAAGTGGGCCATAAGTGCGGCGAAGTGCTCGCCCTGCACAATCTCGCGACCACATACGAGGCGCTGGGTGAATGGGAATCTGCCCGTCAGACCTACGAAAAGGCGCTCCAGATAGCGCATGAAACGGGTGACCGTATTAGCGAAGCAGGGACACTGAGCAATCTCGGTCATTTGCTTTTGCAAATGAACCGTTTCGATGACGCCGAAAAGATTCTGAATGAAGCGCTCACATTGATGCGGCAAATTGGCGACCGCAGTCATGAACCTGCTGTGCTGAACAATCAAGGGCTGTTGGCTATAGCACGCAGACAATCGCGTCAAGCCATAGCGTTGTTTGAGCAGGCGCTTGAGTTGCAACGCGCCATTGGTCAAACCGACACCGAAGCGCCGATTCTCAACAATCTCGGTTCGTCTTACCAGACTTTGGGCGAATGGCAAAAGGCATTAGGCTATTTTCAACAAGCCCTGGTGCGGCATCGTGCAACCGCGAATCGCGCAGGGGAGGCGATGGCGCTGGCAAACATTGGTGGAATTCATTATGAACGGCAGAATTGGATTGAGGCGATCAGCGCGTATGAGCAGGCATTAGCGATCTTACGAACGACAGAGGATCGGGATAGTCAAGCCACTTTGCTCAACAATCTCGCCGCGATTTACCACGCGCAAGGTGCATGGGCAAAATCACTCGAGTATCTGACCGAAGCGCTCTCTATTCACCACAGCGTCGGTAACCAGCACATGGAGGCAACCGCGCTAAACAACATCGCCAGCATTTATTACGAGACAGACGATTTCGCCAAAGCACGCGAATATTTCGAAACGGCGTTGACCCTGCGTCAGGCATCTGGTGACATGGCGGAGGCAGGTTCCATTCTCAACAATCTTGGTGCTTTATCCAGCGCGCAAGGTAATACAGAAAGCGCGTTGGCGTATTACCAACAAGCCCTAGCTTTGCGGAAGGAAATCGAAGACTATCTTGGGCAGGCACATACGCTGTACAATCTGGCATTGTTGAGTTTAAACTTGGGCAAGCAGGAGCAGGCTGAGCAATTCGCGCACGAAGCGATTGCTCTGGATCAAAGACTCGATTTGCCTCAACTGTCCCGCGATCTTGGATTGTTGGAAGAGATTCAGCAGAAACGCCAAACAAGTTTTATCGAAACTGATAGGAGGTTTGAGACGAAATGAGCGATTCATCTAACCAATACACAGTTGCGATTCACGGCACTGTCTATGGCCTTGCCATTGGCGATCAGGCGGCAGCCGCGGTTGGGGCAACGTTTCCGCGCATCCTGTCGCCTTTTATGACGCCAAATTTACCGCCTCAGGGCATTTTCGGTCGCGATGATGAGCTGACTCGCCTGTTCGATTTGCTGTCCCTGGACAAAGAGAGCGCGATTGACGTACCGCCAGTGGCGCTTCGGGGAATGGGAGGCATAGGCAAGACGACCCTGGCTATCGCGCTCGGGAGACTGGAAATTGTCCCAAAGCTTTTCCCTGATGGTGTACTATGGACAGCTTTAGGGCCTCAGCCTACGATCCGTATTCTGTTAGACGGATGGGGCCGGGCATTGGGGGTGGACCTGCTGCCTGAACGGGATGAGAGCGCCTGCCGTGACCGTTTACGCGCCGTACTTTATCATCGTCGAGTGCTGATCATTGTAGATGATATTTGGGAGATAGCCCACGGGAGCTATTTCCAGATCGCCGGTCCTCGCTGCCGCACGCTCTTTACCACTCGCGAGTCACCTGTAGCCTACGCCTTGTCAACACGTGAACGTACGCTGCGGGTTAATGTCCTGAAGCCGGAAGCGGCTTTGTCCTTGCTCCGCCGTTTAGCCCCAGAAGCGGTAATGGAAGATGAAAAGATTGCCATGCGCCTCTGTGAACGGTTGGAGTTTCTGCCACTTGCCCTGACTCTGGCCGGGCAGTTGCTCGCTAGTGAGACGGATGTGCCTTCTCGTATGCAACGGCTGGTGAGCGAGCTGATTGAACGTCGAGAGGCTCGCCTGCAATTACTCCAGGCCGAAGGGCGACTCGGCTTGACCGAGGATCAGCCTGTTTCGCTCCAGGCTATCTTGGGAATGAGCGTGGAACGGTTGAATAAAACCGATCAGGAACGTTTTGCCATGTTGGCTGTATTCGGCGGTGAGCCTATGACCTGGGAGATTAATGCCACTGCGGCCGTATGGGAATGCCCTGTGGAAGAAACGGAGGCCACAATCTCACGCTTCATCCAGCGGGGACTGGTGGAACGCCGGGGCGAACGTTACTGGATGCACGCGCTGTTGGCGGATTATGCGGCCGAGATGATGGAGAAGATGGAGCTGTAATGCCTGTACTAAGTCGAGTCCGTGACCGGCATGCCTGGTATTATCTCAGGGTTGCTCAAACAGCGGTTTCAGAGAAGGATTTGTCGCGGCTCGAACCAGATTTACCAAATCTCCGAGCAGCATGGGCTTGGGTATGTTGGGAGAAAAAGGATCCCGAACTCATTATTGCTTTTGGAGAAGTGGCGTGGCAGTTATTTGAAGTGATCAGGGTTCGACTTGCTGAAACAGTTACAGAGCTTCAGCAAATCAAGATATCGGGGCCAAGTGCAGTCTTGTTGCAGCAAGCACTCCAAAAGCTTGATGAGATTGCACATGCTCAATTGCATATCCAAGCAGCCTTAAGCAGCAGTATTACTGCTAGCGGCGAACGTAGTGTCGCTGGAGCGATCATCGTCAATAGTACCGTGATTACTGGCAATAACGTCGTCATTCGAAAAGAGCAGGCAAAGGAATCTGGATGATTGAACACTCGCGAACGTCATGCTCGTCACTACCTCGCTCTCGTTCAAACAAGTCCACAGAATTGGCAACGGATTGACGCGGAACTGGGGCAAATTCGTCACGCGTGGGAATGGGTCTCTGCCAGCGCCGATCAAAAATTAGTGCGCAATTATGTGGAGGCAGTCTTTCCCTATCTGCAACTCCGCGGCCTTTGGAGAGAGGCGCTTGCATGGGCAGAGCGCGAACTACTGGCGACGCGGATTGACCAGGACAAGTCTGCCGAAATTTTCTCCCTCTTGCGCGTCGGCGACGCGCAAGACCAACTCGGCCATCAACAGAAACTCATCGACCACTATGAGCAAGCCTACGCTCTACTTCCGTTATTACACTCGAAGCAACACAGGCCCCAGGTTGAGAGCATTATTGTCTCTCGACTTGGAGTGGCTTATTTGAATAAAGGTGATTCAGCGAAAGCGCTCGAATACTACCATCGTAGTCTCGATCTAGCCCGCCAGACGAAAAACTGGCGCACCGAATTTGTCGCGATGATGAGCACAGAGAAGGCTTACCGTCGCTTGGGAAAACCGCGTCAGGCACAGACCTGGCAAAGGCGCATGATCAACCTCGCGCGCAAACATCGTGACCACAAATATCTTGCACTCACCTTGATGGCAGCAGGAAATGCGAGTTTCGATGCAGGCGATTTTCGGAAGGCGCGTGAACAGTATCAAGAAGCATTGGAACATGCCCGCGTAGTAGGGGATAAAGACTTGGAAGTAAATCTTTTGGACAGCCTTGCGAACATCGCCCAGACAGAAGGCGATTTAGCAAAGGTTGCTGAATTGCAACAGCGAGCCTTAAATCTGGTTCGTTCGATAGGCGACAAAGTTCACGAGAGCGATTTGTTGGGCGCGTTGGGGGATGGTTACATGCGAGCAGGCGAGCCTGAACGCGCGATCCAGTATTTCGAGCAAAACCTGGCTGTGGCGCGAGAGGTAGGTAACCGCGCGGTTGAGGGAGGACGGCTCGCGAGTCTTGGACAAGCGTATCATCGTCTCGGCAAATACGAAATCGCCGCTCGATACTATGAGGAAGCCTTACGCGTGAACCGCGAGGCAGGCGAAAGACAGATCGAAGAGCGGCTCCTGAAGGTGAGGGGCGATCTTGCCGACGATCGAGGTCAGGCACATGAGGCCGTCGAGTTTTTTGAGCAAGCATTGAACCTTGCGCAGGAAATAAGCGATGAGCGACTTGGCGCGGATATTCGATGGAATCTCGCACTTGCACTGGAGGAGCAAGGCAATCTCACGCGAGCGTACGAGTTGATCAAAAGTGTTGTGGGTTACGAGCGAACCGTTGATGATCCAAGTGCACGAGAGCACGCGGACTATTTGGCAGAACTGGGGCGTCGTCGAAAGCAAAGGGCGATGTCAAGATGAGCGTTTGGAAAAGACACGCGTGTTATTATCTCACCTTAATCCAGTTCAACAAGGAGGCCTGGCAATGGATCGAGGTTGAACTCACTCAGATTCGACGAGCATGGGCGTGGGTGAGTGGAGGCGGGGATGAAGAATTGGTACCGGCCTATATTCGGACTTTCTTTCCCTTTCAAGAGAGGCGTGGGTTGTGGCGAGAGGCTGTTACCTGGGGTGAGCGAGGCTTAGCGGTCGCAAGAGCACTTGAAGATGGTGATCAAGTAGTAAGCGTCATTCTGGGCAATCTGGGGCTGGCATATTACCGCTTGGGGGAAATGCACAAGGCTATGAGTTGTTACGAACAGGCGCTCCGGCTTGCCCGACAGGCTGGTGACTCATGGACAGAAGGCGCCCGCCTTGGTAATCTGGGATTGGTTTACCTGGACATCGGGGAGATTGACAAAGCCATTCAGCATTTTGATGCGGCTCTAGCAATCCACCACGAATTGCAAGACAGCAAGCAGGAGGCAACCTGGCTGGGCAACCTGGGACTGGCCTATGCCAGCCGGGGAGAAAGCAGGCGCGCTATCACATACTTTGAGCGGGCACTGGCGATTGATCGGGAGATAGGGGATCGGCGTAGTGAAGGAGCCGACCTGGGCAATCTGGGTCTGGCCTATGCTGACCTGGGAGAGGTCCGAACGGCTATCGCGCATTACGAACAGTCCCTTCGGATAGCCCGTGACATCGGTGATCGGCGAAATGAGGGTGTCTGGCTGGGGAATCTGGGGCGTGGCTGGCTTGACCTGAGAGAGCGGCAAAAAGCAATTGAATTCTTCGAGCAGGCATTACAGGTGGCTCAAGAAATCGGCGACCGCCTCAGCGAGGGGGCATGGTTGAGTAACCTGGGTCGGACGTATCTTGATTTACAAGAACCCGCAAAGGCGATTGAGTACATTGAACGGGCCTTAGAAGTTGCCAGAGAGATCGGAGACCAGCATGGAGAAGGAGCACGCCTGGGCACTCTGGGAATGGCATATGTAGACCTGGGTGAACGGCAACAGGCCGTAACCTGCTATGAACAAGCTCTAGAAATCGCTCGTCGTGTGGGTGACAGACAAAACGAAGGGGCATGGCTCAGCAACCTGGGCCGTATTTTGCAAGATTTAGGCGATACTTCCAAGGCCATTGAGTACTACCAGAGGGCATTGGAGATCGCCCGCGAGATCGGCGACAAATGGGGAGAAAGTATCCGTTTGGGCCGGCTGGGGCTGGTTTCTCAGCAGGTGAGCGACATCCAAAAGGCATTGGACTATTACGGGCAGGCACGGAATATTGCCCGCGGGATCGGGGACAGAGAGGGAGAAGCGATACACAGTTGGAACCTGGGCCGATTATACGAACACGAAGGTGATCTGCTGCGTGCAGTGGAGTTGATGAAAACCGCTGTGGATTACGAACAGTCCATTAATGATCCTGAAGCAGAGCAACATGCCACCCACCTTTCCAGACTACGAGAGCGTCTCGAGCAGGTGTCGGCAAAAGGTTGAGCATGAGCGCCTGGGAACGATGTGCGCACTATTACCTGTCCTGGTTCCAATCCAGTATTGTTGACTGGCGGCGCGTTGAGGCAGAGCTGGGCCAGATACAACGCGCATGGGCGTGGGTAGATAGCAAAAGCGGTGATGAAGGGCTTGTGCTGGAATACGTCTGGGGCCTGCACACCTTCCTGGAAAAACGTGGCCTCTGGCGTGAAGCAATCATGTATCAAGAACGCGGGCTGGCTGCGGCTCAGGCTCTGGCGACAGAGCACGATCAGGCAATGTTGCTTGCAAACGTTGGGTGGTGTTGGAACGCGTTGGGGGATCGCGATCGGGCTCAGGGTTACCTGCAACAAGCAATGGATCTGGCTCAAAATCTTGGGGATCGTGAGCTTCAGGGAAGTGCGCTCAACAGCCTCGGCGCAGTTTATGTCTTGCGAGGCGAAACCGGAAAGGCGGTCAACAGCCCACACTTCGGGTGGCGAAGGCCAGGGTTTATTACCTTCCTGACCGGAGGCCTGCGCCAGGGCAAAGCGCAACTGGTCCTGCGCCTGCTCGACCACCGGC
>Ga0210030_1000447_pt1 | contig 30611 bp, 29 predicted proteins | sample CryGeymeta201523_FD_183986 | JGI IMG/M metagenome (GOLD analysis project Ga0210030, IMG submission 183986) | Groundwater microbial communities from Crystal Geyser aquifers in Utah, USA - Crystal Geyser metaG 2015-23 (SPAdes) (version 2) | ecosystem: Environmental > Aquatic > Deep subsurface >...
ACTTTGGCGTGTCTAAGCTTAGACCCTCCTGCACAAGAAGAAGGTTTCCGCACCCAAGATTCTTCAGTCGCTTCGCTCCTTCAGAATGACATCTAATCGCTGTTCACTGTTTGCTAATCGCTCCTTCAGAATGACATCGCTGTTCACTATTTGCTAATCGCTAATCGCTCCTTCAGGATGACATCCATATTACCTGATTGTTAGCGCTAGAGGTCGCCCAATCCTAATGCTTTTATATCAACCGGTATACCGGCAATAGTAAAGAGTACCTTGTCGGCAAGTTCGGCGGCTTTCTGGTTGGCTTTTCCGAGCAGGTCCCGGTACCTTCGCCCGACGGGATACTTGGGGACGAGCCCCATCCCGACTTCGTTTGATACGAAAGCAACCGTCTTTCCGGATTGCCTGGCTTCGCTTACGGCCTCTATAACCTCGGTGATTATCTGCTCGTCGTCGACCGTTTGCTCCATGCGCCGGGCTATATAGACGGTCAGGCAATCAACGATAACCGCGTCTGCTTTTTGGCATGCTTGGCTCAATGTATCCGCGAGCTTGCCATCCACTTCAAAGGTAACCCATTCACTCGGCCTTGAGTCCTGGTGGTTCTTAATACGCTCGACCATCTCTTCGTCGATCGCCTCGGCCGTGGCGACATAAGCTACTTCGTTATACCCCGATACTATCTTCTCTGCAAGCGCGCTCTTTCCGCTCCTTGCTCCCCCCAAAAAGAGGATGACATTTCCGATGACAATCACTCCAAAATAAAAAACCCCAGCCTTGCGCTAAGGGTTCGTGTGTTCCTCGATCCGCGAAGGCCGTCGCTGGGCAGGTCTCCTGACTTACGGATCAAACACCCTCCCGCGCCTTCCCAATACTAGTAGCAGTACCAGTGGCATATGCGGGGGATTCCCGTTCACAGTGGCGGGCCCGTGCCGGATTCCCACCGGCTTCCCTATTCTCCGCTTCTAGCGGCACCCAGCGTGACGTATTCAATTATTCCAATTATATGCATTACCTTGGGTTTGTTCAATAGCATGAGGTTGGGAGGCGTAGACTGGTGGTAAGTAATCTTTGCCTTCACGGTTTGTTAATTTACGAATAAAAAGCCTGCCCGAAGACAACGCACTTTCAGGAGGTTACTAGCTATGAAATTAGCAGGCATGAGTAATGTGCCTCGCTTATTATCAAAAAACCGCATAGACGCGTTTAGAACGGCCCTAAGTGGATAAGTAGATATTGGAAGAAAGAAACGTCGCGAGAAGTGTGTCCTAGCAGGCGAGAGTTAGTCCGTAAAAGTTCTGAAACGGCTTATTTCAGAACTTTTATTTTTGAAGAACCTTCAAAATAAAGGCTGCTTATGAAGATAGGGGGTGAGAAAAGTGGCTGCTGTATTAAAGAAGGTAGAAGATGATTTGAGAGCGCAAATTCATGAAGTTAGGAACGAGTGGCATAACACGTGTCACGTCTCTCCATGTCTCGGCCTTGTTATGGATAACTATATTGAGAAGGTCATAGACCTTACAGAAACGATGGACGAGACTAGAGAAAAGCTGAGCGAGCCTATAGAGACTGAGTATTAACCTAAGTAGATAACAAACGTGTTATTGCATGCAGGCAGGGATTCTCTGCCTGCATTTTTTATGGAAATCTATCACTGGAGTAAAGAAGGTAAATATGGGTAGAAGATATATGCTTTAATAGTTTTTGATATGGAGTGAAATTAACTGGTTCTCAATGAACATTTATTTGAGCTATTGGAACATTATCCGCCTTTTTGCATTTCTATGTTTTTACGCTGCTATCTCATACGGGATCATCGCCTGGAAATATCTCATTTTCTTTAAGATCACTAAAACATTAAGACCGCTGCTAGTTTTTACCCACCTCTTTATTGTTATAAGTAATATAATTGGTTTCCTCACGTTTGTCCTAGTAGATGGACATGTCCCGCTATCGATACCTCTATCTTTAGTTGGCCTGCTCGTAGCCATAACAGGCTCCGGATTTTTAATATGGGCGATTCTTAAATTAAGAATCGCTACTTTTATTCCGCCTACGAATAGGCAGCTCATTACAAACGGGCCTTATAGGGTTACGTCACACCCCATGTATTTTGGGGGCGTTGTGGCAGGCTTTGGTCTTGCTCTATGGCATGCCTCAACGCTCAGCCTGGTTTATGCCCTGGTCATAATGCTTTCCCTCATCATAATCTCAAAGGAAGAGGAGAAAGATTTAATAGGGCGCTTTGGTAGTGATTACTTAGAGTATAAAAAGATAACGCTTTTAGCAAAGATGTTCGCTCTCTTGATCGATTTAAGGAGGCGTTGAAAAATTATATTTACGTTTTATAATCTACAGCTCTCCAAAAGCTTTTTCTGGTGATTCGCCCCAGACTTGCTTCGATATACAAACCGCTTTATTGTGTCGGCCGGGATATCCTTATTGAACAACTCAACGAAAGGAATAAGTAGCTCCTTCACATCATCGCAGGCATGATACAATACCCCCATCGCATCCAATACCAGGACTTTCTTAGGCGGCATTCATATTATGTCCTTTATTTGCTCATTGTATTGCACATTATCACGCATCACACAATGGCAATTGTACAGGTTTAGAAAGAGGGCTGCTCTTGAAACCCCTAAATGTTCTTGAGGGTTGGCTCCCGCATTTATTCCAATTTCATACAGATATTGCCAGTTTGATTGCTTAGTTTGAGGAATTTTTGACTTATCTCAATTAGTGTGCAATCATACCCAAATTGTAATATTTCAGCTATTACCTACTTTTAGTACCGCAAGGCATGAAAAGATGGTATGCCTATTGGGACAAGTTACCTAGTTTTTAGACCGTTTTATCTATAAAGATAGTAACTACGGAGTAACGCAGCTGTTTATTTTACGAGCCTTTTGGCAGTTTCCAAAAATTCCTCGGCATTTTCAAGCATTTGACCAGCTGCTTCCTCAGAAAACTCGCTGTAGTAATCGGCGTTTTCTCTTAAGGTTTTGCCAAGTTGCAAGGCTTCGACTAGCGTCACGCTAAGTTTACCTTCCTCTACAAACAAGGCCCTTATGGCAATATTTAGGCAATAATGGCTTCTTTCCCGATATCCCTTGGAGTATATAAGTGCTCTGGCGGAATGAAACATTGAGTAATATGCCTGGATAGTGGCCCATTTATAGTCTTCCTCATCAAAACTGTCTTATAGTCTTCCTCATCAAAACTGTCTTTTGCAGATTTTAGATCAAAGGCAGCAGAAGAAAGCTCTTTTGAAACGAGTCCTTTAGCTCTTTCAAACTCGGTTATCTTTCTTTTCTTTAAACATTCGTCAAATTCTTTGCTCATTATTTTTTCTCCCAAAGAGTAAGACCGTGCGATATTTCTTCATAGAATATTGGGTCTTTTTTCTTTAGCGTTATGTAATCAATTGGTTTTCTAGCGATCGTTTGGATTTTTTCAGCCGTCTCAAACTTACTTGCTTTAGACAAGGCTTCGGGTGGGTCGTTGGTTAAAACAAAAAGGTCAATATCGCTTTCTTCAATATTAGTACCGGTTGCACTGCTGCCAAACAGGATTATTTTGTCGGATATGTTTTTTAGATCAGAAATCAAAGGGTCGATTTTAATGAGATTTATTAAAACTTTTACTTGACGGATAAGAGGGTTCTCTAAACTTACTGAATAAAACGCCATCCTCCCTCTTCTTTGCGAGATTGCTAGACCATCTTCTACCAATTCTCGCAAAGCAAAGTTAGCTCCGGCTCTACTAACGCCGGTAGCCTCTTTGATTTCTTTTTCGGTGTATTCACCGCTTGGATGGTCAGCTAAATATGCAAGGATCTTGTTGTAGTTAGTAAAGAAAAATCTGCTTCTAAAATTTGATTTATGTTCTAATATATTAGACATAGTTCTATTATATTAGAACTCAGGATTGGGTCAAGGGTTCTTGTTTTCTGGAGTCCAAGCCATAACTGTACCCCATAACAACAGGTAGACATCAAAAAAATGCCTTTCTATAGGCATTTTTCCATAGTTTGACATTGGCTCCCCGGATTGGATTCGCACTCGTTAAGGTACTGCTAATTATAGGAACTGGCCGTTGTTAACTAAACTTATCCAAACCTTCCTCCTCCCTACCTTAACCTCATCAAGCCCGCGATACCTTCATGTGTACTGTGGTTTAAGGCTCGATAAATACGTATTAATTTGCGGTTGACCCATATCCTTACGCTTGCCTTATCGTTTATTATCTATATATGCAGCAATCCAGTTATCGAGGGGGGGCTGAATCGAGTTTTTTAAATCTTGAAAGGTCTTTTTGTGAAAAAAGAAAGGATGGGTGAAAACGTATGAATTCTAGAAATAATTCAAGACGGAACAGAGCAACTATCAAGCCAGCATTTCTTGTCCTGCTATTAGTGATCTCGCTTAGTACGATGTTTATGCTGACGGCATACGCAGAAGATGCTACACCGCTGGCCAAACCGAGCGGTTTTGCAAGCACATCGGATACTAGCACGATTACCCTGAATTGGACAGCGAACACAGAAGCTAACCTTGGCGGATACAATATCTATAAAAACACGACAGACACAACGGTTGGCGCGAACCTGATTAGCGCGGAAGCATCCGCGACAAGCTATGTTGATGCTTCAGCCGTGCAGGGCACCGCGTATTACTATTGGTTATCAGCCATAGATACGGCAACCCCTGCAAATGAAAGTGAAAAGGCCGGCCCGATTTCCGCCAGCCTAAGCAGCAGCAAACAGCCCGATACATTCAAGGATATCACTAATGCCCACTGGGCACGTAGCTATATCGAAGAGTTGCTTACCAGCGGTATCGTTAAGGGTTATGCGAACGGTTCTTTCCACCCACAAAGCGATGTAACGCGAGCTGAATTTGCCAAGATGGTTTGCGAAATCATGATAAAGAGAGCGAACTGGGTTCTAAGCACGGAGACGTCCTCATCTCTGACAGATGTCCGGGCAGACCATTGGGCTGTCGTGTATATCGAGACGGTTAGTGAATACGGCGTGATGGTCGGCTACAAAACCTCAGATGGTACTTTATTCAGGCCTGACAAGAATATCACGCGGGCCGAAATTGCAAAGATCATCTCAACCGTTCTGAAGCTCGAACGTGGTGAGAGCAAGCTTAAAGATGTTGGCACACACTGGGCTAAGGAGCATATCAATGCGTGCGTTAAAGCCGGCATTATCAGCGGATACAAGAATGGGAATTTCGAGCCTAGAAGCTTTGCAACACGAGCGGAAGTATGCAAGATGCTCGTTAAAATGATGAAGCTGCTGGACACACAAAAGAATAAGGGCAAAAATACACAGCAGTAAAAGCTAAAATACACAGCAAGCAAAAATAAAGGCCCCCCAAAAGACGGGCCTTTATTTTTTGCCTTACTAACCCCTGTTAACATAAGTCCAATCCCTCCCCCATCTAGCAACAGCTAAAACGCCTCGATTGGTATATAATATCCAAAACAGCTATCGATGGCCGGTGATAAACAATGGAAGAACGGTTGCAAAAATTTATGGCGCGTGCGGGGGTGTGCCTGTCTTGCCTCTTTGCCAGAAGTAATAGCAGGTAATGCCGTTCGAGTTAGAAATTATTGTCATTGACAGAGATTGTTCTAAAAGCTATGATCCTTTCATGAACGAAGAAGATAAAAAAGTAATTGAAGAGCTGTTAACTAAGCAGACCGAAAACCTTAATCGGGCAATGGATGGCCGTTTTAAGGAGCAATCTGATGCTTTTACAGAGCAGATAGATGCTCGTTTTCAAGAACAAGAAGAACGGCTAGGGGTGCGTTTTCAAGAACAAGAAGAACGGCTAGGGGTGCGTTTTCAAGAACAAGAAGAACGGTTAGGGGTGCGTTTTCAAGAACAAGAAGAACGGCTAGGGGTGCGTTTTCAAGAACAAGAAGAACGGCTAGGGGTGCGTTTTCAAGAACAAGAAGAACGGCTTGAAAAACGGATGATCCACGTTTTCAATGAAGGCTTTGAACAAATTGTCCTTCCTCATATCGCTAAAATAGAGGAAGATATTGAAGACCTCCAGTCCAGGACTGGCAGGATAGAAAGAACACTCAATGCCGTAGTTGACCGCCAAGACAGGCAGGGCGAAGAAATCAAAGACATAAAGAAGTTTATCCAAATGCCAGAAGGGGCTTAAGGAGACTGCAATAGAATAAAGATGTAATTAGTGGCACTTCAAAGTGCCGCTTTTTTTGTTTGGAAGCTTTTTCCCTATCCAAAAATTTAATGATTTCAGAGCCCCGGACCGGACTATCGTCGAACTTTTGGAGCGGTTGTTCTTATGTGCATCAGCCTAAGTTAGAATCTAATTGGTTCGGTGACCAGACAAAATTCGAACCTAGGATTTCTTAAGGATGACTTTCTTACCTAAGAAGATTTTCGGCCGTTTGAAGATATCAAATCCAATCGCTTCGGCTATCCTTATTGTGTTCTGAAAATCCTGCTCTGAGACATGAAACGGTGGTTCTTCAATAAGTATAAGGCCGTTTGGTTTCAGTATAGCTTCAAGCTCATTCAGGAACCTATCTTTGTCGGGGACTTCGTGTACCATCCAGAATGCGAGTATAAAATCGACGTTCTCGGTTACTCCGAGCTTATTCTGCTCGCACTTTTGAAGCGTTATGCGTTCCTCTAACTCAGTACCTTGAATCTTCTCCTTAAGCTTCTGCAACATTCCTTGCTGCAGGTCGCAAGCGATAACGCGCCCTGTTTTGCCTACCATTCGAGCCATGTCTAGCGAGAAATATCCTGGTCCGCAACCAACATCAAGAGCAATCATCCCTTCTTTAAGATAGGGTTTGAGGATGATTTTTGGATCCTGCACCAGTCTACGCAGTCGATTGTCGAGAATCCCCGCTTTCTCAACCGGACAAACAAGGTCTGTATCAAGTCGTCTAAATTTGTACGCCATTTAGCACCCCTTTTGTCCTCACCATAATTACACACAATAGTCTAGCCTGACGCTTTCTCAATCATTCCGATTATAAACTCCCCAAACATCAGGATGTCCTGTTCTAAATTTGCTGTTTTTAAAGCGTTGAAATACGGGGTTCTCTGATCAGCTCGAATCGTGATCCACGAGTACCCACTACTTAAAAGGAAATAGTTCATGAGAAGCCTTGCCGTTCGGCCATTACCGTCAATATAAGGATGAATGGTAACGAATAGGTAATGAGCCAGGATCGCTTTGATAACCGGATTTTCGATCTCGTTTATTAGAGTGACAAAGCTTCTCATTAAATCGGCTAACTTTTCATGGGATGGCGGTACATACGAGCTTCCTCGAATAAAAACCATCATGTTCCGATAACTAACGAGAGTTATGTAATCGATAAGCTTAGCATCCGCAGACGGCTTAAAGAGATGGTAATATGTATCTTGAACCAAGCCTTCACTCGCAACCGGATGGCCGAAATCGGCTTGGATCCTTCCCATGACAAAATCAAAAGCCTCTGAGTATCCAAGAATCGCCATGCGATTTTTAATCTCTTCAAAATACTTGTCACCTTCGCTCTTTCTCTCCTCAGGAATATCGCCGGAAAGAAGTGCTTCTACCTCCTCAGGTGTAATTCTATAACCTTCTAGCGTGGTTGAATGGTAGGTATCATATTTCTTGTGCTCTTTGGCCTGAGCGATAAGTTTATCAAGCGGCTTCTTTTCTAAGCTTTTGATCCTGGGAGAAAACTGTTCAGATAAAGCCTTTTCAAAATCTCTTATCTCAAGCTCCTGGCGAACGACCCAGGGTGGAGAAATGACTTCCGCCTTAAGGGGAGTGGATGTCTCGATCTTCTCTCTCTTGGCAACACGATAATGGGTATGAGTCTCAACGATTTTCTCAAGGTCGGCTACAAGACCAAGACGGTTCGCCTCCTTCGCCATGCGGATGAGTCTTGCAAAAATATAGGGCTTAGGGGAAGAGGCATACACTGCCTCAATTAGTCTTTTATTGAACTGATTACCGGCAATGAAACTTTTGACTTCGGCACTCGGTTCAAGCTTACCGGCATCGACAAGCACCCGCTCGGCAACATCAACAGGGACTGAGAGACCGGCAATCTCCACATTCTTTATCAAACGCTCATCAAATCTCGGATCATAGGCCAACGATATATCATAGCCTAATGGCAGTGTTATTTTTCTTGTGGTCTTTGTGTTGATTCTAACTAGAAGATGCTTTTGCACGCTGTGGTCTCCATCCAAAACCAAAAGAGCGGACTTGCCTCGAAGCGACCAATGGCTATATCGGGCAAGAATCTTCTTGACAACCTGCCAATAAAGAAGCAGGAAGATATCTTCGATGTCGTCCTCAGGGCGCTTCAATATCCAAACGCCTTTGATAATTGGATAAAGGAATTTCTCTTTGACTAGAATTTCTCTCTGTCGTTGCCCGGGAACCTCTGAAGATGAGACTACATGATCACCCGATTTTGTCTTCTCGGCCCACCACTCCAAGGCATCGCTTTTAATTGTCTTTTTCATTATTTAATCTCAAATTAAAGTCATTATTTTATAGCAGATTCTAATCATTATTTTATAGCAGTTGAAAACAATTTCAAGAGTTTTTGTAACCAGACATGTTTCTTTAGCTTTCGATTAAGTTGCTTAGGGTTTCTGCAAGATATCTCATCTAGCACCCTATGTCGTTAATGTTACTCAATGAGTAACATTAGATACATGAAGTGTGACTATTTCAGTAATCATACTTATGATCTGAGTTATGATCTGAGCAAAATCAGGGGATCGGTTTCGAACTTTCTCCAAAAACAAAAATGGCTCGTCAAAGCCATTACTGCCGTGGTTCGAATTACGTCCTGTCCGGGGTTATGAATTATTCGAACCGATATTTTGGCTCTACAGAGCCTTAATAACCATATTCTTCCAAATGGCTCCCCGGATCGGATTCGAACTCCATAGCTTATAACCGCTCAATCCAACCACATCCCTCATCCCAAATACCCATCCATTACCATAAACCCAACCCTTCCCCCACCTAGCAACAGCTAAAACGCCTCGATTGGTATATAATATCCAAAACAGCTATCGATGGCCGGTGATAAACAATGGAAGAACGGTTGCAAAAATTTATGGCGCGTGCGGGGGTGGGGTCTCGGAGGCATTGTGAGGATCTCATCAAGGAAGGGCGCGTTAAAGTTAACGGTCATGTGGTCACCGAGCTTGGGACCAAGGTGAATCCAATAAAAGACGTCGTTGAAGTCAATGATAAGCCGGTTCGGGTTAAGGAAGAGAAGCTCTACCTTATGTTAAATAAGCCGGCGGGGTTTATCACGAGCGTAACCGACAAGTTCGGGAGACCGACGGTAATCGATTTGCTGGGTGGGGTAAGCGATAGGGTTTTCCCTGTGGGTAGGCTTGATTTTGATACCGAGGGGTTGCTGTTTTTAATCAACGACGGGGAGCTTGCATTCAGGCTTACGCACCCGCGATACAAGGTTAAGAAATCATACATCGCCGAGGTGGAAGGGCATCCATCCAATAGCTCGCTTGCTAAGTTGAGAAAAGGCATCGTGCTTGAGGACGGGATTACCGCCCCGGCGGAAATCAGCGCCATAAAGGAAACAATGACATCTACATTCCTTAACGTTGCCATCCACGAGGGAAGAAAGCGCCAGATACGCAGGATGTTTCAAAAGATAGGCCACACGGTTATCTTCTTAAAACGGGTGGCGGTGGACGGGGTTCTGCTCGATAAACTGCCCGTGGGAAACTTCAGGTCACTTACCCCAAGAGAGATCGAGTCTCTTTACAAAGCCGTCCGCTTAATATAATCCACGTTAATCTGCATTAATCTGTGTTAATCCACATTAATCCGCATTAATCCGCATTAACCTGCGTTCTGCAAACTGCTGAAGGGCCGCTAAACAAGCCGCTAAATGGGAATTACTTTAGTAAACGCATTAAGGGGATTTCCATGTATTACAGGGTGGCCGATTGGCTTAAGGCAATTATCTTCGCACTGGCTGTGCTTCTGCTTTACGTATTCATCGGAAACATCCTGCACACGATATCGTTATTTGTTACAGCGGCTATCATCGTATTTGTCATTCACCCCATAATTGGATTCCTGGAAAAGCAAAAAGTGAACCGCGGGCTTGCCATCGCCTTAACATACCTGGCCTTTTTCGGGTTGCTTACGGCGATACTCCTCACCATTGGGCCGATTATCGCGGATGAGTTTAGAAGTTTCTTGGCGGACCTCCCAAAGTACGTCGCTTCTTTAAGGACACAGACGGCATACGTGACCAGAGCACTCGAGCGAGTTGGGCTAACGCGGCTGCTCCCCATAGACCCCAATTCGCTCGTCAGCCAGGCAACCAGTATAGCGACATCGCAGGTACAAAACGTGTTCTCGTTAATACCGTCGCTGGTTAGCCTGATAACCGACATGTTTTTGGTCTTTATCGTGTCGCTTTACATGCTGATTTTTCTTCCCTCGATTGATAGGTCTATGCGAAGCGCGTTGCCATCCGAACTTTCGAGCGTGTACGACCGATTTTTGGTCTCTATGAAGACGGCATTATCGAAATATTTGCTCGGGCAGCTTGCATTTATGGCGACCATCGGAGTAGCGTCGGGCATCGGCGTCTGGATTGTGGGGTTGCCGTTTCCCGCACTCCTGGGGTTCTGGGCAGGTTTGACTGAAATAATACCGGTGCTTGGGCCGGTTCTCGGCGCAATCCCCTCCATCATCGTCGCGCTTACCATTAAGCCGATCCTCGCGCTTTACGTGGTAATTGTCTTTATCGTGATCCAGCAGCTGGAGAATAATGTGTTGGCCCCGTTTATCCTTGGCGGAACGGTCGGCTTGAATCCGTTGCTCATAATGTTTGGGATTATCGCCGGCGGAGAAATCGCCGGGATTGTCGGGATATTTCTTGCAGTTCCCGTCCTGGTCGTCGTCTCCAATATCATCAGGTTTATATCGCATAACTTCAACTACGAACGGGTTAAGGACGGACCGGACAGGATTATTATTAGAAAGTAGGATCGTCCGGTGAGAATTCGTCAAGCGGCGGAAGCTCGTTGAGGCTTCTCAGGCCGAAGGATTCCAGGAAACGGTTGGTGGTACCGTAGAGAATCGGCTGGCCTGGGGCATCTTGCTTGCCGAGTTCTTTTATCAATCCCCTGTTGATAAGGGTATTAACAACGCCGTCTGAGTTCACTCCCCGAATGCTCGCTATATCCGCCCTGGTGACGGGCTGTTTGTAGGCGATTATGGAAAGCGTCTCGAGGGCGGCCTGGGTAAGCCTTCTGTGGTCGAAGGAAAGTATCAGTTTCTCGATGTACGATGCATAGGCAGGGTGGCTGTAGAGGCGATATCCGCCCGCAACCTCTCGCAACTGAAAACCGCGGTCGGCTCTGCTGTATTCGTTGGTGAGGTCGGTAAGGATTTGGTTGACCTCTTCTTCGGGGATATCCACTACGCTTACGATTTTCGCTTTGCTTAACGGTTGGTCGCTTATAAAAAGAAGCGCCTCGACGATGCTTCTTAAGCGTACTTTCAGATCGCTCACACTACCACTCCCGGCTTATCGTTTACAATTATCATTATCTCGCCGAATACCTCGGCCTGCCCCAGCTCGACTTTTCCCCGCTTATAGAGTTCCAGTACCGCTAAAAACATGGTTATAAGCTCGACTTTATCGGTACAATCGTTGGTAAGCTCGCGGAAGCTTTTCATCTTTAAGCCCTTAAGCCGTTCCTTGAGCCTTTTTACATACTCATCGACGCTCAGCGGTTTTGGGGTTATGTGGTCGGCCTGCATCAGGTTTATCTCTTTTTTATCGTAAACAGCCAAAAACATCCTGCGCAACCTACCGAGGGAAAGCCCCGCTAAAAAATCCGGGATAAGGCCATCGAACTGCTCCTCAAGACCGGCATCCCGGGGATAATACTTGCTTTCGGCTTCGTATCTGGCTGTAAGTTCGCCCGACACGTTTTTGAATTTTTTATATTCGATCAATCGCGCAATTAAAACCTCACGTCCTTCTTGCGGAGAGACGTCGTCTTCGTCTGCGGGTTCTTCTTTTTTGGGAAGCAGATTTGCCGCCTTAATGTCGAGCAACGTCGCGGCCATCAGGAGGAACTCTGTACCGATTTCGAGGTCAAATTCCTGAAAAGAATCGACGTAGTCGAGGTATTCCCTGGTGATCTGGGCTATTGGTATCTCATATATATCGATTTTCTGGCGCGATATCAGATTAAGAAGCAAATCAAACGGGCCCTCAAACATCTCGAGCTTCAGCTGATATGGTAATGCCATAACCGTTCCCCGTTTCTACTACGATGCTTACAAAATCGTTAGTGCTACAATACCTAGTTTTTAGCCCTGAATCATTTTAGTACCAATGTGCTTCATAGTGTCATTCTGAGCCCTGAATCATTTTAGTACCAATGTGCTTCATAGTGTCATTCTGAGCGTCAGCGAAGAATCTAGAGGGCACTCACAGACTTCTGCCACTGAGCTTGTCTAAGCTTTAATCTACCTTCCTAAGAAGAATCTTTCAAATCTATCAACCGCATATAAACCATCCGTCTCACTCAGGTTATCTAAGCTTAGACCCTCCTGCATAAAAAGAAGGTTTCCGCACCCAAGATTCTTCAGTCGCTTTGCTCCTTCAGAATGACAATCAATTGCTAATCACTCCTTCAGGATGACAACTAAGCGCCGTTCACTGTTTGCTATAAGAATGACAATTAATCGCCGTTCACTGTTTGCTATAAGAATGACATCTAATCGCCGTTCACTGTTTGCTATAAGAATGACAATTAATCGCTATTTGCTCCTTCAGAATGACATCTAGCGGACGCTGCCATCTCATTACTTCACTATGCAACCGATGTGGACCCTAAACAACCGTTGTTTCTGAGAAAATGTTTAGCTTGCTTCTAACATCGTGAATCGTGCTGCGGCAGATCGGGCGCACCTGGTGAAGACCCTCGCGCAGTACCTCGTTGACGATTCCCGGCTCTTTTTCGATTTCGGCGCGGCGCTCTCTGAAGCCCGCCAGCGAGTCTATGATCTTATCCGCCAGCTCACGCTTGCAGGCCATGCAACCCCATGCGGCCTCGTGACACTTTGTCTCGATTTCTTGCAGCTCGGCGTTAGACGAGTAAACGTGGTGCGTCGGGTAAACCACCATGCAGGCCTCCGTGCTGCCCGGATCGGTCTTTTTCTGCCTGGCCGGGTCGGTTATCATCTGGTTTACTTTCGCCCTTATCGTATCGGGATCATCCGAGAGGAAGATCGAATTACCATAGCTTTTGCTCATCTTCCTGCCATCGATTCCGAGGAGCCGTTTTACCGGGGATAACAACGCCTCCGGCTCGTCGAAGTAGTCGCCGTACAGGAAGTTAAATCTGCGAACGATCTCTCTCCCCAGCTCAAGGTGCGGAAGCTGGTCTTCACCCACCGGCACCAGGTTTCCCTTTGGCAGTATTATATCCGCTGTCTGCAGAACAGGATAGCTCAAAAAGCCAGCCGTTTGTATATCTTTCGATGTTATCTCCCGGAGCATTTCTTTATAAGTCGGGTTCCGCTCGAGCCACGACACCGGCGTTATCATTGTGAGGTACACAAAAAGCTCCGCCACCTCGGGGATATCGGATTGTTTATAGATAAAACATTTCTTGGGGTCGAGCCCGACCGCGAGCCAATCGATCACCATCTCGCGAGTATCCTCGGATATCCCGCCCACATCATCGAATTTAGTCGTGAGGGCGTGCCAATCGGCCACAAAAAAGAGACACTGATACTGGTCCTGCAGTCTCACCCAGTTTTGTAAGGTGCCAAAATAATGCCCAAGGTGCAACCTGCCGGTAGGCCGCTGCCCGCTTACCACTCGTTTAGTCAAAAATCATCCAACTCCTTGCAAGCAAAATCTATTGGTATCAAAATCTATTGGTATACATTATATCAGGTTAAGCGCTATTGTTCCCCGCTATGAGACCGGAATGCCGAACATTACCAACTTCAACATAAACTGAAGCGGTACGCCCAGCACCACCCCGGTGAATCCCGGGACGATGAAGAGCAGTAGAATGAGCACCAGCATCCCGTACTGCTCGAAGTGGTACCAGCTTTGCTGCCACTGGCGCGGCAGAAAATAAGGGATTATCTTCGAGCCGTCGAGCGGCGGGATCGGGAGCAGGTTAAATATACCGAGCATGACGTTAATTTGAACCGTTACTTCGAGTAACAGCTTTAGAACATCGGGCATCGGAAAATAAAACAGCCTGGCCAGCAAAAACGCTGCGATGAAGTTGGCCGCAGGGCCGGCTATGCCGACAAACACCATGTCTCTTGCGGGATTTTTAAAACGATACGGGTTTACCGGTACGGGCTTCGCCCATCCGAAGCCGATAACGATAAGGCTGATCGTACCAAGTGGGTCCAGGTGCTTTATTGGGTTGAGCGAGAGCCGCCCCTTTTCTTTTGCGGTTGTATCGCCGAACATGTAGGCAACCTGGCCGTGCATAAATTCGTGTACCGTAACGGCGATAAGAAGTGCGGGGATCCTTAGAAGGTAAATTATTCCCTGAAAGTCCAATTAGTTGTTCAACTCCCCGGTAAGGTGACCGAAACGCTCGGCCACGAATTTAAGTTCCTCTTCAGGCGTCTCGGCTTTTCCGTCGAGTTTGGCCGCGAGAAGTTCTCTTAACACGATATTATACATCGGCGAAGGTGGAAATCCCATTTTTCGCAGGGTACGGCCATCCACCGATAGCCGTACCCCTTTTAGGCTTGTTAGATAATAGTGAATTAGTTTCTGCGCTTTCTGTTTTAAGGCAAGGGCATAGGCAAAGACCAGCGCTTCTGGTGAGAGCGGGTGTAAAATCTTGTAGATTGCGCTATTCTTCATCCTCAGCTCGGCCTCAAGCTCTTTTACGGCTTGCGGCACCTCGAGCACCATTTCGGTCAACCTTGCCCTGTCGGCCTTTCGCAGCTTCATCCGTTCACACCATGCATCCGGCCCCTCCCCGGATAACCCTCGCAGGAGAGCCGCCAGGTAAATCAGGCGTTTTTGGATGCCCGCCGCGAAGTGATGGTCGAGTTCGCGGACCGCTTCGTCTATCCCGGTAAATAATGACTTGAGGCTGTTATCGACGACGATACTCGGCTCGAGGATTTTAAGCGCATCCAGGTCACTTAGCCTTTTTAGCACCTTAAATGGGGTGTCTTCGGCGAGGATAAGCATTAGCTCGTCACGTATTCTATAGTCTGATAGATGGCCGATGGGGTCCATATCGACGGCTTTTCGCAGGAGTTCCTCGGTGCCCGATTCAAGCTTGAACCCCAGGCGCTGTTCGAAGCGAACACCCCTAAAGATGCGTGTCGGGTCTTCGATAAAACTAAGGTTATGCAAAATCCTGATGCGCCCGTTTTTAAGGTCGCGCTGGCCGTTAAAGAAATCTAGGAGCTTGCCGTAATCTTTTGCGTTGAGACTTACCGCCATTGCATTGATGCTAAAATCCCGTCGCGCCAGGTCCTGGCGAATGGATGTCGGCTCGACCTGGGGCAGGGCTGCGGGTCGTTCGTAAAACTCGGCACGGGCCGAGGCGAAATCCACCCTGAACTCGTGCGGCCCGATGACCACCGCGGTGCCGAATTTGTGGTGCGCCCGTATCCGTGCGCCTGATTTTTCGGCCACAAGTTTTGCGAATTCTATCGCATCACCCTCGACGACGATGTCGACATCCAGGTTCCGATGGTTAAGAAGTAGATCGCGCACGATTCCCCCAACAAGATACACCGAATACCCCGCCTCGTCCGCCAGGTCGCCCACCTCGCGCAAAAACACCTGGACATCCGTCGGAAGCAGCGTTTTTATCTTCTGGGCGATCTCGCCACGGCTGTATTGCGGCTTTGCCGTCTGCATGGTTTTCGACCTGTTAAAGTAATCGATACCGCCGAGCGCTTTTAAGACATCGGTGCGGCTGATAATACCGATGACCTTATCATCCTCAACAACCGGGACGCGGCCGATATCCTCGTCGCTTAAGAGCCTCTGGATATCGGGAAGCGGCGTATCGGGCGAAACCGGCTCGATACGATGCATCATAAATCCCTTAACCGGCGCATGGCTCAAGCCGTGGTGGGCGGCTTTATCGATCTCGCGCCTGCCGATTAGGCCAACGAGTTTGCCGTCCTCAACAACCGGTAGGCCACTGTATCCGTACCGGATCATCAGCTTGTTCGCTTCGCGTATGGTAATATCGGCGCCGACCGTCCTCACCGGCGTCGACATGATCTGCCGCGCAACCGGGGGCTTCTTAATGTGGTCGGAAAGCTCCCGGATAAGACGCTGCTCGACTGTGTTTATGTCGGTATCTTTTAGCGTCGCCGAAGCGGCCTGAGCGTGGCCTCCCCCGCCCATCTCCTCAAGGATTTTCCCTACATCGACCAAATCGGTACGGCTCCTGCCGATGATATAGACATGGTCATCCTGGGAGAGAACGGCGAATATCACCTCGATGTTTTCGATGTCGGCGATCTTATGCACTACCACCGAGCCACCCTCGATATATTCGGTCACCACAGCCTTCGTGAGTATCACGGGAATCCCATGGATATCGATAACGCTGGCGGCGTGAAGCAGCCGGTCGAACAACTGGTGCTGCTCGGGGCTGAGCGCCGGGTTTAGAAACCGGTATATCATATCGATGTTGGCCTTGTTGGCCATTAAAAACGCGAGCGCATCCGCATCATCGTAGGTCGTCGTCTTAAAGGTGAGCGACCCGGTATCTTCATGTATCCCAAGTGCAAAAAGCGTTGCCTCGAACGGGGTTATCGGGATGCCTTTATCCCTGATAATGTCGACAAGAATGGTGGTTGTCGCCCCCACCTTCTCCGAGAAATCCCTGGCAATAGGCACATCCTCAGATGTCGGTGGATGATGGTCGAAGATGAATACCTCAACCCCCGGCTTATACGCAAGGTCCTGCAGCTCGCCGAGGCGCCGACCGATTTTCGTATCGACAACGATCAGCCGCGAAACGGTTTTTTTATCTATATATTTGACATCATAGGTTTCGATCACGTCGTCATGCAGCGCCAAAAAATCCCTGACGTTGCGGTTCTGCGCCCCGCCCAGCACGATTTTAGCGTCGGGATAGATTTTCTGGGCCGCGACCATAGCTGCAAACGAATCAAAATCCGTATTTGCGTGACTTACGATTAGTTCCATTATTTATACCAGGGGACGTTGTTTCCTTTGAGTCCTAACTCGTCGAGTTAGGACTCAAAGGAAACAACGTCCCCTTACTTTTACTTATTCCGCTTTACACTTTGCCGTGGCTTTTGGGCCGCATTTTCTGCGGTAGGGGCAGGTGTAGAGGTCGGTGCTTAGATATTTCTCGCCGCCGTCGGCCAGAATGACCGCTATGTTGCCTTCCTTCATATCTTCGGCCTGGCGAAGCGCCTCGGCTACGGTCGCGCCGGATGAAACGCCGCAGAACAAGCCCTCGATCCTGGCCAGGTCTTTGGCGGTGTCGTAGGCATCATCATCGGTGACGTTTACTTTCTCATGGAGAATGTTAATATCGAATATCGGCGGGATATAGCCTTCGCCAAGGTTACGCAAACCCTGGATTTTATGGTTCGGATACGGCTCGACGCCGACGATTTTCGTGCGGGGGCTCTCCTCGCGCAAGCGGCGGCCTACGCCCATAAGCGTGCCGCCGGTGCCTATGCCGGCAATAAACATATCCAGCGGTTTCACCTGCTCGAGCAGCTCTTTGCCGGTAGTTTCGTAATGCGCGAGCGGGTTGTTCGGGTTTCCGAATTGGTTGATTAAAAAGTACTTCGGGTCGGCCGCAAGTTGGTTGGCCATCTCGATTGCGCCGGGCATCCCCTTGCACCCCTCTGTAAGAAGCAGCTCGGCGCCAAAGGCCATCAATATCTGACGGCGCTCGAGGCTCATGGTCTCGGGCATTACGATGCGCAGTTTGTAGCCTTTAAGCGCGCAAAGCAGCGCGAGGCCGATGCCGGTATTGCCGCTCGTCGCCTCCAGGACGATTTTTTTCTTTGTAAGTTCGCCGCTCTCCTCCGCTTTTTCGATCATGTATTTTGCGATACGGTCTTTTACGGAGCCGCCGGGATTGGCGCTCTCGAGTTTGGCGAATATCTTTACTTTTTTGTGTTTGTTCAGTCGCTTGATCTCGACAACAGGAGTGTTGCCGATTACATCTAGAAGATTATTGCTCACATTAAACCCCTACAGTAAATAGTTGATTATCCGAAACATTACACCTTAATATCACTTTAAAACTTTATTCGATAATTTCATAGATTAAAGGCGGTATTTCATGTGGTGCGGCGGTTATCTCGAACGCATCGTTGACCAAGCCGCTGGTCGCCGCGAGCATATGCGGGTCGTTACTGTGCATCTGGGCCAGCGTATCGCCCGGGCGGACGTAATCCCCCGCTTTCTTAGGAATAATAATGCCCGCACCGTAATCGATTTGGTCACCAAGTTTCGTGCGGCCGGCACCCAGATATCGCGCTGCAACCCCCAACTCTTCCGCGTTTATGCTGCGAATATACCCGGCGGTAGCGACCTCGATCTCCTCGATAAATCGCGCATGCGGCAAGACTCCCCTGGGGTCTTCGATCGCCTCGGGATTACCGCCCTGCGCGACAACCATCTCGGTGAACTTCGCTAAAACCCGGCCTCCCTCAAGGACTTCGCTTAGCTTGCCCATCGCCTCTTGCGTTGTCGGGACAATACCGGCTTTCACCATGAGCTGGGCGCCAAGATTGTAGCAAAGCTCGAGCAGGTCGGCGCCGCCGAATCCCCTCATCGTGTCGATGGCCTCTTCGACCTCCAGCGAGTTTCCGATCGAGAAACCGAGCGGCTGGTTCATGTTGCTGATGACCGCAACGGCCTGCTTGCCAAAGTTTTTCGCGAGAGACACAAGCTCCTGGGCAAGCACTTTGGCCTCATCGAGCGATTTCATGAACGCGCCGGAGCCGGCTTTTACATCAAACACGATAACATCCGCCCCGCCGGCGACCTTTTTGCTAACGATACTGCTCGCAATAAGCGGCACGCTTGAGACGGTTGCGGTAAGGTCGCGCAAAGCGTATATCTTCTTATCCGCAGGGTCGATCTCTTCCGTTTGGCCCATGATGGCGATGCCGATATCGCTTACTTGTTTAATAAACTGTTCCCTGGTCAGATTTACGTTAAACCCCGGAATTGATTCAAGTTTATCCAGCGTACCACCGGTATGCCCAAGACCCCTCCCCGACATCTTTGCGACTTTCAAACCGACCGCCGCCATCATCGGGGCCAGCACCAGTGTCACCTTATCGCCAACCCCACCGGTGCTGTGCTTGTCTACTTTTATGCCCTCTATCGGGCTAAGATCGACTACCTCGCCGCTCTCTACCATAGCTTTTGTAAAGACATATGTTTCCTGGGCATCCATCCCCTTGATATACGCAGCCATCAAAAACGCCGCCATCTGGTAATCCGGGATAGCGCCCGAAACAAACCCGCTGATTAAAGACTCGATCTCATCGCGAGAAAGAGCGCGACCATCCCTCTTTTTCGCCAACACCTTTTCAACCCGCATAGTTCTCCTCCACAATAGTCCGATACAATCGCCGGCAGGATAAGCGGTGCTCTGCCAAAATCTCCCGCCATGAGTATTTAACCATTAACGGCTATCCATACTAAAGCTTCTCTATTAAGCCTAGGCCAAGATATTGATTTCGGCAACTTAAAGCTACTGTTTGGATTCCATAATCCGCCGGGATTTACACATCCAACATCGAGCTACCGAATAAAGGAGAGAGGTAGTGCCCGGCCATTTGCATCAGGGTTGGTTGCGGAGGATCATTTTTTACCTCAAGATCTGCGGTAGCCACAACCCGCCCGGCCTGGTATGAAACCACCCTTCCAAGAACAGCGCCTTTCTTAACCGGAACCGGAATATCCTGCGCATAGTGTGTTTCCGTATATACGGGAAGCGTGTGTCTCACGGCTGCGCTTGCATTCTCTTTGGCGACCAAATCAAGCTTTTGACCGTAGGGTGAGGTTATCGTCTTATAAACAACGCCCGCCGATGTAAGTTGCCGTTCTCTGTAAAGGCTAAAACCGTAATTAAGTAACGCGGCCGATTGCGCAAACATATTCGGCCGCCATTTTTCGCCGAGCACCACAGTTATCAACGACACATCCCCCTTGGTCGCTGAGGATACAAGGCAATTTTTGGCACGGTTCGTAAATCCTGTCTTAACCCCTGTCGCCCCGGAATAGGTATACAAGAGCTTATTGTGCGTGGTAACGACCTGAGAACCACGCAATCTCCAGCCCTTTGTGGAAACGATCTGCGAAAACGTCGGATTCCTCAAAGCGTACCTGGCGATGAGCGCAAGGTCATACGCCGTCGTATAATGAGTCGGGCTATCGAGGCCGTGCGGGTTATCGAAATGCGTACGATTCGCGCCGATTTCGGCCGCCTTTTTATTCATCATGTCTGCGAAGTTGCCGACCGAGCCGCCGACATGGTCGGCTATTGCGACCGCGGCATCGTTCGCCGATGGCAACATAAGCGCATACAACAAATCCCTTAGCGTCATATGCTCGTTTTTGGCGAGACCTATGCCCCCCTGCGCCCCGGGCCCGAGCGCATCCGCGTTGACGGTTACTATGTCATCGAGATTACCGTGCTCGATGGCAACCAGCGCGGTCATTATCTTTGTCGTGCTCGCCATCGCGCGCCTGATGCTCGAATTCCTTCTCCACAGCACATCGCCTGTTTTTGCATTGATAAGCATGGCCGACCCGGCTGTAACAGTAGGTTGTCGAGGCAGGCCCGCCACGCTCTGCTGTGTTGCCGCAACCGCACTTGCAGCGCCGGCGAACGCAATGCCCCACGATGATGTGATTACCGTTATAAGTAATGTGATTGTTACTAGAATAGAAATATGTCGCTTCATTTTTCACCAACCTAACGTAGTAATTTTTGCATGATACGATGTAGTGGCAGAAAATGGAAGCTTCAAGCGGTGTGCAGGAGGACAACTAAGCGCCGCCCCGTTATAGTTCTCACGCAGTTAAGCTATGGGTGTATCTTATTTTCATCTTGACTGACTGTATTCAGGTACATATACTTTACTTGCTAAATTATTTATTTAGTAAGTATTAGTAAATCGAAACCGTTGCAGGTAAGAGAAGTGGATAAAGAACAAATTACGGAACGCGCCCGCGAACTGCAAAGCGCTATGAACATGTTCCGGCGCACTAATTTCATAACCAAGGACAACTCGGGGTTGCGGCACTCCGAGAAATACTTCATGTGGCTTCTCGCCACCCTGAACAAGGGAGCGCCCGTAATGCCATCAGAGGCCGCAAAGGAATTGAATGTTACTTTAGCGGCAATAACCCACTACATTAATTCACTCGAGAAACAGGGATACGTAACGAGATCGTCATCGCCCGAAGATAGGCGTGTGGTTTTTGTCAGCCTTTCCGATAAAGGCGCAGAGATGGTTGCCGCCATGAGAGAAAAACACTCCGAAAAGATATATGGACTTGTCGAATACTTGGGAGATAAAGATAGCTCTGAACTCATCGCTTTGATGACTAAGATATCTAAGTATGTCAAGAAAAAGAGTGATGCGTAAAACGTGACAAAATTATTAAAGTATCTGAAACCATACACTTTGATGGTAATTGCCGTACTCGCTTTAACGTTTGGCCAGGTAATGGCGGATCTTCAACTACCTGACTATATGGCGCAAATCGTAAATAAAGGTATCGTCCGCCAAAACAATTCTCTTATTTTCAATACGGGATTTCGCATGTTACTTATCTCTTTGTTGGGAGGCGCGTGTGCCGTTGGCGTCGGCTTCCTGGCATCCCGGGTGGCAACCGGCGTTTCGATGAATGTGCGCGAAAAAGTCTTCGCAAAGGTAGAAAGCTTTTCGCTAAGAGAATTTGACAAGTTCTCGACGGCCTCCCTTATAATCCGTTCGACTAATGATATCCAGCAATTACAGATGGTATTGATAATGTTGCTACGGATGGTGCTTATGGCCCCGCTCATGGGTGTTGGCGCCGTGTTTAAGGCTTATGCTTTGGCGCCTTCAATGACGTGGATAATAGCCCTCGCAATTACCGTAATGGTCGGTATGATGATAGTTCTTTTTGCAATCGCAATGCCGAGATTTAAACTGCTGCAGCAGCTTGTCGATAAGCTCAATCTAGTGACGCGGCAAAACCTTACCGGCCTCCGCGTTATACGGGCTTTTAACGCAGAAAAGCACGAAGAGGCAAATTTTGAAAAAGCAAATGTCGAGCTTACCGGGGTCAATCTTTTTGTAAACCGTCTCATGGTGATCATGCAGCCCATGATGATGCTTATCTTTAATCTTACCGCCGTCGCCGTGATATGGGTCGGTTCGCATATGATCGACACGGGAAACCTCATGATCGGCGATATGATAGCTTTTATGCAGTATGCGATGCAGGTGATTATGTCGTTCTTATTCATCTCGTTTATCTTTATAATGGTGCCCCGCGCCTCCGTATCCGCACAGCGGGTGGCCGAAGTCATCGATACCGAGCCGCTGATAAAAGATCCACAGAACCCGATTGCTTTTCCTGTAGATACGAGAGGGCTTATCAAGTTTGACGATGTCACGTTTTCCTATCCCGGCGCCGACTCGCCCGTTTTGCAAAACATCTCGTTTACTGCAGGGCCGGGAGAAACGACCGCATTTGTCGGCAGCACCGGAAGCGGAAAATCAACGCTTATTAATCTAATCCCCCGCTTCTATGATGTAACCGGCGGCCGGGTGCTCGTAAACGGCATCGACATTCGAAACGTCACCCAAGAGGATTTATGCGAGAAGATAGGCTACGTACCGCAAAAGGGTGCTCTATTCTCAGGAACGGTAAGCAGCAACATAAAATACGGCGTTCCGGACGCATCGGACGAAGAGATGCACGCGGCCGCAAAAATCGCCCAGGCCTCTGAGTTTGTCGAGAACCTTGAGGATAAATTCGCAACGCCGATCGCACAAGGCGGCACGAACGTCTCCGGCGGCCAAAAACAGCGCCTTGCAATCGCGAGAGCGCTTATTAAGAAACCGGAAATATACATATTCGACGACAGCTTCTCAGCGCTCGATTTTAAAACAGATGCCGCACTTCGAGAAGCGCTTAATGATGAAACAAGAAAGGCAACGGTACTGATTGTAGCGCAGCGGATCGGCACGATTATGAATGCCGACAAGATCATCGTCCTCGATGGCGGCAAAATCGTAGGTACGGGCCGGCATAAAGAACTAATAGAGAGTTGCGACGTCTATAAAGAGATCGCCTCCTCACAACTATCCGAGGAGGAGTTAGAAGGGATACTGGGGGAGGAACTAGCATGAGCGATCGCAATGCCGCACCCCCGCAAAAGCCCGGAGGCCCCGGTCCCTTTGGAGGCTCTGGCCCCCGGCCCGGAGGCAGGGGGCCATTTGGCGGCCATGGCCCCATGATGCAGGGCGGCGAAAAAGCTAAAAACTTCAAGGGCACGATGAGCAATCTTATTACATATATGCGTCCGTTTTGGGTTTCGATCATAATCGTGCTCGTGTTTGCCATCGCCAGTACGGTCTTCACGATTGTAAGCCCGAGAATCCTTGGAAACATAACAAACCAGGTGGTCAACGACTATACCAATAGGGCGCTCTACGATCAAATCACCTCAAAACTGCCTAAGGGCGTGACACTTCCCCCCGGAACAACCGGTGCGGAACTATTAAAACAGGCCCCGCCGGCGATGCTTAAAAAGATACCGGCCAATAAGTTGGCGACGATTAAAGCGCTCGATTTCTCCAAGCGGCCCGGTATTAATTTTCAAAAGATCGCGGATATCGCCTTATTGCTGATCGTCTTATATCTATTGAGCACGCTCTTCAGCTACATTCAAGGTTGGATTATGTCCGGCGTATCACAAAAAATCACGTACCGATTCCGAAGAGATATCTCTGAGAAAATCAACCGCATGCCGCTTAAATACTTTGATACTAAAACACACGGCGAAGTATTAAGCCGCGTGACCAATGACGTTGAGACAGTGAGTCAAACGCTCAACCAGAGCATGACGCAAATCGTCACTTCAATAACCATGATTGTCGGCATCCTCGGTATGATGTTCTCCATAAGCTGGCTTTTGACGTTGGTTACGCTTGTTATTCTTCCGTTTAGCTTCGGTTTTATCGGCGCGGTTGTGAAGAGGTCGCAAAAACATTTTAGGAACCAGCAAGCGACTCTGGGCAAGCTTAACGGTCATGTCGAAGAAATGTACTCCGGGCACAATGTGATGAAGGTCTTCAACGGAGAAAAACGCTCTATTGAAAAGTTTCAGACAATTAATAGGGGCCTCTATGAGAGCGCGTGGAAATCCCAGTTTCTTTCCGGCTTGATGTTTCCGATTATGAACTTTATCGGCAACCTGGGGTTCGTTGGCGTCTCCGTGGTCGGCGGCTGGCTTGCAATTAGGGGCAGCATCAATATAGGTGACATCCAGGCATTTATTCAATACGTGCGCCAATTCAATCAACCGATCTCGCAGACAGCAAATGTGGCAAACATACTTCAATCAACCGCTGCGGCGGCCGAACGCGTATTCGAGTTTCTGGGTGAAGAAGAAGAGATTCCCCAGGCCGAACAACCGGTTGAGATTAAATCAGTTAAGGGCGCCGTCGAATTCGATAATGTGGTATTCGGTTACAACCCCGAAAAAACCATCATAAAAGGCTTCACGGCAAGCATACAACCGGGCCAAAGAATCGCCATTGTCGGCCCGACCGGCGCGGGCAAAACAACAATGGTCAATCTGCTCATGCGCTTTTACGATGTCAACCAGGGCTCGATTAAGATTGACGGCATAGACATCCGCGACATGAGGCGCTCTGGCGTCAGAAAAATGTTCGGGATGGTTTTGCAAGACACCTGGCTGTTTAACGGCACTATCAAAGAAAACATCGCCTATAGCAATCCTGAGGCGACCGACGAGGAAATCCTGGCGGCGGCCAAGGCGGCCCACGTCGACCGCTTTGTGCACTCACTTCCGAACGGATACGACATGGTGCTCAACGAAGAGGCGGATAATGTTTCCCAGGGCGAAAAGCAGCTTCTTACGATAGCGCGGGCTCTCCTTGCAAATCCGCCGATGCTTATTCTCGACGAGGCCACAAGCTCGGTCGACACAAGAACCGAAGTGCTTATACAAAAAGCAATGGAAACCTTAATGGAAGGCAGAACCAGCTTTGTTATCGCACACAGGCTGTCGACCATTAGAGACGCCGACCTGATACTCGTCATGGATAACGGCAACATTGTGGAGCAAGGCACCCATAATGAGCTACTTTCAGCAAACGGTTTCTACGCCTCGCTCTACAACAGCCAGTTTACAGTACCCGCTGTGGTGTAAAGCGAAGCAGAAACAGCCCTCCCCTGCTAGAGCTATTTCTAAATTCATGAGTTTTAAACAGAGACGAGATTTAGCTAATGGCCAACTAGCGGTATACTGATAATTATGATAATTACCGAAGCCTTGATTTTCTTCATAGTTGCATACATTCTCATAATGGCTGAAGAGAAGGTTTTGATTAGTAAAAGCGCTGTTGCGCTCGTCCTAGGCACATCCCTTTGGGTTCTTATTGCTATCAGGGATCGCGCGAAAGTAGTCCCCCACTTAAGTGAAACGAGCGCTGGGATTTTTGAGATCGTAATATTTATACTCGCCGCGATCACGCTCGTGCAAATACTCACCCACTACAGGCTCTTCGACTGGCTGCGCTACCAGATCGCCAGATGGCGGCTCAGCGTGACACGTCAGCTGTGGCTCATTTCCGCTATGACATTCGGTCTATCAGCGATGCTCGACAACATCACGATGACAATCGTTTTCACACAGCTCACGCGGCTCTTTTTTAAAGGGAAAAACCTTCTGATCGCGGTAAGCGCCGTTATTATTGCTGCAAATGCCGGCGGCGCGTTCTCCCCGATCGGCGATGTCACTACGACCATGCTCTGGCTCAACGACAAGTTTACCGCGGCCGAAATTATACGATTCGCCTTTGGTCCTGCCGCTATTATCTATCTCGTCTCCACGGCACTGCTTGTTATGCAAATCAAGGAGGGCCGGATAGATCCGCCGGAAGAGCAGGGGTTTAAGTTTCTGCGCTCAGAAAAGCTCGTGATCGGCTTTGCGGTCGGATCATTCTCGCTTCCCTTTATCGTCAACCTTATCGGCCTCAGGCCGTATTTCGGGCTCTTACTAGGGCTCGGAATCACGTGGATTGTGATCGATATCCTGCGAAGATATCTACCGGAACACCGGACGCACTTCACCGCGTCGATCGAGGATTTCTTACGCGATGCGGATATTTCGACGCTTCAGTTTTTCGTCGGAATATTGTTGGCCGTCTCGGCCCTTGATTACCTCGGGATTTTAAATTCGGCGTCAGCGCTGCTTTTGGGACACGCCCCGACACTTGAGCGCCTGGTAACGGGAAGCTCGCTCGTGGGGGTACTCTCCGCGATCGTGGACAACGTACCGCTCACCGCCGCGGCCATGCATATAATAAAAACCACGGATGCGTCCGTCTGGGCGCTCGTCGCACTTGCCGTTGGCACGGGTGGCTCGATCCTCCTAATAGGATCGGCGGCCGGGATAGCCGCTATGGGATTAGTAAAAGATCTCACCTTTACCAGTTACCTCAAAGTGGCAACCATTCCTGCAATCGTGGGATATATCGCAGGCATCGGCATGTGGTATCTCCAACACCTCGCACTTAGAATTTGATTCAGATCGGTAGGCCCTTTATGCTCTGCCTTTAGATAAACCAGTTGAACCAGTTGATTGTGATTCTAGAGCAGATGCGATGGCCGCCGATGCACCGGCGGGCAGTATTGTGTATCGCATCAAATCAGACGCTTAGGTCTCTAACGCTGTAAAAGCGATATGTCGCTATCAACATCACGACAATAATGCCTAGAGAAAGTGCATAAAAGACAGGGTCATACGAGCCGTTATTGATTATGGTCTTAGCCTCGAAGTATTTGAACGGTGTCAGATATTTGAGGCCCGAATATTTCTTGGTGATATCGAGCCACAGCGAGAGAAAGAATGTGATAAGCATGATACTAGTTGCCACAGGTGCTGCAAGTTTTGGTATTTTAGACAGTGCGGCAGCAGCCGTTCCAATCGACAAGAATATAAGTTGAATAAAAAACATCCCGACCATCATCAGAAGGATGTCCCCGGTTACCGAGGCGCCTTTGTTGTATGCGCCGACAATGACGACCGATGACACAAGCGTCACCAGGTTAAGTATCACGACATTTATCAATGCCGCCTGCAGCTTCGATGTAATCGCTTGTCTCCTAGTTACTGGTTTTGCGAACAGAAACTCGGCAGTCTTATCTTGTTCTTCTTTAGAAATGATGTCGGCTCCGAGCAATGATGCGTGTATGGACACCATCACTAAAATATATAAAAATAAAACCGAATAAAACCCGATAGCCGTCGATATATCCACGCTTTGTACGCCAAACAATGCCGCAAGGGTAGGCAGTCCCTTAAACAGATCGTTCGCCGACTGTCCTGAACTGGCAAAGCCTTGATATTTTACCATACCGACCAATATTAAAAAGAACATCCCGACCGACCATCCGATCAAAGACCTTCTATGAGCTTTCAGTTCTCTTAAAATGATATTCATATAGCGCCTCTCATAAAACGGTTATGCCGAGCGAATATCTCTCTTTACATAGACATAATAGCTGGTCGTAATAGCCAATATTAGTATAATCGCTTCGAGAATTATGAACCTTATTTCGTATGAACCATTCTTTACTATGTACGAAAAGTCAAAATATTTGAATGGTGTCAAATATCGTATTGCTGTATTGCCGATTAAGGAGTCGAGTATACCGGCTATGTAGAAGCCAAAAACTGTTGTCAAAGACACTCCCAAAACCGACCTTATTTTTGAAGCCGACACAGAAATCAAAAATCCTAAAGCTAGAAAGAATAGTTGAACAAAAAACAGTGCTAATGACAATAGCAAAAATGTTTTAGGAACGATTGTCGCGCCGGCAATAGCGTTTATTAGTAGTGGAACAGAAATCAGGTAAACGATGTTTGTGATGAGGATGAGTATCAGCGCTGCCACAAGTTTTGCGGTTAGAATCTGTGATCTGCGAACCGGCTTAGTCAGCAGAAACTCGGCGGTCTTTCCGCGCTCTTCTTTGGAAACTATCGACGTTCCGAGAATCATCGCCTGAATCGAACCGGCCAGTATTATGTACGTTATAACAAACGAGTAAAAACCCGATATCGACGCAAAGCTGATAAGGGTTATTCCCAACGCTTTTCTGAAGGCTAGCGGATAGCCCTCGAGAACTTTCAGTAAGGTCCCTGTTTCTTTAGAGAATGCAGGAAACAAAGATAAGTAGAGCGCAGCTCCTGCGACAAGAAAAATAATCCAGATTATCGTTGATTTTTGATATTGTCTTAATTCGTGTACGATCATATTTTTCATTTCGCAATCCCTATTCGTAATAGTGCAGAAAAATGTCTTCAAGGTCCGGCTCTTCGACCCATAGATTCAGTAAATCTATTGAAGCGATTATTTTTATGACCGTATTGATATCACCTTTGTACATGAAGCTGACCGAATTATTTTCAATCTTCAATCCGCTCACCCCGTCGAGAACAAAGATGCTTTTGTCTATTGGATTTTTTGTTTCAAGCCTGAACCTGCTATAATTGCTGCTTGCTAAGTCACTCATTTTCTCTACGTTGACAATCCTGCCCTCTTTGATAATCGCCACCCTATTGCAAAGTCTTTGGACTTCGCTTAAGACGTGAGAAGAAAGAAGTATTGTGACACCCTTTTTGTTCTCCTCCTTCAGCAAGTTAAAGAACTTTTGCTGTATTAGAGGGTCGAGGCCACCGGTAGGCTCATCGAGAATTATAAGCTTCGGTTCATGTAATAATCCCTGGACGATTCCCACTTTTTTCTTGTTGCCATAGGAAAGGTCTTCGATTCTTTTACTGGTATCGAGGTCCATGATCTCGACCAATTCCAGTATTCTCTTTGAACAGTCCTTCTTATAGAAGCTGGCGGAATAGTTCAGCAGGTCCTTGACTTTCATATTTTCATAATAAAAAACTTCAGACGGTAAATATCCGATATCCTGCTTGATCTCAGCTCCATATTCGACGACGTCTTTCCCGAATATCTTAGCGCTACCGCTGGTTGGATAAATCAAAGATAGGAGTATGCGAATCGTAGTAGATTTGCCTGCACCGTTTGGCCCGATAAAGCCGTAGAGTTCTCCCTCTTCAACGACGAGGTCAACATCGATGATTCCTCTTGCTTCACCATAGTATTTTGTCAATTTACTAGTCTCTATTACGTTCATTAGACTCTCCTATTCGGAGCTTCCGCCCATTATATGCATCAAATATTTGCTCCAGTATTTCTTTTCTATTATTGATACTCACATACCTTCTTTACAAGTATGCTGAGAATTAATATCATACTGGTTGACATTATTGCCCTTGTCTTTGTTTTATTGAAAGCAACCGCCTCTTTTGGTAGGTTAGTATATGGTGGCTTATGACTAAAAAATCCGATTCAGCGCAGTTAAAAAAGGGCGGACGGCTTTCGGCGGTCGTGTTACTGGCAATCGTTGCGGTTACGCTGGTAGTTTTTAGCGTCAACAAGAGGGCGGTCAATCAGCCTGCCCAACATACGGATACGACGGCACACAATAAAGCACCCTATCTCGGGGGCCAGTCGCCCGACTTTTTTGAGAACCAGCTTGAGAAAGTTATAATCGCAACGAAAAAAGCGCCGTTTAAGGCAAGAATTTCGACGGATGGAGGGTTTTACGGTTACTGGACGCAAAGCGGCGATAATTATCGCTTCGAAAGCCCTCCCAAGCTCAACCTGATAATCATCAACTCGTCAAAGAGAAAGGTCTGGGTGGTAAACCTTACCCGGAAGATTGCGCTTGAAACTGCCATCAGTAGTTCGACTGCGGGCTTTTACAGTGAAATAAGCCCCGCCTTTTTTATCGAAGGGCTCTCACGCTATGCGAACGCCGAAACGAAAAGGCTCGAGGATATCCTCCCCTCGGACAATAAATCCAAGCTGATACTAACCGACCAAGGTCTCCCAAAGCGCTGGGAAGGATTGAGGAGTAATAAAACCCCCTGCTTTATCAGCTGGGATTATATCCAGATCAACAATATCTCACCTGCTGAATTTGAACTCCCCCAGGGAGTCGCCATCACCCCTGCAACCCCTTCGCAAACAACAACGGCCGCTGCTGCAAGCCACTAGTACCGCGACATCTACTTTCTGTGCATGTCATTCTGAAGGAGCGAATGAGACTGAAGAATCTTGGGCGCAGAAACCTTCTACATATGCAGGAGGGTCTAAGCTTAGATAGAGTTAGAGTGAAGACTTCTTAGCACAGTGAATCAAAGCTTAGACATACTTAAGTGACAGAAGTAC
>Ga0210030_1000449_pt1 | contig 30507 bp, 29 predicted proteins | sample CryGeymeta201523_FD_183986 | JGI IMG/M metagenome (GOLD analysis project Ga0210030, IMG submission 183986) | Groundwater microbial communities from Crystal Geyser aquifers in Utah, USA - Crystal Geyser metaG 2015-23 (SPAdes) (version 2) | ecosystem: Environmental > Aquatic > Deep subsurface >...
CCAAAGCCAAGGCCAAGGCCAACTCTACGCTTTTCCAGTCACAAAATAGTGTGACACTGAAAATATGAGTGCACGGGTGCGATTCAAAGTGATGTGGGGGAGTTGGTGGAGTACAGCTGACATCACATTGCTTCCCCGATCAGCCGGGCAATGCACTTTGCTACGTGTCCCCCGCCCGATGCGCGGTCTCCTCCTTGATCCTGTCGCAAAGCCCATCACCCGACTGATTTGATGGCGCTGTGTGTACGCAGGCCGGGGGACGGGCGGGGCCACTTCAAGCGCTCAGGCGCAGTGATTGGGTGATGCGACCGGGCTTTGGGGTGTGAGGCGCGCGCCGACAGTCGCCCAGCGCGCTGCACTGCCTCCAGCACAGAACTGGTTCACGCCGCAGTGGCGCTGCAGGCGGATACCGACTACAGCTTCTTTGACAGCCTGATACTGGCCACCGCACTGCAGTCCGGAACCACCACGATCTACACCGAAGACCTGCAACACAACCAGCTCACCGGCGGCACGCTGCGCATCGTCAACCCGTTTTTGAATGTGGCGGTGCAGGCTGAGTCGATATCAATTCAATAGCTGCTTGCGCCTTAACTGAAAGGGCTATAAGCCGATTCAATCAAAAAGACGAAAGGCCGCATGTAGCGGCCTTTCCATTTGGTGCATCTTTCAGCTTGTTAGCGTCCAGAGCGCATATCCCAAGCGGCAAATTCGTCCAGGTGCTATTGAAGGTGTTAGCGATGTGTTTTCTTCATGTCGATATCCTTGTTGACAACAGGCGAAGCTGTGGTGACGTCATGATTTTCGAAAATATCTCTCGCATTACGTTACTGAAAAACCAAGGTCCCAAGTTGCCCCGGCCAGGCTTCAGGCCAGTTCTTCCTTGCGGATGCGGGTGATGGGCTCCAGCACACTGGGCAGGGCTTGCATCTGGGCAATGGCCGCGTTCATCTTGGCTTCTTGACAGTCGTGGGTGAGGATGATCACGTCAGTTTGCGCCACCTTGGCACCGCCAGAAATTTCGTCGGCTTCGCGTTGCAACACCGCATCGATGCTGATGCCCGCCTCGGCCAGGATGCCGGTGACCTTGGCCAGCACACCGGTTTCATCGGCCACGCGCAGGCGCAGGTAGTAGCTGGTAACCACCTCGCCCATTGGCAGCACTTTCAGGTCGCTCATGGCGTTGGGCTGAAAGGCCAGGTGCGGCACGCGGTGCAGCGGGTCGGCCGACTGCAGGCGGGTGATGTCGACCAAATCAGCAATCACCGCGCTGGCGGTGGGCTCAGAGCCCGCGCCCTTGCCGTAGTACAGCGTGGTGCCGACGGCATCGCCCTGCACCACCACGGCGTTCATCGCGCCTTCCACATTGGCGATCAGGCGCTTGTTTGGCACCAGGCAAGGGTGCACGCGCAGCTCAATGCCGTCGGCCTGGCCTTGGTTCGCGTCGCTCTGGCGACGTTTGGTGATGCCCAAGAGCTTGATGCGGTAACCCAGTTGCTCGGCGTATTTGATGTCAGCCGCGCCAAGTTGGGTGATGCCTTCGATGTACGCTTTGTCAAACTGCACCGGCACGCCGAAGGCAATCGCACTCATCAGCGTGGCTTTGTGCGCGGCATCGATGCCTTCGATGTCAAAGGTGGGGTCGGCTTCGGCGTAGCCGAGCGCTTGCGCCTCTTTCAGCACCACGGCAAAGTCAAGGCCCTTGTCGCGCATCTCGCTCAGGATGAAGTTGGTGGTGCCGTTGATGATGCCGGCAATCCACTGGATGCGGTTGGCGGTGAGGCCTTCGCGCAGCGCCTTGATGATCGGAATGCCCCCGGCCACAGCGGCTTCAAACGCCACCATCACGCCCTTGGCCGAGGCAGCAGCAAAAATTTCGGTGCCGTGCACCGCCAGCAGTGCCTTGTTGGCTGTCACCACGTGTTTGCCTGCGGCAATGGCTTCCAGCACGAGGGTTTTGGCAATGCCGTAGCCGCCAATGAGCTCGATGACGATGTCGATGTCAGGGTTGGCAATGACGGCGCGCGCATCATTGACCACCTGGACACCTTCGCCCACGGCGGCACGGGCACGGGCAGTGTCGAGGTCGGCCACCATGGTGATCTCGATGCCCCGCCCGGCGCGACGCTTGATTTCTTCCTGGTTGCGCTTGAGCACATTGAACGTGCCCGAGCCAACAACCCCGATGCCCAGCAGGCCAACTTGAATAGGTTTCATAAATTGATCAATTTTTATAAGTGAAATAGGCCTCTAGCCCTTATGGTACAAACGTGAGCAGCTCTCAAAAACAGAGTAAGTCAGTTGCTGTGACGCTTGCGGTACCCCTCCAGAAAACGCGCCACGCGGCCAATGGCCTCGCGTAAATCGTCTTCATGCGGCAAAAACACAATGCGGAAATGGTCTGGCGCAGGCCAGTTAAAGCCTGTACCCTGCACCAGCATGACCTTGGTTTCCTGGAGCAATTCCAGAAAGAATTGCTGGTCATCTTCGATCGGGTACAGCGTCGGATCCAGCCTGGGGAACATGTACAAGGCGGCCGATGGTTTGACACACGTCACGCCTGGAATGGCGGTAATCAGCTCGTACGCTAAATCGCGCTGACGGCGCAAACGGCCGCCCTCACACACCAGGTCGTTGATGCTTTGGTAGCCACCCAGCGCGGTCTGAATCGCGTATTGGCCGGGTACGTTGGAGCACAGGCGCATGTTGGAGAGCATGTTCAGACCCTCGATGTAGTCCTTGGCTGACTTTTTGTCGCCAGAGACGATCATCCAGCCGGCGCGGTAGCCGCACGAGCGGTAGCTCTTGGACAAGGAGTTGAAGGTCAGCGTCAGCACATCGTCACTCAAACTACCGATGGCGGTGTGTTTGGTATCGTCGTACAGCACTTTGTCGTAAACCTCGTCGGCAAAGATCACCAGGTTGAACTCGCGCGCAATCGCCACCAGCGCCCGCAACAAATCATCCGAGTAAAGCGCGCCCGTGGGGTTGTTGGGGTTGATCACCACCAGCCCCTTGGTGCGCGGCGTGATCTTGGCGCGGATGTCGGCCAGGTCGGGCATCCAGCCGTTGGCCTCATCACAAAGGTAATGCACCGGTGCGCCACCTGAGAGGCTGGCCGCCGCGGTCCACAGCGGGTAGTCGGGCGAAGGCAGCAAAATCTCGTCGCCGTCGTCCAGCAGGGCGTTGGTGGCCATCACAATCAGTTCACTGGCCCCGTTGCCCAGGTAAATATCGTCCAGCGTCACACCTTTGATGCCTTGCTTTTGGGTCTCATGCATGACCGCTTTACGTGCTGCAAAAATGCCTTTGCTGTCGGAATAACCTGCCGAGTTGGGCAGGTTGCGGATCATGTCCTGCTGGATTTCTTCAGGCGAATCGAACCCGAACACCGCCAGGTTACCGATGTTGAGCTTGATGATCTTGTGGCCTTCTTCCTCCATCTGGCGTGCCGCGTCCATGATCGGGCCACGGATGTCGTAACAGACGTTGGCCAGCTTAGCCGATTTGCGTATGGTTTTCAAAGTCCCTCCGGGAGGTGGAAGCGCTCGGGCGAAACCTATAATTTGACCACAAGTTATACGGCACTCTCATGAAGATTTATCCCGACCAGTTCACCGCGCAGTCCATCTTCGGCTACGGTGATGGCTGGATTCAGGTCGGCAACGAAAAAATCACCCACAGCGTGGTGCTGGGTTCGCGCGGTGAGCGCTTCGATTGGCAGTGCAATCGTTACGAAGAACTCACCGCCGAACACTTTGAGCAATTGGCCCGACTGCAAACCGAGCTGGTCATTTTCGGTAGCGGTTCACGCCTGCGATTTGTCAATCCAGAACTGACCCGTGCGCTGATTGAAAAACAAATCGGCATTGAGACAATGGATACCGCAGCCGCCTGCCGCTCCTACAACGTGTTGGCCAACGAAGGGCGCGTTGTCGCCTGCGCTTTGCTGATGCGCTAAAATCAGCGACTGGCGGTTAAGGGCGCTTTAGCGTCATAAAAAAAGGGATCACGTCCGCAACATGCGCGGCGGCTTTTCCTGTCACACGAGATTGAAGAACCATGGCGATTGTTGTCAATAAACCCATCCCCGAATTTGAATCCACTGCCACCGGCGGCGTGCGCGTCACCAACACCTCCCATTTGGGACATATCGTTATTCTGTATTTTTACCCCAAAGACAACACGCCTGGCTGTACCACCGAGGCGATGCAGTTTCGTGACCGCTATAGAGATTTTGTCAAGGCAGGTGCCACTGTGTTTGGCGTCTCGCGTGACAACATGCGCTCGCATGAAGAGTTCAAGCAAAAGCTCGAATTGCCGTTTGAACTGATCGCCGACACCGAAGAAAAAATGTGCCACATGTTTGGCGTTGTCAAAAACAAGATCATGTACGGCAAGAAGGTCAAGGGGATCGAACGCAGCACCTTTTTGATCGGCGCCGACGGTTGTCTCAAAGACGAATGGCGCGGTCTGAAAGTTCCGGGCCATGTGGACGAAGTGCTCAACGCCGTCAAGGCACTCAAAAAAATCGAAGCACTGGCCTGACGCGTTCTCTGACAATGTTTGACAAACCGATGGCCATGAAGGCTCGTGCATAATCGTTTGCATGTTGTTGTCCGTACAGGTTTCCTCTTTTGAAACAGCCGCCTTGGTGACATGGCGGCTGTTTCGTTTTTGAACTACCCATCACCCATATTCGGGAGCTTTCATGCCTTTGCCATCCGCCCCAACCAAACGTGCTTCCTTGTTGTCCGCACAGGATTACGAGAGCCCTGCCAAGTCCCGACCCCGGGCCAGGTCAGCGGTGTCTGCAGCGGGCGATGCAGCCCCGACCAAGGCGGTATCGGCACCCGTGCAACAAGGGCGTGCGGCAACATCCAGCAGCGTCGCAACTGCGGTGCCAAGTCGTCCTGCCAAGGCGACTACTGTTATCAGCCAGCCTGCGGCATATGCCCCTGAAACCGGCAGCGACAACACCCCAAGCAAAGCCCCCGAGCGCGCCAAGCCCAAGTCCCGACGAGCGCTGGGTCCAAAGCGTCTCTTCGTGCTCGACACCAACGTGCTGTTGCATGACCCGACCTGCCTGTTCCGTTTTGAAGAACACGACATCTTTTTGCCGATGATCGTGCTCGAAGAGCTCGATGCCCACAAAAAGGGCATGACCGAAGTGGCGCGCAACGGCAGGCAAACCAGCCGGTCGCTCGACGCGCTGGCGGAACACCAGGGAGCCGACATCACCAAAGGCCTGTCACTGAGTTCGACCGGGCATGCCGAAGCACAGGGCCGCCTGTTCTTCCAGACCCAGATGCTCAATTACGACCTGCCACTGAGTTTGCCGCAAGGCAAGGCCGACAACCAGATTCTGGGGGTGGTGGAGGCCCTGCGCCAGCAACACGCCCCACGTGAGGTCGTGCTGGTGTCCAAAGACATCAACATGCGGGTCAAGGCGCGGGCGCTGGGCCTATCCACCGACGACTATCAAAACGACAAGACTCTCGAAGACGGTGACTTGCTCTACTCTGGCGCGTTCGCGCTACCGGCTGATTTCTGGAGCACGCATGGCAGCGCCGTGGAGAGTTGGCAGCAAGGCGCGCACACCTTCTACCGTGTCAGTGGTCCGGTGGTGCCGCAATTGCTGGTGAACCAGTTTGTTTATTTTGAAGCGCCCGGAGAGCCCAGTCTGTATGCGCGCGTGACGGAAATCCGCGGCAAGGTTGCCGTGCTGAAAACGCTGCGTGATTTCACCCATTTGAAAAATGCGGTCTGGGGCATCACCACGCGCAACCGCGAGCAGAATTTCGCCATGAACCTGCTGATGGACCCGGAGGTTGATTTCGTCACACTCACCGGCCAGGCGGGAACGGGCAAGACGCTGCTGGCGTTGGCTTCGGGGCTGACACAGGTGCTCGACGAGCGCCGCTACACAGAAATCATCGTCACCCGTGCCACCGTGAGCGTGGGCGAAGACATCGGCTTCTTGCCAGGCTCCGAAGAAGAAAAAATGGGGCCGTGGATGGGCGCGCTCGATGACAACCTGGAAGTACTTGGCAAGACCGATACCGCTGCTGGCGAATGGGGTCGCGCTGCAACCAACGAACTGATCCGCAGCCGCATCAAGATCAAGAGCATGAATTTCATGCGCGGCCGCACTTTCCTGAACAAATACGTGATCATCGACGAAGCGCAAAACCTGACGCCCAAACAGATGAAAACACTGATCACCCGCGCTGGGCCCGGCACCAAGATCATCTGCATGGGCAACATCGCCCAGATCGACACGCCTTATCTCACCGAGGGGTCGTCCGGCTTGACTTACGCGGTGGACAAGTTCAAGGGTTGGGCGCACAGTGGGCACATCACGCTGGCCCGGGGGGAACGCTCCAGGCTGGCGGATTTTGCGAGCGAAGTACTCTGACCCGCAAGTTTTCAAAAATCACCGGTCGCACCGGTGGCCAGCGACTCAAATTTGGTGATCTTGTTCAGGAATGCCAGTTTGACCACACCGGTCGGGCCGTTGCGCTGCTTGGCGATGATGACTTCGGCCACACCGGGTTCTTTGCAAGCGTCCTTGGTGTAGTACTCGTCGCGGTAGATGAACATGATGATGTCGGCGTCCTGCTCGATCGCACCCGACTCACGCAAGTCACTCATCATCGGCCGCTTGTCGGGACGCGTCTCGACACTTCGGTTGAGCTGCGACAAGGCAATCACTGGACATTTGAGCTCTTTGGCCAGCATTTTCAGGCCACGGGATATCTCGCCTAACTCGGTCGCCCGGTTTTCACCGTCGCTGCCATTGGAGCCGCTCATCAGCTGCAAATAGTCGACCACAATCAGCCCGAGTTGCCCACATTGACGCGACAAGCGGCGGGCGTTCGCCCGCAGCTCACTCGAGGTCAAACCCGCTGTCTCGTCGATGTGCAGCGAGATCATGCGCAGCTTTTCGATGGCTTCGGTCAAACGCGGCCACTCCTCCTCGGTCAATTTACCAGTGCGCAAATGGCCTTGGTCGATGCGGCCAATGGAGCCGACGATACGCACCGCCAATTGGGCAGCACCCATTTCCATCGAGAACACCGCAACCGGCAAGCCTTCGTTGAGTGCCACATGCTCGGCAATGTTAATGGCCAGCGCGGTTTTGCCCATCGATGGGCGGGCGGCCAGCACCACCAGATCACCCGCCTGCAGACCCGCTGTCAAGCGATCAAGGTCGTAAAACCCGGTGGGGACACCGGTGACGTCGTTGGGGTTGTTGGCCATTTCCTCGACGCGGTCGAGCAACTCGACCACCAGCGTGTCCATGGTCTGAAAGCCTTGCTTGGTGCGCGCACCCTCTTCGCCAATATTGAATATCTTTTGTTCGGCCTCGTCCAGAATAGACGCCACCGGCCGACCTTTCGGATTAAATGCATTAGCCGATATTTCTTCGCTGGTCGAGACCAGTTTGCGCAAGATCGAGCGGTCACGCACGATCTCGGCATAGCGACGGATGTTGCCCGTGCTCGGAACGTATTGGGCCAGTGCGTTGAGGTAGCTCAGGCCACCGATTTCTTCGGCCTTGCCGGTACTTTGAAGGTGCTCATAGACGGTGATCACATCGGCCGGTTTGGAACCATTGATCAGGGCGCTCATCGCGGCAAAAACAGCGCGGTGCTCGTAACGGTAAAAATCACTCTCCGTCAACACGTCGCTGACCCGGTCCCACGCGGCGTTGTCCAGTAACAAACCGCCGAGCACACTTGATTCGGCCTCGATCGAGTGGGGCGGAATGCGCAGTTGGGCCACCTGTCGGTCAGAGACAAAGTTTTCCGGCACCAACGCAAGGTCAGAGAGATCGGTAGACATGGGTGTTCTTTCAATGGTCAGATGCTACGACGCCCAACCCTGGCTGTCTAATGGAAAGCTGGGGACAAATCGGTCAACACATGTGGAAAAGCTGTGCACAGGCATGTTTTTGCAAGTCCAAGGCAAAAAAAAGCCGTCAGAGCAAACGCCCTGGCGGCCTTTCGAATAAAAGCTCGGCTTAAACGGATTCGCCGTATACAGAGACGGTGATGTCAATCACCACATCGGTGTGCACGGCGATACCGATCGTGCTGTCGCCAACCACCTTGATATGGCCATCGGGCATGCGGATTTGCGCCTTGGTCACTGGAAAACCAGCTTTCGTGAGTTCCTCGGCAATATCAGCGTTGGTCACCGAGCCAAACAAACGGCCATCGACACCGGCCTTCTGGGTCAGCTTGCATACATGCCCAGCCAACTTTTCACCCATTGCCTGCGCCTCTGCCAACTTGGCCTCAGCGGCCTTTTCGAGTTCGGCACGACGGGCTTCAAACTCTTGCTTGGCAGCCTCTGTGGCGCGACGAGCACGACCCGAGGGGATCAGAAAATTGCGGGCGTAACCGTCTTTGACACGAACGATTTCGCCGAGATTACCAAGGTTTACCACCTTGTCGAGCAGAATGATTTGCATGGTTGTGCTTCCTTAGATCTTGTGCTGATCGCTGTAGGGCAACAGGGCCAAAAAGCGGGCGCGTTTGATAGCGGTGTTGAGCTGGCGCTGAAAAATGGCGCGCGTGCCGGTCAGGCGAGCGGGGATGATCTTGCCGTTTTCGGCAATGAAATCGCGCAGCGTGTCGATATCTTTGTAATCGATTTCTTCAACGCCTGTGACCGTGAAGCGGCAAAAGCGCTTGCGCTTGAACAGCAGGTTTTGAGCGGGGCGCTTGGGGCGCTTGTCTTTGTTATTGAAACGTTTTGGTCCGGCCATGATGGACTCCTTCGGTGTTTGGAAATGCGTTACGGTTTGTTAAATTCTTGAATGTGAAACACAACATGTTTTGCACCACGTGGTGTTGCCACAAAACCCTTGAAATGCCAGCTGCTGCCGATGTCTTGCCGGGCCAGTTGCTCTGCAACTGCGCCAAACGCCACTGACTTCATGACGGCCTTGACTTGCCTCGTTTGCCCTGCCTCCGGCAATTCTGAAATATGCTCCAAGCGACTGTTGACGGCCGGAACTCCGGACGGCGTGAAGCGCAAGGGCTCGATTTCAAGAATGCTGGCGCTCAGAACAAGCTGATTGCAAAGGTTCAATGCCTGCTGGCTCAGGGAGTCCTCAAGCCTGGTATTCGGCTTGCTGGGTCTTGCGGGCGTCTTCACGCTCAACCGTCTTCATCATGGAAGACGGACCAGTTTCGGCCTTCTTCTTGAGTACGGTGAGATGACGCAACACCGCGTCGTTGAACTTGAACGCGTGTTCAAGTTCGGCCATCACGGCCTGATCGGCTTCGATGTTGATGCACAAGTAGTGTGACTTGGCCAACTTGTTGATCATGTAGACCATCTGGCGACGGCCCCAATCCTCAACGCGATGCACTTTGCCACCACCGGCCGTGATCATGCCTTTGTAGCGTTCCAGCATGGCTGGAACTTGTTCGCTCTGATCCGGATGGATCATGAGAATGATTTCATAATGACGCATTAAAACTCCTTCTGGATAAACCCCGGATGAGGCGAAAAACCACCCCAGCGTCGAATTGGGTGTGGCAAGGTAAGCCAGCGATTATAGGCGAAGCGATGAAGTCGCCGACTTGTCCGGGTCCGCGACGACGCAGTTACTTTCGGCTACAGGGTCTTGGCTTACCCTGGCACAGACTTGCACTGTGCTGATGTAGCGCCTTCACAGGCGCACTCCCCCGCCCGCTGCGCGGTCTCCTCCTTGACCTCCGCAAAGCCCATCACCCGACTGATTTGATGGCGCTGTGGGTGCGCTGGCAGGAGAAATTCACCAGCAACCCAGCAGCACGACATCTTGCAGCAAGAAAAAATTGTCGTCTTCACTCCAAGGTGGTAGGCGCGGTGATTGGGGCATGCGACCAGGCTTTGGGGGCAAAGGCGCGCGCCTGTAAAGGCCTGACAAATGATGCCTTCTGTTTCGCGCGTGTTTTGCTCCCAAAACCGCATGCGCGTGACCCAGTCGCCGCACCGGGTTTGACGCGATACTTTTGCGTTTCCGTCTGCGCCACACCACTTTGGATTGCACCCGACTTGTCCCCAACCCGAGACGCGATCGCACTGCCGTCCTACTCGGAACGATTGGGTGTGCGGGTGAGGTAACTCACCACCAGCGTGACGCAAAAGCCGGCCAGCACGCCAAAAACACCTGCTGAAATAGGCTCAATACCGAACCACAGTCCAGAACCCTTCAAATCCAGCGCGGTCCGAACCGGAGGCAGGTTGATGAGCATGTAGTACAGCGTCAAGCCAAGGCCACTGACCATGCCGGCCACGGCAGCGATCCGGGTCACGCCGTTCCAGAAAATACCTAGAACCATAACCGGCACAAACGATGCTCCCGCCAGCGAAAAAGACGCCGAAACCAAAAACAAAATATCGGCTGGCCGCTGCGCGGCGACGTACGCCGCGATCAATGCCACCAGCAGCAGCGCAAACTTGGACAGCATGACCCGACGTACCGCGCCGGCGCGGTCACTGTCACCCCGGTAAAACAGGTCGTGGGCCAGCGCATTACCGATGGTGAGCAGCAGGCCATCGGCGGTCGACAGCGCAGCAGCTAAACCGCCTGCAGCCACCAAACCAGAAACAACGTAAGGCAACCCGCCAATTTCGGGCGTGGCCAGCATCACAATGTCGGCACCAAGACTCAACTCGGTGAACTGCAAAATTTGATCTCCATTGACATCGCTGACAGAAATGAGGGACGGGTCCAGCCGCGCCCACTGCGCAATCCACGATGGCAGGGCGTCAAAATGCTGGCCAACCAGTTGGCCCATGATCTCAAACTTCACCATGACCGCCAACGCAGGTGCGGACAAGTACAGCAGCGCAATAAAAATAAGTGACCAGGCAACCGAATTGCGGGTTTCCGTCACCGAGCGCGTCGTGTAAAAGCGGGTCAGCAGATGCGGTAAACCCGCCGTACCGATCATCAGACAAAACATCAGCGCCAGAAAATTACGCCGCGAGGTTTCAAACAGATCGCGTTCGCCAACGCCACCCTCGGGGTCTCCGGCAAAAGGCTGGGTATGACGGGGCATGCCAGCCAGCGGTTTGGCTCGCTCCAGGTTGTCTTGCATTGCCGCCGTCCAACGCTCTCGCGCCGCCGACTCATCACGCGGCAGAGCCACCAATGCGCGGCGTGCGGCCACCACCGTTGCCTCTTCGGCGTGGGTCTGCGTCAACCGGATCACTTCATCGCGGTACTTTTTTTTCTCCGACTCCAACGCTTCGGGCACGTTATTTAGCATTTGTGCGTACTTGCTGGCGCGTCGACCGTATTCACGAATGACTTCCTGTTCAGCGGGAGACTCCATCAAGCGGCGCTCAAATTCAGCGATTCTTGGCAATTGCTGGCCATAAACAAGCGGCGCAAACGGATTACCAAGTTGCTTGTACGCCAGCCAGGACACAGGAATCAAAAATGCCAGAATAAGCACCACGTACTGAGTGACTTGGGTCCAGGTCACTGCGCGCATGCCCCCCAAAAAGGAACACACCAGCACACCGCCCAGACCCAACAAAATTCCAATTTCAAACTGGACTCCCGTCAAACGCGAGGTAATCAATCCAACCCCGTAGATCTGTGCCACCACGTATGTGAAAGAGCACAGAACAGCGGCCCAAGCGGCAATGATGCGCGGCCAACGCCCACCGAACCGACTGCCAAAATAATCCGGCACGGTGTACAGGTTCATTTTCCGCAAGTACGGCGCAACCAAGATAGCCAGCAGGCAGAAGCCACCCGTCCAGCCCAGCACATAGACCAAACCGCCGGGATGCACCCCGGAGCCGGAAAAACCCTGCAGGTAAAGTCCACCCGCCATGCTGATGAACGACGCTGCACTCATCCAGTCCGCAGCCACGGCCATGCCGTTGTAGACCGCCGGAATCCGGCGACCCGCAACGTAATATTCACTGGCCTTGGAGGTACGGTCAAAAATGCCGATCAATGCGTAGAGAAAAACGGTCGCAAACAGGAAGATCGCACCGACCCAGATCTTGCGCAAACCAGCCTGCTCGGCCAGCGCCAGCGCCATGATGAACATGACAAACAGAGAGACAAAAGTAAAAAAACGCTGATGAATACGCCGTGTGTAGGTTGCAAGAACTGCATCAACGTTGGCTGATTGTTGCTCGTTGCGATTGGCAAACCAGGCAAAAACAGCGGTGATGACAATGAACAGCAACACCCCACCCTGCGCTGAAAACCAATAAGCGACAGGCCATCCCGCTACCAGCCGTTGCAAATCACGCGCAAAGAAGACAACACCGAATGACGTCAAGAACCAGGCAAATAAAAGCCAACCGTGCAAACGTGAAAAGCGTGCAATCGGTTGGCTTTCAGACTCAGGTTTCATCATCGGTCGGATGATGGCACCCACTGGCGCCAAGTGCTATAGGTGTTTGCTATTGTCCAGCCAGGTTTTGCCAGGTTGCGACAACCGTATCTGGGTTGAGCGAGATCGAAGATATACCCTGTTCCATCAGCCATTGCGCAAAATCCGGGTGGTCACTGGGGCCTTGGCCGCAAATACCGATGTATTTGCCCTGCGCGCGGCAAGCGTTGATTGCCTGCGAAATCAACGCCGTGACCGCTGGATCACGTTCGTCAAAATCCTTGGCCAGCAACTCCAGGCCAGAATCCCGATCAAGCCCTAAGGTCAATTGGGTCAGGTCGTTCGATCCAATCGAAAAACCATCAAAGTATTCAAGATAGCGTTCCGCCAAAATGGCATTGCTCGGTATTTCACACATCATGATCAGTTTGAGCTCGTTCTCACCGCGCTTGAGGCCGTGTTCTGCCAACAATTCGGTCACCTTCTTGGCCTGCCCCAAGGTGCGGACAAACGGTACCATCACCTGCACGTTGACCAATCCCATGTCTTCGCGCACGCGTTTGATCGCTTCGCACTCCATGGCAAACGCTTCGCCAAACTCTTCACTGACATAGCGTGCTGCACCACGGAAGCCCAGCATCGGGTTCTCTTCTTCAGGTTCGTAGCGGCTGCCGCCGATGAGTTTGCGGTATTCGTTGCTCTTGAAGTCAGACAAACGCACGATTACCGGCTTGGGCCAGAAAGCTGCCGCAATGGTTGCCACGCCCTCGGCCACACGATCGACATAAAACGCACGCGGCGAGGCGTGACCGCGGGCGACCGACTCCACGGCTTTTTTCAAATCGGCGTCGATATTGGGGTAGTCCAAAATGGCTTTTGGATGCACGCCGATGTTGTTGTTGATGATGAACTCCAACCGGGCCAACCCAACACCAGAATTAGGCAACTGGCAGAAGTCAAACGCCAGTTGCGGATTGCCCACATTCATCATGATCTTGACTGGAATGTCCGGCATGGCGCCACGCTGCACCTCGGTCACCTCGGTCTCCAACAAACCGTCATAAATGAACCCGGTATCGCCTTCAGCACAGCTGACAGTGACCAGCATGCCGTCGCCCAGAACATGGTCGGCGTTGCCACAGCCCACCACCGCCGGAATGCCTAATTCGCGCGCGATGATCGCCGCATGACAGGTACGCCCACCCCGGTTGGTAACAATCGCCGACGCCCGCTTCATCACCGGTTCCCAATTCGGATCGGTCATATCGGTAACCAGCACATCACCGGCTTGCACCCGGTCCATTTCCGAAATGTTGTGAACGACCTTGACCGGTCCGGTTCCAATTTTTTGACCGATCGCCCGGCCATGCACCAGCACCGCACCTTTGCCTTTGAGCTTGTAGCGCTGCTCCACTTTGCCAACCGCCTGGCTTTTCACCGTTTCAGGGCGCGCCTGCAAAATGTACAGCTCGCCATCGATCCCATCTTTGCCCCACTCGATGTCCATCGGGCGGCCATAATGCTTTTCGATCACCAAGGCATACGAGGCCAGCTTCTGCACATCGGCATCGGTCAGCGAATAACGGTTGCGCATCTCTGTGGGCACGTCGGTGGTTTTGACCAACTGCCCAGTCTTGGCCTTCTCTTCTGCACTTGAAAACTGCATCTGGATCAATTTGGAACCCAGATTACGACGAATCAGCGCATTCTTGCCGGCAGCCAGCATAGGTTTGTGCACATAGAATTCGTCAGGATTCACCGCACCTTGCACCACCGTTTCACCCAGACCGTAGCTGGAGGTGATGAAGACCACGTCTTCAAAACCCGACTCTGTATCAAGTGTGAACATGACGCCCGCGGCGCCAAGGTCAGAGCGCACCATGCGCTGGATGCCCGCGCTGAGCGCAACGTGCTCATGCGCAAACCCTTTGTGCACCCGGTAGCTGATGGCACGGTCGTTGTACAGCGACGCAAAGACTTCGCGAATCTTGTGCAGGATCGCGTCGATGCCGGTCACGTTGAGGAAAGTCTCTTGTTGCCCGGCAAAAGACGCATCCGGCAGGTCTTCGGCGGTGGCTGACGAGCGGACCGCAAACGACGCCAGCGTGTTGGCGCCGCAGAGTACCGCAAACGCGGCGCGGATCTCTGCCTCGAAGTCGGCGGGAAAGGGTTGATTTTCGACCATGGCGCGGATTTCAGCGCCTGCTATGGCCAGCGCGTTGACGTCTTCGGTGTTGAGCTTGGCCAAGCGATCGTTGATTTTTTGGTCCAAATTGCCAAACTTCAAGAACTCGCGAAATGCATGCGCCGTCGTTGCAAACCCTGTGGGTACTTTGACCCCCGTCGGCAAATTGGAGATCATTTCACCCAGGCTGGCGTTCTTGCCACCGACCGAGTCAACATCAGTCATTCTCAGTTTCTCAAAAGGCACCACCAGGTCGGTCGGCGCGAAAAGTGCAGTCATGAAAATCTCCAGAAGTTAAAAAAACCGGTGATGTGTACAAGCGGCATTGTTTTGGCGTTGTGGTCTGAAAGCCGCCTAGAACTCAATAGGTATCGATGATAATAATTGTAGGCCTGAACACTGCTGGCACCGCGGACTCAGACTGCATTGCGACGGCCCTGATCCCCGCCCCAATTTACAACCTGGACCTTTGCCCATGCCCAACCGTACGGTGTTTTTTGTTTCTGATGGCACCGGCATCACAGCCGAAACTTTTGGCAACGCCATCCTGAACCAGTTTGAGGCCAATTTGCAGCGCGTCAGACTGCCGTTTGTCGACAACGTCGACAAGGCCCACAGCGCGGTGCGCCAGATCAACCATGCCGGTGCAATTGACAACAAGCGTCCGATTGTTTTTTTGACGTTGGCCAATTCAGAAGTTTTACAGGTGATCCAGGACAGTTGTCAAGGCATGCTGATGGACATGTTCAGCACTTTTGTTCACCCGCTTGAGAAAGAACTCGGGCTCAAATCCAATCACCGGATCGGCCGCTTCAGTGACTCCAGCAAGAGTGAGCAATACCAGTCGCGGATCGATGCCATCAATTTTTCACTTGAACACGACGATGGTCAATCCAATCGGGATCTGGAAAGCTCCGACGTCATTCTGATCGGCGTCAGCCGCAGCGGCAAGACGCCGACCTCACTCTATTTAGCGATGCAATACGGTCTCAAGGCGTCCAACTACCCGCTCATTCCTGAAGACTTTGAGCGTCAGGATCTGCCACCCGCACTCAAACCCCATCGCAAAAAACTGTTCGGCCTGAGCATCCAGCCCGAGCGTCTGAGCGAAATCCGCAATGAACGTCGCCCGAACTCCAAATATGCTTCGTTGGAAAACTGCCGCCACGAAGTCCGCGAGGCCGAAGCGATGATGCGACGGTCCAGTATTCGCTGGCTGTCGACCACCACCAAGTCGATAGAAGAAATTTCGACCACCATCCTGCAGGAATTGCGGCCTGAACGCCTGAAGTACTGACGAACGCCGCTTACAGGCCCAACGCTGCAATGCCGGCGCGGGCGATTTGCGCGTCTTCCACTGATTTAACGCCACTGACACCGACTGCGCCAAGACAAAAATCGTCTTTCAGGATCGGCACACCACCTTCCAACATGCCGTCGATGCCCGGCACCGTCACAAACGCAATACGCCCGCCGTTAATTATGTCCTCATAAGTTTTGCTTTCGCGTCGCCCCATAGCTGACGTGCGCGCCTTGGCTGGCGCAATGTGCGCAGATAGCGCTGCGGCGCCGTCAAGTCGCTGTAGCCACAGCAACTCACCGCCGTCGTCAACAATGGCAATGGTCACTGCCCAGCCGTTGCGCAAGGCCTCGGCCTCGGCTGCAGCAGCGATCGCCTTGACGTCCGTCATTTCAAGAAGAAGTTTGGTTTTCATTTGGGAACATTGGTGTTTGATAACAACTTGAGCATAGCCTCCCGGCAACGCCCGTTTACCCTCAACGTAGTTGCAAGAAGCCTCACAAAAAGTAGGTACAGCGACAAAAACTTGACGTGCGTTATCGACCTCAACCTTAAAATGCCCAGCACTTGTTTACCAACTGACCTCAAGGAGGCCTTTCATGACAGATCACATCCAATCCGTTGACCGCGGCTACGGCTACGTGTCGCAAGAGCGTAACAAGGTTCTTCGCAACACCTATTGGTTGCTCGCGCTCAGCCTGGTGCCCACCGTTTTGGGTTCCTGGCTTGGTGTGGTCACCGGCATCACGCAATCGCTGAGCGGCGGACTCGGCCTGGTGGTGTTTTTGGGCGGCGCGTTTGGCTTCATGTACGCCATTGAAAAGACCAAGAATTCAGCGGCCGGCGTGCCCGTGCTGCTGGGCTTTACCTTCTTCATGGGCCTGATGCTCTCGCGCATGATCGCCATGGTGCTGGGCTTCAAGAACGGCCCTGAACTGATCATGACCGCCTTTGGCGGCACAGCGGGCGTATTTTTTTTCATGGCCAGCCTGTCCAGCGTCATCAAGCGCGACCTCTCAGGCATGGGTAAATGGCTGTTTGTTGGCGCATTGGCCATTTTGGTGGGCGGCATCATCAACGTATTTGTTGGCTCCACCGCCGGCATGATGGCGATCTCGGTCATGGCCATCGGCGTCTTCAGCGCCTACATGCTGTACGACCTCAAGCGTATCGTTGACGGTGGTGAAACCAATTACATCAGTGCAACCTTGGCTTTGTATCTGGATATCATCAACGTGTTTCAAAGCCTGCTGGCCTTGCTCGGCATCATGGGTGGCGACCGCGACTGACCCACTGGAAGCCGCTTAGCCACCAAACAAAAGGCCCATCCGGGCCTTTTTTGCTGCTTAACTGGAAATTGGCCGTGTTTGAATCGAAACCGTAACCGTATTTTGATTTCTCAACCCTTTGACGTTATGACTCACCGCTTGCTGGTCGTTGTTGCTGCCTTGTCGCTGTCGGCCTGTGATCTGTTGGGCCTGGGCCCCGATCCACGCATTGCCCAACGCGAAGCCGAGGCCAAGGCCATCGGCGCGGCGTGTCGGCACGGTCTGCGCAGCATTGAAGATTGTTACGCGCTGAATAAAGGCATCAGTAAAGCGTTTATTTACAACGGCTGGCTCGAGATGGATGCTTACATGCGTGAAAATAAAATAGACGGCTTGCGTGCTGAAATACAGCCCACCGAACCAGCCAAACCTGCGACCGCCCCGCCAGTTGAAGAAGTCATCAACGAGCCTGCCAAAGGCAAAGCACCTGTGCGTTAACGCTGCCTTGACGTCGGCGCATCAACGCGATCGAAAACCGCCATGCTTTCCACATGCGCCGTGTGCGGGAACATATTGACCACGCCAGCAGCACGACAACGGTAGCCAGCCTGATGCACCAGCAATCCTGCGTCCCGTGCCAGCGTCGCCGGGTTGCAGCTAACGTAAACGATACGCTGTGGCGGCCGCCACGACGCCGTCCCGGGTGTCGGCTCAACTCCGCCTGCACCAAGTGACTGCTGATACAGATCGGCCAACGCCCGCACCAGAGCAAACGCGCCTTCGCGCGGCGGGTCGATCAGCCAGCGCTCGGCGCCACCGTCCTGCAACAACGCCGCCGGGGTCATCTCAAAGAGGTTGCGTGCTACAAATTTTGTATCACATAACGTATGGTTGACAGGGGCTAAGCCCTTGTTTCTTATATAATTTTGCCGGGCACGCGCTACCAGTGTTTCACTCCCCTCGACACCCAATACTTGCCCCGCCTGGGTCGCCAGCGGCAAGGTGAAATTGCCCAAGCCACAAAACCAGTCGATCACCCGATCACCTTTTCCCACCGCCAGCAGACGCAGTGCCTGAGACACGAGGATACGGTTGATCTGCGGATTGACCTGGGTAAAGTCGGTCGGTCTGAAGGGCATGGTGATACCAAACTCCGGCAAAGCGTAACTGAGTTCCCGCGCTGACGCATCAAGCAGTTGCACGGTATCGGGCCCCTTGGGCTGCGACCACCACTGCACCCCCAGCGCCGCATGCTGTTGCGCAAAAGCCCGCAAGCGGCTCAGGTCAGCATCGCTCAAGGGCTCCAGATGCCGCAGGACGAGCGCCATCACCGAATCACCACAGGCCAGTTCGATCTGTGGACAAGTTTCTATGGCGTCAAGCGACAAAATCAGCGAGCGCAAGGGCAGCAGCAAATTGCTCACTGATGCGGGCAAAACAGGGCAAACGCCCATATCGGCGACATAGCGACTTTTTCGCTCATGGAAACCGATCAGTACCGTCCCTTTTTTGCGAACATGGCGCACCGAGAGGCGCGCGCGATAGCGGTAGCCCCAGGTCGGGCCTTCGATCGGACGCAGGATTTGTTCTGGCTTGACCTTGCCCAAATGCCACAGACTGTCCTCCAGCACGCGTTGCTTGACCGCAACCTGGGCGGTGCCATGCAAATGCTGCATCTTGCAACCACCGCACGCACCGGCATGCAAACCAAAATGCGGACAACCCGGCTCGACACGTTGCGACGACGCCTTGTGCAATTGCACCAACGTGCCTTGCTCCCAGTTGTTCTTTTTCCGGTTGACCTTGATGCTGACCGACTCAAAAGGCAACGCGCCCTCAATGAAAACCACCTTGCCGTCGGTGCTGTGTGCAACGCCCTGGCCGTCGCTGTCAAGCGACTCCACCCACAAACGCGCATCGGGCGCCGCGCCAGCAACCGGCGTTAGTTTGTCATCAACCATGAGATTCAGTGCAAGGAAAAAGAAAGCTGCCCGCAAACAGCAGAACGTGCGGAGTTAACGCGCAGGCAAGTGTTTGAGAGGATCCACCGGCTTGCCCTGGCGACGGACTTCAAAGTGCAGCTTGACCCGATCCGCGTCGCTGTTACCCATTTCGGCGATCTTCTGCCCTTTGAGCACCGTCTGATCTTCCTTGACCAGCAAAGCACGGTTGTGGGCATACGCGGTCAAAAAGACGTTATCGTGTTTGAGGATAATCAAGTTACCATAACCCCGCAGACCGGCACCAACATAAACCACACGACCGTCAGCAACGGCCAGCACTGGTTCACCGGCCTTGCCAGCCAGATCGATTCCCTTGTTTTTGACCTCATCAAAACCAGCGACCACGCTGCCGTTGACAGGCCAGATCCAATTGGTCGCAGGTTCTGGGGCTGCCGGTGCAACTGGCGCTGCGGTCGCGGCAGGGGTTGGAGCTGGGGCCGCGGTTTCCGCCGGTTGATCAACCGGTGCGACGGCAACCACCGGTTTGGGAACCGGTTTGATCACCACCTCTCCCGACAACGGCGCCATCACGCGCAACACTTGCCCTACCTCGATCCGGTTGGGATTGTCCAACTGGTTCCAATTGGCCAGGTCACGAAAGGACTGCCCATGCTCCAGCGCAATTTTCAACAAGGTATCACCCGGCTTGACGGTGTAGTAGCCGATCTTGCCGGCGTTTTCAAAACCAGGCGCCTGCTTGACACCAGGGACTTCGGTGGACGCGACGGGCGCAGGCATTGTTCGACCGGGGCGCTCCTCAACCGGCGCCCGATTCAGGTTGGTTGACCCACAGCCAGCCAGTCCCAAGACCACAGCAACCAGCAACGACACACCACAATAGCGAAAAAACACACGTTTCATAAACACCCTAGTCAAGCCACACCCGATTTTAAAGGGACAAAGTGCACCGCTTCCATCATAGTCTGGCGCAGGCCCTGCGCCGTTTTGTCGACCACCACCAACGCCTGCTCGCCACCTTTGTGCGCTGCGGCGCACACTGGGGCGACCAAGCGTCCACCCACCGCCAGTTGATCCAACCAACACGCCGGTATCGCCTCGCCGCCGGCTGCGGCGATGATGCCCGCGTAGGGCGCCCCCTTGGCGTAGCCCTGCATACCGTCGCCAAAAAGCAGATGCACGTTGGCCAGTCGTAAGTGGCGCAGATTGTCTCGGGCTTTGTCGTGCAGGCCACGCAAGCGCTCAATCGAATAGACCTCGTCAAACAACTGGCCAAGCAAGACAGCCTGGTAGCCGCAGCCAGTTCCAATTTCCAGCACCCGACCCGCACGACCCGCGACGCCATCACACAACAGCGCCAACATACGCGCAACCACCGAGGGCTTGGAGATCGTTTGCCCCAATCCAATGGGCAAGCTGGTGTCCTCGTACGCCTGATTCACCAGCGCCGAATCAACAAAACGGTGCCTGTCAATCGCCGCCAAGGCCGCCAGCACGCGGGGATGATTCACCCCCTCTTGCGCGATCTTGGCCACCATCTTCTGCCGCACTGCCATCGAATCCAGCCCAACGCCGGCTGGCGCCACATAAGATTGTCCGTTGCATCGGGGTAAAGCCGGCTTGCCGCCAGGCGCTGACACGGCAGCTCCAGTTACGAGCCGTGCCGGGAAACCCGGGCGAACCTTGGGCACTGACGGGTAGCGCTGCGTCATGGCGCCCGGTCACCGGTCGCCGCTGCAGAGGACAACAGCGACGCTGTTTGCGCCCAGTAGCCCAGCCGCTCATGGTCGGTCAGATCAACCTGCAGCGGCGTCATGGCCACACACCCCTGCGCTGTGGCGTGAAAGTCAGTGCCCTCGGCATCGTCTTTGGCGGCACCGGCGGCACCGATCCAGTACATGGTTTCTCCACGCGGATTTTGTTGGGTGATGACCGCTTCGGCCGCATGACGACGCCCCAAACGACACAACTTGACGCCACCGAGCTCTTCCAAGGGTAAATTGGGAATATTAACGTTCAGCAGCCAGGCGCCGCTGCCCAATAACTTTTGCGCAGACAAATTTTGAACCATCTCTCGCGCGCGCTGAGCCGCTGCGTCCAGATGCTTCCAGTCACGCTCCACCTGCGAGAACGCAATCGACGGGATGCCAAACAGATAGCCTTCCATGGCCGCGCCCACGGTGCCCGAATAAATCGTATCGTCACCCATGTTGGCGCCGTTATTGATGCCAGAGACCACCAGATCAGGCCGATAGTCCAGCAAACCAGTCAAGGCAATATGGACACAGTCGGCGGGCGTGCCGTTCACATAGCGAAACCCGTTGGCTGCGCGGTTGACATACAAGGGTGAATGGACCGACAACGCATTCGACTTGGCACTGTTGTTGTGCTCCGGAGCCACCACATCCACTTCGGCGACGTCCTTGAGCGCGTCATAGAGCGCCACAATACCCGGCGCCCGGAAGCCGTCGTCATTACAAATCAAAATTTTCATGCAGACCCCTGGTTGAGCGGTGGATTGTAAAAGCCACCGCCCATCGGGGTTGCACGTTTCGTCACTTGGGAATCATGAACTTCGACTCTTCGCGCACCTTGCCGGGCGAGTCAAGCGACTCGATCTCGAAATGAATCTCGTGCGAACCCGGTGCAGCCGCCTCAAACGGCGCCTGCACTCGCACTGGCATGGTGCGCGCCTCGGTTGGCTTCACCTCGATCGTGTCGTCTGAGGTCACCGCCAGCCCTGGCAATCCGTCCACCGTCACCCGGTAACGCTGATTCGACTCGGTGGCGTTCATGATCTGCAAGCGGTAGACGTTTTCGGTCTTGCCTGCCTCGACCACACGCGCCATCACACCCCGGTCGCGCACCACGTCCACCTTGAACGGCGTGCGCGTGGCCAGCGTCACAAAAATTGCCGCAACAATACCCAGTAACACGGTGGTGTAGACCAGCACACGGGGCCGCAAGACGTGACGAACCACCTGTTTCTGTGTCCAATGGTTGGCAATCGCGTTTTCAGTCGAGTATTTGACCAGACCGCGTGGATAGCCCACCTTGTCCATCACCGTGTCGCACACGTCGGCACAAGCACCGCAGCCAATGCACTGGTACTGCAAGCCGTTGCGAATATCGATGCCGGTCGGACAGACCTGCACACACAAGCTGCAGTCAACACAGGCCCCAAGATTCAACTTGGCCGGGTCGGCGCTTTTTTTGCGTGCACCGCGCGGCTCACCGCGCTCGGCGTCGTAGGTCACGATCAGGGTATCGCGGTCGAACATGGCGCTTTGGAAGCGGGCGTACGGGCACATGTGCAGGCACACCATTTCACGCATGAAACCAGCATTACCGTAGGTTGCGAAACCGTAAAAAGTGACCCAAAAAATTTCCCACGAACCCAGGTCAAGCACCATCACCTCATGCGCCAGAACCTTGATCGGCGTGAAATAGCCGACAAAAGTGAACCCGGTCCACACCGCAATCGCCAGCCAGATGAAGTGCTTGGCAAATTTGCGGCCAAATTTATCGATCGAAAAGCCGGCCTCGTCGCGGCGTATGCGCGCCGAGCGGTCGCCCTCAACCATTTTTTCAACCCACAAGAAAATTTCGGTGTATACCGTCTGCGGGCAGGCGTAACCGCACCACAGTCGACCAGCGACCGCGGTAAACAAAAACAAAGACAGCGCCGCGATGATCAACATGCCTGTCAGGTAGATCAGGTCCTGCGGGTACAGCACCAGCCCAAACAGATAAAACCGACGCTCGACCAGATCAAACAAAACGCCTTGACGATGACCCCACTCTACCCAGGGCAGACCGTAAAACACAATCTGTGTGACCCACACCATCACCCAACGCCAGTTGGCAAAAACGCCTTTGACGCTACGCGGGTAAATTTTCTGGTGCGATGCGTAGAGCGACACCATCTCGTCATCTGGCTCCACAGCGGTGATTGGAATCACTTTTTTGATGTCGTTGTTGTTTGCATTCATCTTTCATTCCTCAAAAACCGGCTCGTGTGGCCCAACTTCGGCTGGCGCGCGCATCTGGGTCAAAAACTCATCACGCGTCAGCGTGGCAAAAAACGGATGCCAATGTCGCTGCTCCAGCACCGTTGTTACCGCGCGCCCGCTGCGGGCGTACCCCGGAAACAAAAGTGTTTCATCAGGTAGTGTAAAAACCTTGCGCGTCACGCTTTCCCAAAGGGTCTCTGGTTCCTGCGGCTGACGCTGGCGAGGGCAATCATTGACAGCCAGCAAACCGCCACAAAACAAGCGATCGCGCCAGGCAAAGCTCAAACAATGCGACGTGTGACCGGGAGTTCGTATGACGCGCACGACTTCGTCACCGAACGTGAGAACTGTGCCATCGATTTCATCCAAAACAAAACCTGCCCTGTCGCCCTGAACCAATGCGCCCCCCAAAGTCTGTACTATTCTCGCTTCAGACTGCTGCGCACCATCATGGTGGTGCGTTCGCAAAACCCAGCGCAACTGCAACTCCCGTTCTGCCAACAGTGCAGACAATAGTGGCAGATCGCGTTCATGCGGATCGATCAGCACAGCTTGACGTGCTGTTGAATCAGCCAACAAGTAGGTCAGCTCACCACTGTCTTCACGGTTCAAAATCCGGAAATACATTTCAAACATCTTCTTTCAAGTGAATTTTAGTGAAGAATAAGTTGGTACGGATATAGGCAGGTATAGGCTGAGTCATTTGCATTTTCTGAGGCAAGCCTCTACGACCGCCAACGCACCAAACCTCGAGCCGTTGATGCAAATGTGAAGCGCCATGGTCAAGCCCATCGCAGCCAGGCAGCCAAAACCAGCGCTCCTAAGCAGGTCCAGCCCGAGAAAAGCCAGCGCCAAAGTACAAAAGTTGGTTTGAAGCCCACGCCATGAACCAAGCCAGCACTCATGGCCCAAAAAATGGCCGAGGCAAACGCATGATCCACACCACCTCGTTGACCCGCAAACATGAACGGATAAACACTGCCACCGATCATGATCACGAGTGCCACTGCCAAACTCAGCGGCCGCAGGGACGAGGCGCTCGCCTCAGGAGCAGATGCATCAAACATCGTGCTGCTCAGTCGTTTTTGCCGCGGGCATCTTCCCGCGCTTGTTGGGTTTCACCCCACATGGCGTTCAAAATGGCCAGCAACACCGCAAAACCCACACCCAAAATCCAGGCGAAATACCACATGGTTGTCCCTTTCAATAAGCAGCGTGATCGTGCTCTTGCACATAGGCCGCCGTCACCTTGCCGCGCATCACGCGGTAAGCCCAAGAGGTGTAGATCACGATCAGCGGCATAAAAATGAGCGTAGCCCAGAACATGATGCCCAGTGTCATGTGGCTCGACACACTGTCCCACACCGTCAGGCTGGCCGCAGGCATGCTGCTCGACGGCATCACAAACGGAAACATCGAAGCCCCGGCCGTGCCAATCACCCCTACCACCGCCAGTGACGACGCCACAAACGCTGTAAGCGTTTGACGCAGCATCAGCAACAGCGCTGCGCTCAGGGCACCCAGCACACCGAGCGCCGGCAAGGCCCACATCAGTGGTTGCTGGCCGTAATTGGCCATCCAGGCACCAGCTTCACGCACCACCGTCTTGCTCAAGGGGTCAGGCATGGCTGACGCATTGACCACCGAGGTGATGCGGTAGCCGTCAATCGATTGCAGCCAAACGCCCGCTGCCACAAACGCCAGCACCATCACAACCGCCGCGCCAATGGCTCCCTGGATGGCGCGCGCCTGAATCACGCCCTCGGTGCGGTGCGCCAAATAGCTGCCGCCCTGCAAGGTGATCATGGCGCTGCTGACCACGCCCACCAGCAAGGCAAACGGGTTGAGCAGTTGCCAGAAGCTGCCGGTGTAGGTGGACACCAGGTAGGCATCAAACTGGAACGGCACCCCTTGCAACAAATTACCGAAGGCCACGCCAAAGATCACTGGGGGAATGAAGCCTCCAACGAACAAGCCCCAGTCCCACACGCTGCGCCAGGTGCTGTTGTGGATTTTGCTGCGGTAATCAAACCCCACGGGCCTGAAGAACAGCGCCCACAAGACCAGCAACATGGCCCAATAAAAGCCGCTGAAAGCGGTGGCATACACCAGCGGCCAGGCAGCAAAAATGGCACCACCCCCGGTGATAAACCACACCTGATTGCCGTCCCAATGCGGCCCCACGGTGTTGATCACCACGCGGCGCTCCAGGTCATTGCGACCGACAAAGGGCAGCAACGTGCCCACGCCCATGTCGTGCCCGTCCATGATGGCAAAGCCCACCAGCAGCACTCCCACCAGCAGCCACCAGATGATTTTCAAGGTTGAATAGTCAAACATGATGTGCCTTTCAAGCGTGTGCAGTTGCGAAGGTTGAACCGCTCTCGCTTTGATAGCGACCGGTGCCCAGACTGCCTGGGCCAATGCGGGCAAACTTCACCATCAAAAACATTTCAACGACCAGCAGTACGGTGTAAAAACCAATGAAACCCGCCAGCGACCCGTACAGACTGTTGACACTCAGGGTCGACACCGACATGTGGGTTGGCAGCACACCATAAATCGTCCACGGCTGGCGGCCATATTCCGCTACAAACCAGCCCAGTTCACAGGCCAGCCACGGCGCGGGCAGCATCCACAGCGCAGCTTTCAGCAGCCATGGCTTGTCCATGAAATTGGATTTGAGCGTGCTGTAAAAAGCCAGACCAAACAGGAGCAGCATGGCAAAACCCAGGCCAACCATGATGCGGAAACCCCAGAACATGGGTGTCACGCGCGGCACGGTGTCATTGACCGCTTGGTCGATCATCTCTGGCGTGGCCTGGCGCACATCCACCACATATTTTTTCAGCAGCAGACCAAAACCCAGGTCCGCCTTGTGTTGTTCAAACACCTGCTTGGCGTCGGCATCGTCGCGGTTGGCGCGCAAGGCTTCAAGCGCTGTCACGGCCACCACACCGCTGGCGATGCGCTCGCGGTTTTTGGCCTTGATATCGTGAATGCCAGGAATTTCCTTGGTCACAGAGCGCGTGCCAATCAACCCCATCACCCACGGCACTTCAACTTCCCAATTGTTCTTTTGCTCGGCTTCGTTGATGTCGGCCAACAAGGTCAAGCCAGCCGGTGCCGGCTTGGTTTCCCACATGGCTTCGATGGCGGCCATCTTGGTTTGCTGCGCCTCGCCCACGGTGTAGCCCGATTCGTCCCCCAACACAATCACGCTCAGCACTGAAGCCAGGCCAAAGGCGGCGGCCACCCGAAAGCTGCGTTTGGCAAAAGCCACATCGCGTTTCTTTAGCAAATACCAGCTGGAGATCGACATCACAAACATCGCGCCGGTGGTGTAACCGGCGGATACCGTGTGCACAAACTTGGCTTGCGCATCCGGGTTGAACAACACGGCCCAAAAATCGGTCATTTCCATGCGCATGGTGAGGTAGCTGAACTCCGAGCCCACCGGGTTTTGCATCCAGCCGTTGGCAATCAAAATCCATAAAGCGCTGAGGTTGGTGCCCACCGCCATCAGCACGGTGACCAGCAGGTGCTGTGGTTTGGACAGGCGATCCCAGCCAAAAAAGAACAGGCCGATCATGGTCGATTCCAGAAAGAACGCCATCAGCCCTTCAATGGCCAGCGGTGCGCCAAAAATATCGCCCACGTAGTGCGAGTAATAAGCCCAGTTGGTGCCAAACTGAAATTCAAGCGTGATGCCAGTCGTCACACCCAGGGCAAAGTTGATGCCAAACAGCTTGCCCCAAAAACGTGTCATGTCTTTCCAGACGACGTTACCGGTCATCACGTACACGCTTTCCATGATCACCAGCAGCCAGACCATGCCAATGGTCAGCGGCACAAACAAAAAATGGTAGAGCGCGGTGGCTGCAAACTGCAGTCGCGACAAATCAACAAGTTGGTCAGAAATCAAGGCAATACTCCTTTGGATCCGCCGGGATCGGATGACAAAAACTGCTGCATCACCTGTGTGGCGTCGACTGCCACATTCTGGTCACGCACAAAAATCCACCACAAACCCGCCAACACCAGCAACTTGAGCAACAGCACAACAGCCAACTTGTTGGCCAGTGGCATGGTCCAGTTTTTCATGATGTCAGTCTGCTTGGTATATCGGGGGCAAGCTGGTTGTATTCAATTTACGTGCCACACCTGGAGAAATTCTTTTACTTCATATATTTCAACAAGTTAGCTTCAATCTCGTCAGCGCCGATGTAACCCTGGCACGATGATTGACTGCCATTTTTGGCAGTTTGGCACCTCGTTGGCATATAATGACAGCCTTCCTGCTCCCATCAAACTTGCGTGAAACCTCTACCTGAATTGATGTCGTATCTGGAAGGGTTGCCCGAGCCCCATATCCTGTTCGACAACCAGTACCGGATCCTGGCGGCCAATAGCGCCTATCGGCGCCAGTTCAGTGCCGACCGCAGCGTCGTGGGACGCACCTGCTACGAGGTGTCACACCACTTCAACCAGCCGTGCGACCAGGCTGGCGAGTCGTGCCCGCTGCTCAAGGCGCGTGAATCGGGTCAGCGCGAGCGCGTGCTGCACCTGCACCACACGCCCAAGGGCGAGGAATACGTCAACATTGAATTGGTCCCGCTGCGCAACGGCGCCGACGAGCAGGCTTTTTTCATTGAAAAGATGGAGCCCCTGCGGGTAGCGCAGGGGCACGCAGGGGCTCAGGGCTTGATTGGCCGCAGCGCGGTTTTCCAACACATGCTGTCGCTGGTTGCGCGCGTGGCGCCGTCGATGGCAACGATCTTGCTGCTGGGCGAATCCGGCACGGGCAAGGAGCTGATCGCTCACGCGGTGCACGAGGCCAGCCAACGTGCGAGCCACGCGCTGGTGCCGGTGGATTGCTCCAGCCTGCCCGAAAACCTGTTTGAGTCCGAACTGTTTGGCCACGAGCGTGGTGCGTTCACCGGCGCCAACACCGCCCGTGCCGGTCTGGTTGAAGCCGCCAGCGGCGGTACCTTGTTTCTGGACGAGGTGGGCGACATACCGCTATCCATGCAAGTCAAGTTGCTGCGCCTGCTGGAAACCGGTACCTACCGGCGCGTGGGCAGCACCGAGCAACGCCACGCCGACATCCGGGTGGTGTCGGCCACGCACCGCGATCTCGACCAGATGGTGATTCAGGGCAAGTTTCGTGAAGACCTGTACTACCGTTTGAGCACTTTTCCCATCCACTTGCCCGCCCTGCGCGAACGCCGCGACGACATTGCGCTGCTGGCCAACGCCCTGCTGCAACGCGTGGCGCATCGTCGCAAACTCCGTCTTTGCGACGATGCGCTGGGGCTACTTGTGCAACAAGACTACCCCGGCAACGTGCGTGAATTGCGCAACCTGCTCGAACGTGCTGCGCTGCTCTGCGACGGCGAGTCGCTGGAGGCCGCGCACATTGATCAGGCTCTGCGTTTGGGTCGGCGACCTGTGCCGCCCGCGACCATCCCCACAAGTTCCCCAGCGACCTTGACGAATTCTCGCAAAGCCGCGGAGAGCGTCACGCTACAAGCCCATGCCCTGGCGCATCAGGGCAGCCGCGCAGAACTGGCCGCCAAACTGGGCATCAGCGAACGCTCGCTCTACCGCAAGCTCCAGGCGCTCAAACCCCGTTAACGCCGGTTGCTCAGGGTGCGATCATTCCCGCGTAATCGTAAAGCGCGCCCAAAATCGCCTCGCCGCGCGCGTCAGCCGTTTCGGCCAACTTGTCCATCTGGTCAAACAACGCAGGCAACGTCAATCCTCCGCCCTCACCGGCCAATAGCCGCGCACTGCGGTGCGTCTGCCAACGCTGCTGTTCTTCAGCACTCAAACTTTCAGGGAAATTGCGCGCACGGTAGCGCCACAGCAGTTCACCCAGGCGGGCGTCTTCAAAGCTTGGGCGCGCCTTGGCCAGTTCATCCGGCGTACGCAGGCGCAAGTCGTTGAGGCGGCGGCGGTCGGCGTTGCTCACAAAGCCGCCATACAGGTCTTCGTCCACGTCCACCGGGCCGCCGTCCTCGCGCTTGAAAACCTCGGCCCAGATGGCGCTCATGTCGGGCAAGTCGCGCGCCTTGGCCGCGTTCTGCAGTTGTGCGGCCACGTCGATGCCCCAGCGCTCGGCCATGGCCGCGTTCAACACCTTCAGATTGCTCATGACCATGGGCGATTTGTTGATGTGTACCGATTTGACGGGCAAGCGGCGCACGCCTTCAGGCAAGTCGCTTGATTTGGTGAACAGGCGTTGACGGATTTGCGCTGCATTCAGGCTGGCCAGTTCGCCAGGGTCTTGCGCCAGGTCCCAGGCCAGCAACTCGTTCTTGTTGCCCGGGTGCATGGCCAGCGGCCACATCAGTGCCAGGCAACCGCGCTCGGGCGCGAACATACCGGAGATGTGCCAAAACGGCTTGGCGCTGGCCTGCGTGGCAGGCAAACCCAGTTCGGCCAGCACACGATCTTTTTTGTGCAGGCCAAAGCAAAAGTCAAACAGCTTGGGTTGCGTTTTTTTGACAAGCTGCGCCAGGGCAATGGTGGCGCGCACGTCGCTCAGGGCATCGTGCGCCGCTTCGTGCGCCAGGCCGTTGGCGGCGCTCAGGTCGGTGAGTTTGAAGCTGGGCTTGCCGTCGGGCTTGGTCGGCCAATTGATGCCTTCGGGCCGCAGGGCGTAGGCGGTGCGAACCACGTCGAGCAGGTCCCAGCGGCCGCAGTCGTTTTGCCATTCGCGCGCGTAGGGGTCCATCAGGTTGCGCCAGAGCATGAAGCGGGTGATTTCGTCGTCAAAGCGGATCGTGTTGTAGCCCACGCCGACGGTCCCCGGCCAGGCCAGGACCTGCTCAATTTGCCCGGCAAACTGGGTTTCCGGGATGCCTTTTTGCAGGCATTCCTGCGGCGTGATGCCGGTAATCAGGCAGGCCTCGGGCTCGGGCAAAAAGTCATTGGCGGGCTGGCAATACAGCATGATCGGCTCGCCCATCGGGTTGAGCTCCGCATCGGTGCGGATGGCGGCAAATTGCGCCGGGCGCGTGCTGCGGGTGTTGGCCCCAAAGGTTTCGTAGTCGTGCCAGAGAAAGGTGTGGGTCATACAAAAATCAATCAATTGCTATTTAATCTATAGCTTCTTGCGCTTGCTGAACATGGGCCAGAGGCCATTTTTACTTGCGACGTGCAGAGCGCACACCAGGCAGCTCCAGCACCAGCGCAAGCACTTTTTGCAGGCGCCCGGAGTCCGCCACCTCGACGGTGAACGTCATCCAGGCGATGCCTTTGATCGACTGGGTTTGCACGCCGGTGACGTTCATTTTTTCTTTGGTGAACACCTCTGAAATATCGCGCAGCAGACCCTGGCGGTCGTGCGCCGTGATGGCCACATCCACCGGGTAGACCGAACTGTCAGCCGCCTGCCCCAAACCCCATTC
>Ga0210030_1000451_pt1 | contig 30427 bp, 24 predicted proteins | sample CryGeymeta201523_FD_183986 | JGI IMG/M metagenome (GOLD analysis project Ga0210030, IMG submission 183986) | Groundwater microbial communities from Crystal Geyser aquifers in Utah, USA - Crystal Geyser metaG 2015-23 (SPAdes) (version 2) | ecosystem: Environmental > Aquatic > Deep subsurface >...
GGGAATTTTATCGTTTGCGATCTGTTCTTTAATATATGTAACAGCAAGATTAAGTTGTTTTGCGGTTTGAGAAAGATCAATTATTGATGTTCCATTCACAAATGAATGGATAAATGGTCGGGCTTTTGGATGAACTCGACTTTTTTTATGCCCGAGGTGTAATCCAAGGGCGAACATTTCCTTGACTTGTTTTTCAACATCAGCTTTTTTAATCATAAGTTGTTATTTTAACAGTAGCGATTTATATTTTCAACACCTTTACTAATTAGTTTGTCCAGTATTGGTTAGAAGCTGTTTGAAAATTTTATTGACAGCTTCATAAGTGTCTATAATGAGAACTGATTTTTATGGTTAGATTCAGTTTTCAAACAGGCTCTTATATTTTTAATTTCTTAAGAAAATCTTTAAATGGGTCTTTTATGGCTGGGTGTGTAAGAGCAAACTCTACTATTGTCTTCATATACTCTAATTTATTACCCGTATCATAGTATTTACCATTTTCGATTTCGCAGGCGTAAACTGGAATACCTTTCTTTCTCAAAATGTTAATTGCATCAACTAACCAAATTTCTCCTCCTTTTCCTGGCTTGACATTTCGTAATGCAGGAAAAATATCCGGTGGTAATATGTAGGCTCCATGAGTAGCGAGATTCGACGGTGCTTCATCGGGAATAGGTTTTTCGATAATTTTTTTTATTTTGTATACCTTACCTTCAACATGTTCTAAGTCAGCGATTCCATAACGACTAAGGTGGTCTTTTGTTTCAATGCGAACTCCAGAAATCATAACACCACCATATTTTTCCCATGCTTTCATCATTTGTTTTAAGCGTGGCGGATTAGAATGAATAAACTCATCTCCCCACATTACTGCGAAAGATTCTTTTCCGAGAATTGATTCAGCTGCAAGTACTGGGGTTCCATTTCCATAAGCTCCTTTTTGGCGCACATAAATGAAGTTAGCCAAATTTGCAACTTTATTAACTTCATCAAGCATATGTTCTTTTTTCCCTGCTCTAAGATTGTTTACGAGCTCGGCACTTGGATTGTCAAAATGATCCTCTATTGAGCGTTTACTATATCCCGTTACAATAATAACATCTTCGATTCCCGAATTCACAGCTTCTTCAACCACATATTGGATTACCGGTTTATCAACAATTGGAAGCATCTCTTTTGGCATTGCTTTAGTTTGCGGAAGAAACCTGGTGCCAAATCCAGCCGCAGGAATAATGACTTTGGTGATTTTTTTCATGGTTAACTTTAATTAGTAATTATTCGAAGATAAGCGTGACTTTATTTTTTATCAGTATTTTTTTGTCAATCATAGCTGAAATGATCGCAGTCCCTGGGGTTGATGAGGTAATGTGAAATGAAACCACTCCTTTATTATTTACAGATGTTGCCAGCTCTGGTTCAATCACATTTCCAAGGCTTGTGGTTAATGTAACTTTTTTATTAAATGATGGTTCCCCGGATTCACTTCGCACAGCAACATTAACTACAGCCTGTTCATTTATTTTTAATGGTTGAAAGTTGGTTAATAAAAGCAATGATCGTTCTCCTGATGGTTGAGTGGCTGGGTTTGCTCGTGCTGACATTTGTGAAATCGGTTTATTAAAGATGACAATTGTTGCAAACAATGAAAAAATTAATAAGAAAACAGTGAAAACCGCTAAAAATTTTTTATCCATAGTAAAAAAAAATTAATTAATATAATTGTAACAATTATAATCATAATAATCATTATATCAATCTGGATTAAAGGATAACACGGATTAAATTAATTGTCAATAATCTTTTCTTTTTGAAGTGTCGATATAATTTTTTGATGGATTGTATCGGGAGAAAGTAAATTGTTGTTTTCAACACAGTTTATTGTATGCCAATGTTTGTATTGTTTTGCAAGTTTTAAATACATTTTTTCTGTTGCAACCCGATAATTATGATCTTTTTCTTCAATGTCCTCACTTTGTCCTTTAAGATAGGCGCGTTCACCTTTTTTTGCAGTTAGTTTTTTTCCAAAGTTTACCGGAACATGGAGATAAATTACAATATTTTCTTTGGGAATTTTGTGAACTTTATATTCCAAGTCATAAAGCCAGTTTAAAAATTCTTTTTGTTTTTTGACATCTGAAAATTTTGCCGATTGATGAGCCAGCGATGAGGTTGCATAGCGATTAGCAATAACATAACCCCCCTTTGCCAAAAAATCATCCATTTCCCGTTTAACAGAAGCTCGATCTACGGCAAAGGCAAGAGATGAAAGATAGGGTGAAACTTGATCCAATGTGCCAAACTCTCCTCTTAAGAACTTCGCCACCGTTTTTCCATGAAATGATGAATAATATTGAGGAAAGTCCACGGACTTTACGGGAATTTTTTGTTGTTTTAAATATGCGATCAATAGTTGTGCTTGGGTAGTTTTACCAGAACCGTTTCCGCCATCAATAACAATTAGTTTTCCCTTTCTTTTTTTCAGATTATTTATATGTTTGATAAAGTCTCTGACTTTATATGGCAGTTGCTCCACAGTATACGACTCAAGGAAGAGGTTGTCTGATGGATTACCCGTCAGCATCGGCGAAATCTTATTTTCATTTCCATTATAAATTAATCCTAATACTGGCTTTGTTTGAGTCAGAGCAAATACAATTTCTCCTCCTACTCCATGTGATGGTTTAGTAACTTCTGCTACAACACAATCTGCCATCTGTATCAACTTAGTTTCTCGTTTGAATATGTCAGTTTTTTTTAGTTTAGCATCACGATTGAATAGTTTTTGATTGATTATTTGTGTTCCAGATAAAATTTGACAACCATTTTTTTTGAGTAACCTTATAATCTCGCGATAATGAAAGTGAAAATCACCGTCATATGAAGTTAAAGCGGTAAAATATACTTTAAGCATTATTTATGTATTATAAGCTAAAATATATGAATAGGTCAAATAGAAAACATGAAGAATAAATTTATACAAGCGCTTTAAATTGAAAGCAAGCTAAAGTTTTTATTAATTATCCTTTCAATTAGCGGATTATCTTTTATTTGATAATCTGCGATTTGGACATGGATTAATTTTGGTTGTGAGACGGGCAGATTTTTATCAGCATAGAGCCATACAAAAGTTCGTTTATTTAATTTTATATTAATTTGGTTAGCTATTGTTTGCGCAATTTTTTGATAAGTTCGACTGATATGTGATGGATGTTTACCATAAGACATTTTCATTGCTTGTGGGTAGATATAGGAGATTAATCCGTTATTTAAATTACCATCCCCTACTCGACCAAAATTCATATTTTCTATTGTTGTTCCAGTGATTGTTAGTTGAGCATTAATTATAATATTAACCTTTTGTGAATATTGACGTTTAACATATTTTTCCAGTAAATTTTTTAGATCATTTATTTTAAGTTTATAATCAGTTTTATTTTTAACGTAGTAATCAACCAAAGCTAAATCAATCTTGATTTTTAGGCTGCTCTTTTCCAATGTTCCTTTTATTACAATATCTTCTCCTATTTCTGGCTGACTATTTTTAATAAGGGAATCTAGATATTTATTTACGGAAAGAACAATTTTTTCTAAGACAGTATAACCTCCAATTCCCATTGCAACCCATTCATCTGAAGCGATAACGTTGTTTTTTGTTAGATACGGAATTAATTTTGCTGGTATCATTTTGACAGCATTTTTAATAAAGAAGTTGTTTTCATGTAAGAAACGATAATTTTCTTTTAAAAAAGTATAGATTTCGCTTCTTATTAAATAATCGAAATTTAATCGTTTTCCTTGATGCTCGTCGGTCGCCCAACCTCCGAGAATAAAAACCATTGGTTTAAAAATACTTCCCGAACCTTGAAAATCTGGAATGGTTTCACCAGCAAGTAAAATACTGTCAGATAAATCGAAATCAATATCTGTTTGATAAAAATCTTTATAAATTGTGGCCAATCGTGTCGTTAAGTGGTTAATTAATAAATCACAGATCATACTTGGATTACCGCGACCTTTGTGTTCAACTACTTCGATAGAAAAATCGTGACTTGGAAGATTGACAAATTTATTGTTAAGTTTCATAAGTTCTTTAAATTTTATTAAATTTTATTAAAACTTAAATATTTTGCTTGACATCTTGGCTAACGTAATATCGTTAGTTTAGAGGTAATTTTATTGTATAATACATATTATTTATGAAGCTTAGAACATCCTTGCCAAAGGAAGAATTAGAAAAAATAATGATTCCATGGCTAAAAATGATTGCTCGTCGTCAGTCTGGATCGATTATTAACGTGACACCTAGAAGTCAACCTTATCATATTCAATATCTAATGGAAAGAAGAGATTTATTAGAGCGGTATATTCCTAATTATGAAGAAATAGAAATCGTGATATTAGACTTATTAACATTATCACTTAAATCATTATCAGAAAAAATCAAAGAAATTTTATTTCAAGTAAAAAATCGTCAAGCAGCCATATTATTCCTTAATACAGATCAGATTTTAACAAAACAAAATAAAACTTTACCAATTTTAAGTGAGGCCTTTTTTAATAAACCTAATATTTCCTTATTATTTTTCTTTTATAAAAATATTTATTTACCAAAATATTTAGAGCTTATAACTAGAAGCGATAAAATAATTCAAAATATCTTTATTGTTCCTTATTACTCTGCTGAAGCAGTTAAGCATTATATTTACTTCAAAGAAGATGAATACAAAACTAGATTACCAGAAAAAATCATCAAAAATATTATTTTAATGTGTGGTGGTCGCTTGTGGTTGGTGGATGAAGCTGTTCGTTATTATAGTGTATCTGGTGATGCGAAAAATATTTTTAATCATGAAGAGATGAAATTACATATAAAAACGGTTTTTTCTGAATATGATGAGGTGGAACAACAGACAATTTTAAAGTTAATAAAAAAAGAATCGATTGATTTAAACGCAAACATAATCGAATACTTTATAAAAATTGGATTAGTATATTTTGAAAAAGGTGAGTATATAATTAAAGTTAAACTGATAGAAAATTACGCATCTTCCCTACTACATCAACAGGTTAGTTTTTCAATAAAAAATCATAGGGAAATTATTATCAACGGAATTAATATTACTGCGCTAATATCACGATCTCAAAGAAAATTATTATACGAACTTATCAAAAACAAAGATAAAACCTTAACTCGAACTCAACTAGCATGCATAGTTTGGAAAGACAGTTCACAATTAGGATATTCAGATTGGGCACTTGATATGGCAATAAATAGATTAAGGATTAAATTACGTTTGCTCGGTATTAGTTCTAAAGTGATTTATACAAAAAAAAACGTTGGATATGGTTTAAAATGTATATAAGATTTTTATAAAGATATGGAGTCGCCCTCTTTAACTTTATTCTCCAAAATCAACTTAACAATTTTGTCTTCGATGGTTTGACGTAGTGTTCTTTCAAGTTCTCGTGCTCCGAATTGAGCGTAATTGGAACTTGCTACTACTTGATTAATCATTTCATCTTTTACTGATATTTTAACTTTATAAAGTTTATATATATCATTAATAATTATTTGTAACTTTGCCTTAGCAATAGTTTCAGCGGAAATTTTATCGATTGGATTAAAAAGTATGACACCATCAAAACGATTGAGAAATTCTGGAGAAAATAAATTTTCTTCAGTAAGAAAAGAGATTAGATTATTTGTTATTTTTGGACTAATCAAGGAAGTATTTTTGGTAAATAGAAGATTTGTTCCTGCGTTGGATGTGGCAATAATAATTAAATTTTTACAATCCACTCGTTTATCATTACCATCATTATAATAGCCCTCATCAAAAATAGTTAGAAAAATATTCAGTAAATCACGGTCTGCTTTTTCAATTTCATCAAGCAAAAGAACTCCATATGGATTATTGCGTAGCGCATTCGTGAGTTGTCCAGGTTGATTTGTTTCGGGTGAGCCGATTAAATTTGGAATATCATCCTTTGACTGGTAAAGTGACATATCAAAACGAATAATAGGAGTATCTTTAAAAAAAATTGAATTTAATGCTTTAGCTGTTTCAGTTTTGCCAACTCCGGTTGGACCAAGAAAAAGAAAAGATGCGAGTGGTTTTTTGCGTTTACCTAATAAAACAAAAGAACGGCGCAGGGCGCTTGATAAACTATTTATAGCAACACCTTGATTAATTATTTTATTATTAAGATCAGTTTCAAGACTGTTTAGTTTATCTTTTATCTTTTGGGATAATTGTGTTGGCGTATGTGTTATTGATGAGAGCGTTTCGTCAATGTGAGCTGGAAGGAGAACAAGATTTTTTTTAGATTTAGAATTTTCAAGTAAACTCGAACAAGCATGGTCGAGTAAATCAATCGCTTTTTCAGGAAAAGGAATTGATGTAATATAAAAATCTGACTTATCAACTGTGGCGATGATGGTTTCGTAAGGAATTGTTATTTGATAATGTTTTTCATAACGAAGACAGACGTCAAGCATGATTTCTTCTGCTTGTGAGCGGTTGATTTCCTTAATGTTGACTGGTGTGAATAAGTGATTGAGATGATCATTGTTATAGATATGCTTTTGATAGAGGAATGGAGTTGTTATTCCAATAATCTGTAGATGTTCTGATTTTGCCATTTTTTCAAACACTAAAGTAAGATCAACGCGATCTTGGTCACCGGATACATATTTATCAAAATTATCAATCAGTATAATTACATTTTTTGCTTCTTCAGCCTCTTCAAGTAATACAGATAAAAGATTTTCTCTTTGTTTCTGGTCTGTTGTTTGGGTAAGGATTTTTTCAAGATTAATTTTAAGGAGACGTTTATAGGCTAGTAAAGGATTTGTTTGACCGTTGTAAATATGATAAGCAACATCATCAATAAGGGTATGTTTTCCAACACCTTCTTCTCCAATAATGATTACATTTGCTGATTGGGTTTTGGTAAGTGCAGTTTCAATTGTTTTGATTTCGTTTTCTCGGCCGAATATTCTTTTAATTGGTTTTTGATATTCACTTGAGGTCAAATTAATGCAGAAGTCATCAAGTGTTGGTGTATATCCTTGTGTCCAGTCACGTCCAAGTGGTGGAGTCAAAAAAAGAGAATGAAGTTTCCACCAACGGGTTTTTTCTATGAAATTTTTGTAAAAATAATCAAACCATCTTTCGACAACAATCTGATTTTCCGATTGAAGAAGGTGTGTTCTGATAAAATCAGTTTTTATTTTATTTTTAATAACCTCACAAGAAGGTTGGATTAAATAAATAAGAAAATTAATTGGTATGGAGATGAAGTAGGAAATCAATAATAGTGGAATAGTAAAAACATAAATTGCTTGAATAATAAAGAAAAAAATTAGAATTGATAAACGTATCCATGCTCCAATACAACATGACATTAAATTAAAACCTAACCTTGTAATCCATTCTCCGAAATAAAATCCCCTACTGGTTTTTTTTGTTATCAAATTTTTCCAAGGGGAAAATAAAGTTTTAAAAAGTGTTGATACGGAAAAAAAATAGGGGAAAAAAATAAATAGGTTAATGAGTGCTTCGATTAAATCGTGAAAGCTAGATTTTAAAAAATGTGAAAAAGACTTGGTGTTTGATTGCATGGATAAAAATAATTATTATAATTATTATAACGATTATAAAAAGAAAAGGGAAGAATAAAAATGGAATCTGGAATAAAGAATAATGAATTATGAATAAAGAATTATGAATGATAAATGAGGGAAAGTAAGAATAAAAATAAATGGCGGGAAATTTGAATACAGTACTATTTTTTGTCCTCCTCAACTTAGCATTCGCCTTTTCAGAATTATCCGTTCATGGCTCATGCTGCATTGTTAGGAGGATATAATCCCGCTGAGCGGGATAATGTGGCCGCTGAGGGATTTGAACCCCCGACCTACTGAATGTAAATCAGACGCTCTAGCCAACTGAGCTAAGCGGCCAAGGATGTTGTTTATTAAACTTACTTTTCGTCTTTGTTTATTTGAACTGCAGCGTAAAGAACATTTATTGGTGGACACATCCCGCTGAGTGGGATAATGTGGGTGCGGATGGAATCGAACCTCAAAGGACACTTACTTGCTCGCGAGGTTTACATCCTCGCCTTTCAAGAGCGTGTCTTCGGGGCAGGCCATCACTTTGTTCTTTACCGCGTCCGACTTTTCTATGACTGGTTGTGCGCTCTGATGGAGTCGGACCATCGCTCTGTTCTTTATCAGAGAACTATTTTACCGTTAAACTAAGAGCGCTAAAATTGTCAAAGTCATGGCGGGTGAATCAAAGAAATGTTTTATTTACCCCGTAAATGGGACCATTAAACTACGCACCCAACAATATACCTTTACTAATTTAAAATTTCAAATCTAAAATTAGATAGTATATTCCATGTATTATACTGTTACTATTTCCAAATTTCTATAATATAATAGCTTTATGCTTTATTTCTCCGAAATTAAAGGAAAAAAAGTGATATCTGAAGACCATGTTTTAGTTGGATATCTGGATGATTTAATCTTTCAGGCAAGCGAATTTCCTCAATTAACAAAGCTGATTATAAGACTTCCCAATAGCCAAAAGATAATAATTGATATTGATGCGTTGATAAAAATTAAGCACGATATTATCATTAAGAAGAAATATAATCTTAGCAAATTAAGTGAAAATGAATTATATTTAGTTAAGAACTTGCTTGATAAACAAATTATCGATATTAAAGGACATAAAGTTATTCGTGTTAACGATGTGGTTATTCAATACAAGGAAAGCTGGTATATTTCTGGAGTAGATGTAGGAGTTTTGGGTTTATTGAGATGGATTAAACTTGAGAAATTTTTTAAGAATTTATACGAACTTTTTGGATGGAAAATGAAGTCTATTTTTTTATCTTGGGCAGATATTCAACCGCTTGAATTAGCACGAGGACAAGTATTTTTAAAAAAAAAGGAAGAGAAACTGCAAAAGATTCGATCAGAAGATTTAGCAGATTATCTGGAAAAAACCACGATTAGAAACGTTAAGAAAGTAATAGATACTTTAAATACACAATATTCAGCTGAAGTTCTACAAAATTTAAATATTAATTATCAGAGTGCAATTTTCCGTTCATTTCCACCGGAAAAAGCTGCTCAATTTTTAGAAGTTATTGACTCTGATGAAGTAGTTGATATTTTGCTTGCGGTCGGTTATAAAAAACGGCAGTTGATTATTCCTTTTTTGTCTGAATCTAAAAAACAGGAAGTGATCTACTTATTGGATTTATCTAAAACTTCAATTGGAAAATTAATCACATCAGAATATTTTTATGTTGATTCACAAATGACCGTTTTTCAAATCTTGAATAGAATAAAAACCGAAACTACTGATTTTAGTTTATTGAATTATATATACGTTATTAACCAAGAAAAACAACTGATTGGTGTGATTAATTTGCATGAATTATTGTTGCAATCAGACGACGTAGTAGTTTTTAAATTCATGACTCAAAACGTGATTGTTGTGCATCTAACTACTCCTGAAGAAATTGTAGTTAAAAAAATGCTAAAATATCATTTAGTTGCCTTACCAGTGATTGACGTAAATAAAAAAATATTAGGAATTATCACTCTAGATGATGTGGGTGATTTTATATTGAAACAATGGATTTAACATTATGAAAAAACAGTTAATAGTTAAATTATGGTGGAAACGTTTAATAATTTTTTTTGGAGTATTTGGACCGGTGACAATTACCGCTATGGCTGATAATGATGGAGCTGGAGTGGCGACCTATTCTCTGGCGGGCGCCAAGTTTGGTTATTCAATTTTATTTGTGCTATTAGTCGTAACAGTTCTTCTTGCAATTACTCAGGAAATGGGAGTTCGGATAGCAATTGTAACCGGTAAAGGTTTGGGCGATTTAATACGAGAACGTTACGGAGTACTGGTCTCATTATTAGTTTTTTTAGGTTTAGCAGTTGCCAATATTGGAACAATTGTAGCTAATTTTGCTGCAATCAAAGCTACGGTAATTTTATTTCATCTTCCTGTGGTTCCGATTATATTATTTATAGTATTAATGGCTTTTATTTTTGTGACAAGGGGTAATTATCGATCTAATCAAAGAATTTTTTTAGTAGCTTCTTTATTTTATTTTTGTTATGTAGTTTCTGCGATAAAGGTTCAACCTGATTGGGGTTTGGCATTGAAGAGTTTAATCATTCCAACTAATATTCATTTAAATAAAGATTTCATTTTTGCTGTGATTGCGGTTTTGGGAACAACAATAACACCTTGGGGACAATTTTTTGTGCATAGCTTTATTATTGATAAAAAATTATCAATTGATAAACTAAAATATGAGCAGATTGAAACTTTTTTCGGTGCTTTGTTAACTGATTTTTTTTCTTTCTTTATGATTGTTGCAACTGCAGCGGCGTTATTTGTAAATCGGATTACGTTGATATCAGGAGAACAGGCGGCTTTAGCAATTAAACCATTTGCAGGAGATTTAGCAAGTATTTTGTTTGGTTTGGGAATGTTAAATGCTGGATTTATGGGCGTTGTCGTTGTTTCTTTATCAACTGCATATGCTTTTTCTGAATTTTTTGGAAATGAAGGAAGCTTAGATGCTCCTTTTGAAAAAGATAAGATTTTTTATGGTTTATTTCTGACACAGTTAGTCATTGCTGCGATGATTGTATTGCTGCCTTCAATATCATTATTTAAATTAGTATTTTTTACCCAGGCATTGAATGGAGCTCTGCTTCCATTCATGTTTTTTTTCTTATTAAAAATCACCAATAATAAAGAACTGATGGGGAAACACATAAATAACCGATGGTATAATTATTTCGCAATTATCAGTTCAGTGGTAATAATCTTTTCTTCTTTATTCTTAATATTTACCACTATTTTTAAAATATGAAACAACTAATAGTAGTGGCAGATTGGGCTTTGGATAGTATTTCATGTCAAGAAATTAAAAGTGCGGTGAATGGTTTTTTACAAGGGCAGGAAAATCTTAATATTTCATTCGTCAATGTTACTCCATCAACCATTCATACTGGATTTGTTTTAAATCAGATTGTAGAGATAGAAGAACGTTTGGGTCGACCGATGGAAACTGTAATTTTTCAAAACACAGATCCGAGACTTGAGTCCACAACTGGAGTAAAAGAGGCTCGTGGTGCCGAATTTATTATTATTAAACTACTATCTGGAATATATATTTGTGGTCCTAATGCTGGGTACAATTTCTCGTTTATTAAATCAAAAATTGATCAAATATATCTTTATCCAAATTTTTCGTCTGGTACACAATTTCGTTCAAGAGACCTTTATTCGCGTGTATGCGCTCATTTAATTGAAGAAATGGAAGATAAAATGGAATTGGAAGAAACACATACGAATACTATTCCAGAAATACGTGGTATGTATGTGGGTCATATAGATAATTACGGAAATATTAAGACAACACAAAAACATGATTACTTTGTTGGTAAATTTGAACTTCAGGATATGATCACAATAGAAATGAATGGCATTACAAAGAAAGCAAGATATGTGTCAAACTTATTTGGAGGAAATGTTGGAGAATTAGTGATTTATCCAGGTTCGTTTGGTCCGAAAGAAAATCCATATTTAGAAATCACAATTTGGCGCCATTTTACAGAAAAAAAATCTACCACTGGATTAGCTGAATTTAATAATCCAAAAATAGGAGAAGAAATTAAAATAACGCAATAAATTAAAGAAATTGTCCTGCTTGACTTTCTATAAGATTTAGATTAAAAAAATACTCTATCTCACAAAATGAAACGATGTGTTATCTTCAATTAGTTTTAGGCAAATAACCGGGTTAGGGTGATCCAAAAAAAAATAGAAAGGAGGTGATCCATCCGCTCCTTCCAGAACGGATACCTTGTTACGACTTAACCCCCATCGCCGAAAAAATCCTCTCCAGACATAAAGTCGGGATTCAAATTTATCCAACTTTGTTGGCTTGACGGGCGGTGTGTGCAAGAGGCAAGAACGTATTCACCGCGACATGACTGATTCGCGATTACTACCAATTCCGAGTTCATGAGGTCGAGTTTCAGACCCCAATCCCAACTGAGAGAAGATTTTGAGATTTGCTCCTTATTGCTAAGTGGCGAAACTCATTGTTCTTCTCATTGTAACATGTGTGTAGCCCAGGGTATAAGGACCATGTTGACTTGACGTCTGCCCCTCCTTCCTCTACGACGAAATGTCGTAGCAGTCTTCTGTGACAAATATAACACAGAATAGGGGTTGCGTTCGTTGTCCCACTTAAGGGCACTCCTCACGGAACGAACTGACGACAGCCATGCAGTACCTGTCCTAGCCTCCTTGCGGATTTTCTGACTTTCATCAGAATAGAACGCTAGGATGTCAAACCCTGGTGAGGTTCTTCGGTTCGTATCGAATTGAACCACATGTTCCACTGGTTGTGTGCCTCCCCGCCAATTCCTTTGAGTTTTAACCTTGCGGTCGTACTCCCCAGGCGGCTTGCTTAACGGGTTACCTTCTCCACACCCCTCAACATAAGTTGAAAAATGCAGATAGCAAGCATTCGTTTAGGGCTAGGACTACGCAGGTCTCTAATCTGCTTCGCTCCCCTAGCTTTCGTGTCTCAGTGTCAGATGTCTTTCAGAAACCCGCCTTCGCCGCTGGTATTCCCTAGGGTATCAACGCATTTCACTACTCCTCCCTAAGTTCTGGTTTCCCTAAAAACAACTCAATTCTATCAGTATCTTGCCTTTTTCCAAGGTTTGGCCTTGGTCTTTAAAACAGGACTTAATAGAACACCTACACGACCCTTTACGCCCAATAAAACCGGATAACGCTCGTAGCCCACGTATTACCGACGCTTCTGGCACGCAGTTAGCGGCTACTTTCTAGCAGAGTACAGTCAATCCCGCCAAAGGCGGGACTTCTTCCTCTACCACAGTGATTTACACTCGTTAGAGCTTCATCTCACACGCGGCGTCGCGCGGTCAGGCTTTCGCCCATTGCCGACTATTCCTGATTGCTGCCTTCCGTAGAAGTGGGGTCCGTGTCTCAGTACCCCTCTGGCTGACCACCCTCTCGGGCCAGCTACCCGTCATTGGCTTGGTAGGCAGTTACCCTACCAACAACCTGATAGGACGCAGGCTTATCCCTTTCCAAATAGTTATATTCTTTAATCAAGCAGAGCTTGATATTATTGATTATTACCCCCGCTTTCGCGGGGCTATTATCAAGAAAGGGGCAAATACCTACGCGTTACTCAGCCGTCCGCCATTACTCGTGCTCCACACGAGTAAGTTCATCAAGTTCATAAAGTGACAAGTTTATAAAGTAATATTTAACTAATTTCAGTTAACTTTATAAACTTTACGAACTTTCAACTTACCTGTGCGAAGCACAAGACATTCGACTTGCATATCTCAGGCACGCCGCTAGCGTTCATCCTGAGCCAGGATCAAACTCTTAATAAAAGTTTACTTCCTAACCCGATTACTAGCCTAAAATTCTTGTTAAAGAGCAGTAAAGAAGCTGTTTAATAACTATATTAAACAGCTTCATAAGATCTTGTAATAATTCCGACGTTACGTCGAAACAAACAAGCTTTAAGATTTTATGTTATTGAAACTCAAAAGTCAACCGCAAGTTAGTAATAAATAAATAAGTTATCAAAAACTCTCATTCAACTGAAAAAGCATTTCCTTATTTTGTCCTAGCTTAGATAATCCTGTGATCGTTGTGTCACCATATGTTTCCACCAAATTTGTATTAATGTCTAATTCTTTTTGAAAAAAGTCGTTTATATTTGGAACTTTTGCAAGATTTCCTGACAAATATATTCCATTTTTATATATTTCTTCCACAATTTCCGGTTGGACAAACTCAACAATTTCTTTAATCATATCGGTAATTTGATTAAAGCTCGTAAGTAATGCCTCATTGATATCGTTGGTTGACATTTTTATCGACTTTGGAAGACCGTTTTCTAATGATTTTCCTCGAACAGCCAAGGTGGTATTTTCTTGATTGAATCTTAGTAAATTAATTTTTAACTCATCACAAGTTGATTCTCCTAAAATTATTCCGTTTTTAAGATATGCATAATTCATTACCAACTTATTCATCACTTCACCAGCATTTTTTATTACTCTATATGCAATTACGCCTCCACCACTTACAATACCGATCTCAATCAATCCTCCGCCAAGATCAACCGTCAAACAAGGAGTGTGAGAGTTGATATTTGCGCCAGATCCGGTTGCGGTTGCAAGTGTCTTATTAATAATAATAATTTCGCTGCAGCCGGCTTTTTGTAGACACTCAATTACGGCTTTTTTTTCAATTTCAGTTGCGCAAATAGGCACGGTTGCGATAACAGAAATTGTTGGTTTAATAACCCGATAATTAACAAGATATGGCTGAACCGCTTTACCTATAAAATATTTAAGCAGAGCCACTGTTCCGTCGAAATCAACAATCACGCCACTGCTTAAAGGTTTAATAATCTTAATAAAATCAGGCGTTTTTCCGATAATTGTCTTTGCTTCCTTACCGTAAAATATATATTGATTAGTTTGCTTATTCAAACCAATACAGGTTGGTTCGTTTAATAAGAGACCTTTATTTTCGATTGCAATCCGTGTGTTGGTTGTTCCAAGATCTAAATATAATCTAATCTTAGGGATTATTGAAAAAGAACTATGAAATATTTTTTGAAATAATTGCATATTGTATAATAACTAAGTACTGATATTGTATATTGTAATCTTTTTATGAAAAAACTGTCAACGATAATAGTTAACGCATTATTATTTTTTACTCCGCTAATTGTTTTTTCCCAGACTTCAGAGTTGTTTGAGTTTAACAAAATAATATTTATTTATATATGCTCCATCATTTTATTTGGTTTACTTATATTTAAGCTGACGGCCGATAAATTAAAACCAAAATTATCGTTTTTTGATATTTTAATTTTAATATTTCTCCTTTCACAAATCCTCTCAACTATTTTTTCAATTGATCGACATACTTCAATATTCGGCTACTATGGAAGGTTTAATGGAGGGCTGGTTTCAATTATTGCCTATATAACAATATACTTATCAATAAAATATTTATTCATTCTGAACAATGTTCAGAGTCTGCTAAAAACATCAATTTTCAGCTCTATACTTGTTATATTTTGGGGTTTACCAGGCAAATTCGGTTATGATCTAAGTTGTTTTCTATTCACTGGACAGCTTAATAATGGTTGTTGGACCAATCAATTTCATCCGGATCAAAGAATGTTTTCAACGCTTGGTCAACCTAATTGGTTGGGGGCATATTTGGCTGTTAATTTTTTATTTGGATTATTCTTTTTTATTAGATCAATAAATATTAAGTCACGATGTCAAAAGATTGTATGGTTTTTATATTTAATCCTTAATTTTTCTAGCATTTTATTTACCAGATCAAGGTCTTCTCTTCTGGCTCTATTTATTGGGATTGCAATATTTGTTTTTTTACACTTCATACGCATCAAACGCTCTTTAGGAATTGGCATATTAATTATCATTGGATTATTAATTTTTGTTACCGTAAATGGAGTTGATTTTTCGAAAACGATAACGTCAGTTTTTTCTTCAAAAAAAAATATTTCAACCCAAACAAATAAATTTAATGTTGGGGTAACCGACTCATTTGATATTCGCCAAATTGTTTGGGAAGGGGCAATTAAACTGGGTAATCGCTATCCCCTATTTGGATCCGGTGTCGAGACTTTCGCCTATGCCTATTATTTTGTTCGTCCACAGTCTCATAATCTCACTTCAGAATGGGATTATCTATATAACAAAGCTCATAATGAATATTTAAACTATTATGCCACCACTGGAGTTGTTGGCATTGTTACATACATCATTTTAATTATTGGAGTGTTTATCTTGTCTTTTTCAAATCTTTCGCGTCTTTCTTTAAAGATAAAAGAATTAAATAAAAACGAAGTTAAAAATAAGCAAATATATAATAACTTAAGGATTTTAAATAACGCATTAATATCAGGCTATAGCACCATACTTGTTACAAATTTTTTCGGGTTTTCCACCACCACCATTAATTTATTTTTTTACTCAATACCAGCACTTTTATTGATAATTAATCTGCACTTGAAAAATTTCATATTCAATAATCAGAACCCAGTTAATTTGGTTCTAACAAAAAAAATATTACTGTTTATAATTGTTATAATTTGTATAAATTTTATTATTGGAACAGTTAGATACTACAATGCCGATCTGCTCTATAACCAAGCAGAGAGTTATTCCAGCATAGATCGCTATGACATTGCCTCAAGTTTATATTTGCAAGCACTAAATAATAAATATGAGCATGTCTACATTGACAAACTTTCCTATTCTCTGGCCAATATGGCAATGGCGCTTGCATTACAAAAAGATAAAAGCGCTGAAAAAATTAGAAAATTATCGGAATATTACAACCAAAAAAGCTTGTCTGATGCACCATACAATGTTCTGTATTGGAAAACAAAAGCAAAAAACCAATATTTATACTATCAGATTGGTCTTGATAAAAATGAACTTTTAATAGGCATAAAAGCATTGGAAAAAGCAAAAGCCCTATCCCCGACTGACCCGAAAATTCCATACAGTTTGGGAATTTATTATTCATTAATGGAGGATGTTGAAAAGAATATTAATGAAAAAAAACAACTGGAACAAAACGCTTTAATTCAGATTAATCAAGCCATTGCATTAAAACCAGATTACCGCGATGCTTACCTTCTAAAGGGACAGTTGCAAAAAAAATTTAAACTTACAAACGAAGCCATTCAAACTTTCAAATTTATATTAGAAAAATTCGACAAAAACGATGCAACCGTACTCGAAGAATTAAAGTCACTAATCCCCTAACTCCCCCACAACCCCCAAATCCCTCAATCCTTACGGTGTGCTATTAGAATCAGACACTGCCCAGATACATCTTTGTGCAACACCGTCCTTATCCTTGCAGCTAGTTGGAGTACAAAAACCTGCAGCGCCTGTATAAGCAGTTACAATAGTCTGAGAAATTTCCAAACAGGCATAAATCGCATAATTATTAGTAGATGTTGAAGAGTAAAAATATGTTTTTCCTGAATTTGGATCATTAGGCATTTTTTGCATATATGTTTTGATATCACATCCTAAGTTTGGAAGTTCGTCTGGATGACAGAATTTACCACCAAAGTTAACATCTCCCGCAGGAGATCCCGTTGCGATGGGATATGTTTTATTATCTTCATAATACATTTCAAGCGCTCGCTGAATTGTCGAAAGATCGTTTTTCCTTTGGGCATCACGGCTTCTTTTGATTGAAGTCAAAAAATTCCCAGTCATCAGCGTTGTCAACACACCCAAAATCGCAATCACTATCATTAACTCCATCAAAGTAAATGCTCTTTTATTTTTCGTACAATAGTGCATAATTATTATTATATACCCCTTCGCTTTCAAATTGCAAAAGCTGATACCCAACGAAGCTTTGATTTTGAAGAGTTATTTAGACGAGATAAATAATTTAAACTCATATTTGAAAGCTACGGTAGGTATATACCAAAGAGTTGCGAAATCAAAGCAGAGTGGTATAGTATATTAAAATAGAATAATTCAAATAGCAATGATAACGCCATCATTTTTAGAAAAACAACAAGAGCAATTGCTTAATAAAGATTACGATGTAAGAATCAGTAATCTTGCTGCTTTTATTCATCATAAAATAAATAAAATACCTGGGAAAATTCTTGATATTGGGGTGGGAAACGCTCTACTGATTAAATACTTTAATAATCAAGGTTATAAAACTTCCGGCATTGAGTTGTCCCAACGTTTGATAAATGATTATAAAAAGCAAAAAGCATTGCGAGGAATTAATTTCAAAAAAGGAGACATCACGAAACTTCAAGGTGATGCCGAATATGATTATGTGCTATGTTGCGATGTCTTGGAGCATATCAAAGACGATAAAAAAGCCATAAAAAATCTTTGGTCATTTGTAAAAATAGGTGGTGTTTTAATTATCAGTGTTCCAGCTCACCCACATCTATTTGGAGAACGCGATAAAATGCTTGGTCATCATCGTCGCTATAACAAACAACAACTTATTAACTTGACATCAAATCTCAACTCATACAAAATTTCAATGCTCACATATTGGAACATATTTGGTTATTTTCCTTATTATTTTTTTGAAAAGATATTACATAAAAAAATTAATGATAATTTTAGATACAAAAAGGGATTAATTAATAAGATCACCGTAACGATAATTGATCTTTTATTCAAACTCGAAGCAAAATTACCCAAGATTCCAATTGGTCTATCACTTGTAATTGTTATTAAAAAAATTAAATAATAAAAAATTTATTCTAATTACGTGTTAACAAAATTAAGACCATTTATCTTTCTATTTTTCATTAATGTTATTTTTTTTCTTCCGCTCTTCTATCCAAACTTAAAAATAATTATTACACCTGAATATGGAGGTGGTGACGAATTACTTTTTCATTATCCGATAAAATTTGCATATCAGCAAACTCTTCATCAGAATAAATTTCTATTTTGGTTAAAAAATACTGGAGCTGGATATCCAATTTTTGCGATACAAGAAATTAATTTTTTTGATCCGATAAATATTTTAACTTTAAAGTTTTTACCGTTTGTATACGCAATTAATACGCAACTATTTGTATATTTCTTGATCTTGCTATTATCAAGTTATTTTTTAGCAAGAACATACAATTTAAACAAAATTTTATCTTGCCTTTTTTCAATTTCACTAACTTATTCTTTTTTTGTAACATCAAACATCATTCATTTGTCTCATATTTCCAGTATGGTGTATGTTCCGTTAATACTGGCTCTATCAATTAGAGCACTAAAGATTAGTTCTACTAAATATTGGCTCTTATTTTTATCTTCGGTTTTTCTTCAATTCATATCAGGTCATATCCAATATTTTATTTACGGTTTTATTATTGTTTTATTAGTTCAAACAATAAATCTATTTTTAAAGAGAAATAAGTTAAGAGATATTTTTGATAAATCAATTCTTAATATACTATTAATATATATAGTCGCTCTTTTAATATCTGGTTTTCAACTGCTTCCGTCAATTGAGTTTTATCTCGATTCAATGCGTAGTAATACAGTGGTGGGTTACCAACAAAAAAGCGATCTTAAATTATTATTGACGATTTTTTTCCCGTTTATTTTTTATAATCAAAATTTAGTTTCTTCTACCAAATATAATTTAAGTTCCTTTATTCCTCCCTGGGATTCAAATTTTTTTTACGGTTTTTTTCCTTTATTTGGCTATGTATTATTTATTTTTTATAGAATAAAGAAGAAAATAATAGATATTCCAAAAAATTATTTCAGGCCACTTTTAATTTGCCTCTTATTTTTATTAATTTTGTATTTAGGAAAGAACTCACCAATAAATTTCATCTATAATATCCCTCCCTTTTCTATACTGCGTGCGAATGAAAGAATTACCTATTTAATTTTATTAATTCTTATTTTAATAAACTTTAAAGTTTTTGCCTTATTTCAAAAAGTTAGAAATATTAAATTACTGGTAGTAGTTGTTTTAATAACAACATTCACTACTAACTATTTTTCTTTTTATAATTTTCACGCGTTTAATAATACTTCAGTTTATCATTTGTTTAACACAAATAAAGAAAAAAACATCGGAAGAATAATGAGTTTATTTGATTATCATCAGATTATCTGGAAATATTTATTAAAAAATGGTCTTGATAAATCACAAAATAATATTTATCAAGAGTTAATCGAATTATAGTTGACGCAAAACGAAATGTCCGTTTTTGTCATTCCCTCGTAGGAGGGAATCCAGACACAATATACATTATAAATAAGGTAATTATAGACTAGATCCCCGTCTTTACGGGGATGACATTTTGTTTTGCGGTTACTATATCAAGTTTACAAAATCAAAATTTATATGCTGGAATTTCATCGTTTAATCTGCCAACGAACGCGTATAATCTTAAAAATCATAATATTATTTATAGTTTAATTAACGAAGAAAATTTAAGAAAACCCGCTTATATAAAGAAAATAGATATTAGTTTAAATAGTGTTAATCAGTATTGGCTAAAGGCAAGCGCGATCAAATACATTTTTTCACCCTATCCATATAATCCAACTCCTGAACTAAAGCTTATTAAAATTGAGAAAACAAAGATCGCGCCTGTTTATCAATACGAGGTAATAAATAATCTATCAAGATTTCAGTTTTATCAGAAAATCATTCTTACAAAATCTCTAAAAGATTTGATTAGCTATTCAAAAAAAATAGATAATTCATGGGTTTTCATTCATGAAGATATTAGTACAGATTTACTAAAACCTACTGTTCCTTTTGACGGAAAAGTAAAAGCAGTAATTACTGACGTTAACGAAAATTTAAAAATTCAAACAAAAACAAACACAGACTCATTTTTTGTTTTAGCTGACACATACTATCCCGGTTGGCATGCGTATATTGATGGAAAAGAAACCAAAATATTTCGGGCAAATCTGATGTTTCGCGGCATTGTTCTTCCCAAAGGAGACCATACAGTTGAGTTCAAATATATCCCTCACTCGTTCTATCTGGGCGTAGCTGTGAGTGGAATGACTTTGGTAGGAATAGCAATTGTATATTTTCTGTCATACCGAGGAGTCTTTAGAAGACGAGGGATCTTACGATAGCTTGTTTTAGATTCCTCACCCCGTTAAGCGGGGGGTTCGGAATGACAAGTTTTGATTGTAATAAAATTAGTCTTATTGGTAACGGGATTGCCACGTCCCGATGTAAACTCGGGACTCGCAATGACATTGTTTGATAATAATTATCAATTAATTGAATATTGGAAAATTGAAACTTGATTGAAAATTGAGAGTTGAACATTGATCATTAAATTCCTTATTCATAATTCTTAATTCATAATTCATAATTCATAATGATAATGGCACATCCTCTTTCTTCTTCAACTCATCATATAACTTCATCAATTTTTCCGGATCCTTAGGTTTAATATTACATAGTCCGTAATATTTTATTATTGTTTTCAAATCTTCGCTTTTTGAAAAAAAGGTTTCTTCTTTTGTGTTTTTCATGTAATACCTTGCCAAAATACAGTCTTTTTCGTTCATAAATAATGTAAGCGTTTGCGGTTTGACAGTTTCCGGTTTTAAATCAATCATAATATTTGCCAGAATTTGCTTTGCTAATGTTTTATTTCCAGAAACATAGGCAAAAAGTGCAAAGTTTTCATATGCAGAATTTATGACATTGTTTAAGTCCTTAAGATAAAGCAAATTATTCTGTTGTGCGTTTAATTTATATGGTTTTAATTGTTTCCAAAAGTTTTGATTTTCCATTAACAGTTTTGGAGTTTGACTAAGAAGAGTTTTTTTGTCAGGAATATATTTCCATAACATTCCATATGGCACCCAAAGTTCAGTTCCAATCTCAATATCTGTAAAGAAATTATATTTAGCACGATTTATTTTGATGATATTTAAAAAATTATCTATAGTTTTTTCTTGCTCATCATATGTTAAATCAAGATTTTTTATCAATGCTTGTAGTCTTTTCCGATAAAAACTTCGGGAAAGTGCAGAGGGATTAATAATATAAATTCGTTTTTTTAAGTATTGTTTTTCGTTTTTTAAATATTCATAGGTCATGGGAAATAATAATCGATCATGATTAATCAAAAGAATTGATTTATCAGGAGAAGATTTTAATATTTGTTGAGCCACAAGGTTAAAGTTCTTTGTTTTGGGCAATAGTGATAGCGTGCTTAGACTTGATTGATAGATAGTGTTAAAATATACGATTAGAATAATAAAAAATATTAGTTTTGGAAATATTTGAATAATCTTTTTATTTGAATGTTTAGAAACAAAATTACTAACAAGTTCATATGAATATTTCAATCCAATCGCAAAAAATGGAATTAAAGATAGATAAACAAAAGTCAGAAATTTTTCAAAAGTCGCAGCACTAAAGAGAGTTGTTAACATATAACCGGCGTAGAAAAAAAAGAAAAGACAAGTTGCAGCTTGAATCAGTAAAAAAATATATAGATTGTTTCTTTTTCTCAATGCAAAAACTACGCCAATTAATATAAAAATCACACCCAGAGGGCGAAAATCTTTAACGATCAAAGTTAGAGCAGAAATAAAAGATAATGCACTTCCAATCAGGCTTGGCATTGAATTTTGATAGGCTTTGAAAGTGCCAAAAGATGCACGGGTGATGAGATTAATAAAACCACCAATAGTTGGAGCATTTTCAAAATCAAATAAAGGTTGATTTTGAGCGGCAAAAAAAACATACAAGTAAGACATTGATCCAATAAATAAGAAAAGTATCTTATATTTTAATTTTAAAAAAAACAACTTTCGACCTTTCTTAATCAAAAAATACCAAGCCGGTAAAAAAAGCAAAGCAATATGCTGATGTGCAATCATTAAACCGATGATAAAAAACGCAAAATAACTATAGATTTGCTTTTTTTGTTGGATAAATAATAAAAGTATTAATGACATGGTAATAATAAGTAGATTATTTAGACTGAAAACCTCAGGAATAACCGTGTGCATCCGGACAATAAATAAATTTCCAAATAAAAGCGCAGAGAAAAAACTGATGATTTTATTTTTTGTGATTTTTTCTAAAAACAAATACAAGATTACGATAGATAAAGTAGAAAAAATCAAAGATACAACTCCAAAATATATGGGTAAATTCAGTGTGTTTGCTATTAATCGATAAATATTGATAAATACAGAATATAATGGATAGCCTGGAGCGTGGGAAATCGCAAAAAACTCACCCACGTAGTTAAATTCAGCGCTATCCCCTCCATAAAGCCACCTGGAAAGGAATGGGAGATTAGTAATAAAGTAAATTAAGGCGAGTGATAAAAGTATTAGCTTATTTTTCATAATAATGATTATTATAGCAGGAAATAAGTCTATCTTTAATGATTTGATTATTTGCTTTTTGCTTTGATACTTATGCGTCATTCCCGTGAAGACGGGAATCCAGACATAATATACCTTTTTATAGTATCTTTTGATACAAATCTTTCCACTCTGGATTCTTTTCTTCAATTAGTCTTATTTTCCAAAGACGATTCCATTTCTTTAGTTGTTTCTCTCTTGTTATAGCAGATTCAGGATTTTCGTGAATTTCGTAATAAACTAAATGGTGAACTTCGTATTTTTTAGTAAATCCATCGGTTTTTTGATTTTTATGTTCCCAGATTCTTCTTACAAGGTTATTTGTTATTCCAACATAAAGAGTTCCGTTTCGTTGAGAAGAAAGAATATAAACACAGTAAGAGTTTTTATTCATATTTTGTTTGTCATTCCCTCGGAGGAGGGAATCCAGACATAATAAACATTATTTATAAGGTAATTATAGACTGGATCCCCGCCTACGCGGGGATGACATTTTGTTTTAAAGTTACTATTTCATACATAAGAGAATTTTATTGAAGAGGAGACAGGGATTTCGACAGATGTTATAAGAGTACTTGATTCTTTTTCTACAGGAACAGCGTATCCTGAATCTGTCAGCAATTCCACATGAAATTTGATTAAGTCTTTCATTCTTTTTAACGCCTGGTCAATAGTTTTTCCATAATCGCTTAAGCCAAGAACTTGACAGTAGGCAACAAAATCATCTTTTTCTTTTTCAATCACGATTTTATAGTTGAGGATTCTTGTTTCCATATATTTGAATTTTACAGACAAATGAGTTGTTAGTCAATACAAAAAACCCCGCCTTACACGAAGGCGGGGGATTTTCAACTTAAGTTAGAGCCTGTTTGAAAACTATTTATTAAAGCTAAAATAGTTTTCAATTACAGGCACTTATGAAGCTGTTATTAAAGTTTTCAAACAGCTTCTTACATAATGCACCAATAGCATGTTAGAGTTTCTGCACCTCCATGACCCATACAGTTCACTGGAGCTGGTACTGCGATTCCAGTAGCGTCGTATTTTGTGTTAGGATCTGCTCTAAATGATTTTGCTTGTGGCAAGAAACAAACTCTGACTTGTAAATTTTCATCGGCTGCTGTTCCTGTGATGTAAATTTTGTTTTTATAAGCATCGGCCAAATCCATAAAATTAGATTTTAATTCTCCTGCACTTGTTAAATTTGTAATCATCGTAGATATTATTTCATCAGTTAATTTATTTGATAATGGGTCACCATCTGGACATGTTCCATCATCTGCGCACCAAGGCATATGATTTTTGATTGCATAATATCGAATCACCGCACCTTGAATTTCCGATGTGGTGTTTCGAATGCCAGTGTCAGTGCCTTTTTTGAGCTGCTCAAATGGATCAAGCGCAGCCAAAAGACCAACTGCAAGCGCACCAAGAAGCGCAATAACGATTAATAACTCAACCAATGTGAAACCGAATTTAGATTGTTTCATATATATATGTTGAATAATAACGTTTATAACAACGATTTATATTAAATATAAAGATATTTTTATTGGTTGTCAAGGGGCATTTATTAATTACTAATTATTCTAATTTCTAATTGACCTAAAGAATTCCCAATTTCCAATTGGGTATTGGTGATTATTTAGGTTAATTAGGTCAATTAGGTAATTAGGGTAATTTACTTGAAAGAACTTGTCAGATTGTATATTGGCGTAATCACCGATGTCACCAAAAATCCAACTCCCAGTCCAAGAAAAACCAAAATCAAAGGTTCAATCAGGGTGGTCATGGTTTTGGTGGCAATTTCCGACTCCATTTCAAAATATTTTGATAATCTTCCCAACGTGTCATCCAAATGTCCAGTCTGCTCCCCGACCGTTGTCATTTGAATTAAAATCGGTGGAAAAACTTTTTCATTGGCCATGGCTTTGCCCAAAGACAGCCCTTTCTCTACTTGTTTATAGATATTTTGAAATGCAATCTGATAAACCATATTATCCGATGTTTCCATAATAATCTGTAAACCATCAAGAATTGAAACACCAGAGCTAATCAGAATAGATAGTGTTCTGGTTGCATCAACCAGCGAAGAAATTTTAATAATATTTCCAAGCACCGGAAGCTTGAACAGCATCCTGTCATATTGAAGTTTTCCCTGCTTTGTTTTTATATACGCTTTAAGCGCATTGACGCCAACAAAAACAGAAACAACAATCACCGGCCAGAAACGTACGCAAAAATCCGATACGAACATTAAAATTTTTGTACTCATCGGTAACTCAACATTAAAATCCTGATATAAAACTAAAAGTTTAGGAACCACAAAAGTTACCATAATGAACATTACCACCACCATTCCAATCACAACAATTGCCGGATAAATCAAAGCGCCCTTAATTTTTCCCTTAAATTCACGTTGTTTTTCTAAATTGTCCGCAAGTTTAAGTAAGATCTCACTTAATTTACCCGATGCCTCTCCGGAACGAACAAGTGCAATATATAGATTAGAAAATGAACCTTTGTATTTTAATAATGCCGACGAAAGAGTTTGGCCGCCACGAATATCTTTATCAATATCTTTAATCATCTTTAATAATGCAAAGTTAGTTGTTTGTTTTTTTAAAATATCAAAACAATCAATTAAAGTTAATCCTGCATTTAGCATGATTGCCAGTTGTCTTGTAAAATCAACAATATCATTAAAACCTACTTTGACAAAAAGATTATTTAACGTACTATGATCCTCAATCGGAGCAATGTTAATCGGGAAAAAGTCATTAGTTCGCAGATAATTTACCACATCAGTGGTTGAGTGAGACTCAATTTTACCTTCAACAATCTTATTATTTTTTAAGGCTTTATACTTGAAAAACATCTTTTAAATTAAGAAGCTGTTTTTAAATAAAATGACAGCTTCATAAGGATCTGTAATGAAAACTGATTTTTGTGATTTAACTGAAGTTTTCATACAACTCCTAACATTTTTTGTAATTGACGTGGTCGAATTGCATATTGAATCGCAGTTTCTTTGGAAATTGCTCCTTTAGCAAGCAGTTGTAAAAGATGCTTTTCAAAAGAAATCATTCCTTCGGCTTCACTGGTGGTGAGAACATTATCCAGTAGATAACTTTTTCCTTCACGAATGATTGCGGAAACCGCAGTATTACTGATTAAAACTTCCAAGGCTGCGACTCGACTGTTATTATCAATTGTTGGCAAGAGTCTTTGGGCGACCACAGCTTTTAAGGCGGAAGCAAGTTGACCTTTGATTTGATTTTGTTGATGTGCCGGGAAAATATCAATGATTCTGTCAATTGTTTCCGGGGTGGAACTGGTGTGCAGGGTGGAAAAAACCAAATGTCCGGTTTCTGCTAGGGTGATGGCCGCTTGAACCGTGTCGTAGTCGCGCATTTCTCCGATTAATATCACATCAGGGTCTTCACGCATTGCAGATTTAAGTGATGCTGTCCATGAATGTGTATCTTGATGTAGTTCGCGTTGGGAAATGATTGATTTTGCCGGTGGATAGACAAACTCAATTGGATCTTCAACTGTCAGAATATGTTTGCCCTCATTTAGATTAATCTCATTAATAATTGCAGCCAGAGAGGTTGACTTTCCTTCTCCAGCTGGACCGGTAATTAAAACCAAACCTTGATTATATTTTGCAAATGTATGAAGAATTGGAGGAAGTTGCAACTCGTCAATGGTTTTAATGTTTGATGGGATCAAACGAAAAGCTGCGGCCAAGTTATTTTTAACAGTATAAACGTTTGCACGAAATCTCACCTGATTAAATCCATACCCAAAATCAATTTCCTTATTTTCTTGAAGAATTTTTTTCTGTTCATCAGTGAGCAGTGCGTTGATCATTTCCGCTGCATTATCTTGATTAATGATCGGATATGTCTTGAGAGGATAAAGATTATTATTAATACGAATAGTGGGATAATACTCGGGAATCAAATGCAGGTCTGATGCATTTTTGTCAATTGTGATTTGGAAAAGCTCTTGGATGGTCATAAAAAAATTTCTAATTTCTAATTATTCTAATTAACCTAAGAAATTCCCAATTGTCTAATGTCCAACTAAATTTTGGCATTTGGAATTTATTTAGAAATTAGGTTAATTAGGTCAATTAGGTTAATTTAAACCTCTGCAATCCTCAATATTTCCTCAATAGTTGTGATTCCCTCAAGTGCTTTTAAATAACCATCTTGCTTCATAATAATCATTCCTTCTTTTTTTGACTGTTCAACAATTTCTCTGGCTGACGCTTGTTTTAATATCATTCTATTGATTTGTGAAGAGATTTTCAATACCTCAAAAATAGCCACTCGTCCACGATAGCCGGTATAATTACACTCAACACAACCGGTTCCTTTAAATAGTTGAATTGGTGTTTGGTTATTACGATATTTATCAGGAAGTAAGTCACCCAAAACTGCGATGATGCTATCTTGCAATGCCTTAGGCGGTTCGTAGGTTGTTTTACAATGTTCACAGACTCTTCTGGCAATTCTTTGGGCAACCGATGCGTTCAAAACTGACGCAATTAAAAATGGTTCTCCACCCAAATCAATCAAACGAGGAATTGTCGTGGCCGAATCATTTGTATGAAGAGTAGAAAACACCAAATGACCGGTTAATGCTGCTTGAATCGCTAGTTGAGTTGTTTCTTTATCACGAATTTCTCCAACCAAGATAATATTTGGATCTTGTCGTAAAAATGATCGTAACCCATTAGCAAAAGTAAGCCCGGCTTGAGGATTAATCTGTACTTGATTTAAACCTGCAATTTGATATTCAACTGGATCTTCAAGTGTGACAATATTAACACTTGGTTTATTCAAATTTGTAAGTATTGAATACAAAGTTGTGGTTTTCCCAGAACCCGTCGGACCGGTAACAAGAATAATTCCGTAAGGTTTGGTAATTGCTTCTTGTAAATCCTTAAACTGTGGTCCCCGCAAGCCAAGTTCTGTTAAAGATGGCAGCCCTCCACTTTTTTTCAAAAGACGCATAACAACTTTTTCACCATTAACTGTTGGGAGTGTAGAAACACGCAAATCAACTGTTTCATTACCCAAGGAGAACTCAAAACGACCATCTTGAGGAATTCGTTTTTCATCAATTTTTAATTGAGAAAGAATTTTTATTCTTGAGACTAAGGAGTCATGAATAGTTTTTGGAAGAATTAATTTTGCCTGTAATATTCCATCAATGCGATAGCGTACACGCGTTTGTGTTTCTGAAGGTTCAATATGAATATCTGATGTCCGACTTTTTAATGCAAACTCAAGGATTGTGTCAACAATTTTTGCAATTGGCGCTTCAGTAATTGTTGTGGTTGTTGATGTAACTTGTTGTTTTTTTTCCATTGAAAATACTTCTTCAAGTGCTTGATGAATTTCCGGAGACAGTCCCCTTGAATAAGAGATATCGATTGCTTTGATAATTTCTGACTCAAAAGCAAGAGCAAAAATAGTGCGTTTATTGGTTTTTTTCTCGATGAAATTAACAATGGTAGTATCACCCGGGTTTGTTGATGCTAAATATAGGGTTTCATTTTTTTGGTCATAGTTATAAGGAATAATAGTGAAGCGTCGGGAAACCGCTTCTGGGATCATTGTGAGCGCTTGCGGATCAATTGCAGCTGAGGCAATGTCGATGAACGGAACGTTCAGGATTTTTGCTTTTGTTTTTAATATTTCTTCTCTTTTTATTGATGTGAATTGTAATAAATATTGATCAATGGTAATATTATTTTGTAAGCAACCAATCTCAAATTTATCAGCATCTATTTGAGTGATAATTTTGTTGTCAACAAGGATGTTTAAGAATTGTTTTGGAGGAATGATCATAAATTTAATATAATGATATTTATAATAAAAAGCAATATTTGATTTCAAATCCAAAATCTAAAGCTCAAAGACACAAATCAAATCCAAATTTCAAAGTTCAAATGTTAAATTAACTTAACTCTTTGGATTTTGTCCTTTGAATTTATTTTGTATCTTTGGATTTTATTTATTATATGAATATTTCGACCATTCCCCTATTAATCATCACAAACTCTAATGAGGGGTTTGAAGGTTATATAAAAAAATTTATAGCTGAAAATACCCCTGAGTTTAAAGAAATAAATACCATTGAACCTGAAAAAAATGAAATAACCATTGATCAAATTAGATCAATCTATGGAATGATTAAGCATATACCCCAACAAAGAAGACTAATCATCATCAAGAGTTTTGATTCTGCAAAAACTTTAACACAAAACGCAATTTTAAAATTACTGGAAGAAAAAATAACTAATACGCAATTTATTCTTCAGGCTAAAAATCTAAATAAAATCATTGATACTATTCAGTCAAGAGTTAAGGTAATTAATTTAGTTCAATCTGAAAAAGTTTTAGATGAGACTTATAAAAAATTAATTGAGCTAATAATTACACAATCAAAAGCAAAAAGCCTGGCTTTTTTAAACGAAAAAGAATTCACCAACCCCAATCTTGAATTTATTAATAAGTTTTTGATAAATCTGCAACTTTATTTTTTGAGTACTAAAGAACTAAACCAAAATCAAATAATAATAATAATAAATAAGTCCTTTGAATATCAAAAGCAGCTTGGTTCGATTAATCTCAACTTGCAATTAACATTGGACAGTATATTAATTTTTATTTATACTGTAATAAATAATGAAAAATAATAATTTACAAAATAGTTTTACTTTAATTGAATTAGTTGTTGTCATTGCCATCATTGGTGTTTTAACGGCATTTGCGGTTCCTAACTTCATGGCAGCACGCGAAAGAGCTCGCGATATTCAAAGAAAAAACGATCTTAAACAACTACAAAATGCAGTTGAGATGTATAAACTAGATAATGGAGAATATCCACCGAGTGATTTGTTTACAAAAATGAAAGTTGCCGAAAACACTTGTTGGTATGCTGACGATACAATTCCCGGGTTAGATTTTTCCTCAATTTGCCCATTAGACAAAGTAATCTACATGAAAAAAGTCGTTAGAGACCCAAATCGATCAGTAGCTGCAGATAATAAGTCATATTTTTATTCTACTAATGATGTATTCAAATATACACTTTGTGCCTGTCTTGAAAATAAAGGAGACAGCGACGGTACAGTTGGTGATTGTGACGCTTCTTATACTTGTAGCCTTGGAACAGGTAAAAATTATACATTAACTGAACCATAAAAATTTATGTTACAATTAAAAAAAGCCTTTACCTTACTTGAAATACTTGTTGTGATTGGAATTATTGGCATAATGGTGGCAATGGGTACAGCATCATATTCAACTGCGCAAAAAAAAGCCCGTGATGCCAAACGAAAAACCGATCTAAGAA
>Ga0210030_1000452_pt1 | contig 30393 bp, 45 predicted proteins | sample CryGeymeta201523_FD_183986 | JGI IMG/M metagenome (GOLD analysis project Ga0210030, IMG submission 183986) | Groundwater microbial communities from Crystal Geyser aquifers in Utah, USA - Crystal Geyser metaG 2015-23 (SPAdes) (version 2) | ecosystem: Environmental > Aquatic > Deep subsurface >...
TTCCCGTTGGTTTTTTTCGAACAAAAGGCAATATCGGGAAGCATTAATTGCAGATATTCAAATTCGAAAAAAGTTAATGACAAAATTTAGTTTTGCCGGTATTACTCAGGTTGATATTGAAAGAGCGATTAAAAAATTAACAGTGATTATATATTCGGCTAAACCAGGAATGATCATTGGTCGAGGAGGAAAAGGACTGGAAGAATTAAAAAACTATTTGTTGGTAGAAATGAAAATTTCACCAAAAAAAAACAAAGAGATGAAGATTGATTTAAAAATCGAACCATTAAAAAAACCTTTTTTAAATGCTTATTATGCAGCTCAAACAATTGCTGAAAAACTTATACGTCGTTTTCCTCATCGTTCAGTGATTCATAACACAATGAATCGTGTGATTGAAGCGGGAGGCAAGGGGGTTAAAATTCAACTGGGGGGCCGTATTGCAGGAGCGGAGATTTCACGTCGGGAAAAATATTTTCAAGGGACAATTCCCACCTCAACTATACGCGAAGACGTGGATTTTGCAATTTATCCGGCACTAACAAGATCAGGATATATAGGTGTTAAGGTATGGATCTGTAAGTGAATAATAAATTTATTAATAATTATTAATTTGAAATTTGTAATTTGAATTCAATTTAAAATTGATTAAAAATTTTAAATTTAAAATTATTAAATTTAAAGTGTTATAATGTTAGCCCCAAAAAGACAAAAATATCGGAAACAATTTAGAGGAATGTGGCGTCGTTTAGCAACGAAAGGAAACGATTTAAATTTCGCAGAGTATGGTTTAAAAACGATTACTAAAGGTTGGATAAAGGATCGAGAAATTGAATCTGTAAGAGTAATCTTGGCTAGGGCAACGCGCAAAGTTGGCAAATTTTGGATTCGTATTTTTCCCGATAAACCATTTACAAAAAAACCACCAGAAGTGACAATGGGCGCAGGAAAAGGAGATGTTGCATATTTTGTTGCATCAGTGGCACCAGGGCGGATATTATTTGAAATTGATGGTTTACAAGAGGCTGAAGCTCGAAGTGTATTCAAAAATTGCTCAGCTAAATTATCAGTGAGAACAAAGTTTATTACTAGAAGCTTATGAAAAAAAACGTTAAGGAGTTAATGAATAAAGAACTTAAAGTGCTAGAAAAAGAAAAGCAAGAATTAATTAAAGCTATTGCAGAAGTAAAAATAAATAATACTGTTAATAAATTCAAAGACACAAATACGATAGCTAAAAAACAAAAACAACTAGCAGTTTTATTAACAATCATTAATCAAAAAAAATCATTAAATAAAAATATATGAGTAATATTTTAACAGGAATCGTGACCTCAACTAAAATGGAAAATACAGTTGTGGTTAATGTAGTAAGGAAATATCGTCACTTGCGGTATCATAAGGTTATCACACGTCATAAACGTTGTCACGCTCATTATGAAAATATGTCAATCAAAGTTGGAGATCAAGTAAAAATTGAAGAATGTCGACCAATTGCCAAAACCGTTCGTCATCAAGTTATAGAACAATTAAAAACAAACGTATGATTCAACTTAGAACAGTATTAACAGTTGCGGATAATACTGGTGCAAAAACAGCCTACATGATTGGTATGGCTAAAAAAGGAAATAAAAAATTAGCTTATGTTGGGGACTCAATTAATGTTGTGGTAAAAGACGCAATTCCTTATGGTCAAGTAAAAAAGGGAGAAAAACTTTCCGCAGTTATTGTTCGCACACGTAAGGAAAAAAAAAGAGAAGATGGGAGTTATATTCGTTTCAGTGACAATGCTTGTGTTATTTTGTTTGATAAAGAAGTGAAAGATCCAAAAGGAACGAGAATTTTTGGACCGGTTGCAAAAGAAGTAAAAGAAAACGGATACAATAAAATTGCAAGTTTAGCAGAAGAAATTTATTGATAAAAACATGAAAATTAAAAAAAAGGATAAGGTAAGAGTAATGTCTGGAAAAGATAAAGGTCGGGAAGCTGTGGTTGAAAAGGTATATTCAAAAAGTCAAACTGCGATATTACCAGGAATTAATATTTATAAGAAGCATATAAAAAAGAATGAAAAGTTACCAAAAGGCGGAATTGTTGAGATTCCTCGACCGATTAGTGTTGCTAAATTAGGTTTGATTTGTCCAAAGTGTAATCAACCAACGCGTATTGGTTGGCAATTAAATAAAAATAAAAAAGTAAGAATTTGTAGGAAATGTAAGAGCCTGTTTGAAAACTGAATCTAATAATTAATATCAGTTTTCATTACAGGCGCTTATGAAGCTGTTTACTAAATTTTCAAACAGCTTCCAAGAACATAATTTAATAATATGGATACATTTAAAGATTATTATCAAAAGGAAGTGCAAAAAAAAATTAAGGATGCTTTAAAGCTGAATAATTATTTGGCAGTACCAAAGATTATTAAAGTTGTTCTAAATGTTGGCGCAGGTGAGGCTGTTACCAATAAAAATGTTTTAGAAAAAATTCAAGAACAAATGTCTTGGATCGCTGGACAAAAACCTGTAATTACTAAAGCACGACAGTCGATATCAGCCTTTAAGATTCGAAAAGGTTTATCAATTGGAGTCAAAGTGACGCTTCGTGGAAAAAAGATGTATGCATTTGTTGAAAAATTAGTTAAAATTATCATTCCTCGAATTCGAGATTTTCGAGGAATCAATGATCATAGCATTGATCAAAGTGGAAATTTGAACTTGGGTTTTACAGAGCAAACAATTTTTCCTGAAGTAGAATTTGATAAAGTTGATAGGTTACGGGGACTACAAGTAACTCTAGTAACCAACGCTGGTAGTTTTGATAGAGGTAGGTGTTTATTTGAAAAATTAGGAATACCTTTTAAAAAACAAGCTGTAAATCAGGAAAAAGCAATTTCTCAGAAAAAATAATATGGCAAAAACATCAAATGTTGTGAGATCACAAAAAAAACAAAAATATCAAGTGCGAAAACATAGTCGTTGTCCGCTTTGTGGGCGAGCTCGAGCATATATGAGACGCTTTGATTTATGCCGAATTTGTTTTCGCGAAAAAGCATTAACCGGTCAAATACCCGGTGTTAGAAAAATTTCCTGGTAAAATACTATGTCAAGGTCAACTAAAAAAGGTCCCTATGTTGATGAAAAATTAATTGAAAAAGTTCGTCGTCAAAAAGTAAACGGAGAAAGAACAGCAATTAAAACTTGGAAAAGAGCATCTCAAATTCCACCGGATTTTGTTGGTCATAAATTTGGAATTCATAATGGAAAAAAGTTTATTGAGTTATTAGTTACGGAAGGTATGGTAGGTACGCGTTTAGGAGAATACGCACCAACAAGATCGTTTCGCGGTCATGGAAAAGTTACCAAACGTACCGCAGATAAAACATAAAAATATGTATACAATAGGAGATTTAATGATTCGATTAAAAAATGGTTATATGTCAAGGAAACCATCAGTTGAATGTTTATATTCTAATTTTAGTCTAGCTCTTCTTGACAAATTACGGCAACTGGAATACATTCAGTCATATTCTGTTGGTGATGACGCTAGAAAAACAATAACGGTTGAACTTCGATATAATGATGGACGACCTGCGATTACTGGTTTAAAGATTTTTTCAAAACCAGGTCAAAGGCGTTATACATCTGCCAAAAAACTTAGGCCGGTATTAAGTAATTTAGGACATGCGATTTTATCTTCTCCTCTTGGTCTTATTACAAATCATGAGGCAAGAAAAAAACATGTTGGGGGAGAGTTTTTATTTGAAATTTGGTAAAACAAAAATATGTCAAAAATAGGTCAAAAACCAATTAGTATTAGTGCTGGAGTAAATCTTCAAATAAATGAAGGTTTAATCAATGTCAAAGGTCCTAAGGGAGAATGGAATGGGATATTACCGCGGGTTCTAGAATTAAAAAATAAAGATAACCAATGGACTGTTAGTCGTAAAAATGAAAATAAAACTAGTAAATCTTTACATGGGTTATATCGAACTTTGATTAATAATGCGATAGTAGGGGTTGAGAAACCGTGGCAAAAACGACTCGAAGTGGTTGGTACGGGTTTTAATGTTAAGGTTCAGGGGAATGACATTGTTTTTAAAGTTGGATATAGTCATCCTGTTGTATTTAAGTCTGTTTCTGGTGTGACCTTGCAAGTTGAGGGGAATAATAAAGTAATTATTTCTGGAGCTGACAAACAATTGGTTGGACAGGTTGCTTTTCAGATAAAGTGTATAAGAAAACCAGATGTTTATAAGGGAAAGGGAATTCGTTATGAGGGGGAAGTATTAAGAATTAAGCCTGGAAAAAAGGCAAAGGCAGCTGGAGCAGCGGCATAAAAATATGAGAAAATCAATTGCTAGAAAAATCAAAGCAAAAAGACGCGTGAGTCCAAATGTCATTGGAACTGAGAAACGTCCACGTATAAATGTGTTTCGATCAAACTTGTATTTATTTGTCCAAGCAATTAATGATGACAAAAAACAAACATTAGTAGCATATTCAACACGACATGTTCAAAAAGAAAAAGAATATAAAAAAATTACAAAAACTAAACAAGCATTTGTTCTCGGAGAGCGTTTAGCAGAAAAATTATTGAATTTAAAAATTAATGAAGCGGTTTTTGATCGTAGTTGCTATATTTATAAAGGAAGAGTAAAGGCAGTCGCAGAAGGTTTACGTTTGGCAAAAATTAAAATTTAATTATATGAATAATACAGATACAACATCATTTTCGGAAAAACTTGAAGAAAGAGTCTTGTTGATTCGTCGTGTCTCTAAAAAAACCACTGGAGGCAATTATGTAACGTTTTCTGCATTAGTTGCAGTTGGTGACGGCAAGAATCGAGTTGGAATAGGCTTGGGACGGGGATTGGAAGTTCCCCAAGCAATTAATAAGGCGCTAAATTATGCAAAAAAACACTTACTAGTAATTCCAGTAACAAATAGTTCTTTACCACACCAGGTAAAGTTAAAGTTTAAAGCGGCATTAGTATTGTTAAAACCAGCTCCTCTAGGGACTGGTTTGAAGGTTGGAAGCGTTGCTCGAGTTATTTTAGATCTGGCCGGAATTCATAATGCCTCTGGAAAAATTATTGGTTCACGAAATCAAGTTGTGAATACATATGCAATTATTGAAGCATTAAAACTTTTAAGACCACGCAAACCCCGTAACTTAGAATTTACACCTGAGGTATCTCAGGGTCATTTCGTGAAGAATACCAATTTATCTAAGTTAAATAAAGGTTCCGTGGTTACGGGGTAAATAATCTATGGAAGTAACAAATTTATCAAGTCTACCAAAAATTATCGGCAAAAAAACTAAGCGTATTGGTCGTGGTTTAGGTAGTGGGCGAGGAGCCAAATCTGGACGTGGAACAACTAGACATCAAAAAGCAAGAGAAAATATTCCACTACATTTTGAAGGTGGACAGGGAAGAATGGTGAAGCGATTCCCATTGCTTCGGGGAAAAGGAAGGAATCAAGGGCGACAACATCCAATAGCAATTGACATTAAGCGATTAAACATTTTTGAAAATGGATCAACTGTTGATATTGATGCTTTAGTAAAAAGCGATATTATAAGAAAAGGAGAGGTGAAGCGTGGAGTAAAAATTGTTGGTAATGGTAAGTTAATAAAAAAATTGACAGTCAAATTACCAGTCAGTCAAGGAGGCTCTAAATTAATTAATGTAGCAGGAGGTACTTGTATTAAATTATGAAATACATTCTTGAAAAACTTAAGCTTTTATTAGAAGACCCTCAACTTAAACGTAAAACCATCATTAGTTTATTTTTGTTTTTATGTTTTCGTGTTTTTGCATTTTTACCAGTTCCTGCAATTGATTTAAATCGCCTACGCTTAATATTTTCTCAAAATCAGTTTTTATCGTTATTGGATATTTTTTCAGGAGGGACTTTAATAAATTTTTCAGTAATGGCATTAGGATTAAATCCTTACATTAATGCTTCAATTATGATTCAACTTCTTACAGTGCTTTTTCCTAAACTTGAACAATTAACAAAAGAAGGGGAATATGGTCGATATAAAATTAATCAATATACCCGTTTTATCACAGTTCCATTAACTATTCTTCAAGCAATAGGCATATATATGCTCTTACGGAATCAGAAAGTAATTGGAAATCTTATGCCGTTGGAATTTTTTTCATTCATCGTTACCATGGTTGCAGGGACTTTTATTTTAGTTTGGTTTGGGGAGTTAATTTCTGAATTTGGATTAGGAAATGGAATTTCACTTCTAATTTTTGTTGGAATTGTGGGAAGATTACCGGTAATTTTAGGGAGAACGGCTGTTTTGGTAAATCGCGAAGTAATTATTAATACAATAATTTTTTTACTTTTGGCAGTCTTAGTTATCGCAGCAGTTGTTTTCATTAATGAGGCAGTAAGAAAGATTCCGGTTTACTATGCAAAAAGAATTAAGGGTAATCGGATCTATCAAGGTGCTACAAATTTTCTTCCACTTAAATTGAATCAAGCAGGTGTTATTCCGATCATTTTTGCAGTTTCTTTTGTGCTGATGCCACAGATATTAGGTAATTCATTAGCCTCTGCAAAAAATACAACGATTGCTACAATTGCAAAATTCTTAGCTCAAGCATTCAATCCTTCAGGCTTTGTTTATAATGGATTGTATTTTGTTTTAGTAATTGGTTTTACTTTTTTTTATACTGTTATTGTTTTTAATCCTCAAAAAATCTCTGAAGAAATTCAAAAACATGGAGGTTTTATTCCAGGAATTAGACCAGGTATTGCAACAAAACAATATTTAGAAAAAGTGTTATATCGAATAACAAGCGTTGGGGCAGTTTTTTTAGGACTCATTGCAATTATGCCAGCGTTGATGTCGACGTTAACTAATATGAAGAATTTAGTAATTGGGGGAACCGGAATCTTAATTGTTGTTTCGGTAATTTTGGAAACGTTTAAAACAATAGAAGCGCAGTTAGTAATGAAAAATTACGATAAATTTACAAAGTAATAATTAATAATTAGATTTAAATAATAATATGGCTAAAAAAGGTGCAAGAATTTTATTTGGATTGATTTGCGAAGTATGTAAGAAACAGAACTATGTGAGTGAAAAAAATAAGATTACTACAACTAACGCAATAAAATTAATAAAGTATTGTAATAAATGTAAAAAAAGAACAACACATAAAGAAAATAAAAGGTTAGATTAAATATGAAAATTGTACTGATCGGAATTCAAGGTTCTGGCAAGTCAACGCAAGGGAATTTACTCTCAAAACAGCTTAATATTCCATATCTATCAACCGGACATATTTTTCGTGAAATCGCAAAAGAAAAAACACAACTAGGACGCTACGTCAAAGAAACAATTAATAGTGGGATATTAATTCCTGATGATAAAACGATTAAAATAGTTAACGAATACCTTAGTCGTAATGAATATAAAAAAGGATATATTCTTGATGGTTTTCCTCGTACGATGGAACAGGCACATGCTTTTCGCAATCATGTTGATAAAGTCATTTACTTACAGATTACAGATAAGGAGGCGTTATGGCGTATTGCTCATCGAGACGATACAGCTCGTGCAGACGAAACTCTACCCGCATTAAAAAAAAGAATTGAGTTATTCCATAAATTTACCAAACCAGTATTAGATTATTATCGTACAAAGGGAAAACTTGAAGATATTGACGCAACTCAATCAATTAAAGAAGTAAATGAAAGCATTTTAAAAACAATCGGTAAACAGCTAGTCAAAAATCAGATTATTAGTTGGGAACTAAAACAAAAAACAATTATCGCAATTGTTGGATTACCAGGATCTGGAAAAACCGTAGCAGCTGATTTCTTTCAAAAAAAGGGTTTAGTCGTAATTTCTTTTGGGAAAGCAATTAATGATTATATTGATCAAAAAAAACTAGAGCACTCAGAAAAAAATCATAAACAAGTGCGTGAAGGGCTGCGTTTAAAATATGGGAAAGAAGCTCTGGCAATTTTAAATGAAAAGAAAATTAGTCAGTTACTAAAAAAAGAAAAAATTTTAATCATTGACGGAATGCGTTCTTGGGAAGAGTACGAATATTTAATGAATAGGTTTCCTAGAGTTAGAATAGTGATTGTTGCGTTATTTGCTGACAAATTAACTAGGTATTATCGAATTTCACATCGTAAAGATCGTGCCCGTTTATTTGGAGCACAAAGAGACTTGGATGAATTATTTGGAACTAATATGGGGCCAACGATTGCATATGCTGATCATTTAGTAAAGAATAATTTTTCTATTGAAGATTTTTTTGATAAATTGGAGATAATCTACCGAACGATATATTTTTCATAACATATGATAAACATAAAAACTACGATTGAGATTGAAAAGATGAAAGAAGGAGGATTGCTATTGCAAAAAGCAATGAAAGATTTATTACCATTTGTTAGAGTAGGTGTAACAACAAAAGAGATAGATCAAAAAGCTGAGCAGTTAATTCGAAGTTTAGGGGCACTTCCATCATTTAACACAGTAAAAGGTTATAAATGGACGACGTGTTTACCGATAAATGAACAAATTGTTCACACAAAACCATCACAACGTGTTTTAAATGACGGAGACGTTTTAACAATTGATATTGGTTGTTTATATAAAGGTTATCATACTGATTATGCGACTAGTTTTATCGTTGGCCAACCAAAATCAGTCAAAGATCAAGAGTTTCTTCAACAAGGAAGGGAAACGCTTAATTTAGCGATTAAGGCATTAAAAAATGGGAGTCGTTTAGGAGAAGTTTCAAAAATAATTTCGGATAATCTTAATAAATATAAATTAAGTGTAGTTAAAGAATTAACTGGCCATGGAATTGGGAGACAATTACACGAAGATCCATTTATTCCCGGATGGTGTGATAAACCAATTGAAGAAACGATTATTGTTCGACCTGGCTTAGTGGTTGCGATTGAAGTAATTTATGCACATGGAAATGGAAAGATGAAATATGAAGAGGATAACTGGTCAATTGCGACGGCCGATCATAGTCTTTCAGCCTGTTTTGAACACACTGTGGCTGTTTATGAAAATAGCGCTTTGATTTTAACATAATTACTGGTAAAATAGGAGTTTCATGAAAACAAATGTGATTTTGGTTGAGGGTGAGGTGATTGAGAACTTGCCTAATACCTTATTCAAAGTCAAGCTGGCAAATTCGGAAAAGGTTATATTGACCTATTTATCTGGAAAAATGAGAAAAAATTATATTAAGATTTTACCAGGTGACCAAGTTCAAATAGAACTAACCCCTTACGATCTTAATCGGGGTAGAATTATTTATCGAAGATAACTATGAAAGTACAAGCATCAGTAAAAAAAATTTGCGCAAAATGTAAAATTGTTAAACGTAAAGGTAACTTATATATTATTTGTCCAAATCCTAAACATAAGCAGCGACAGGGATGAATAGAATTTAGAGTTTAGAATTCAGAATTTAGAATCATAAAATAAATATGGTGAGAATATTGGGAATTACATTACCGGATGAAAGACGAATTGATTATGCTCTAACCCTCATTTACGGGATCGGTTGGAGTAACGGAAAAAAAATATTGCAGCAAGCAAGTGTAAAAGCTGAAACCAGAGTAAAAGCCTTAACAGAGGAAGAAATTAAAAAACTGACCAATATAATTGATAAAAATTACAAAACTGAGGGAGATTTGCGTGAGATAATAAACGAGAATATTAAGCGACTTAAAGAAATAGGATGTTACAAAGGAACAAGGCATATTAAAGGTTTACCAGTACATGGACAACGGACTAAAAGTAACGCTCGTACAAAACGTGGTAAGAGAAAGACAGTGGGAGCATTAAAGAAAGAAGTTTGGGCAAAGCTTGATCAAAATAAAACAGGAGCTGAAGCACCACCGACAAAAACTAAATAATTTTTTCTAATGATAATATGAAAAAAAGTAAAAATAAAAGAATAATAAAAAATGGAAGAATTTATGTGGTTGCAACGTTTAATAATACACTTATAACTATTACAGATGAAAAAGGAAAACCAATCGTTGTTAGTTCAGCAGGAATGTATGGATTTTCAGGAACGAGAAAGTCAACGCCACATGCGGCTACAGTTGTTACAGAAACTGGATTAAAAAAGGCAATTGCAGAAAATGGCTTACAAGTTGTTGATGTTTTTGTCAAAGGGATTGGTCCAGGTCGTGAGGCTTCATTGCGTGCGATTAAAGCAGCCGAAGTTGAAGTTAATCGTTTGATTGATATAACGCCAATTCCACACAACGGAGTTAGACCACCAAAGGTTAGACGAGTATAAATAGAATTTAGAATTAACAAAATTATGAGATACACGGGTCCAAAAAATCGAATTTCCAGACGCGAAGGTATTGATCTTGGATTGAAAACTCCAGGTTCAAAAGCCCAAGCATCATTGTTGAAAAAAATAAATATCTTACCTGGGCAACACGGAACAAAAGGTCGAAGAAAAGTCTCTGACCATGGAAAGCAACTACGAGAAAAACAAAAATTACGATTTTATTTTGGGCTTACCGAGAGTCAAATGAAAAATTATTTTAAGAAAGCTGTGCGGAAAACAGGGAACACGGGTTTATTTTTATGTCAAGCGTTAGAAAAAAGATTAGACAATATTGTTTATCGACTCGGAATGACACCAACTCGAGCATCTGCTCGACAATTGGTTACGCATCATCATATTAAGGTTAATGGCAAATCCGTTGGTTCACCATCATATGTTGTTAAGATTGGTGATCAAATTGAATTTGCAAAAAATTCAACTACCAAAATTCCAGCGATTGAAAAAGCCGTGGGTAATAAAGATTTGATTTTACCAACATGGTTGTTACGTAAAGGAGCAGTTGGAAAGTTAAATGGGGAAACAACCAGTGAATTAATTGAAAATCAATTTAATTTACGTTTAGTGATCGAATTTTATTCGCGTTAGAGCATGTTTATTCCGACGTAACGTTGGGATTATTACATGCTCTTATGAAGTTGTTGTTATAATTTTTAAACAGCTTCTTAATTTATTAATTATATATTTTTATGTTAAAACCTGAATTTCGTACTAAAAAAAGCCAAAACGGCAATGTATCACAATTTGTAATTGGACCCTTACTTCCAAGTTTTGGTCAAACATTTGGAAATGCACTTCGCCGAACTTTATTATCATCAATAAAAGGTTCATCTGTAAGTTATGTAAAAATTAGTGGCGTTTCTCATCTTTTTACAACGATTAAAGGAATAAAAGAATCTGTTCTAGATTTGGTATTAAATCTTAAACAGCTGCGTTTTGAAGTTCCGGCAGATGGTAGTTATGAAGTGAGTATCGATTTAAAAGGTGCACAGATAATTAAGGGAAAAAATTTTAAAGGAGATCTATCTGTTGTTAACCCAGATATTTATATTGGAGAAATTACTGACGATAAAGGTAAGTTAGAAATTAGCTTATTGATTGAAACTGGCTACGGGTATATACCATCCGAAGAAAAAACTCCAAAAGCAGATTATATTGCAGTTGACTCTTTTTTTTCACCGATAAAAAATGTAAATTTTAAAGTTGAGGAAGCACGAGTGGGTAAGAAAAGTAATTATGATCGCCTGATTTTGAGTGTTGAAACTGATGGAAGCGTTACAGCAGAAAAAGCAATAAAAGACGCAGCTTCGATTTTATCAGCACAATTTGCACATTTATTATCAGGAGCTGATGATGTTCAAGAAGTTGACCTTGTTAAACAACAGGCAAAAGATAAAGAAGCGGTTGACAAAAAACTATATGAAATTATTATTGACGAATTAAATCTACCCTCCCGTGTTGTTAATGCTTTACTAAGAGAAAACATTGAGACTGTGGCTGACTTAGTAAAAACCGGACGAGAAAAACTAATTGGATTAAAGGGTTTAGGAAAAAAATCAATCATATTAATTGATGAAGAGTTAAGGAAAATTGGAGTTGAATTCACAAACGTACAAACTGTTTAGTAATTGAAAAGAACTTAATAAAAAATGAGAAAACCGAAATTCAAATTTGGACATGACGCAAATCGTTCTTTAATGAAGAAATCAGTATATAACTTTTTTCATTATGGAAAGATTACAACAACAAACGCAAAAGTTAAGCAGTTAAAACGTTTAATTGAAAAAGTCGTTGAAAAAACAAAAGTCGAAAACGAAGCAAATAAGAACATTTTATTGCGGTATTTTCACTCCGAAAAATTAGTTAAAAAAGTATATCAACAGGTGGGAAAAGTATTTCAAAAACGTCAGGGTGGTTATGTGTCTATAAATAAACTTAATGAACGAATTTCTGATGGAGTGCAGATGGTTAGAATGCAGTGGGTTGAACCAATTGTTATTGACTTTAATGACGAAGTTAAAGCTGTCAAAATCGCGAAAAAAACAGAAACGGAAAAGGTTAAAAAGATAGAGAAAAAATAATATTATGGTTAACTTAACTAAAACAACTAAATCAATATCTGTAGATGAAATTAAACGAAACTGGCATTTGATTAATCTTGAGGGTAAGATTCTTGGAAGAGCAGTCTCAGAAATTGCCAGGTTGTTACAAGGCAAGCATAAAACAAATTATACTACGAATTTAGATATGGGAGATAATGTTGTGATAATAAATGCAGGAAAGGTTGTTATCACAGGAAAAAAAGCCAAGCAAAAACAGTATACGTTTTTTTCCGGATATCCGGGAGGATTGCGTCGAACTAATTATGAAAGACTTTTGAAAAGAAATCCTGATGCATTAATACGACATGCAGTGACCGGAATGTTACCAAAAAATAAATTAAGAAAGCGAAGATTAGCAAGATTATTCGTTTTTAATGATGCAAGTCATACATATTCAAATCAACTACTTAAAGAATATAAATTATTATAAATTATCAACTTATGGCAACCACAACTAAAAAAACTAAGGCACTGGAATATTATCAAGCAGTTGGTAGACGGAAAGAGTCTGTTGCTTCAGTGCGTTTATGTATTGTTGGAAAAGAGGGTTCGATCACAAAACAAGGTATTAAAATGAAAAAGGGAGAAATATATGTTGGTAAAAAATTAATTACAGAAGTATTTCCAAATTTAGTTGATCGCGCCCGTTATCTCCAACCCTTAAAAATGACAAACTGTGAAGATCGTTTTATCGTTACAATTAATGTTAGAGGTGGTGGGAAAAAAGGTCAAATTGAAGCCATTATTCATGCTTTTGCTCGTGCATTGGATAAGGTTGATAAAGTTGCTTATCATTCACTTTTGAAAAAGCAAAAAATGTTCACTCGCGATGCTCGTACTCGCGAACGTCGAAAAGTGGGAACTGGTGGCAAAGCCCGTCGTGTCAAACAATCTCCAAAGCGATAAGTTTCTTATGCTATAATTTAGCCATATGGTTGATCTTTCTGTCATTGTCGTCTCTTTCAATACTAAAGCTTTGACGAAACAGTGTTTAGAGTCGCTTTTAAAGAATCTTCGTAATTATTCATCAAACATAATCTACGAACTCATTGTTGTTGATAATGGTTCAGTTGATGGCTCGGTTGATTTGATAGAAAAACTTAAAATTAAAGATATTCATAATAATCTCAAAATTAAGTTTATTAAAAACAAGCACAATATTGGCTTTGGTAAAGCAAATAATCAAGCCCTAACTGTGGTATCTGGCAAATATGTTTTATTTTTAAATTCAGATGTAATTTGTCAAAATGTAAATTTCCCGGAATTACTGAGATATTTAGATCAAAATCAAAAAGTTGGAGCATTGACAGTTGATGTTCGTCTTGGAAACGGACATATGGATCCAGCTTGTCATCGTGGATTTCCAAATATCTGGAACTCATTTTGTTACTTTTTAAAACTAGAAAAACTAGGAGGTATTTTTGGAGGTTATCATATGATCGGTAAAGATTTAAAGAAAATTCATAAAATTGGTTCTGGAAGCGGAGCATTCTTTTTAACAAGAAAAGATCTGATGGATAAATTAAATGGTTTTGATGAATTATTCTTTATGTATGGAGAAGATTTGGATTTGTCATTTCGAATAAAGCAAGTAGGTTATGACTTTATTTTTTATCCAAAATATCAAGTGTTACATTTAAAGCATCAAAGTGGCTTTCGTAAGCCGGCATTTTTTGAGGCGATGTTGATATTCTATAAAAAAAATTATGCCAAAAACAACTCTCCAATAATTAACTGGTTTGTTTATTTAATCATTGATTTGAAAAAGAAACTATCATGAAAAAAATCGGAATTGACGCTCGTTTATATTATCAAACCGGTGTGGGTGTGTATCTTCGTAATTTGATTTCAGAAATTGGCCATCTCGATAAAGAGAATCAATATTATTTATATATCCGGCCTCAAGATAAAAAAAAGATAGAATTTCCCGATAATTTTATAATTCGTTATACAAACGCTCCTTGGCATAGCTTTGCTGAGCAGTGGCAGTTTTATTGGCAGTTAATGTCAGATCGCTTAGATTTAATGCATTTTACATATTTTAGTTATCCGATTCTGTACAAAAAACCATATATTGCAACAGTGCACGATATAACATCCTTGTTATTTAAAACCGGAAAAGCTTCCACGAAAAACCCTATAATTTATTGGATCAAACACAAAGTATTTTGTTACGTACTTAAGTCGCAAATATATAACTCTGAACATGTAATTACTCCAACCATTGCAGTAAAAGATCAAATCTTATCAATATATAAAAATATTAAGAATGAAGAAATTACATCTATTTACGAAGGAATTAACCAAGAACTACTATTTTGTAAAACTGACGCAAAACAACAAGATAATCCACTGTTTCAGGGCAAATTTATGATTTATGTAGGTAATTTTTATCCTCATAAAAATGTAGAAAATTTAATAAGAGCTTTTTCAATCGTAAAGACGCAAGTTAAACTATTATTGATAGGTCCTCACGATCATTTTTCCAATCGAATTTTGAACTTAATTAAAGCAAAGAATCAAGAAGATAGAATCAAACTTTTTGATAACGCGACTATACAAGATTTGACGTTTGCCTATAAAAACGCAGTTGCACTAATTCATCCATCGCACTCGGAAGGATTTGGTTTACCTATTGTTGAAGCAATGCATTTCGATTTGCCAATTATTGCCAGTAATATTCCTGTTTTTCAGGAATTAATGGAAAATCAAAATATATCTTTTGATCCAAACAATATTAATGAAATGGCAGAGAAAATAAGTGAATTTATCAAGCAAGATAAGCAAAAAATAAAATATAATAACATGATCCGCTTTTCATTTTTGGAAATGGCAAAAAAAACTCTGGTAATTTACAAAAAAATTCTGTATATTAATTAACTATGAACAATAATGATTCTTCCACAAACCAATCTACCATGACAATGGTAGAGCTAACAACAATTATAAAACGATATCTGGCAGATCTCAATAAGCTAAAAGAAGATATGAAGATGCAGAAACAAATGTATAATGAGGCGTTTAGTAACGACGCAACATATTCTCAACAAAATGATAAAGTAAAAAAACTTAATCGAGAGACAGCAGTAATTAAAGAAAGAATAGTTAAACAACCAGCGATAGAACTACTTGTTACGAAAATCAAACAAATTAGAGATGAGATCAAAGTTTCTCAAGAAGCATTATCAGATTACCTGCGCGAATATCAAAAAGTGAGTAATGCAACAACGATTGAAGATGACAAGGGAGAAGTTTTACAGATCATTCCAAGCTATCGATTAGTCAGGAAAAATAAATTTAATCCATGATTATGAGCAATAAAACAGCTCTTGTTATAGTTGGGATTTTATTTGTAATAATTATTATTTTAGTTTTTGTTTTATTGCAGCCAAGTCAAATAGCCAACATAAATGATTCAAAGTTAAAAACACCTTTATCCCGTAACCAAAATACTTTAGATGCAAATCCAGAGAAAAATGAAAATTCATTACGCAATGATAGCGATGATGTTTCGAGTGATGCACAAGGGTTACGGGGTGAACCAACTGTAACAAAAAATATAAATTCAGCCATAGAAATCGATATGAAAAAAACCTATCAGGCGGTGATTAAAACTTCAGAAGGAGAAATTACTGTAAAATTAAACGCCAAAGAAACTCCAATTACAGTTAATAATTTTGTTAAGTTATCAAAAAAAGGTTTTTATAAAAATACAATTTTTCATCGTGTAATTAAAGGATTTATGATACAAGGTGGAGATCCAAAGGGGGATGGAACAGGCGGTCCGGGATATAAATTTGAAGATGAACCTTTTAACGGAGAGTATACAAGAGGCACTATTGCTATGGCCAATGCCGGACCCAATACCAATGGAAGCCAGTTTTTTATCATGCACAAAGATTACGATTTGCCTAAAAATTATGTGATTTTTGGTCAAGTTGTTAAGGGAATTGAGGTGGTTGATAAAATTGCTGAAGCTCCGGTTGAACAATCTGGTGAAGGTTCAAAACCAATTAATCCAGTCAAGGTCTTATCAGTTTCAATTATTGAACAGTAATTTCCATAGTTTTTTGGTATAATACAATATTCTTTTTAACTTCACTTATTTAATGCTTTTAGTTAATAAAGTTCATAAAGTTTGTAAAGTTATAAAGTTATATCATTATTTAAACTTTAAAAACTTGTCACTTTATAAACTTGATAACATATTTTTATGCAAATTCGCAACATTGTCATTATCGCCCACGTTGACCATGGAAAAACGACCTTAGTTGACGCGCTATTAAAACAAACGCATGCTTTTCGTGACAATCAAAAAGAAATGTCCGAGACTTTAATAATGGATTCTAATGATTTAGAGCGTGAAAAAGGGATTACGATTCTTGCTAAAAATACCGCAGTCTTTTATAAAGATACTAAAATTAATATTATTGATACTCCGGGACATGCAGATTTTGGCGGTGAGGTGGAAAGAACAATCAATATGGCTAGTGGTGCAATTTTATTGGTTGATGCAGCTGAAGGTCCGCTTCCTCAAACAAAATTTGTTTTAAAAAAAGCCTTACTAAACAGCTTACAAATAATTTTAGTTATTAATAAAATTGATAAAAAAGATGCACGACCGGTTGAAGTTATTAATCAAGTTGAAAACTTATTTTTAGAGTTGGCTGATGACGATTCATCTTTGCAGTTTACAACACTTTATGCAGTTGGTCGTGATGGCAAAGCTTTCTATAAATTACCGGAAATTTATACTATTGATACTCCAGGTAACCTGGTACCCTTATTAGACACAATTATGCAGGAATTCCCTAATGTTGCAATAAATCAGGAAAAACCTTTTCAAATGCTTATCTCTACACTTGATTATGATGATTATGTTGGAAAGCTTTGTATTGGTAAGGTGACACGAGGTAGTTTAAACAAAGGAGATGCGATTGTTTTAGTCGATAACGACAAAGCAATTGGTAGTTATCGGGTACAAAAACTTTATACTTATTCAGGTTTAAATAAAACCGAAGTAGATAAAGTAACAGCAGGAGATATTATTGCAATTGCTGGTATTCCTGAATTAACAATCGGACAGACAATCACCGATCCAAAATTTCCAGAAAGTTTACCAATGATTAAAGTTGAAGAACCTACAATCAAAGTGACAATCGGTCCAAATACTAGCCCATTTTCCGGTCGTGAAGGTAAATATTGTACCTCTCGTCAGATAAAAGAACGTCTTTTAAAAGAAAAAGAAACTAATTTGGGATTGCGGATTGAACCGGATGATGAGGGTGTTAGTTTTGTGGTTTATGGAAGAGGGGAATTGCATCTAGCAATTTTAATTGAGACCATGCGTCGAGAAGGGTTTGAAATGCAGATTTCCAAACCGCACGTGATCTATAAAACAATTGATGGAGAAGTTTGCGAACCATATGAGGAAGTGACGATTGATGTGCATAAGGATTTTGTTGGTCAAGTGAGCCAAGAAATTGGAAAACGCAAGGGGATAATGCAAGATATGGTGACAGATGATAATAACAATGTCCGTTTGACGTATAAAATCTCCAGTCAGAATTTATTGGGAATTCGTAGTACGATGTTAACCAACACACGAGGAACAGCAATTATGAACACATATTTTTTAGGATATGAACCAAAAGGAGTGAAAATGGAGTCGCTACGTAATGGAGCGTTGGTTTCTACAAAACCCGGTACATCTTTAACTTATGGCTTAGTGAATGCTCAAGAACGCGGAACTTTATTCGTAGGTATTGGTGAAGAAATGTATGAAGGTATGGTGGTTGGAGTTTCTAGCCGGGAACAGGATATTGAAGTTAATGTGTGCAAAGCTAAACAATTGACAAATAATCGTTCAGCTGGTGAAGGTGTGTCTGCAGGTCTTACTCCGGCTACCAAAATGAGTCTAGAACAGTGTTTAGATTTCATAGCCGAAGATGAGCTTTTAGAAGTGACTCCAATTAGTTTAAGAATGAGAAAAAAAGTTCTGTCTGAAACTCTTCGTCGCGTGACAAACCGTAACGAACGCCAACGTGATCATTAGTCTACTCAGGCGAAATAATTCTATCACCCTTTCACCTTAAAATAAATTTTTATAATGTACTTTAGTTAATTAATTAACTAAAGTATTTGTATTTATTATCAACTAATTTTATAATTAGTGGTATGGATTTAAAAAATATACTTCAAAGTCTTTCAAAACAATACCCTAATAGGAAAATTATTATTAATTCTAAAAATTTTCCAACGGAAATTTTATGCGAAGTTGAACCTACAGCAAGTCATCCAAACTACAGTGTGGCAATTGCAGTGATTGATAAAACACATCCACATAAACACATAAAAACCACTGAAACTTATGAGGTGATTAGAGGTATTTTGACTTTAAATATTGATGGAAATATCACTGTATTAAATACAGGAGAAAAGATAACGATAAAACCTAATCAAGTTCATGAAGCTGAAGGAAAGGAAACTTGGGTTAGGGTTATTTCAAAACCCGGATGGACAAAGGTGGATCATTTATTTATATAACAAAATGAAGAGAATTACTTTTAAATCAAAAGATGGAACAAAATTAGTTGGCGTTTGGCATTTACCAAAGAGTAAAACAAATAAAGCAGTAGTCTTAGCTCATGGAATTACTGTTAATAAAGACGAATCTGGCGTATTTGTTCAGTTGGCAGATCAATTAGTTGAGAATGGTTTTGCGGTTTTTCGATTTGATTTTCGCGGACATGGGAAAAGTGGAGGAAAATCAGTTGACATGACTCTTAGTGGTGAATTGTCTGACCTTACAGCAGCCATTAATCTTGTAAAACAACAATACTGTCAAATAGGACTACTTGGAGCTAGTTTTGGAGGTGGAATTTCTGCTCTTTATACTGCGAAAAATCAAGAGAAACTACAAGCGCTTTGTTTATGGAATCCAGTTTTAAACTATGATCATTGTTTTTTAAATCCAACTTTGCCATGGATTGCCGCGCGAAAAGCACATATAAGAAATGATATTCAAACACAAAGGTGGACTACATTAGGTAAGCGTAATTTTATTTTAGGCAGAAAATTATTTGAGGAAATGGTGATTTTCCGACCCTATGAAGAAATTGTTAAGATAAATATTCCAAAGATAATAATACATGGTGACAAAGACACAAAAGTTCCATACGAAGACTCAAAAATGTACATAAATAATTCAGAAAGTTTAGTGACAATAAAAGAAGCAAAACATGGTTTTCATAAAAAACAAGAATTTGATCAAGCAGCAAAAGCGACTTTAGTATTTTTTAATAAATATTTTAAATAACGTACAATCGTTTAATCGATTGTACAACTTAACTAAATTTTTTATTCGGCAAGATTGGGCAACATTTGGCAAGATTTTGAAAAACTTTTGGTAAAATAATCGTATGATTATTCCGCCTCCTTATTTAATCCCTCTCAGGGTTTAATTCCCCGACGCTTGCGTCGGTATGCGTTTATAATAGATGCGTGAGCATCTATATTCACAAAAGTCATAATGTCACTGTACTTTTATATCATCTGGTATTCCCAACTAAATATCGTCGGCTGGTTATCAACAATGCTGTCGATTTACTCATCAAAGATATTTGTTTGGAAATAGCAAAACGATATGAACTTCATTTTGTTGAAATTGGAACAGACAAAGACCATGTTCATTTTCTCATACAATCAATTCCTGTTTGGACAATTACCCGCATGGTAACCACCATCAAAAGTATCACGGCACGAAAAGTCTTTACTACCATGCCAGAACTCAAAAAAGAACTGTGGGGAGCAAGTTTATGGACGAGTGGATACTACGCCTCAACTGTTGGGAAACATGGCAATGAAACAGCTATCGGACGATATGTTAAGGAACAGGGTCGAAAAACAGAATATATTCAAGTTCACAAAGACCAACTAAAATTGTGGTGAGGATACCCCGACGCTTGCGTCGGGGAGGATGTCATTTGCTTCATTAATAGTACTGTTTAAATCAACTTTTTCTAATTGAATTGTGGTATTTGACGGTTGATATTGGGAGAGTTGAAGAAGAGAGTCGGATAGACTTTGCAATTGATTTGTATCTATTAGATTATCCATGATAATTTTTTTTGCTTCCGGTAAAGTAAGATTTTTATCACGAAGGGAAACTTCGAGCGAGCTCTTTAACGCTGTAATGGGTGTTCTGAGTTGATGTGAGGCGTCAGTGATAAAATAACTTTGTTCATCAACCATTTTTTTAATTGGTTGTAGAGTTTTTCCAGCCAAGAAATAGGACAAGCCACCTGCGACAGTGAGAATAAAAATATTAATAATTATTAAAAATAAAGACAATCTTTCCTTAGTTTCTTTAATTAATTCCTCATCAGGTGGAGGATACGATCTGTTTGCCGATGGTCGATTAGGTTGAGGTAATACTTCTATATCCAGACGATGTTCAAAGCGTAGTTTTTGGATTCGGGAAAAACGGTCAAACTCGTTTATCAGAAGACGATATAAGGTTAAGCTAAAAGCCGCACTAATAATCACTAAGATTAATAGATACCAGAGGGTTAATTTTATACGGGCGCTATGAAACATTTATTAATTTTAAATTTAAAATAAGTTAAACGTCATTCCCATCCCCGCCTGCGCGGGGATAAATTCCGATGGGCTACAAGTCCCCGTTAGGGGAGATCCAGTCTATAATTACCTTATTTATAATGTATATTATGTCTGGATTCCCTCCTCCGAGGGAATGACTTTCTGTATCAAAGGTAATAAACATATAGAAAAATTACTCGTTACTGATTTTATAACCAAAACCACGGACAGTTTTTATTAGTGGTAATTGGTTTTTGAATGGCACGTCGATTTTATCACGTAATTTTTTTATATGGGCTTCAACCGTGTTGGGAAGAATTTCGGACTCGTAATCCCAGACTTGAGTAATAATTTTATCTTTTGTTAATATCTGGTTAGGGTGGCGAAGTAAATATTCAAGCAACATATATTCTTTGTTAGAGAGCATAATCGGTGTTTTACCACGTTTCACTTCATAGGTTTTTGTATTAAGAGTTAAATCAGAAAGCGATAAAACCACATTTATCATTTCGCCTTTTCTTCTTGTTAAGGCCTTGATTCTAGCAAGTAACTCATCAAATGAAAAAGGCTTAGTAAGATAGTCATCTGCTCCCGAATTCAATCCCTCGACTTTTTCATGGATTTGACCCTTAGCTGTGAGCATTAGTATAGGCGTGGAGTTATTTTCTTTACGGAGTGATTGACAGATTTCAATGCCACTTATTTCCGGAAGCATGATATCTAAAATAATCAAATCATATTTTTCAGTTGACGCAAGATCATAACCATCATTGCCGGAATAAGCAACATCAACAATATATTTTTCCTGCTCGAGACCTTTTTTTATTGAATCAGCGATTCTTTTTTCATCCTCAACTACTAGTATTTTCATATATGTATATTATAATCTGATTCTTAATTTTGACTGAAGAAAAGCGATTATTTTATATCTGGATAGAGATGTGAAAAGGATGCTATACTTAAAGCTAAACATGTTTCCAAAAAGACACGAGAAAATTTGGGCGCTTGCAGGCTTGGTAATTGCCATGATTTTTATTTATTACGTCGCAAAAAATCTGCGAGATATTAAAACAATTGTTAGTTATGCAGGTTTGACTGCGCCGGTTGTAATAATTATTTTATACGCACTTTTCGCAATTACCCCAATTTCAACCGATCCATTAACCGTAGTTTCCAGTGCGATGTTTGGTCCTTTATTTGGAGTATTGATTAGTTGGATTGGCAACTGTGTTGCTTCTTTAGTTGAATATTATTTTGGCAGTCATATTGGAAAAATTGCTAACTTTAAAGAAATACGAAAAAAATTACCTTTTGGATTAGGAAAATTACCAATAAATTCTCCTTGGTTTTTGATTGGTGGTCGATTGATTCCAGGATATGGTGGGAAAATTATTAGTATTTTGGCGGGAGTTCATCACGTTAAATTGATTTTATATCTTTGGACATCGGCATTAACTAATTTCTTAGGATCATTGTTTTTAGTGTTAGGAGGATATCATATTATTCGATTGATTCATTTATTAAAGTGAATTTTAATCTGGATTCCCGTCTTCACGGGAATGACAATAATACACACATTATTTATAGACAATCAAATAGTTTGTTTAGATGGGAGATTTTTGGAACTCAATAATTCGTTGTTTGCGCTCTTCAGTTGAAAGTGGACTTATAATTCCCGGACCGTTAATACAACCACCATCGCAAAAAAGGACATCAATAAAACGAATTGATTGGTTGTCTTTAAATTCCTCAAGAACAATGTCAATATTTTTCCAGTTAGAAACAATTCTAATCTCTTTATCCTTTAGAAGGGTTTGAGTACCACTTGTAAAAGTGAGTCCGCCATCGAAAGGATATATCCGGGTGGATGGTTCAGAAAGATCAAACTTGTCGTTAGATAATTCATTTATTTGAGGAGTTGCGAATTGAGAAAATAACTCATCGAGTTCTTTATATGTAATTACGATAATATTTAATTCGGGGTAATCTTCACTGGCTTCAAGTTTTTTTACAATGCACGGACCGATAAAAACCGGTTGATAACCAAGATATTTTTCTGTCACAATTTTGGCGGTGGCGATCATTGGTGAGTCTGCCTTGAATGCTAAATAAGGAATTAGATCAGGATGCTTGGTACGGATATAGCGGACAAAACTAGCGCAGGGACTAGTGATGAAACGGCCGGTGGGATTATTAATTAACAGGTTTACAACTGCTTCGTTAGTTTTTTTTGCACCCACTGCTACTTCCCCACCACATAAGAAAAACCTAATTGTTTTAAACGGGTGACTATTTGTGGGTATTGATAAACAATTGGGAATGAAGGTGCCAACATGGCTACTAACTTAGATTTATTTTTTATTAATTCGGTAAGCATATTTACTTCGTCCTCGTCCATAGTTTATTTAAAGACTGTCTTTAACAAAGACAGTCTTTATTTTCAAGGCAATGATTCCTCCAAATATTGCCGTGATTAGTTGAAAAATTCCCATGCTTGTTAAGAATACCGCCGGAACTAATTTTAGTTGAAAATACATTGAGGCGAAAAGATATAACCAAAAACTTTTTATAAGTGAACTAAAAATAACACTAATTGTAAGGGGTAAGAATTTATTTAACTTAAAAAAAGTAAACATTAACAATAAATTCCCGATCCAAATAAACGGTAGAAAGTAGAGAAGAAAAGGGGTGAATTTTCCAAACAACAATCCATGAGAAACAGCAGCTAAACTGGGTAAAATTGCAACTGACAGCCAATTTTTTCTTCCGAGGTTTTGAGAGACTACTAAGAATAAAAGGGTGTTAACTACAGTTCCAGTGAGCCACTGCGGACCAGAAATAAAAAGCGGAATGGCAAATGCCAAAATCGGGAGAACAAAATTTAATGGTAACGTAGTAATTTTTTCTAAAACTGTGGTCTGTGTTTTCACGATTTTATAATAGATGATTTTTACCCATTAATCAATAAAATTACTTATTTAATAATCCAAAATTATTTAAGGTGTACTTAATAAAATCTAACGTTTTTATTAAATGATTAAAATTTTTTCCTATTTTCCATGATAATGCTTCATTGATTAGCAATATCCATTTCTTGTCTAATATATCTTTAGCATATGAAGCAGCTTTTGATTTTGAAACGATACCTCCCCTTTGGATTGTATAAAAAGCTCGACACATTGTTAAAACTGCATATACCTGATAATCATTTTTGATAAGTCGCGAATGGTCGATTAGTTGAGGGCACCACCAATTTTTTAAAGACTCAATAACTGCTTTTTTTAACTCATTTTGAGTTACAGGTTTAATAAACAATTTAGGACTCTGTCCTTTTATCGTTATTCCATTTTCTCTTAATATGTGTTTTTCAATTAATCCAAAACCATCGATATAAAACTTTCCATCAATATGAAGACAGGGAAAAAAAGCTTTTTCTTGAAAGTAATTTTTTAAGGACTTTATAGGAATATAAATACACTCTATTCTTTTGGCGTATGGTAAATTACTTAAAGTTATTTTTTTATGTAATAATTTTAGTTTTTTCAACAAACTATCAGAAAGAGCATTTTCTGTAAGAATAACTAAATCAATATCGCTTCTATCAGGAGCAAAATCATTTAATGCTAAAGAGCCATGGATATACATACCAATAAATTGACCGTTTAAAATATCAGAAATCTTAATAAGAAGATGGTCTATTATTTTATTAACAGAAGGATAAGGAGTGAAAGATTTCATAATTTTTTAATTGTATGAAACAAATTGATTTATCAATTGGATTAATTAATAGATTATTAATTTTAAATCAATTGACATAAAAGTTAAAGTATATTACATAAAGCAATAGTTTATTAAAACTCTAGATACCCGTCTTCACGGGGATGACATTAAACGGATATTTCGTTTTTTAGTTGCCACATGTATAATCTTTATATGACTAAAGATTTATCTACGTTGTTTTATCCCAAATCAATCGCAATCGTTGGGGCGTCGACAAATGTTGGAAAGGTGGGGGGGATTGTTTTACAAAACATCAGACAATCGGGCTACAAAGGGAATATTTATCCGGTTAATCCAAATTATGAAAATATTGATACATTAAAATGTTATGCAAAATTAGAGTTGTTGCCGGAAGCTCCTGATTTATTAATTGTAGCGGTTCCAATTTCCACAACATTCACTGTTTTACAAGAAGCTGGGACAAAGGGAATAAAAAATGCAGTTGTCTATGCTGCCGGATTTAAAGAGATAGGGAAAGATGGAGAACAACTAGAAGATCAGTTAAAACAAATCTGTGTTCAGTTTGGAATTAATATGATCGGTCCAAACTGTTTGGGATTTGTAAATAATCTGTGTCCGCTTAATGCAACTTTCGCAAAGACCAACGGACAATCAGGGAATATTCGTTTTATTTCTCAGTCCGGAGCTATTGCTTCGAGTATGTTTGATTGGTGTGATGCGCATAACTTGGGATTTGCTGAGTTTGTTACGCTCGGTAATAAGGCAGTTTTAAACGAAAACGATGTTCTTCAATTTTTTTTGGACCATCCGATTAACACACTTACTAATGAACAACAAAAAGGGCTATCTCATGTTTCGCCAATCGGTCTTTATCTGGAATCAATCACAAACGGTGTAGAATTCATGCGTTTAACTCGAGAGATTGGAAAGAAGAATCCGATTTTTATCATTAAACCGGGCAAGACTGCAGCTGCAGCTAAAGCGATGCAGTCGCATACTGGAGCAATTGCCGGCGCTGATTTTGTTTTAGAAAAAGCACTTAAGCAAAGTGGGGTAATTAGATGCAATGCTTTATCAGAATTTTTTAATTTAGCACGAGCATTTGCTTGGGAGGATGAGCCAAATGAACCAAATATTGCCGTGATTTCAAATGCCGGAGGACCGGCAGTGATCAGTGCTGATGCGATTTCTGATGCTGGGTTATCATTGGCGCAGTTTGATGACGATAAAAAAAAGCAATTATTAGAAATTCTTCCACGTGCTGCCAGCATTATGAATCCGGTGGATGTATTAGGTGATGCGTTAGCTGATCGGGTTGGAAAAGCAACAGAAATTGTTTTACAAACTGATCAAGTCGATACATTATTGGTGATATTAACTCCGCAAGTGATGACACAAATTGGTAAAACTGCCAGTTTAATCGGTATGCTCTCTGCAAAATATAAAAAACCAATCTTTTGTTCTTTTATTGGTGGAGGAATGGTGATTGAAGGAGAAAAAGTATTAAATCAATACAAGATTCCAACATTTCATTTTCCGGAAGAAGCAATCATGGCGATTGGTTCAATGTGGAAATGGCGACAATTTCGAAAAGAACAATTAACAATTAAAAATGAACCCACAGAATCAATTTTAATAAATTATGACAATATAAATACAATAGTTCAATCAGCTAAACGTCAACCAAGTTTAAACAATCAACAAGCTACTCAAGTTTTTGTAGCGGCAGGAATAAATGTTCCTAAAAGTAAACTAATAAAAACTCTCGCAGAAGGAATTATATTTGCGGAAGAAAACGATTGGCCAGTGGTTTTAAAATTATCAGCCCCTGGTTTGTTGCATAAAACTGAATATGGCGGGGTAATTGTTAATATTGCTAATGAACGTGAGATTGTGTTGGCCTGGGAGAAAATCGAAAAAAATAAATTAAAGCTTCCGTTTGAAATGCAAAAAAATATTTCGGTGCAAATTCAACAGGACGTTGGAAAAGGGATTGAGGTGATTGTTGGTGTTAAACGTGATCCGATTTTTGGTCCAGTGTTGTTATTTGGTGCGGGGGGAACGATGGCAGAGTTAATTGCTGATCGCAATTTACACATACTTCCAATTAACAATAAACAAGCTCAACAATTAGTTGAGAAAGCAAAAATTCACTTATTACTTCGTGGTTATCGTGGCGCGTTACCTTATGCCGAAAAACCACTTTATGATTTAATTGTCCGTTTCTCCAAACTAATTGAAATATCGTCGGATATCAAAGAAATGGAAATTAATCCTGTCATTATTACACATGATTCAGTTTACGCAGTTGATGGAAAAATTTTATTAAAATGAAAGTAAAAAATTATGTCATTGCGAGGAGCGAACCAGGTGCTGAATAGTACCTGGGAGCGACGTGGCAATCCCGATAATATAGAAGGTACTGTAATAATTAGTTAGGTTCATTGGTAACGGGATTGTCCTTCGACTAATCTCAGGATTATAACTTCACTTCGTCGAGTCATACTCGACTTCGTTCGCAATGACACTTCCTGTACGTTTTTGCTATACTACCTTTTAAATGAAACGCGTTGTTTTAATAACTTTGTTTATATGTATATTATTATGTCGACAGGTTTTTGCTGCAGATTGGGAGATTGACTGCGACGGAAAAGATTGTACTAATCCGCCTCCTCATCCACTTTTTACGCAAACCGATCAATGGATTCCAGGAATGTGGGAAGCGAAAATTGTAACGGTAAAAAATCTTGATGATAAGAAAAATTTGGAAATTAACACTAAAGTCAAAAATTTGCAAGTTGATCCTTTAAAATGTCATTTTGACGAACAGCTTATTTTATCGATTAATCGATTAGATTTACCTGATAAAAATACCGTTGTCTGGTCTGGAAGTGTAGGTGATTTATTCAAAAGACGTGATCCAATTAGTTTAGGAATTTTTCCACCCAAAACTGACGTAGATTTTCGTTATATTATTTCATATAATCAAGACGCGGTAGCTGAGGAGAACTGTCCAAATCCAACCACTTCATTTTCATTACAACTTAACTTTTCCCGAAAAGAAGTTAATAATGAGTCAGAAATTAATACAAATAAAGTAACTTCAGCGAAGTGCGACGATCAAGCGCCAAAAAGTCCTCCGACGCTTATAAATATAATTCCTGGAATAAACAGTATTGCGTTATTTTGGGAAAAAGCACAAGAACCAGTAACTTATTACATAATTCAATATGGGACGCAACCAAATAAATATGAATTTACTAATCCAAACGCTGGAGGAAAAGAAACAACAAAGTATATTATTAACAGTCTTGATTCTGAGAAACAATATTTTTTTACAGTTGTTGCTGGTAATGGTTGTGCCGTTGGTCTTCAGTCTAATCAATTAACTGCAGTGACATTAAAAAACTTTCAAACTTCTCCTACGATAATAAATCAATCTTCTAATGTTTTAGGAGTATCAACTTGTAATGTAATATCTACTCCAACACCTACGGTAAGTATTCTAGGAATAACTAAGAAAAACGCATATTGGTTTATTGTGGCGTTACAGTTTGTTGCATTGGCAGTGTTGTGGTTGTAAAAAAATCGCAGATGCACTTGATTTTGATAAATATGGTATAATAAGACTTATCAATAGTTGATAGAATCTGCAAGAGGTTAATTTCTTCAGGCTCTACACTTTCAATAAGCAATTTACTAAATTCAATTCAAATACAAAAGGGGGTGAAATATAAAATGGATAAAAAGAAACTATACGTAGGTAACTTACCTTGGACAATGACAAATGATTCTTTAAAAGATTTATTTGCTCCATACGGTGAAATTTCAGAAGCGATCATAATCATGGACCGTTATTCAGGCCGCTCAAAAGGTTTTGGTTTCGTTACATTTGTTAACGATGCTGATGCTGAAAAAGCAGCTGCTGAAATGGCAGAAAAAGAAATCGAAGGAAGAAAAATCGTTGTTAACGTTGCACGTCCACGCGAAGATCGAGGAACTCGACCAGGTGGAGGAGCAGGAGGTTATAGACGCGATTTTAGAAAAAGCTATTAAGATTGATTTTTTATTGGTCAATTGCAATTGGCTTAAAATAGGGAGGCTTTGCCTCCCTATTTTTTTGCAACAAATATCAGTTGACTTATAAATCGATCTTCTTTGTAAAATTCCTTGTATATGCAGTCATCCCGAATGTAATGAGAGATCTTACGTTAGATTCCTCACCGAGCCAGACTCGGTTCGGAATGACATGATCAACATACATAAAAAATTTACAATTCCCATAAACAGGTATATAATTGATTTATATGGAAAATCAATTTAATTTAAACAACAATAAAAAATCTTCGGTAAAACAAATAGTAATTGCAATTCTACTTTTACTAGTGGTAGTTGGAGGAGTGGTAGGTGCTGGTTCTTGGTTGATTCAGTATCAAAAAGGTTTAAAAAATCCTCCGGAGTCAGCATTAATAAAGATAGAACCGACTTCTACACCTGAAAAAGTTATTTCTCCTACAGTTATCCCTTTATCTAAAGAAGAAATAAAAGTTCGCATCCTCAATGGATCTGAAACAATTGGCGAAGCAGGAGAAATTAAAAAATTGTTGGAAGATGACGGTTATATAATAATCGAAACAGATAATTATGATAAAACAGTTGATAATACAATAATCAGTCACACTGCCAGTGTCAGCAGTCAAATGGTAGTTGAGATAAAAAAATTACTAGAAAAAACATTTTCACCGGTTAAAATCAGCACAGACAGTCAACCAACTTCGGTTGATTTGGAAATTATTACCGGTAAAAACCGGTTGTAAATAAATAATTGAAGATAAAAATTTTCACTTAACAACGCAGTTCCATTATAACAGGTCAATTATTATGTCATCCCCTCGGAGGAGGGGATCCAGTCCCTAATTACCTTATTTTAATGTATATTATGTCTGGATACCCGCCTACGCTGGTATGACAACTAAGAGTAAAACAATACTGTTTTTGTTATACTTTACTTCATGTCACAGTACTATAAATCAAGACGAGTTCGGGGCTTATATGAACCAAACAGTAAGTTTCCGTTTCGTATCAGTCGCAGTAAAATCGATTTGTTTTTAAACTGCCCACGTTGTTTTTATTTGGATCGTCGGCTTGGAGTTGGACAACCTCCTGGATTTCCATTTTCACTTAACTCTGCGGTTGATAAACTTTTAAAAAAAGAATTTGATTTTCACCGTGCCAAGAGTGAAGCGCATCCTCTGATGAAAAACTATAAAATTGATGCAATACCATTGGCTCATAATCTATTAAATAAATGGCGCGACTCACTTCGGGGAGGGATTGAATTTCTTCACAAAGAAACAAATTTACTAATCACCGGAGGAATTGATGATATCTGGGTTAATCCGCAAGGAGAGTTTATTATTGTGGATTATAAGGCAACATCAAAAGAGTCGGAAGTTAATTTAGATGCAGAGTGGCAGATTGGATATAAAAGACAGATGGAAATCTATCAATGGTTATTTCGTCAGAATGGCTTTACAGTTTCTCCAACTGGTTATTTTGTTTATTGCAACGGTCAAACAG
>Ga0210030_1000454_pt1 | contig 30328 bp, 28 predicted proteins | sample CryGeymeta201523_FD_183986 | JGI IMG/M metagenome (GOLD analysis project Ga0210030, IMG submission 183986) | Groundwater microbial communities from Crystal Geyser aquifers in Utah, USA - Crystal Geyser metaG 2015-23 (SPAdes) (version 2) | ecosystem: Environmental > Aquatic > Deep subsurface >...
CTGGCATCCATTGTTGAGGCATCAGTGACGTAGGGCCAATGGCGATGGCATGCAAATACCCGTCAAGGGTATCCGAGGTCATGGATTCATCAGACTGCACCTCAAAGAGCAGGAATTGATCGAGTTCTTGCAACTCAATTTCTGTCAAAGGTTCGAATGGGGTGATCATTGGTTGGGCAGCATCAATTCGTTGCCCTATTATCCGACCGACAAGTGTCTTTGGGAACCGGTCGCAGGATGCAGGTCAGACCACTGAATTCGTTGCCGCGCAACACCGGAGAAATCGGATAGCTGCTTTCTGACCATCGTTTCATACATGTGAATTTTGGTTCCCAGCCAGCAGCCGTGGATCACAGAACGTCGCCATCGAACATCACCCAACCCGGTGCTGCCGGTTACGAAAGTCGGCTTACTGGCTGCCAAATCCATTGCCTGCCACACGCCATTCGTGAAGGACTTCTTCGTGCCCAAAGCGGGCATATGTCGAAGCGAAAACCTGATATTCATGGAAATTTACCATTCGTGTGCGCAGTCAACTATTCTGAAAGACTCAACGAATATTTTTTGTAGAGATTCGTTCTGCGGTCATTGATCACATGGTTGTGCGTGCTGATCCACTTGTGATCGGCCTCGACCAGATTCAAGGCGGCCTGTACTGTGCCTGTTTCTTGTGCACCCAGAGGTCCGGCCAAAGGGTAGCCGTCGCAATCCACAATGACAGAGCCACCGACCCACCGTACGCCACGCTCTGGCCCGCAGCGGCCACTGGCGGCAATGAATAGGCGGTTGAAGGCCGCGCTGGCTTGCACCCGTACCACTTCGTTGGGCCGCTCGCCGTCGGGGTGACCACCGTCGGGCCAATTGGTGGGCACACACAACAATTGCGCATGCTGCAGGGCCACGGTGCGCACCCACTCCGGGAACTCCAGGTCATAACAGATCAGCAGCCCGATGCAGCCAAACCGGGTTTGAACCACGGGTGGTAACGCATCGCCTGGAGTAAAGACAGCGCATTCGGTGTCCCACAAGTGGGCTTTGCGGTACACCGCCCGCAAGCCGCTGGCGTCGATCAGCGCGGCACTGTTAGCCACGCGCGAGGTATCCAGGCGTTCACAAAAGCCTGCGACGACCACCACGTCCAACGCGCGAGCCAAATCGCACCACTGGGAGAGTGTGCTGCCATCTTGTGTTTCGGACAACGACAGCGCCTCAGCCTTGTCGACAAACACATAGCCGCTTTGCGCCAGCTCGGGCAACACCACCACGCGCGCACCAGCCTGCGCAGCATGGCGAATGGCTTGCGCGCACAAAGCGCGGTTGTGGTTCAGATCGCCGACCCTTGGTGCGATCTGGCAGCAGGCCACATTGACCGGTAGCGGTGGGACGTCAGGCGCCATCGGCCACTTTTTTGAGATACGCGCGCCAGCCACCCAAATGGCTGATGTTGACGCCGGCCTGGGCGGCCAGCTCCTCGCAGACAAACCCTTGCACGGTGCTGCCGTCTTCCAACTGCACCGTGCCGATGCCCAGGGGCGCAGGAATGCCGGCGACAAAGGAGCCAAATTCGGTGGCGGGCAGTTCCCAGACTTCCAGTGCAATGGCGCTGCCGCCTTGCGCCACCCGCACCATGCCAGGCCGGTAGGGTGGCCCCCCCGGCAAGGCAAACAACTGGTAGCACGGCGCGCTGTGTGTGGCCTTGATCAGCCGGGCGCCGCGCTGGGTAAGCTGCCAGTTCAATGGCAAACCGCTCAGATGCGCGCCACACACCGCTACCCGTACCAAGCCCGAGGGGAAGGCCGTTGCGTCGGGTGCAGCGTCAGCGCGCAGGTGTGGCGCATGCGGGGTGGCTCCGACGTTGGGCACGGTACGGGCGTGCAAGCGCGCGGCCAGCGACAGCAGCGGCAAATCCTTGCCTGCGGGTGCAATCAGCGTCACGCCCCAGGGCATGCTGTCCATGGCGGGCGTCATGAAACCGGTAGGCACAGCCACGGCAGACAGGTCCAGCAAGTTGACAAAGTTAGTGTAATGACCCAGGTTGGCGTTGAGCCGGATCGGGTCGGCCTCCACCGCGGCAATGGTGTAGGCGCTGCTGGCCGTGGGCACCACCAGACAGTCGATGTCCTGCCACACGGCCAGCGTTTGCTGTTGCAAGGCTTTGAGCTTGTAGAGCGCGGCAAACGTGTCGGGGGCGCTGATCTGGATGCCTTTCTCGGTGATGGCGCGTGTCACCGGATGCAGCGCCTCGGGGTGGGCTTCGATGAAAGCGCGAATGGCTTGGTAGCGCTCGGCCACCCACGGGCCTTCGTACAGCAAAGTGGCCACAGCACGGAACGGCCGCAAGTCAACCTCGACCGGTGTGCCGCCCAGCGCCACCAGGTGCGCCACCGCTTGGGCGAATTGCGCCGGGCCTTCGGGGTTACCGTGAAATTCCAGGTCAGCTGCGCGCGGCACGCCAAAGCGCAACGTGCTGGCCGCACCAAAGTTGTGGCCGTGCGGGGGCAATTGGCGCGAATAGACATCCAGCGGGTCTGCACCTTGCGCCACAGCCAATACACGCGCTGCATCACCGGCGGTGAGGGCGAATACCGACACCACATCCAGCGTGCGGCAAGCGGGCACCACGCCTGTGGCGGGAATCCGGCCCACACTGGGCTTCAGACCCACCAAATTGTTCAACATGGCGGGCACCCGTCCCGAGCCAGCCGTGTCGGTTCCTAATGAAAAGCTCGCCAGCCCAAGCGCAACTGAAACAGCGGATCCAGCTGACGATCCGCCCGACACGTAGTCCGGGTGGATGCTGTTTTTGCACGCGCCATAAGGTGAACGAACGCCCACCAGGCCGGTGGCGAATTGGTCCAGGTTGGTCTTGCCCACCGGAATGGCCCCGGCGGCGATCAGGCGCTGCACCACGGTGGCGCTCACCTGTGGGGTGTAGGCGTAGTCCGGGCAGGCGGCGGTGGTGGGGATGCCGCCCAAGTCAATGTTGTCCTTGATGGCAAACGGAATGCCGTACAGCGGCAGTTCTTTGGGGTCACGCCCATCCAACGTCGTGGCATAGGCTTGCATCTCATCGAGGGTCAGGCGGCGAATCCAGATGTGGCGATCCAGCTTGGCATCTTCTTCCCTCATGTGTTCATGCAGCTGTGCCACCAATTGGCGCGGTGTCAGGCTGCCGTCCAGATAACGTGCGCGCAGCGCGGGGATAGAAAGGTCTAGTCGCATAAGGGGTTCTCCAGATTCACATGTTGTTTAACGCATCAGCACCAGCGCTTGCCCGGCGGTCACCGACTGGCCTTCGGTGCAAAGCAGTTGCTCAACACAGCCGTCACAGGGGGCAAGCACGGCAATTTCCATCTTCATGGACTCGATCACCAGCAGGGTCTGCCCGGCCGTGACCTGCGCACCCACTTGGGTTTGCACCGACCAGACGCCGCCCGAGACTTGCGAAGCCACCACCTCGCCGTCAAAGCCTTGGGCAGCGGCAACGCCAGCCGCACCGCGCTCATCGGCACCGCCGTCTGGCGCTTCAGACACACCGGCCGCGCGCCAGCGCTCACGCTCGGCCTCAAACGCGGCTTGCTGGCCATGCTTGAACTGGGCAATGCCCTCGTCGTTGTCGGCCAGGTAACGCTGGTAGTCTGACAGGCGAAACCTGCCCTCTTCAATGCGCAGCCCGACGCGCCCGGCGATGAAGTCTTTGCGGTAGTCCAGCAGCTCTTGCGCCCCCATGGGGTAAAACCTGATCTGGTCAAAAAACTGCAGCAGCCACGGTTTGCCTTTGGCAAATTCACGCGTCTCGCGCCAGCGGTTCCACATCTGCACCGTGCGGCCAACAAACTGGTAGCCGCCCGGGCCTTCCATGCCGTAAACGCACAGGTAAGCACCGCCGATGCCCACGGCGTTTTCAGGGGTCCAGGTGCGTGCCGGGTTGTACTTGGTGGTGACGAGCCGATGCCGTGGATCCAAGGGCGTGGCCACCGGGGCACCCAGGTAGACATCACCCAGGCCCAGCACCATGTAGCTGGCCTGAAAGACGATGTCAAACACTGCCTGGATGTCGGGCAGGCCGTTGATGCGGCGGATGAATTCGATGTTGCTCGGGCACCAGGGGGCGCTGGGGTTGACCGATTGCATGTACTTGTCAATCGCCAATCGGGTGGCCGGGTCGTCCCACGACAGCGGCAGCCAGACGGTACGGCTGGGCACTTCGATGTCGGTGCTGCTGCTCAAGCCCTCTTGCGCTCGCAGCAGGCGCGCCATCAATTGCGCCAGCGGCAACTGCAATGGGTCGTAATGCACTTGCAGCGAGCGAATGCCGGGGGTGAGGTCGATGATGCCCTTCAAGTCACCCGCCTCACGCAACGCTTGCAGCCGTGCCATCAACGCATGCACCAAAAAACGCAGCGTCAAGTCAAGCTTGGGCTCGCCAAATTCGATCAGCACATAGGCGTCACCGGCGCGACGGTAGACCACTTCTTCAGAGCTATTTTTACCTATAGCCTTTACCAATAATGCGTCATCTGCTATTGATAACGTATCATCTATTGCAAGGTCGGCAAATGTCTTTGCCACTGGCGTGACCGCCTCGGCAGCGCTTAAGGCTTGCTGCTGCATGCGCAGTTGCGCGATGGCTTGTGCATGGGTCATGGGTACAAAACGCACGGTGTTTCCCGGTGCCAATTGACCCAGTTTCCAAAGTTCAGCCTGAACCACTGTGGCTGGGCAGACAAAGCCGCCCAGGCTGGGGCCGTCCGGCCCCAGGATCACGGGCATGTCGCCAGTGAAATCGATCGCGCCGATGGCGTAGGCGTTGTCGTGGATGTTGGAGGGGTGCAACCCGGCCTCACCACCGTCGCGCCGCGCCCAACCCGGCTTGGGGCCAATCAGGCGCACGCCGGTTCGGCTGGAGTTGTAGTGCACCTGCCAGTCGGTGGCAAAAAACATCGCCATGTCGTCTGGCGTGAAGAAGTCTGGCGCAGCGTGCGGGCCAACGAGCACGCCAATGTCCCAGTGCTGGGTGTAGTGGGGCAGCAAAGCCTGGGCGGCAGTTGTTGTCATGGCTGGCCATGGCGGCTCGGTGCCGACGTGCAGTACATCGCCAGCGCGCAACACCCGTCCACCATGGCCGCCAAATTGGCCCAGCGTAAAGGTAGATTTGCTACCCAAATAATCGGGCACATCCAGCCCACCGGCCACCGCCAGATACGCGCGGCAACCAGCCTGGCGCACTTTACCCAGACGCAAGCTTTGCCCCGGTTCCACGGTAAAGGCCTGCGCCATCGTCAGCGGTTCGCCGTCCAGCGTGGCATCCAGTGGCGCGCCTGCCAGTGCCAGCCGATGCGGGCTGCGAAACTGCAGCGTGGGACCTGTCACGGTGATCTCCAGCGCTGGCGCACCTTCGCGGTTGCCCACCAGCCGATTGGCCAGCCGCAAGGCCAGGCCATCCATCGGCCCGGAGGGTGGCACGCCCACCGCCCAGTAACCCACGCGGCCCGGCCAGTCCTGCACCGAAGTTTGCACACCCGGGCTATGCACGTCGATGGCGGTGCTCGCTGGCGCAAAGGCGCTCAGGCTGCGGGTGGTGTGGCGGCCTTGCACAAACGGCGCAAAGTCCACCACGGCGCGCAAATAATCCACGTTGGATTCCAACCCGGCAATGCGTGTGTCGGCCAGCGCCTGCGTCAACTTGGCCAGCGCCTGCGTGCGGTCGCTGCCATGGGCAATCAACTTGGCCAGCATCGGGTCGTAATGGGCGCTGACCTCGGTGCCGCGCTCGATCCAGGTGTCCACCCGAATGCCACTTGAAAAAGCCACCTCGGTCAGCAAGCCGCTGGAGGGCTGAAAATTCTTGGCCGGATCTTCGGCGTACAAACGAGCCTGGATGGCGTGGCCGTGGGCTTCAATTTTGATAGTGTCTAGCTCAGGCATTTCATGAGCTGCAAGCCGAATCATCCATTCAACCAGGTCCACACCAGTCACCGCTTCGGTGACGCCATGTTCCACTTGCAGGCGGGCATTGACCTCCAGAAAAAAGAACTCCTGCGTGGCGGCAGCCACGACAAACTCCACCGTGCCCGCTGAGCGGTAGTGCGCCCGGGAGGCCAACTTGCGCGCGGTGGCCAACAAGGCTTGACGCACGTCGTCACGCAAATTTGGCGCAGGGGTTTCTTCCACCACTTTCTGGTTGCGCCGTTGTAGTGAACAATCGCGCTCGCCCAGCGCCAACACGCCACCAGCGCCGTCGCCAAAAATCTGCACCTCGATGTGCCGTGCATCCGCAATGAAACGTTCCAGAAACACCCCAGCATCCGAAAAGTTGGTTTGGGCCAGGCGCTTGACCGACTCGAATGCAGCGCGCAAGGCGGCAGCGTCTGGGCACATCTGCATGCCAATGCCACCGCCCCCGGCACTGCTCTTGAGCATGACGGGGTAACCAATCGACTCTGCTTGCGTCAGTGCCGTGTTCAGGTCAGACAGCAGGCCGGTACCGGGCAGCAGCGGCACACCGGCTTCCCGCGCCAAGGCGCGTGCCGTGTGCTTCAGGCCAAACAAACGCATTTGTGCCGGCGTGGGGCCGATGAAGACCAGGCCCGCAGCCTCGCACGCTTCGACAAATTGGGCGTTCTCTGACAAGAAACCGTAGCCGGGGTGGATGGCTTGCGCGCCAGTGGTCTGTGCAGCCTCAATGATGCGCTGCATGGCCAGGTAGCTGGCCGTTACCGCCGCAGGCCCCACGCACACCGCCTCATCGGCCATGGCAACATGGGCTGAATCGGCATCTGCTTCAGAATAAATAGCTACTGACGCAATATTCATGGCACGTAGCGTGCGAATAACACGACAAGCAATGGCGCCCCGGTTGGCTACAAGCACTTTTATAAACATGATTAGCTCAATCTTTCAGGCAGGTCGTCCAGCCATTCAGTGACATCCACCCGGCCGTCCGGAGGACAAAACGCCTTATTGCGCATCCCACACCAGGCAGCGAATCGGGGTTGGGTTGTAGGCGTTGCACGGGTTGTTGAGCTGTGGGCAGTTGGAGATCAACACTACCACGTCCATTTCGGCGCGCATTTCCACATACTTAGCCGGTGCTGACACACCGTCCTCAAACGTCAGGCCACCATCTGGGGTGACCGGCACGTTCATGAAGAAGTTGATGTTGGACGCAATGTCGCGCTTGTGCAGTCCGTAGGGGTTGTGGGCCAGCGCCGCCATGAAGCTGTCGCGACAGGCGTGCATGGCGCGCTTCTCCAGGGCGTAGCGCACCGTGTTGCTCTCACACGAGCAGGCGCCACCCAGCGTGTCATGGCGACCGCAGGTGTCCGCCACGATGGTCAGCATGGGCCGGCTTTCGCTGGACATCAGCACGGTGCCGGTGGTCAGGTACAACGCGCCCTGCGCCTGAATGGTGTGGGTCATGCTGTAGTGTTCTTCTGGGTCTTGCGCGCTGAAAAACAGCGTGTCCACCGCCTGGTTGCCTTCCAGGTCCAGGATGCGAAACACCTGGCCTTGGCTGAGTTTGTGCATCCAGGGTTCACCGGCAGGAACGATGGCATCGACCACGGCCTGCGCTGGGTCAAGTGGGCTGACTTTGAGGTTAAAAGACATGGTGAATTTCCTTCTGAATTACAAAAACCAGCGTTCGGTGTTGATGAAGCCCCGGTCGTTTTCCGGGCAGGACAGGCGGCACGGGTCATTCACCCCGGCGGTGCCAGAGCGCCAGGCGGTCAGCTGCACGTCACCCGGGGCGTAGCTGGGGGCGTCGTCCAGCGGGTGCGGCGCGGCGGACATCAGCACCAGCACATTCATCTCAAAGCGCAAATCGACGTATTGACCGGCGGCGCGGTGCGCCCGGTCAAACTGGAGCTGGCCTTGGGCGTTGGCGCTGGTTTTGCTAAAAAAGTTGACGTTGCCGTTCATGTCGCGCCGACCCAAGCCCCATTTGTTGAGTTCGATCAGCAAGCCGTCCATGCCACTGCGGTGCATGGCGTTGCGATGGGTTTGGTAGAGTGCCTGGCCATACTTTTTTTCCAGCGTGGCGCTATCGAGTACGCCGCACATGGTGTCATGCCAGCCGCAGGTATCCAGAGGGATGGAACACAAAATGCGCCCCATGTCCGAATAGCACACATGGCCTTGCGTGAGATAAGCGGTGTGCTGGGCCTTGAGGGTGTCGGGGATGTTGTAGCGCTCGGTTTTTTCTTCCTGGTTAAAAAACAGCGCCGACACATTCGCGCTGCCGCTCACATCGGTCAAGCGCAAGGTGTTGCCGCGGCGCAGCAGTCCAGACCAATGGCAGCCGCCCGCAAGCAACTCGTTCCAGAGCACCAGTTCAGGCGAATAAGCGGTGGAGGTGGCGGGCACGGCTGCACGCGCCAACGGGGGTAAATCGGCAAAAGTCATGGGCATGGATTTCTCTCTTTCTGTCGGGTTGGAATGCAGGGTTCGGTGGGCGTGACTCAGGACTCGGCGCTTTGCAGGTTGAGCTGCTCCAGCATGTCCAGGTCGGTGGTGATGCCGGTGCTCTCGCGGATGCGCGCCAAAATCTCGCTGCGCAGGGCTCGAAACGCCTCGCCGCGCTTCATGTCCTGGGTGCGCTTGGCAGGCAGGGGCACCGGAAAAATGCTGTGGATACACCCGGGGCGTGGCTGCATCAGCACCACGCGCTGACCCAGGTACACCGCCTCTTCCACGTCATGGGTCACAAACACGATGGTGGTTTTTTCGATGCGGTGGATGTGCAGAATCAGGTCGTGCATGACTTCGCGGGTTTGCGAATCGAGGGCACCAAAGGGTTCGTCCATCAGCAAGATGCTCGGACGCCCCATCAGCGCCCGGGCAATTGCCACCCGCTGCTGCATGCCGCCCGAGAGTTGATTAGGGTAGGCATCGCGCACCTTGTTCAGGCCAATCAGGTTCAGCAGCGCTTCAGCGCGCCCGGAGGCCGCCTCGACATCAGACGAAGACAGGTTTTCGCGGTTGACCTTGAGCTGGCGGCTGAACTTGATGTTGTCGATCACGCTCAACCAAGGGTACAGGCTGTAGTGCTGGAACACCATGGCCCGGTCGGCTCCGGGGGAGCTGATGTTTTGACCGGCGCAGAGCACGGTGCCGCTGGTGCGGTACTCCAGCCCGGCCAGAATGCGCAACAACGTGGACTTGCCGCAACCCGAGGCGCCCACCAGCGTGATGAACTCGTTGTCTTCGATGCTGAGGTTGACGTTTTCCAGCGCAGGGATCGGACTGGTGGCACGCTCGAACACCTTGCCGACGTTTTGAATGATGACTTTTGACATGGTTTAACCCCTCGCCTGTGCCCACGGGTACAGCCGCCGGTGTAGCCAGCGAAAGCCCTGATCCATCACCAGTCCGATTAACCCAATCAAGATGATGCCGGCAAAAATCGTGTCGGTCTTCAGATAACGCTGGGCTTTCAGAATCGCGTAACCCAGCCCGGAGTTGGCCGCCACCATTTCAGCCACCACCAGGTAGGTCCAGGCCCAGCCCATGGTGATACGCAGCGTATCCAGAATGGCGGGCCGCGCTGACTGGGCGAGCACCAGACGAATCATCTCAAAGCGGGTGGCTCCCATGGTCAGCGCCGCTTCGATCTGCGCCATGGGTACCAGGCGAACGTTCTCGGCCACCATCAGCACCATCTGAAAAAACGTGCCAATAAAGATGATCGAAATCTTGGCGCTCTCGCCAATGCCCATCCACAGCATCACCAGCGGAATAAAGGCCACGGCGGGCATGTAGCGAATGAAGTCGGTGAGCGGCTCCAGCAAGGCCTCGACCGGGCGAAACGCACCAATCAGTAAACCCAGCGGCAAGGCCAGCGCGGCAGACAGCGCAAAGCCGGAGGCCACCCGGTAAATGCTGATCAGGGTGTCGGCGGTCAGGTCGTCTTCTACCAGCCAGGTGATGAGACGTGTCGCCACACTCCACGGGCCGGGCATGAAGATGGCATCCACCCAGCCTGAAGCAGAGTACAGCGTCCACAGGGCAAAGGGAATGAACAAGCCCAAAGCGGCAAACAGCCAGTATTGCGTGCGCGATAACTGGCCGGCGATGCGCCAGATGCCTGGGCGGGTCGATGCTTGTGAGGTGTCAGACATGCGCTCTCCAATGGTTGAACAAAGCAAGAGAGGACGGTGCAACACACCATCTTCTCCCGGGCTTTTGTCCCTCCGTGGAGCCGCAACGATCTGCGGCCGACAGCTCTCGGACCAGACGGCACCATTGACATGGCGCCCGGAACCCTAGCGGTCTAGCAAGTCAAGCGATGCGCTGTGCGCCACGCCCTCTCTTATAACAATCTAAGCAACTTGCATGCCAATATATTGCTTTTTTGTTCGCCGCTCGCAAGCGTGGCTGAAGCACGGCCTTGGCGCAGGGCCAAGATGAATTTTGTTGGAGCCGTGCGCAACACGACGCCTCGTGCAAGAAAAATTGCACCACTTTGGCCTTGCCGCACGAGTCCGGTGCATCAAGCTTGACGCTACACCCCGGCCACGGTGCCATCGCTGCGCGGGTCAACCGCGCCTTCGATCAAACCATTGGGGTGGCGAACCAGCGCGCCGGCATGACCCATGGTGTCACTGTAGGCCTCGTCAAGTACCTCAACCTGGTGTCCGGCAGCCTTGAGTACTGCCACCAAAGCGGGATCGAACCGGTTTTCCAGTTTCAGCGTGGTGCTTTGGTCGCCCCAGGTGCGCCCAAGCAACCAGCGTGGGGCGGTCACGGCTTGCTGCAACTCCTGGCCAAATTTGGCATAGCGCGTAAAGACCGCTGCCTGGGTTTGGGGCTGGCCTTCGCCGCCCATAGTGCCGTAGGGCATGACGCGGCCGTCGTCAAACAGCGCCATGGAAGGATTAAGGGTGTGAAAGGGTTTGCAGCCAGGCGCCAGCGTGTTCAGGGCTTTGGGGTTAAGCGAGAAACTGATACCCCGGTTTTGCCAGCACACGCCGGTGTCTTGCAGCACCACGCCCGAGCCAAACTCCCAATACACACTCTGGATGAAACTCACCGAGCGGCCCGCGCTGTCAGTGGCGCCCATCCAGATGGTGTCGCCTGGGGCTGCTGTGTCGGACCAAGGCAAGGCCACTTGCATGTCAATCTCGCCTGCCAGTGCATCCAGCGCTGGCGCAGAAAGGAAGCTGCGTGGGTCAGCAGGCAGGCGCTGCGGGTCGGTGACCACGCGGTCGCGCACCCGAAAAGCACGCTTGGTGGATTCGACCAGGCCATGCAGGTGGGCAAAGCCTTCACCTTGTGTTACGCCCAAGCGTTCAAACAGACCCAAAATCATCAGGGCAGACAGACCCTGTGTGGGTGGCGGCAAGTTGTACACCGTGCTGTTGCTCAGACGCACCGACAACGGCGCCACAACTTGCGCGTGGTAGCCGGCCAAGTCGGCGCTGCGCAGGGGGCTGCCAATACTTTTCAACTCTGCGACCATGCGCTTTGCAATGCTTCCTCGGTAAAAATCGTCAAGCCCTTCTTTGGCCAGGGTGGCGAGCGTGCGACCCAGTGCGTCTTGTTTGAGGACATGACCCACTGCCGGTGGCTGACCATTGACCAAATAAACATTGGCAAATCCCGGGGCGTTTTTCAGGCCATCGAGCTTGAGTTGCGTCAACTGCGACTGGCTGCTTGTCACCGCAACGCCTGTGTGGGCGTGCCGAATGGCATCCGACAGCAAACGCTCAAGCGGCAAGGCCTTGCCCCAGGGGGCTGCCACCTCCAGTGCCTTGGCCCAGCCGCCCACGGTACCCGCTACGGTCAAAGCTGCTGTGGGACCACGTGACGGAATCGCCTCCAGCCCGGCGTAAAAAGCAGGCTTGGCCAGACCCGCAGCAGGGCCGCAGGCATCAATCGCCACCGGTGTTTTACCTGGCTCATGGATCAACCAAAAACCATCACCACCAATGGCGTTCATGTGGGGGTACACCACCGCAATGGCGGCGGCGGCGGCGACCATGGCTTCAACGGCGTTACCGCCTTCGCGCAGCACGTCGCGGCCAGCTTGGGCCGCCAAATGGTGGGGGGCAACCTGCATGCCGCCTAAAGCGCTCAAAGTATGGATCATTTGGGTCTCCTTTTTGTAAATAGGTTGTGGGTCAAGCCAACAGGCCATAAGCCATGCGCAGTGCTGTGATTGTCAGAAAAATAGCAAACACCTGGCGCAGACGCCGGGCATCAATGGCGTGGGCCAGGCGTGCGCCCCAGGCCGTGGTCACCATGGTAGCGGGGACGATCAGCGCCACCCCCAGAAGATTGACGTAGCCCGCGCTGGCGGGTGGCAAATTGGGCGCACCCAAGCCGTTGATGAGGAAACCCAGCGCGCCCGGCAGGCTGATCACCATGCCAAGCGTGGCCCCGGTACCCACAGCGGTATGCATGGGCGTTTTAAAGGCATTCAGAATCGGCACACTCAGCGTGCCGCCGCCAATGCCCATAAGGGTGGAAATACCCCCAATGGCGCCCCCGATGAGCGATGTGCCCAGTGGCCCGGGCAGCCCGTCACCAAGCGAAAAACCATCGCGCTTGAACGCCATGTTGATCGCCACCAGCAGCGCCATGACGGCAAACACCGCTGTCAGCACGCGGCCGCTGAGGTAACCGCTTGCCACGGAGCCCACCAGCACACCGACCACCACCGAGGGCATGAGTTTTTTCAGGAGCTGCACGTCCAGGCTGCCGCGCTTGCGGTGGGCGCGCGATGACATGATGGACGTGGGGATGATGGTGGCCAGCGAGGTGCCCACGGTGAGGTGCATGCGCACCGATTCATCAATACCCAACAGCGTGAACAGGTGATACAGCACCGGCACAATCACAATGCCGCCACCCACCCCCAAGAGCCCCGCCAGCACACCCGCGACCATACCGGTTGCCAGCAAAGCCAGTGCCAAACCCAGCAACCAGGCCGCACTGTAGTCGTTAAAAAAATTCATATGCGTCGGTTTTGAGTATTACCAGCCAATGGCCTTGGGCAGCCATAAAGCCACTTGAGGATACAAGAACAACAGGCCCAGGGCGGCACCCTGCATGGCAAGAAACGGCAGCACACCTTTGTAAATGTGCTTGATGTTGACCCCTACAGGCGCCACCCCCTTGAGGTAAAACAGCGCCCAACCAAAAGGCGGTGTCAAAAACGACGACTGCAAGTTGAGTGTGATCAGCATTGCCAGCCACACCGGGTCAACACCTTGGGTCAGCAGGATCGGCAAAAACAGTGGTACCGCGATGTAGCTGATCTCAATCCACTCGATGAAAAAGCCAAGCAAAAAAATCATCAGCATCATGAACCAGATCGCCGTATTGACACCGCCCGGCAGCATCTCAAACAGGCTTGAGATCAGGTCTTCGCCGTGCAGACCACGAAACGACAAGGCAAAAACCTGGGCAGCCATCAAAATAAACATCATCATGGCGGTGATCTTGCTGGTGTCTATGGCCACATCGTGCAGTGTTTTCCAGCTCAAGCGCCCAGATAATAGGGTGATGAGCACCGCACCCACGGCGCCCATCGATGCGGCTTCGGTGGGGGCGGCGATGCCCCCCACAATCGAGCCCAGCACGGCCACCACCAGGCCAATGGGCGGGATCACTACTTTGACAAATCTGAAGGCGAGTTCGCGCCTGGAAACGGCGTCGCGCTCTGCGACAGGAATGGGCGGCATGGCATTGGGGTCGAGCCAGCCGCGTACCAACAGGTAAATGATGTACAAGGCTGCCAACATCATCCCCGGCCCCACCGCTGCCGCAAACAAAGTGCCCACAGAGAGTTGCATGATGTCGGAGAGCAAAATCAGGATCAGGCTGGGCGGAATGATCTGCCCGAGGCAGCCCGACGCGCAAATCACGCCACACGCCAGGCTTTTGTCGTAGCCCCGGCGCACCAGCGTCGGCAAGGCCAGTAAACCCAGGGTGATCACGGTGGCCCCCACAATGCCGGTGGTAGCCCCCATCAGCACGCCAAACAGCACAATGCCCACCCCCATGCCGCCACGCAAACCACCAGCCATGTGACCCATCACATCAAGCAGGTCGTCGGCCAGGCGTGACTTCTCCAGCATCACGCCCATAAAGACAAAGAGCGGAATCGCCATCCATTGGTAACCCGCCACAATGCCGTAAAAACGTGCCGGCAACAGGTTGAACAGCGAATCGCCAAAACCCAGGTAACCAAAGACAAAGCCCACGGTGGCCAGGCTGGTAGCCACCGGGATGCCGATCATGAGCAGGGTAAAAAACCCCACCAGCATGAAAATGGCGTAGGTCTGGGGTTCAAACATGCGCCATCTCCTTTGGGTAGAAATAAGTGAGCACCAGGCGCATGAATTGCCCGACAGACTGCAGCGCTAACAAGGTGTAGCCAATGGGAATCAAGGACTTCACCAGCCAGCGGTGTGGAATGCCGCCCGGGTCGGGCGACATTTCGTTGATGGCATAGGACTGGGCCACATAGTTCAGTGACAAATACACAAAGAGCATGGCCACCAAGATGATCAGCAGCACCGACACGCCATCCACCACAAACTGCGTCCGGCTGGTGTAGCGGGCATAAAACAAGTCCACGCGCACGTTGTCACCGCGCTGGAGCGCGTGGCTCATGCCCAACAGGATGAGCCCCGCCAACAGATGCCATTCCAGCTCTTGTGCCCAAACCGAGCCCATACTCAACGTGTAGCGCAGCAGCACATTGATCGCAACCAGTGAAATCATCAAAAGCGCCACCCAGGCGGTGGCCTTTCCGATCAGATCAATGAACGATTCAATGCCCACGATGCTGCGTGTGATCACCTGCTTGATGGCCATGATCTATTTCGCTTAGCCGCGCACAGTGTTGTGGTAAGCGCCTTCGCTGACATCCGCCCAGGCTTGGTATTTGGCCATGTAAGCCATGTAGGAGTCGTGCACTTTTTTGGTCATTGGGTCTTTTGCAACGGCTTCGGCCAGCACTTTGTCGGTCTCGGCGCGCAGCGCCTTGATGACGCTGTCGGGCAAGGGTTTGGCAATGACTTTCTGGTTCTTGACCAAGTCATCCATGGCCTCGGCGTTGGCGCGTTGGCACCAGGCCTCGCTGATCACGTTGCAGGCAGCCGCGGCGTTGGACACCACAGCTTGCAAGTCTTTGGGCAGTGTTTGCCAGGCAGCCTTGTTGATCAGCAGCTCAGACACCGTGGCCGACTCGTGCCAGCCCGTGGTGTAGTAATACTTGGCTGCTTTGTGCAGGCCAAGGCGGCGGTCCTGGTAGGGGCCGACAAACTCGGCGGCGTCAATCACACCACGCTCTAGCGCCGGAAAGATCTCGCCACCCGGCAACACCTTGACGTCCACGCCTAAATTGGCGTAGACCTTGCCCGCCAGACCCGGGATGCGCATTTTCAGGCCCTTCAGGTCGGCCACTGACTTGATTTCTTTTTTGAACCAGCCGGTCATTTGCACACCGGTGTTGCCGCAGGGCATGGCGACCATGCCAAAGGGGGCATAGACTTCGTTCCACAGGTCAATGCCACCGCCGTCGTACAGCCAGCCGTTGATGCCCTGGAAATTCAAGCCAAAGGGCACCGCCGTGAAATACTGGGCAGCAAAGGTTTTGCCGGTCCAGAAATAGCTGTTGGCGTGGTTCATCTCTACCGTGCCCGAACGCACCGCGTCAAAACCTTCAAAGGCGGGCACCAACTCACCCGCACCAAACACCTGGATGTTGAGTCGGCCATCAGACATTTCCTTGATGCGTTTGGCAAGGTCGGTGGCACTGCCGGGGCCATCAAAGTAAAACGGCGAGCCTTTGGGGTAGGCGCTGGTCATTTTCCAGTTGAAGACCGGCTTGGACTGTGCGTGAACCAGGGCAGGTGCACCCAAAACACCACCAGAAAGGGCAGCAGTGGTGAGAAATTTGCGGCGAAGTAGTGACATGAGGTGGACTCCAGTTGCGTTGAAAAGCTTGTAACCAAAATGACATACCGTTTGTAAAGCGATACGAAGAGTTCCAAGCAAAACCTGTGCCACCAATAGATTTCAATATAAGTTATTGATTTAAATAAATATTTAGATATTTTTCTGGATTTTTGAATGAACAGTTGTCCGGGCATTCAGACCGGTTACGGGGATTTTTAGTTGCTGAATGTTAAAAAAGTGGCGGCGAATTTGACATTTGTATTTAGATTTTGGCCACTTTGTCGTCCCTAGGATCACAGCTGTGCTTTGAAACGGCTTTAAAACTGACAAATGCACACCATGCACATGGAACGTGCATCTGCACTAACTTGGGGTAAACCCGATGGCTGCGAAAACCGGGATGTCAAACGTGCCTGGCTGACACATGCTAAGAGGTGCGCTCTGAATACACGCAGAAGCGCACCAATTCAGAAAAAAAGGACATCCAACCAAGCGTGGGTTGCGCCCTACTTTACAGAGGTGTCCGCAAACTTTGAATCTCTGCCAACTGGTTCGGAATATATTTTGCGGCATGACTTTTGCTTTATGTCTTTCGATTCGACTACTTCGCACCTATCCTGGAAAACGCCGCATGCAAACAAAACACCGCTCAGTTGCCTTCCATATGATTTCTGGGGGAGCGAAGCCGGTAGCACCGTTCAGTCATGCAACCGAGAGCGATGGTTTTGTCTTTATTACAGGGCAAATGCCGGATACGCCCAGTGCGCCTGGCCAACTGCCCGAGGGCATCAAATCCCAAACGATCAACGTGATGGAAAACCTTCGCTTGGTGCTCGGCGGATTGGGCTTGAGCTTTGAAGATGTTCTATTCGTTCGCGCCTACCTGACACGATTTCAGGAGGACTATGCAAGCTTCAATGCCACTTATCAGAATTTTTTTGCTCCCGGAAAACTTCCAGCGCGTACATGCGTTGGTGTGACCGGTCTGGCTTATGGCGCACTCGTGGAAATTGATTTTATCGCGCGTCGACCAGCCTGATGCCCTTTGTTTTTCACCCCACTCGCAACTTTGTAACTTTAGGAAATCAAGATGTTAAATAAACAGTTTAGTACCCGTGCAATCACAGCCATTGCCGCACTCGTCCTGTTCTTCAATACCAGCGCTGCTTCAGCCGCCACGCTAGAAGAAATCCAGGCGAAAGGCCTCATGATCGTTGCTACCGAGGACGACTACAAACCTTTCGAATTCGTTGTTGATGGAAAACCCATGGGCTTGGACCACGAACTGCTGGCGCTGTACCGTAAGCAGGTAAGTCACAAAGTCGATCAACAGATTATCCCTTGGTCGGGTTTGCTGCCGGGCGTGACGACCGGAAAGTACGATGTTGCGTTGACTGCGGTAGTTGTCACCGCCGAGAGGGCTAAAAGTCTGGACTTCACCATGCCGATTGCCGAGAACACGCAGTATTACGTGGCGCGGGCTGATGATGCCTCGATTAAGTCAGTTGCCGACTTGAATGGGAAAGTCGTTGGTGTACAGGCAGGCGGTGGTTCATTTACTGCACTGACCAACCTGCGTAAGTTGCTTGCAACAAGTGGGGGCAGTTTGGGGCGCGTTGTGCAGTACCGATCGTTTCCTGAAGCATACCAGGACCTTGCTAATGGTCGTACCGATTATGTCGTGAACGGCGTCGTCAACCTAACGAGTCTCGTAAAGGATCAGCCGCAGCGTTTCAAGCTCGGTACTGCCGTTGGTGTTCCAACATACGCAGCCTGGGCTGTAGCAAAAGGTAATGCCAGCCTGCTAGCCCACCTTAATGAATTCATGGCAAAGGTTCGCGCCGATGGCTCCCTTTTTGCTCTGCAGCAAAAGTGGATTGGACGGGGTTTCAAAGATATGCCAACCGTGGCCCCTCTCGGAGAATAACGACCTGGGAAACGGCGAAGAAGGAACGAGCATGACCGCCGCCGCCTATCTTACTTTGTTGTATGGCGCCGGCACTACCATGGCACTGTCTATCGCAGCCATTGCAGTTGGACTACCACTTGGGCTGCTGATGGCGTTAGCAAGGTGGCGTCGGTTGCCGATCGCTAACGGCCTGGTCAAAGTCTATATCAGCGTCATGCGTCCTACGCCGATGATTACCCTTTGTTTGTTCGTTTTTTTCGTTCTACCGACGGTCGGGTTGGACTTATCGCCGATGCATGCCGCATTGCTTGCATTGGTGCTGAGTACCGCCGCGTTCAACTGCGAGATATGGCGTGCTGGCATGGCATCGATATCAATCGATCAGTTGGAGGCTGGTGCGGCGTTTGGGATGTCGGATTGGCAGACTTTCCGTCGCATCGTTCTGCCACAACTCTGGCGTGTCAGCCTTGGGCCGCTGGTCAGCGAAATGACATTGCTGATCAAGGTTACGCCAGCAGTATCTGTGATTGGAATCGTGGACATCACCCGCGCCGCAAGCCGGATTGGCGCCCAAACCTACCAGCCACTACCCGCATTTATTGCTGCTACAGTGATCTACACACTGATTATTGCAATCGTTGTGAAAGTCCAGAGGCTACTAGAGGGACGTATTGCACAACGCTACGGATACGTTGCCTCATGAACGGCTTGGCTATCGTCTGGGACGCAAAAGACATCTTTTTTTCGGGCGCATTGACGACGCTGGCTTTGATCGGAGTTTGCCTTGCGCTGAGCATTCCTATGGCGATGCTAGCTTATATGTTTCTTTCCGAAAGCCCGACCCCACTTGCGAAATTTGGCCGACTGACGGCTGATAGCCTGCGCTGTGTGCCGTTTCTGCTTTTTGCCTACCTCGTTTATTACGGTCTACCGGAGCTTGGCCTTCGGCTCGAGCCATTTGCGGCTGGACTATTTACCTTGGTGTTCTACAACACAGCATACTTTTTCGAAATCTTCCGAACTCAGGCTCAGGCCATTCCACCCGAAACGCGGGTGGCAGCAGAAGCCTTCGGATTTTCGCGCATCAAGCTTTATCAGCGCATTGTGTTTCCGCAGTTGCTCAGCGCTGCAGCACCAATGCTGGGAAATCAGGCAATCATGGTGATGAAAGACAGTGCTTTGCTGATGATTATTACGGTGGAGGACATTACTTTCGCGGCCAATTTCGTCAGCGCGAATCAATTTTCGCCGTTTGCTCCGTTCGTGCTGGCAATGGTGCTTTACTGGCTCTTTTCGCTGTCAATCGATCTAACCGTCAGTCGCTTGAATCGAAACTTCACAAAGTAAATTCCATGAAAATTGAAATTAGGGCACCTGCGTCAATTTCGGTACGCGGTCTGTGCAAGGACTATGACGGAATCGAAATTCTGCGGGATATTGACTTTGACGTCGCACCTGGAACGACCACTTGTGTGCTCGGTCCAAGCGGGTCTGGTAAGTCCACATTGTTACGTTGCATGAACTGGCTTGACGCACCGAGCAAAGGCACGGTAAGGATCGGTGGCGAGTGGATAGGCCGAACCGGCGAAGGCGCATCCGCTCGGCCCATGTCGAGGCGAGAGTTGGCCGCAGCCCGGGGCCGAATTGGCACCGTATTTCAAAACTTCGCGCTTTGGCCACACCTGACTGTGCTTGAGAACGTCATGGAGGCGCCAGTTCATGTGCACAAGCGCCCATCCTCCGAAGCGCGCAACGAAGCGATAGCTCTCCTTGAGCAGGTAGGCTTGGGGGCGAAGGTTAATGAGTATCCGCACCGCCTTTCAGGTGGGCAGAAGCAACGCGTTGCAATCAGCCGAGCGTTGGCAATCAAGCCGCAAGTGTTGCTGTTTGATGAACCCACCAGCGCGCTTGACCCGGAAATGGTCGGCGAAGTACTGGAAGTGATGCGAAGTCTTGCCGCTGAGGGACTCACCATGCTGGTCGTCACCCACGAAATGGATTTTGCACGTGATGTTTCCGATCATGTGATATTTTTGGACGACGGCAAACTTGTCGAAATGGGTACACCAGCCGACTTTTTCAACTGCCCAAAAACGGAGCGGGCGAGAAAGTTTCTCGCCCGCTACTCGGGATATCAGTTGGACAACTAACGGTAGCTTGAAGAATAATCAGGTGGCAAGTGCCAGGGCTCTAAAGCCGGGCACCACCGCGTCGATGCTTGACGCGGGTCATCAGCGTTTTGCAATCCACCGACAAGATGGCTGGCCGGTTGAAAATATGCTTTCGCACAAAGGCATCAAAGGTTTCCATGCTGTCCGTCAGCGTGTGTATATGCAGGCTTTGGAGGTCGCTCATGATGTAAAGGCTGACCACCTCATTGCAATCAGCCAGTTCCTGAGAAATGGCATCCATGGCGGCAGGGGCAACCTTGATGTCCATGAAGATGGAAATGACCTTGCCCAATTTTTCCGGGTTAATCACCGCACCAAACAGTTCAATCACGCCGCTGCCGACCAACGCCTGGACGCGGGCGCGGGCGTGCGCCCGAGACACGCCGAGCTGACGCGCAATATCGGCAAACGAGGCGCGGCCATCTTTGACCAGGATGTTGAGCAAGGCGCTGTCGATCTTGGTAAGTGCAACATCGGCTGAGATCGGAAGGGGGCGCTGGGTCATGGTGCAACTTTCACTGTTGCCATTCAAGAATCTGCCAATGCGATGCGCCCGCAGGGGTGTTGATGCGCGCATGGGTGTCGTCGCGTTTCTGCATGACAAAAGCCATGTGCGCACCGCGCAGCAAGGGCAAGGTGGATTGCTCAATTGTCCACTGGTCATCTTCGAGCGTGCCAAACGAGATTTCAAAGTCCAGCAGCGCTGCCGTCTGCTCGGGGTGCAGGGCGAGCACATCGGCCAAATTTTGCCCGGCGGGTGTGTTTGGCGGTAATGGGCAGCGGCGAGGTCGTACCCGCATGGCGTAGCGCCCGGCCACCAGAAAACGCTCTTGCGTGTCATGACCTGTTGCATCCAGCCCGGCCAGTGCAATGAAGCGGCCTGTGGAATCCGGCAGCCGCTCCCAAACTTCAAGGTAGTTGGCATGGATGCCGGTTTCAATCACGCGATCAGGTGTGTCGAACACCATGACACCGGCATCCACTTGCGCGCGCAGTGGCTGAAAGTCCAGGCGGCGCTGCCAGGTGCAGACCTCGCCCTGGGGTGTTTGCGCCACCTCGGTCACACCACAAAAACCTTGCTGGCTGGCCAGTTTCTGGGGATCAGTGGCGCCCGGTGCTGGGGATGGCACACGCAAGTCGGCATGCCACAGGCTGGTTTGCAGCCAGCGCACATAGGTGCTGCTATCAAGCTGGCCAGGCGCTTCCAGCAGCCGGCGCGCCCAGACCCCGCGGTAGCGATCAGGCACCGGACTCATTCGCAGGCCCCTGGAAATGGCGGCAGGCTGCGGTAAAACGCCATGTCATGGTTGGGCCAGATGACCGCGCCAGATTCACGCGCCAGCGCCTTGAGTTTTTGGATGCTTGCCACCGCCTGTGCTTCACGCCCTTGCCATAGGGTACCGGGCGCAACCTCGTCATCGAGGTTTTCCTGCAGGTCAGCGGCATCGCCCGCGAGCAAGACCGGTGGCCCCTTGGGTAACTCGATCAGCATCGACATGTGACCCAGCGTGTGCCCGGGTGTCAGCACCGCCTGCACGCCGGGCACCACGCTGTATTCACCTTGCTGCAGGCAAAACGCCAACGGCGCCCCGGCATCGTCCACCAGATCGTCGGCAAACACAGCGGGGTCGGCACCGCTGCGGGCAGCGGTGACTTCATCACTTTGCACATGAATTTCGGCGCCGCAACCGCAGCGACGCAGATCCTTCAAACCGCCCGCGTGGTCAAAGTGCAGGTGGCCGATGAAGATCACATCCACATCGGCGGCGCTCAGCCCCAGGCGCGCCAGGTGAATCGGAATGCGCTGTTGTTCCAGCATCTCTGGCGGGCCAAAGTCAAACACCTGCGGGTTGTAGTAGCGCGCCCGTGCCACCGGGTCGTGAATCTTGGCGTGGTCACAGCCCACGTCGTACAGGATGCGGCCATTGGCGGTTTCGATCAGGTAGGCCAGGATGGGCGCTTCAATCTGCTGCCCACGGCCACGGTTCAGGGTCGAAATGGATTTGTCATAGCGATGGGTGGCAGTGAGCAGTGGCCACATTTTTTTTACTTGCGTCATACCTGAACTTTCTGAATGCAGAGGCCATATGTGGTGGCGGCTACCCAGCCCGGCCTATCAGGACCTGGGGCGAAACCCGGTCTCAATCGCCTGCGCCATGCGCGTCGCCACTTCCTGCGCCAGCAGGCGTCCCTTGTCGGCGCTGGAACCTTTGGCCGATGACAGCACGCCCGACGAGGGCACCCAGTCCGTGCGCGAAGGGTACATGTCGTAGGGCGGGAAGTCGGCTGGGCCATCGTCAGGAATCAGGTCCAAGCGCACCAGCGAGGGGTGGTAGTGCAGCATCATCGACGTTTCTAGCACGGCAGCGTGCTCCAGCGCAAAGCCGGGGAAACCTTGCGGGAACACATCGGCCAGGGTATCGGGGGTCATGAAGTCCCAGTATTCGAGCCGCATGACTTCAAGCTGGGTTCCTTTGCCCGCATCACGCAGCCCCAAATCAATGCCTTCGATCAAAAACCACTGGTTCTCGTAGTGGCCGTTCACCACCACCAGTTTGGTCACGCCATGGCGGGCGAATTCACGCACCGCATCGCGCACCGAGCCAATCAGGGTGGCGGCATCGACGCTGGTGGTGCCGCAAAAATGCTGGCCTCCACCGCACTTGGGTTGGGACTTGTAGCCGTAAGAAAGTGTGGGTGCCACCAGACCGCCGACGCGCGCGGCCGCATCAGCCGCCACCGAGGCCGACAGCAGACCATCGGTGCCCAGCGGCAAATGGGGGCCGTGCTGCTCCAAAGCGCCCACGGGCAGCAGAATAGGTGGCTGCTCGGTTGAGATGCGGTGCTGGTAGTCCAGCCACGAGAGTTGGTTCATCCAGACAGTGCTCATGGGGCTTCCTTTTTCAAAATTGGGGACGGGGTTGTTGGTGCGCCGGTGTCGGTGGCCTCGATCAGCGCTGCGCAGGCAATCAGCGCGCCGCCGACCCATTCCAGCGCTGACAAATGTTCGCCGCCCCACCAGGTGGCGCTGAGCACGGCCACCAGCAGTTCAGCCAGCATCACTACACCCGCGCGCCCACTTTCCATGTGGGTCACGCCGAATTGCCAGGTGGCAGTGGCCAGCAGCAGCCAGCCAAAGCCATAGGCCAATACCGCCAGCGACACGGGTAGCAAGATGTCAGGTACCGGCGCGCCAAGGCCCAGCACCCAAAGGCCGGAGAGCACGCCACAGCCCAGGAAAACAGCGGCTGTTTTGGAGCGGATCGGGATGGCCTGGCCAGCCCGCGCAATGACGTTGTTGCCGGCAAATGCCAGCCCCGCGGTGAGTGCCAGCACGTCGGCCACACTCAAGGCCGTGCTGAAGGCTTTTGCGCCGCCCAACACCAGCCAGAGCCCGCCCAGCGCCACCGCCACTGCGAGCTTGCGCCGGGTGCTGACCCGCTCCTTTAAAAACAGCCAGCCGCCCAGCACTGACCACACTGGCGACAGATAAAACAGAAACATGACCCGCACCACGTCGCCCAGCATCAGTGCGTTGACAAACGAGGTATTGGCCCAGCCACCCACCAGCGCCAGGGCGATCAGCAGCCCAGCCTGGGGTCGCCATGCCATGCGTTCACGCCAGAGGTACGCTGCCAGCACCAGCCCCACGGGGCCATACACCAGCATCGACAGTACCGGCCCACCTAGACCGACGTCAACAAACTGCTTCAAGGGCCACCAGGACAGGCCCCACAGGGATGACGAAAACAGCAGCACCAGCAAAGGCAGCGCGGGTGAATGGGGGGAAGTTGGCGTGTGGGTCATGAAAAATAACGGCCACTCAGGGCATCACCGAGCCGCCATTGGGCCCGAGCACCTGGCCGCAATAAAAGCGCGACAGATCAGACGCCAGAAACAGCGCCGTGGCCGCAATTTCTTCAGGCACGGCAAAGCGTTGCTGAGGAATGTCGAGCTCTTTTTGAATCGACTCGACGCTCATGGAGGTCGGCGACAGCATGGCCGTACTGACCGGCCCCGGCGCAATGGCGTTGACACGGATGGCCGGGGCAAATTCACGCGCCAGCGACCGGGTCAAACCGATCACACCCGCCTTGGCCGCGCAGTAGGGTACCAATTGGGCGCGCCCCAGAATACCCAGGTCTGAGGCGATGTTGATGATCACGCCCTGCTGGCGCGCAACCATGCCCGGCAAAAAGGCGCGACAGGTCAAAAAAACCGACTTCAGGTCAACACCCAGCATGCGGTCCCAGTCGGCCTCGGTGGTGTCCAGAAACCGCTTTTCCTGAAGGATGCCAGCGTTGTTGACCAGCACATCCAGCCCACCGCAGGTCTGCTGCACCTGGGCGGCCAGCCAGGTCACGTCAGCGGACTGGCTGACATCGGCCTCCAACGCCCAGGCCTGGCCACCCAGATTGTGGATTTCTTGCACCAGCACATCCGCCTGCTCGCTGAGGCCCAGGTGGTTGACAACCAATGACGCGCCAGCTTGTGCAAAAGCCAGCGCGATGGCACGGCCAATGCCGGTGGCGGCACCGGTGATGAGTGCGGTGCGCCCGGCCAGCGACAGAGTCAATGCAGCAGCCATCAGCTCATCACCTCACCATTGCTGACCACAATAGCCTGCCCGGTCAGGGCGGCAGCGTCGGCACTGGCCAAAAACAGAAAAATACCTGCCAGATCGCTTGGGGTGAGCATGCCGGGCAAGGCTTGGCGGGCGAGCAAGTCGCACTCCACCGCTTGCTCGCTGCGACCCTGCTGCTGCGCCATGCTGACCAGCGAGCGCATGGCGGCGTCGGTGCGAATCCAGCCCGGGCACACCGCGTTGACGCGAATGCCGCGAGCGCCCAGTTCAAACGCCAGCGAACGCGTCAGGCCAATGACCGCGTGCTTGCTTGCCACATAGGCTGAAAAATCGGGCACACCGGTCTTGCCCCAGATCGACGACTGGTTGATGATGCTGGCGCCTGGCCGCATCAGTGGCAGCAGGGCGCGTGTGAGGCGCACCATGCTGACCACGTTGTTGTCCAACAAGCTGGCCCAGCGCGCCATGGCGTCAGGGGCGCTGCTGTCGATGGGCGTGGGGTATTCAACGCCGGCGTTGTTGACCAGCACGTGCACTTTGCCCCACAGCGTTTGCAGACGCCCGGCTAGGGCAGCCACCTGCGCATCGTCACCGAGGTCGCACACGGCAGTGTGCGCATCGCAGGACGCGGCCAGCGTGTCAGCCAAACATTGCAACGATTCGGCGTGCCGATCCAGCAGCATCAGGCGCGCGCCCTGCGCGGCAAACGCCTGTGCCAGGCCTTGACCAATGCCACCGGCCGCACCGGTGAGCAACACGGTCTTGTCCTGCAGGGCGTAGCTGGGCCGCACCTTAGACCGCCGTCAAAAATGACACGCCCACAGCACCCAGAAAACCATCGGCCCGGCCCGGTGTGCCGGGGGGCAGCACCTCGCCGTAGTCGCCAGACAGGACACGCTTGACGCGGTTGACATGAAAGCTGCGCAGCAATTCAGGCACCGGAGTTACCTGTGCGTAATCTTGCGGGTACAACTCGCGATGCAATGCTGGCAGCCGGTGCCAGGGGGCCACGGGGCGTTCGTGGTGCGCGTTGTGATAGCCAAAATTCAACCACAGCAGGTTGAGCCAGGGGCGGTTCAGCCCCGCCACGTTGCTGAAGGTGTTGGCTTGTTCGTAGGCGCGGTCACGCACCTTGTCGGTGGGGATCGGCTTGTCGTCGAGGATCGGATAGGCGTTATAGGTGTGCTGAAAACAATCTGCAAAACGCAGCACCGTGACAAACACCAGGTAGGCCAAAAAGTACAGCAGCAGCGCCTTGAGCGACCACCAGCCCAGCAGGGCAAAGGCGGCCAGGCGGACGCTGGCAATGCCCAGAATACGGCCCCTGGTAGCGCGCTTGCGCTCGTCCTGGAACGGCAGCGCAAGCACAAACGCACGCATCAAAAATTCAACCGCTGGAAAATAGGCCCACTCCAGCGCCAGCACAGTGTTGCGAAACCAGGCCGGAGAACGCAACAAAAAGCCCCGGACGTCAAAGGTGATGACGTCGGCGCGCTCCACATGGTGGCGCATGTGCTTGCGCCGCATGTCGGCAAAGCCGGCGTAACAACTGCCGTTGAGCCAGCTCATCAAGGTGCCCCAGCGCTCATTGGCGGATGCGGTTTTGAAGATGGCGTTGTGGGCGAATTCGTGAATGAAATAGGCCGACCAGATCAGCGTTTGCACCACCAGGCAAAAGCCCACCCCATTCAAAATCCATGAGTCAGCCCCCAGCAGGCCAACACCTGCGGCATAGCCCGTCAGGGTAAACGTCAATGCAGCCAGATTCGGCCAAACGCCGTCGGGATAGCGAAAAAACTGTGACATCCTGTGTCCTTCAGTGAAGGCGCAGTAGACGAAAGACACGCGGGTTTTGCCCCGGCGTGTCAGCCATCGCACCGCACCGGTTGTGCTGTTTCGAGCCTGTTTTGTATTACTTCTTGGTCAGTGCGGTGACAAACTGCGCGTCAAACGTGGCCTCAGCAGCAGGAATCGCTTTGATCTGCCCCTTGGTTTTAAGCAACTCGCCAATGATCTCGCCGCTGGCATAGTAGGACGTGGTTTCCTTGGCTTTGACAAATGCCTTGGGCATTTCAGCCAGCGGGATGTTGTACACGCCAGAGAGTTGCTCTTTGACCTCTTTGGCGCTCACGCCCATGAACTTGCCAATGATCTTGGCTGCTTCGTCGGGCTTGGCTTTCATGTAGGCCATGCCGTCTAGGTAAGCCTTGATCATGCCGGTGATCTCGGTGGGCTTGGCCTTGATCACTTTTTCATCAAACACCATCACATCGGCAATCAGACCCGGCGCATTTCTGGAAGAAAACACCACCTTGAATTTTTTGCCATCACCCTGGCCCAAAATCTGCGACAGGCTGGGTTCGTAGGTCACGCCAATGGGCAACTGGCCCGAGGCCATGGCGGCCGGGACCGCTTCAGGGGTCATGCTCACAGGAACAATGTCCTTGTCCGTCATGCCGTTCGTCTTGAGGGCATACGACAGCAAAAAGTCAGACGGTGACAAGGGGTTGAAACCGACTTTCTTACCCTTGAATTCTTTGACACTGTTGATGCTGGCATCGGCCACGATGGCATCGCCACCATTGGAATAGTCGATGGGCATAACCACTTTTTGCATGTTGCCGCCCGCCACTTGACCCACCACCTGGTCGTAAGTGAGGTGACCGCCGTCAACGGCGCCAGACGCAATGGCTGAGGGAATCAACGCGGGGTCGGTAAACACCTGCAAAGACACTTTGAGGTTGTATTTTTTGTAAAAATCAAGCGCTTCAGCCACATAAAAAGGACCGTAGCCGATCCAGACCACCGTGCCAATTTTCAGGTTGGTGGGGCCAGCAGCAAAACTGCTCGCTGCGGCCAACGACACGGCCAGTCCCAATGCGGGTTTGAGTAAACGGCCCAACAGGGACGCGGTGCCGTTGCTGGTGAGGGTAAGACGGGATGAACGCATGACGAAAGCTCCTGGAGTGAATAAAAAGGCGCAGGAAGAGACGATCTGTACATCGTTCTCCCGGGCTTTTATCCCTCCGTGGAGCCTCTTGCGAGGCCGGAACACTCTCGGACCAGACATCATGCGAACGCAAACTTCGCAGACCGGAACCCTAGTGCTCCTACGCTAGAGCAATTGCACACCGTTGCACAAATCGCTTTTCTTGCTTAGACACAAAAGCAAAATACGTGCCATTTCATAGCCACTCCTGCCATCGTGGAAATCTGCTGTTTCATTGCTTAAATGGTGCCATATTTGGGCACACTTTATTTACATGGCACTTGATTGCCTGAATTTGGTGCGTGCCAGCTAGGAATATTGGCGCCTACCATTTGCGCTTCGGTGCTTTTTGGGTTGATCCAATGACCACATTGAGGGATTAAGGCTACTTCTGCTCATGGTCGAGTCCGGGTGCCCATTTGGTTGAAATCGCGTCCGTACAGCCGACTGTTGGCCACCGGCTCCAACGTCAGGTCTCGGGCGAGCAATTTGAAGTTTTGTAGACCCGCTTCCGCTGCTCAGAAGCCGACCCAGGCCTCATACGGCCTCTGCATCAACTGAGGTGTGCCCATCGAACGCGATCTTCTCGAAGTTCTGCCTGAGTCGCTTGTTTGTATGCAATGCATCAGAGATACCCAAGCACATTGAAACCCTGAAGTCCTGGAACCAGACTTTTTACAGATGTGCTACTATAGATCACACCTGAAATTTGACACCCATGACGAAATCGCCCAAAGAGGTTCTTCTCGAACACGAACGCTTCGAACTCAAGGCCAAGTCCGGTGGTGGACTTTTAAGCTACGAAGTCTGGGGTTATGAGGAGAAGGGGGTAAGTGTTGTGACCCGATACAACCTGGCCTACATCAACCATTCAATTTGCCAGGTTGATAACGGGCGGGTGCTCGGTTTCGACAACGCTCACAACTATCACCATCGACATTGCATGGGTGAGGTTTGTCCCGTTGAATTTACGAGTTACGAGGCTACTGTGGCAAGATTCCAGCAAGAGTGGCTGGAGATGGTAAGGGCAATTCAAGGAAAGAAATCATGACAAAAGTTACCATTCGAACCGATGATCTGGAAGGATTTTTTGAGCGCGCCAAAGACGCTGCGCATCGAGCCGATCATGGCCAGACCTTTGAAGGCAAGGTCACGATCGCATTTGAAGACCCGCAGCGCATGTTTGCCGTGTTATCCGAGGCGCGTCGCCGACTGATATCAGAAGTCCTGCATGAGCCCAAGTCCATCAATGAACTGACCAGCCGTCTGCAACGCAACCGATCGGCCATTACCAAGGATGTCGGCATGTTGGAGAGAATGGGCTTGATCGTTTCGAGCAGACGGTCCAACCCCGGACACGGCATCCAGAAGATGGTGCAATCGGTCGCGCCCAGAATTGAAATGGTTGCAACGCTGAGTTGATCGGACGAGCCAAGCCTGTCTGTCAACAGTTTGGGTCTTTTCGGGCTGCATCAATCAATAATGATCGGTCTCAGGATGTCAGACATTCACAACTAACCATTTTTGTTTTACTGAAAGAGCTACGTTGCCACTGACGCTACTACATCAGTTTCAGAACCTCGCTATAAGTCGACGGCGGGAGATAGAGTTGTTGTGGCTGGCTCTGTGGCCCCAACCCGATGCTCTGGCGGGTGAAAGAATTTTCGCAAATCTTCATCTGGCTATAGATGAGGAACTTAAACGTGTCGCTGATCTGGAAGAGCCCAGCATCGAAACGCTGGATAACTGCAAGCAGTTGCGCACTTGGCAAAGCGCGATCGATGCGATTCAGCAGGTGTTCAGCAAGTTACCCCCCGCGAGTCAAGCGGTGATGCAACGTCCTGCGAAAGATGAGGAATCTCATCCTCTTACCAGAATTGGGCTGATTGCCCATAGCATCTACTCGGCATTCTGGAACTGCCATGAAAGCATGATGGACCGGTACACCGGTTTGAGCTCTGCCGCTCAACAGGACGGACAAACACTTCGCCGTCTGCAACTGTTGTATCTGCAGTTCCAATCGCGAATGATCGACACTTATGCCATCAGTTTGAAGGACTATGAAATATGGTTTCAAGATGGCATTGCTATTGACCAGCAGTCTGCCAATAAATCCTACAACAGAAAAGACTTTTTCAGCGATCGGAAGAAGTTTTACCCCGGGTCGGTCGGACATGCGCTACGAGCACTCTCGCGCAAGCTGTACATGCCGCTATTGGTAAAACTAAGGGGTTGTTTGGCTGACGAGGAAGCCCAGACGTTGCTCGCCATTTCCGAGCTCGATACCACGATGCCCGATTTGCAGGTTGTTGTGAATGCAAAAGATAGGAGCGACCTGGAACAAATGGTAGGTGCCTTGCGTGGGTTTGCAAGAAAGGTTCTGGATGAGGGTTCGACCACAACGCCAAGGCATCGTCGTAAGGGCGGCACACGCCGTAAGGGAAGACACCATATTGAAGGTGGCTACATTGGCAAAGCCGTTGAACGGGTTCCATCAATCCCACCAGAGGAGATACCAGAGCTCGATGGCTGGGTGCAGGGTGAAGATATGTACGGTGTTGACGACGACGAAATTAGAAAGAATGATGATGACACCGAGGCCCCGCGCAAGTCCGGTCTGACCTTAATTCGACCAGCTGACGTCGCCGGAAAACTGGCCAAGCTCAAGGCGCAGCAGCATCACATGGCCGTGCTGCGTCAAAGCTTTGGCTGGGACAGTGCGGCACTGGCTGACTCAGAAAAGCAGCGTCTGAATGACCTTC
>Ga0210030_1000482_pt1 | contig 29422 bp, 18 predicted proteins | sample CryGeymeta201523_FD_183986 | JGI IMG/M metagenome (GOLD analysis project Ga0210030, IMG submission 183986) | Groundwater microbial communities from Crystal Geyser aquifers in Utah, USA - Crystal Geyser metaG 2015-23 (SPAdes) (version 2) | ecosystem: Environmental > Aquatic > Deep subsurface >...
TTTCCATGGTCTCCGATTCCGCAAACGCGAAGGGGGCAAAAATCAGGGGCGGGATGAGCCTCTCTTTGCTGTAATACTGCATCATAGTCGTCCTGAGTATCTCCTCCTCTTTCTCGTCTCCGGGCCGTTCGATAAAAAAGTCTTCCTTCCCGAGCAGCTTTCCGCCCCGGACGAAGAGAATCTCCGCGCATACCGTTTCACCGCTCATCGCCGTACCGAAGACATCCTTGTCCTCCATGTTCGGGCTGATGATCTTTTGCTGCTCGGTCATCTTCTCGATGCGCCTGATCTGGTCCCGGATCACGGCTGCTTTCTCGAATTCGAGGGACCTGGATGCCTGTTCCATCTTCGTGGAAAGTTCACGGATCAACGGCCGGTTCTTCCCCTGCAAAAAAAGAACGGCCTGCCGAACCATCCGGGAATATTCGGCCTTGGATATCGAACCGGTACACGGAGCGAGGCATCTTCCGATCTGGGCGTTCAGGCAGGGTCTCTCCCTTTTCCCATCTATCCTGTTTTTGCATTTCCTGAGCGGGAAGGTCTTTTCGATGAGGTCCAGGGTCGTACGCAGGTGACTCCCTGGAACGTAAGGCCCGAAATACCTGGACCTGTCCCTGCCGATCTTACGGACCACATCCAGTTTGGGATAATCCTCCTTGACCGAAAGCCGAAGATAGGGATAATGCTTGTCGTCCCTCAGGAGGATGTTGTATTTCGGCCTGTTCTTCTTGATCAGATTGCTCTCAAGAATATACGCCTCTGCCTCAGAACCGGTCACCATGAAATCGATCCGTTGGACCTTCGAGAGCATGACCTCGGTCTTGGGCGTGAGTTTGGCCGAAGCAAGAAAGTAGGCCCTGACCCTGGATCTCAAATCCTTGGCTTTTCCGATATAGAGGATATCCCCCTGCCGGTCCTTCATGAGGTAGACGCCGGGAGACCTGGACATTCGATCGACAGTTTCCAGTAAAGATTCATTCATTGAAATATCCCATAATCAAATACTATTTCTGGTTCCCTATTTCTGGTTCTTCTCCTCTACGAGCCATCGGCCATTTAGTGGGTAAAATAAGGGTTCAAGGGGTCCAGGGGTCAAGGATTCAAGTGAACCCCGTTAGAGAGATGATCTCTCTAACGGGGTGAAATACTGATACCGGTGAACCTAGTACAAGAACGCAAACAAAATCTCCAGAGAAAAGCACTTGAACCCTTGGACCCTAGTACCCTCGGCCCCTTATGTTTTTAGCACTTCACCCCGTTAGAGGACAACCTCTAACGGGGTTCACTTGACCCCTTGAATCCTTGACCCCTTGACCCCTGATGTTTTCACCCACTCTTTTTGAGATGTTCCCTACTTTTTTATCGCCTGGACGCCGATCAGCCTCTCTTTCATGGCGAGGAATTGATCCCGAAGGACCGAGGCCTTTTCAAATTCCAGGTTCCTGGCCGCATTCAGCATCTCCGCCTCCAGATCCCTGATCTTCCGATCGATCTCCTCGTCTGACAAGTAGGCTTCACCCGGTTCAGCGACAACCGACACCGTGATATAATCCGCCTCGCAGATCTGTACAAGCCCTTTGGGGATCGCCTTCATGATGGTCTGCGGCGTAATCCCCATCCGATGGTTGTATGCTTCCTGAGTCTTCCTCCTCCTGCTGGTTTCCCGCATCGCGTTTCGCATGGAATCAGTGATCCGATCGGCATAGAGAATCACCTGTCCGGAGGCGTTCCGGGCAGCGCGCCCCGTGGTCTGGATCAGGGACCGCTCGGATCGAAGAAAACCTTCCTTGTCTGCATCCAGAACTGCTACGAGCGAGACTTCGGGGAGGTCCAGACCCTCCCGAAGAAGATTGATCCCGATCAGGACATCAAAGTCCCCTTTGCGAAGAGACCGGAGGATCTCCATCCGTTCGATGGTCTGAATGTCCGAATGAAGGTATTTCACTCGTACACCCAGTTCGGAATAATAGTCCGTCAGATCCTCGGCCATCTTCTTGGTCAGCGTTGTCACAAGGACCCGTTCGTTCCGCTCCGCCCTGATCCTGATCTCGTTTAAAAGATCATCCACCTGTCCGTTGGCCGACCGGATGAAGATCTCAGGGTCGAGCAGGCCTGTCGGGCGGATGATCTGCTCCGCCACGGATGCCCCGGCCTTTTCCATCTCATATTGTGCGGGCGTGGCGGAAACGTAAATGACCTGTCCGGCCAGCCCCTCAAATTCGTCGAACCGGAGCGGGCGATTATCAAAGGCTGAAGGGAGACGGAAACCGTATTCGACCAGATTCTCCTTCCTGGACCGGTCTCCCCGATACATGCCGTTGAGCTGAGGGACGGTGATATGGCTCTCATCGATCACTACAAGGGTATCCCGGGGAAGATAATCAATCAAAGTGGGCGGCGGCTCCCCCGGCAGTCTGCCCGTGAGATGACGAGAATAGTTTTCGATCCCCTGGCAGTATCCGACCTCCTGAATCATCTCAAGATCAAAGAGGGTGCGCTGTTCGAGCCGCTGTGCCTCCACCAGTTTGTTCTGCCGCTCCAGTTCCGCCACCCTCTCCTGCAGCTCTTTACGGATCTCCCGGACTGCTTTCTCTATTCTTTCCTTTGGAGTGACATAGTGGCTCTTCGGGTAAACGGCGATCTTGGGCAGGCGGCGGATCCTATCCCCGGTCAGGAAATCCACTTCATAGATGGATTCCACCAGATCTCCAAAGAATTCCACTCGGATGGCTGTATCGGCATAGCTCGGCAGAATCTGTACCACATCCCCCCTGACGCGGAACGTCCCCCTCTTGTATTCGAACTCATTCCGCTGGTACTGGATCTCCACCAGCTTGCGCAGCATGGCGTCCCTGTCTATTTCGCACCCCTCTTCGAGATGGACCAGCATCCCGTGATAAGCCTCGGGCGAGCCGAGACCATAGATACAGGATACGGACGCCACGATGATCACGTCGTTCCTTTCCAGGAGCGAGTGGGTGGCCGAGTGGCGCAGCTTGTCGATCTCATCATTGATCGAGGCGTCTTTTTCGATATAGGTGTCGGACTGAGGGATGTATGCCTCGGGCTGGTAATAATCATAGTAACTGACAAAATACTCCACGGCATTCTCAGGGAAAAAAAACTTGAACTCGTTATAAAGCTGTGCCGCCAGGGTCTTGTTGGGCGCAATCACCAGGGTGGTCTTCTGAACCTCCTCAATCACCTTGGCCATGGTAAATGTTTTTCCCGAACCGGTCACCCCTAAAAGCACCATATGGGACCGGCCTTCCTGCACCCATGCAGACAACCGTTTGATGGCCTCAGACTGGTCGCCGCATGGTTCGAACTCCGAGCAGACACGAAATGACGTCATGATGGATCCCTGCGGTTCTGATTTTCCTTTATTTTATAATAGTTTTCATTGCCTGTCAAACCCCGAAAAGAGCGATAGGACGGCGCCGATACAAGGGGAGCGTACTCCCTAAAAGGTCCGTCAAAGGCTATAAGTTGTTTATTTGTTCACTGAGGAGTTCTAAAATTAACAAATTAACACTTATTGGATATAGAGCCCAGGCTGAACGAGATCTGTGGTTACAGGCATCTTCCCCCCCTCACTTCTTAACCAAAACTTCCTGTTCAAGGATTTTATACATGGTCAGGAGGGAGATCAGCCATGAAAGGGTGGACTCTGCGCCCTGATTCGCATTCACTCCGGTAGGCTGAATGCCGTCGCAGCAGCCCCCTGTTTCAAAATCATAGATCTGTACATTGAGGTCGTTTCGTCCCAGAAACCAGCTGAGACAGCGGTACCCCTCTTCAATCCACTTCCTCTCGCCAGTGGCACGAAAGGCCTCGGCACAGGCTTCGATCAGGCACATGGCTTCAATCGGTTGTTGATCAAAGGTAGATGAATCGCCTTCCCTGTTGTGCCAATCCGTATTCCCGATGATGGAGAGGTGACCTTCAGGCGCCTTCTGTCTGGCAAGCAGCCAGTTCAGGCTGTTGATCCCCATCTCGAACATTTCCGTGTGCGGTATCCATTGGCCGGCCAGGATCAGTGCATGGGACAACTTGGCATTGGCATAGGTCACCTGATCTTCACACCACGGCCAGTCGTGAGAGGCCCTTTGCTTAAAGAGGTCAAACAGTTTTTCCCCAAGGACTGCGCGCAACCGACGGGCCGTCGTGTCCCCGCCGAATGCTTCCATATAGGCCTGCAGGCCGACAATGGCAAAGGCCCATGCCCTGGGTGACGTAAAGTTTTCCAGCGCAGGAAGACCCTCTGAAAAGAGACCCGCAGCCATTTTCCGGATCGAGTCACTCGGCGCGCATTTCACGGCAGTGCCCAGCCCCCAGAGGGACCGGCCGTGGGAATCTTCACTTCCCATCTCTTCAAGCCAGCGTCTGTCATAGGACATGAAGTTTCTGAAGCGAGCGTTTCCCGGATTGAAAGAGTCGTTCATAAAGGAAAGATAGGTCTGAATCAACGGGACCACACCTTTATCCTTGAGCAGGGAGTAGTGCATGCAGGCAACAATGAGCGCCCTGGCGTTATCATCGGCGCAGTAGCCATGGCTTCGGTCGGGGATGGAGTATTTCGCGTGCTGAAGCATCCCGGTGTCATCGGTCATGATTCTCATATGTTTCAAGTTGATGTCAGGAAGTTCACTGACGATCCTGGCATCCGGTCTTTCCGAAAATTGTGGTATGGCCTGGTCTTTTGTGTGCGTGAGCACTTTACCGATTAGCTTGAAGTAGCTTCGTCCCACTTCCTTCCAGATCATGGACCGGCCGAACCGGTAACACTTCTCGCGGATCTCCATGCGTTCTTCTTCATGATCCAGCAAGTGGTTGACGGCTTCGGCCATGGCGTGATCGTCGTTGAAAGGGACGAGGCGCCCTCTCCCATCAGCCAGCATCTCCTTGGCATACCAGTAAGGCGTGGAAACAGCGGGGGTCCCCATGCCCGTACTATAGGCCAGGGTGCCGGATACGATCTGTTGTTCGTTAATGTATGGCGTGATATAGATGTCGGCCGCCGTGATATATTGAATCAGTGTGTCCATCCTGACAAAACGGTTCCGAAACAGGACATGATCGTTCATACCGAGCCGGTTGACCAGATGATAAAGGCCTTGGAGGTAGGAATCTCCGGATTCCTTCACAACGTATGGATGGATTTGCCCGAGAATAATATAAACCGCATCGGGGTGGCGCTCAATAATCCCGGGCATGGCCTTGATCATCATGTCAAGCCCCTTTGCCGGGCTCAACAGGCCAAAGGTTAAAAGAATCTTATTCTCGCTCAAGCCAAGGTGATTTCGAAAGGTATCGGACCTTTTAAAGGGAGTGTCAGGAATCCCGTGAGGGATGAATTCTATTTTTGAGTCGTCGATGCCGTACACTTCCTTCAACATCGAACGGGCCTTGTGGGCCATGACCACCAATGATTCGGAATATCTTGCCAGTTCCTGAATGATGACACGCTGTTTGCCGAAAGGGTCCTGGAGGATTGTATGCAAGGTGGTAATGACCGGCATTCTCAGATTCTTGATCAGACGGATGATGTAGGCGCCGTCACTTCCCCCAAAAATGCCGAATTCGTGCTGGAGGATGGCGACATCGAATTTGTGCACATTCAGAAAATCAGCGGCACGGATATAATCAGGCTGGACATTTGCTCTAATCTGGAACTTGACCCGGTCCGGGTAGTGATACCCTTCATCCATATCATCCATGGCCACGGCGATGAGATTTTCATCGCTCTTTTCCATCTGACCTGCAAGGGCATCACACAGATCGCCAGTAAAGGTTGCAATACCGCACTGCCTGGGGAGGTAATTTCCTATGACTGCTATTTTTTTCAATGATTCTGTCCCCAAAATATAGGGTTTGAGTGTTAAAGAGCTTTAGGGGTCAAGGGTCCAAGTGGAATTGGGAATATTGTTTGCAGAAATTATTTGGCATCGTAATAGCTTTTTGAGGCACATTATCAACGGAAGGGAAATATCCTTTTTTAAATTGATTTTTTTTATTAAGATCATCCAATTCAACGACAATATATGGATCTTTTGTTAAAAGATCAGCCGGCGGATCATTAAAAGCAATGTGGCCATTTACCCCAATCCCTATAAATGTCAGGTCAACAACATATTGAGAAATTAATTTATTTAATCGGTGACATTCTGTTTCAGCATTTACCGAATCGCCATTATCAATACATTGCTGAATTCTCTCCGTTGCCAACTTGGCGGCGGCGATAGCTAACTGATTCTCTGTCTCAAATAAATAAACGTTCATAATTATCAGGGGAATAATTTTATTTGTGTAGATTGTTGTGATTGTTGTTGTGCCGTCTCAGGTCATCAAAATACAGGGTGCTCTTTTTTTCCACACAAGCGGCTGCGTATAAATACATTGCTGCTGACCAGGTCTGCCAATCTTGCCCACGGGGTTCCCCTGTTTGGGCCTTAATCCATTCGTTAAAACCAAACGAAACATCATGGTCACGGGTTAATTTTACCAATGCGGTTAAACTAAGTAACTTTTCTTCAGCTAAACGATATTTTTGCACTGCCACTATAGAAGCCACGTAAAAAGCAGATATAAAGGGCCAGACGCCTCCGTTATGATATTCGCCCGGAAGGTTAAATTGTTCATATCTTTTGTGCCAGTCAGGGTTAGTCGGCTGTATATATGGAATCAAGCAAGGCGGCAGTTTTATAGCCAACTCTTCTCTTTTAATCAACGCCTCACTTTCAGCTTCAACCCAAAGCACCATCTCGAGCGCCCGGCTATGAGAAGCCACACCGGATAATATAGCCAAACTATTGCCCAATAAATCAAAACGGTCATCACTATGGATTTTATATGAAGACATCGCGTAATATGGTTTGTGTTTGACTACTAAACCTTCATGCACGTGCCGGTTTCTGCGCCCCCCTCGAACATTCAGCCTGTTCATCATTTTTTTTAACATATCAGCCCGGTCATTGAAGCCATAAAGCTTGAGATAGGTGTAAGTTAATGTATTAACATAAAGGCCAAATCCCATAACCCAGTGTTCATCTCGCCAGTCACTGGTCGGTAACTGAGCAACCATCTCTGAACAATCCGGACTTTGATATTCCATCCAAGTAAGTGCTTTTTGCGCCGCTTTTTCTAAAAACAATTTTTCTCCAGTCACTTTCCGATAAAGCGCTAATCCAATTAAAAATAACGGCGTGGTATCACTTGCGCCTAAATCATGGGGATCATGGGCTAAGGAAGGTATATGTCCTAAGTTGGTTTGATTTTTAGCTAAAGCTTCCAATGTCCGACGCAATGAATCAATTAATTCTTCGTTTCCTGAAGCAAGCATTCCAAAGGCCGCAATCATTAAATCTCTGGTATAGGGCTCTGGATATCCCCAGCCAGCAGTTCTGGGCAGTTCTTGATAGGGTCCGTCAACGTTATGCAACAGTATCTCTATAGCAGCTTCCTTAGCTTCCTGAATTTCAGCTTTGTTTTTTTCATTAAGAACTGAATTTTTTTTGAACATTATGATATCCCTAAACGATTGGAAACAATTTCTACAAATTTTTTGGCTACTATTTTATAGTCGAAAAGCTTTGCTGCTCTTTTGCGTCCAGCTTCACCCATTTTTTTGCGTAAATCGGCGTCTTCCATCAACTTTAAAAGATAATCTGCTATATCATGAATACTGGCCCGAAAGTCTACAGTGCGGGGAGGGTTAAAAAGAACTCGGTGTCCCTTTTCATAACCGGATTCTTCACCAATGATGGCTTCGTTAACTACAATTTGGGTGGCAACATTCGCTAAAAATGCAGTTTCCCCATGTTTCATGGTATCTAAAAAACCCATGGCATTGATTGCCAATACTGGTTTCCCGCAAGAATTTGCCTCTACAGCCGGCATACCAAATCCTTCCAATCTAGAGGGAGACGCATAAATATCACAAGCTGCAAATAAATACGGCATAAAGTATCTTGACAGGACACCTTCAGAATAAAGCACATTTTTTTCTATACCCAAATGAGTGGCCAATTGCAGGTCAATAAGGTTTTGGGCTTTTGTACGAGCCTGTGGCCAAACCTTACATATATATCTCCAATCCGGCGCTTTTTGGTCAATTAGCGCTAATGCCTGCATGACTTCCTGAGCTCCTTTGGAAGCGGCATCTCCTCCTACAGTTAAAAGCATTAACTGGTCTTTAGGTATCCCGAATGTATTACGAACAGCTTGTACTTTTGAATCATCCTGATCCATCGGGGTAAAAACATTTGTATCACAACCAATGGGCAATACCTCTATATTGTCTCCTTTTACTCCGTCTCTAATATATGTTTCTTTAACCCAATTTGAAGTAACTAAAATCAACGGCAACGAATTCAATATCTCATGATAATTCGCCACATAGCCGTCCGCTATTAACCAAGGAACAGGTTGAACACCATAACGTTTTGGATGAAGCACGATATGAGGGGTGTGCCCCCAATAGCCTATCCCCACAACGATATTCGGTTTAAACCATCTGTAATACCACTCCTTTTCAGTTGGTGATTGAAAATGAACACCACATACGTCAACTCCTATCTCCTTAAGGCCTCGGTATAAAAGTGCTCCCTGGGTAGCAATCCCTCCGGGAGAAGTCGGATCAAACAACACCAAGACTTTCATTTTAACCACCTCTCTTAATTGCGAATACTTTAAAGTTTTCTGGTAGAATTAGCCTGCCAGAAAGCCTCAGTCTTTTGTGCGCATTTAGCTTCAAAACTATCATTAGCAAAACCATATATTTGTGTAATTATTTTATGTTTTTGATACCATATGCTTTGCGCCAAATTTGACACTAAATCAGCTTTCTCGACAGGCTTCGGCAGATATTTTCCTTGTCCGTCTTCATAAGCAAACAACCACAATTTATCAGAAACAATATCGGCACTTTCCCAAAGCTTGATTACGGCCTTACCGATTTGTTCATGTCGTAAATGAGAAGTGTATTCACCTTTCGGGTGGTGAGTTATTATAAGATCGTATTTTATTAAAGGAAGTAAGGAAAGGATGTTTTGTTGGATCTCGTGAGTGCGTATTGGCTTGAGCTGAGGACTGTCGTCTAGATCACCCATTTTTCCGGCGGCGCCTAAAGCCCCGAGTGCTTTGTAGAACTTAGGAGCCCGATCTTTATCACTTGCACGGCATAATGACAGTATAAACCAATCCCAGCTTGGATTGCTCATGATCAAGCCCCCTGCCCATATAGTTTCGTCATCCGGATGGGCTACAATGACAGCCGCTTTCATTTGTCTATTAGCTTTCACCTACATTAAGTTATTTTACTTAATTTTGTGTCCACTTTTTTAGCTTGCCTCACTTTGGGGACGTAGTTTTCCATGACTGCTGTTTTTTTCAATTCCCCTCCAAAACACTGGTGGTTCGGCTATTCAACATCCTGGACAGTAAATCCTTTACCGGAACAACCGCAATGCCTGACGAGGTATCCGACATGGAGTAAGGGATAATCAAGTCCTCGTTGTGGATCATGGCTCCGCAGGTATACAACACGTTCGGCACATACCCTTCACGCTCTTCTTCTGTGGGAGAAAGAAGCGGTTCAGACAGGCGGCCGATCACCTTTGTCGGATCTTCCAGATCCAGCAGGCAGGCTCCAATGCAATATTTCCTCATGGGACCGACGCCGTGAGTTAACAGGATCCACCCTTCCTCGGTCTCAATGGGAGAGCCGCAATTGCCGATCTGTATGAACTCCCACGGATACCGTGGCTTCTGCAGAAGTTGGGCTTCTTGCCAGAAGTGAATATTGTCTGAAGACATGATAAACATGTTTTCACCATCCTGACGGGAGATCATCATATATTTCCCATTAATTTTTCTGGGGAAAAGGGCCATCCCTTTGTTCTGCACGGCATCCCCGTTGAGCGTTCGAATCTTGAAGTTGTTAAAGTCCCTGGTTTCCAGTAGCATGGGGAGGATATTAAAACCGTTGTAGGCGGTGTAGGTCGCATAGTAGATGGGTTCGTCGTCGCCATTGAAAAAATGTACGAATCGGGCATCCTCAATCCCCCGGCTTTCGTTTTCAGAGACCGGGAAGATGACTTTCTCTGATATCCTTTTCTCTTTTCTGAATCTTAATTCGTAATTGGATCTGGCGAGCCAGAGGATCTTCTCAACCGTGTCATGAAGCAAAGGCAGCCGCGCTCCTCTATGCGCGTCGAACTCCCGCTGAATAGCCGTCTCAAGCTCATAGAAAGAAAACCTGTCGGACAAGTCCTTCAAGATTTCATCGGAGACCTCGTTCTTTGACTCCATATCTTCCAGTTTCAACTGGAACACGTATTTGTCGTAGGTCGGGTTCTTTATCACTTCAGGGGTCTCCACAAAGCGGCCCACTTCGTCGAAGTGGAGTTTATTCTTATCATCAAGAATGCCGCTTCTGAACTCAATCGAGGAGATATGACCTTCGCCGGTGGAGCGAAAACTCAGAATAAATCGGACGCTCCCTTTGTTGAGATTGCTCTGATCCGTATGCTTCACGATGGAGGGGTTAAAAAAGGCCGCAGCTTGTACAGAGTATTCATGCGTAAAACAAGCCCCGATCAGGCACCGCCTGTCCCCGGACATCTTCGTTCCATTCGGGATATAATGTTTGATGACCTTGAAGTTCTTGTCAATTATCCGCCAGATGTCCTTGTGGCGGGTTGAAAAGTCAGTGATGATCTGGTTCAGGTTCTCCTTGACGTCATCCTCTGAAAGACCAAGAACACGTTGGATGATATGGTTGATCTGCTCAACACTGCTCGGCACGTAGAATTTGGCGATGACTCTGGAGGGCTCTGAAAAAAACCTTTTTTTTCTTCTTCGTATCTTTAAAGAATTATTATTCATACTCAAGTTCTTCTCCAATTTAGTGTGCAAGAAGAAATTTGGTGACACCCCTCATCCTAACCTTCTCCCCATGGGGGAGAAGGGATATTTAAACTTCCTTTTATCTTCAGCCTTCCAATCTCCTAATAAGCTGCCCTTGAATGCTTCAGGCACATCTCCACAAGATCCGAGATGGTAGCGGACCCAACACACATGACGGTATCCGCGCCGCCCCAATAAAGCTTTACAGTGCCGTCCTCTTCCGGAACGGCGCCGCAGGTGAAGACAACATTGGGAACATAGCCGGTCGTCTCCCAGGGATCTTCGGGCTGAAGAATCCAGTCATCAGAGATACCGATCACTTTGGACGGATCGTCCAAGTCGTGTAAGGCCACGCCTAACCTGTAAACCGCACCTGCCATAGTCCGGTAGACCCCGTGGTAGATATGGAGCCATCCTTGATCGGTCCTGAACGGGGTGGCTCCAGGACCGATCTTCAGCTCATCCCAGTGATAGGTCACCGGTTTCATCACGACCCTCGACTCTCCCCAATGGATCAGGTCGGGAGAATAGGATATGTGTATGGACCAAGGTGATATCTCCGAATGAGGGCGGTCAAGACGAGCATATCGCCCGTCAAACTTCTGGGGGAAGATGACCACATTTCGCATGTCCGGTTGGGAAATAAGAGCCATACGCTCGACACTCTTAAAATCCGTGGTTCGTGCCAGGGCAATCCTCACTCCATGTCTGGAGTAAGCGCTGTAGGTAAGCAGATACTCGTCATCTATGGCACAGATACGCAGATCCTCGACCCCATACTCTTCGTATTCGGCGAAGACGCCTTGTTTTGCAGGAACAAGGAAAGGCTCCGGACGCACGGTAAAGGAGTAACCCTCTTCGCTTTCCGCCAGACCGATGACACACCGGCCGTTTAAAAGATGGGAACGGAAGAGCATCACGTACCTCCCGTCATGTTTGACCATCCCGGCATTATGAACGGTAGAGACGGGGTAGGGTACGTCATCACAGGTCAGAATGGGGTTCTTTTCATACCTTCGAACCACAGGATTTTTCAAGACCATCTCCTCTACTTCCGACCGAAGTCATCCTCGATCCTTACAATATCATCCTCACCGAAATAGTCTCCCATTTGTACCTCAATAAAGGCCATGTTCTCCTTTGTCGGATTTTCGATACGATGGACACCCCCCCTCGGGATGTCTATGGAATCGCCTTTATTGAGCCGGATCTGTTTCCCATCCAATGTGACCAGGCCCTCACCATATACCGCAGTCCAATGCTCGGCACGACGCTGGTGCTTCTGGAGGCTCAGCCGCTTTCCGGGATAGACCACGATACGTTTGACTTTGTGGTCCGGTTTGTCGGAAAGGATCGTGTAGTATCCCCACGGACGATGGTCCTCACGTTTTGTCAATTCAAGGATCTGCTCGTAAACTTGAATGTAATCATTCACCATACGCTCAGCAGAAAAGTTCTTCTCCACAAACCCGCGGCAGGCCGAGCGGTCTATTGCAGACAACTCTTTCACGGCGTCAACCGCCTCCTCAACATTGGAGACCAGGAAACCATTCACACCATGCCGAATCAGCTCCGGCATACTGCCCCGGTTAAAAGCAATCACCGGCGTCCCACAGCACATGGCCTCAATAATGGAAAGACCGAAGGGCTCCTCAAAACTGATAGGGTGTAACAAAGCGCATGCCTTGCCGAGGAGTTTATCCCTCTGCTCCGGACCCACGCTTCCCACATAGGTGACATGATCACCATCGATATGAGGCTTCACCTCTAATTCAAAATAAGCCTCGTCCTGAATCACACCGGCCATGATGAGTTTCTTGCCTGCGGCCCTGGCAATTTCGATTGCCTCTTTGGCTCCTTTTTCCGGGTGGATCCGGCCGAAGAAGAGAAGCGTGTCCTCAGGTTCAGGTACGAAAGTAAAGCCATCGAGGTCAATACCGTGGTGGATCGTAGCAATGTAGTTCAGATTCGGTGAACGGTCGGCCTCGCTAATGGCAACATAGAAGGTCTTTTCGTTATATTTTTCATAAACAGGCAGGATGCGGGGGGATGAAAAGCCGTGAATCGTTGTGAGAACAGGCGTCGTCACCAGCTTGCTGTATGTCAAAGGGAGAAAATCAAAATGGTTGTGAATCAGGTCAAATTCATCGGCCCGGTCAAAGAGTTCGGAAATGTGGAGGCACTCCCAGACCTTGGGTTCGATCTGCCTGTTCTCTTCGTAGCCTCCTTTGCAGACGGCATGGAGTTGCCCCTTTGTGATGGAGTCCGCCGTGGCAAAAAGGGTCACGTCGACCCCTTTGGCGATCAGCCCCTCCGTCAACAGAGACACGACACTTTCCCATGGTCCGTAATGTCGTGGAGGCGTTCTCCAAGCAATCGGTGAAAGCATCGCTATGCGCATAAGGTATATGTAACCTATATTCCGATTGACAGCAAGGTTTTTCCCCTCATAGGGGAAGAAGAACCGCCACAGCCCATCCAAAACCGACGAGAAAATTGATCCTTCGATAGTATGAATACCGGGAAATCTAACACTCGCTCAGAAATATGTCAAACTGAAACATGATGGCCGGGATCCTGGTTCACATTCGCCATACGGCGCTTACCGATAAGGCTCTAATGCGGCAGAGTTATGGATTCAAAGAGGTCGTGGTCGGTCCGGATCGGAGTTCTTCAGGGATTCCAATGCTTCCACATCGGCCAAATCCTTGGTTCTTCCTGACGTCCTCTTGTTTCGAATGAGGTCGTCAATCGAAAGAATATGCACTTCGATTCCCTCAATGTTCAGAGACAGTGACCTTCGATACGTCTCCTCAAACTGAAGTCCGGATGCCGCGGTGATGATGTCGATTCGCCTCGGGGCAACTCCGATCTGGAAAATGGTCCCATCCTTCTGAAGGTCTTCTTTGGTCAGATTGTGCAGCGGGGCGCCGAAGCGGCGCAATGCCCGTAATACGGCATCAGCGTTCTGAGGTGACGGCATGACCCAAATGTCTATGTCCATGGTGGCCCGGGGATAACCGTGGGCTGCCATGGCATAGGCGCCGACGAGGAGGAACCTAACCTTCTCGTCGGACAAGACTTGTAATATGTCTTTGTAGTCTTCGTTCAGCATCGTGCTTTTTACTCAGGGATGATATCTCTTGGGTCAGAATCCAGACGAGCTTAATGCGGTCTGCCGGCGTGCCGGGGACGAAGTCGTCGTTCCGTCGGTCCGACATTCGGTATATGGCTGTGTGCTTCCTGTTCATGCTCTCAATCTACCCTGCTCTTTAAAATAATTTTTTGTGATTATATCTTTGGGGAATTGCGCATGTCAAGAATAATCCTGGAAGGACGCCTGGTGTTCGCTTCGTGGTCCTGTTCGTAAATAGGGTGACGTGCCGAGAGGGTCTCCAATGGAAGGATGAAGCAAGTGCCACGGAAGCGGTTTAGTTCAACAGGGTTTTCTATTGTCGAAATCCTTTTTTAATGATATAAATGCAATCCTGATGACAAAAATTTCCCTGTTGGTTATCGTTTCCGTCATGATTCAGTTGGCCGCGGCATTCCTGGCCTTCCGCATGATCAAGGTCTCGAGGCACGTCCCAGGCTGGATCCTGATCTCTCTCGCCCTTTTTCTCATGGGAGTCCGGCGGATCGCCTCCCTCATGGGTTATCATCTGCCGGGAGCTGAACACTTCAGGGGGGGAACCCCGGAGACCATCGCCTTGGTCATTTCCATCCTGATGCTCTGCGGCGTCGTCCTGATACGGCGCTATTTCATCCATCAAAACCGGCAGGAAGAACGCCTTCTCGAATCGGAAAAGCGCTACAAAACCCTGTCGGATCAGCTCGAACAACGGGTAGAAGAGAGAACCCGGGAACTCCAGAATACCATTCAGACCCTTCAGGAGTGCCGGCGGATCAAAAGCGATTTTCTGGGCAGGATGTCCCACGAGCTCCGGACGCCGCTCAACTCCGTCATCGGTTTTTCAGACGTTCTTTTGAACGGCATGGATGGAGAACTCACCAGTGAACAGAAAAAAGACGTCGAGATGATCTTCCACAGCGCTCAGCATCTTCTTCAACTCATCGATGATATCCTTGACCAATACAGACATGAATCAGGGAAGGAGACACCGGACGCAGGCAAGGCGGGAAGTCCGGAAATCCCGGACGACGTTCATTGAGGTTTTTTGAGCACGCGGCTATGGCGAAACACAAACCTTGGGCAATGACGGTCATTCTCCTCTCAGCCATCCTGGGCGGAGCGGCGGCGGGGTGGGTGGTTTCACGTTTCATGAACCTCCCTCAAGTCGAGAGCCTTGAGGAATATCATCCGAGTGAGGCTTCACACATTTTTTCCGATGACGGAACGCTCATGGATGAACTCTTCATCGAGAGAAGGGAGGTCGTCCCCTTGGACCGGATCCCGCTTCACCTCAGAGAGGCCGTAATCGCCGTTGAGGACTCCCGTTTCTATTCTCACCACGGAATCGATTTTCAAGGCATCGCGAGGGCCATGGCCAGCAACCTCATGGCCGGCCGTGTGGTTCAGGGGGGAAGCACCATCTCACAGCAGCTCAGCAAGGTTCTGTTTTTTTCGCCTGAAAAGTCCCTCCTCCGGAAAATCAAGGAGGCGATCGTCACCCTGCAAATCGAGAAACGCTATACCAAAGATCAGATCCTGGGTCTGTATCTCAACCAGATCTATCTGGGCATGGGATGTTACGGCGTTGCAGCCGCATCCCGGAGGTATCTGGGGAAGGACGTCTCCGACATCACCCTGCCGGAAGCGGCTCTCTTGGCGGCTCTCCCTAAATCACCGGGTAAATACTCCCCCTCATCCAATCCTGAAGAAGCCGAAAAAAGAAGGAACCACGTCCTCGACCGGATGGCCGAGGAAAGATTCATCAGCCGTGCAGAGGCCGAAAAGTCAAAAAAAGAGCCTGTTCCGATCCGGGTTTACCAGCCGCTCAGCAGGAACGCCCCATACTTTGTCCAGGAGGTCGTGCAGGATCTTGAATCGCGTCTCGGGAAAAAAATCCTCTATCAGGGGGGGCTCTCCATTCATACCACACTCAACCTGCGTCTGCAGACCATCGCCCAGGAGAGCCTGCGGCAGGGTCTTGAAACCGTCATCAAGCGCAACCGCCGCAAACCACACGCCCAACTGCAGGGCGCCTTGATTGCCATGGACCCGGCCAATGGACAGGTCAAGGCATTAGTCGGGGGTTATGACTTCGTATCGAGCCCGTTCGACAGGGCCTTGCATGCCAGACGCCAGCCTGGGTCCGCCTTCAAACCGATGATCTATGCCGCCGCGCTCGAGAAGGGATATCAGCCTTCGGATATCCTCATGGACACACCGCTTTCCTTCACGGACCCTCGGACCGGAAAAACCTGGGCCCCTCAGAACTACCGCCATGAGTTCACGGGACCTGTCACCCTCCGGCATGCCCTGGAGAATTCCCTGAATATCCCCACCATCCGCCTGCTCCGGAATGTGGGGATTCAAAACTGCATGGATCTGGCAAAACGCCTGGGCATAGAGGAGCCTCTGACCCCTGATCTCTCCCTGGCCCTCGGGACCTCCGAGGTCACCCTTCGGGAACTGACCGCCGCCTATGCGGCCTTCGCGGCGCAGGGGGTTTACTCCTCACCCATGCTGATTACACAGGTCTATGACCGGAACGGGCGTATACTCGAAAATCACCAGCCTGAGCAGAGGATCGCATTCGATGAAGATGCGGCTTTTCAGATGACCTATCTGCTGGAAGGGGTCGTACAGTCCGGCACCGGCAGGATCGCACGGTCGCTGAACCGCCCTGTTGCCGCCAAGACGGGAACCACGGACGATTACAGCGACGCCTGGTTCATCGGTTACTCGCCGGAGCTGGCAGCGGGGGTCTGGGTCGGGTATGACAAACGGACGCCTATCGGCCCGGGTGAAACCGGCAGCATGGCGGCCGGACCCATCTGGGTCTTCTTCATGCAGGAGGCATTGAAAAACAAGGCCCCTTCCTACTTCCCGGTCCCTTCGAATATCGTCTTCAAAAAGATCAATGCCCTAAACGGAGAACCGGCCGATTCCGACACGGCGAATGTGGTTGAAGAGGCCTTCAGGTTGAAACGGCGGGAATAGCCGGCCAAAGAAATCAAATCCCATGGAGTGGGTAAAGGGGGGTGGAAGGTTCAAGGGTTCAAGGGTTCAAGTTGTTTTTTTACTTTTTGATTCCCAGTTTGCGCGTGGTTCAACACGGTCACGAAAGAGGGCAAATCATCGGCCGCCGGCTGATCAGGACGACCCGACCAGATTCAATGATTCCTGACGGGTCAGGATATCCACAAAGACTTTCACGATCCGGGGATCGAACTGGGCACCTGCGCAGGATTGGATCTCTTGGATGACCCAATCCAGGGAGAGGGCCTTCCGGTAAGGCCGGTTGGAGATCATGGCATCATAGCTGTCGATGATCTGTATGATCCTGGCACAAAGCGGGATCTCTTCTCCTTTGAGTCCGTCCGGGTATCCCTGCCCGTCGAAGGATTCATGGTGATGCAGGATGATCTTGAGCACCTCCTGTGGAAGGCAGAGCGGTTTCAGAATCTCCACGCCGCGTCGGGGATGCTCCTTGATTTCGGTCCATTCTTCCGGATTCAGCTTTCCTCTCTTGTTCAGAATCTCATTGCTGATTCCTACCTTGCCGATGTCGTGGAGAAAGGCTGAAATCGTCAGAACCTCCTGTTCCTTTTCGGAGAGGCCCATGGCCTCGGCAACCACCATGGAATAGTGGTTCACACGCTCCGAATGGTGATGCATATTGGAATTCTTCGCCTCCAGGGTTCTGGAGAGGACCTTGATAAAATCCAGCAGACTGAGGTTTTTGCAATTGGACCAGGCCTCTCCCAGTGGAACCGTCCCCCCCTGCGGGTCCGGTTCTCCTTGGTTCATAATCACACTCCAGTCGGTTATGCCCTTGCTTTTCAGGTCCGAGATCACGGTTCCTACACGATCCTGAAGCCGTTTCTTGCAGATCGCTTTATTGACGACCGATATGAATTCCTTGATGTTGAACGGCTTGGTGATATAATCGAAGGCGCCGTACCGGATCGCCTGCTGTGCCGTTTCCAGGGAGCCGTACCCGGTGATGATCACCACCTCGATCTCCTGTTTCTTCTCTTTAATTCTTTTCAGAACTTCAACCCCGTGCATATCCGGCATATTCAGATCCAGTGTTACGAGATCGAAGGACTCATCCGTTATCTTCTGCAAAGCCTCCGCTCCGCTTTTCGCTGTTTGGATCTCGTGGTAAGGCTTCATGATCATACGGATGGATTCTCGGGGACCGACCTCATCATCCACAACCAGGATATTTCCTCTATACTCCATGCGCCGCTCCTTCCTGCTTCCGCTCAAATTGCCGGATGAAAATAGTAAACGCCTCTTTCCGGATATCCGACGATTCCGGATGCCGGATAGTATTATCTTTGTCCAACGATGCTTCTTTTTTGATCTGAAGATGCCCCGTTTCAATGCAAAACTGATGCCATGGCTCCGCCTGCCCGTCCGCCCTTCGCCTGGTATGACCAAGAAAAGGACCATCCAGGCAGTGACACAATTTGTCCGGCCATCTATCCCTTTTTATCATCTGATAAAAAAATGTATGAGACCGATTTTTGGCAGGATGGGACGGAATTCGACTGGAAAGAGTCCCTATGATTGGATATCGAATCCGGAATGGAATCAACAAAAAAAAGGACCATTTAGACCGGATACCGGTCGAAATGGTCCTTGAACAGCTTGCTGCACAAATCCTTTGGTAACGTTCAAAAGTTGTGGCAAATAAGGAATTGAATAAATCACGACCACTTTCTATGATTAGGATCTGGAAAACCATAATCAAAAGAAAGGGTCGTGATGGAACAAGAGATACATATCACATTAAGGTTCAATCTTGCAACTGGCAAAGTCAATTTGAATGAGATCGTCTACAGGCTGAAAGAGATCGGAGATGCTCTTATGTTGGATGTATTGAAAGAGATTCTCATGAGTTATGACGATCTCATTGCGGAGAGGCTGAGCAAGACAACGGTTTATGGTAGCAAAGACAGGAAGGGACTGGGGCGGCATATCAGGAAGAGTGAATCCGGAAGTCGATTTTGTCGTGGGCGCAAGGTACGGAAGCGTGGTTATCGTCAGGAGCCTCGGAATATTTCTACAGTATTCGGTGGTCTCAAACTGCCTGTGAGAGTCGTCGAATGCTGCAGATGCGCTGCTCGTTACTCTCCACTTCTGTCTGCTTTGGACATAGAGCCCTATGCTCGCAAAGAGACGAATTTTGAGTATGAGGTGATTGAATCTGTAATAGACACAAACTACCGCAGGCTGATTGACGGAAGGTCTATTGATATCTCCCTTGGAGGCATTCATAATATTGTCGTTGGCAGTGATATCGGTGAGACATTTCAGGAGACGGTTTCTACCGAAGGTTTGTCTGCCATAATGGCAGATGGTACCGGAGTAAAGCAAAAAGGCGGCAATAAAGGGGAGTTGAGGGCGGTTATAGGGATTACTAAGGGGGGTCGTGTCAAGCCTCTGGGATGCTTTGTCAACACTCCTTGGTCGGAGGTGGAGCAGCGTATCAAACGTCGGATAAAGGAAACAAATCAATACAACATTCCCTTTGTTTATGATGGCGAGCCCGGTTTGGATGATTTTTTGGCCGATGCAGCAGAGTCTCAAAGATGTACCTGGCATGGCCCCAGAGGCCTTTATCATTCCCTCTGGGAGGATGGGTTGAAGAAGAAAGGGTCTCAACCTTATATGGACAAGATAAAACAGCTCATAGGGGTAGAGCTTCCCGAAGGAGATTTTGAGATACTCAAAGAAGAAGACAAAGCGCAGGTAAGAAATAAGTACGAAGCAAGCAAGGTAGAGATACAGGACTTGATAAAAACGTTTTATGCAAAAGGTTACGATCATGGGGCAACCTATCTGGAGAAGCTTTCAAATCGTCTTTTCAGCAACATAGAGCTATGGTTGGAGACAGGGGTAATTGCTCCGAAGACGACCTCTTTGCTGGAAAGAGTATTCAGGGAGATCGGCCGCCGTCTAAAAAGGATCGCCTGGGGATGGTCGGATAAGGCAGTTACAAACATTTCCAAAATGATAATGATCAGACAGTATTCAAGAGATGAATGGAAAAAATACTGGAAGAAGAAACTCGGGATCAGAGGCTATTTTAATATTCAAATCGCTTCGGTCCAAATTACATGATGCCACAACTTTTGAACGTTACCAATCCTTTTCAAGGGAGTAAACATAGTGTAGTTAGGGACCATCAAACTAAGAAGGAGACTCCAAATCTTGAAGCTCCGGCGAAGCGGGAAGGAAATCGCCGCTCAGATGGCAGCGTAAGGAAGGGGAAAACCTGCCCATTCTCCATCCCTTTGCTGGTTCAAACCCGGAAGTAGCTTGCCGCTGCCCCAGATGGGCTACGTTTAAACGGTAACACTAATATTCGTTCAACAGGCTCATATACATAGAGTAATAAATAAATTCGCACTTGTTTGTTTCACGAAGGGGCAGCAAAAAACGCCCATCACTCTTGCTACCTGCAGCGAGAGAAGTGTTAATGAGGGGCAACAACATTGCCTCCATCAAGGTCAACGGCATGGTTCACTGCCTCACGCAGCATCGACATGACGCCCACCACCTTGCCGTCCTTGTCCTTAACTTCGATCCAGAATCTGTCTGTACCCGTGCCAGGCTCATTATGATCCTCTATATAGACGACGAACTCATAGTTACCAATGGGAGTCGGCCATCCGGGCTCCTGATAAGTTGCCTTGCCGCTGAAAGAGGCCCATCCAAAAACCCCTCCACTCTCTTGCCCCACCCCGAGGGCCAGACCATAGAGAGCATTGCTCTTAACCCTGTAGATGGTTCCATCCGGCATATGCGAGATCAGCAGCAGACTTCCCTTTACATTTGTGCCATTCTTACCATATTTCATTGTAAACCCGAAGTTGGTGCGGTCGCCCGGATAACCGCTCACGGGATCCTCAGTCCCGGGCCAGTAGAACCATCCGCCGCCTGTGGTAAACCCAAGGCTCGGGTCGTAAACCACGAGAGCGTCTTCCCCATCCCCATGATAATACGCTCCATTGACCGTCACCTGAACCGTATACGTATTGACTGCCACATTCGAGAAGCTGCACGTCAACGTGAGCACAGCGTCGTAGTCCGTCCCGGAGGCGGTCGCCGTACATGAGGTCGGGGACGCCGTGGAACCGGGGCCCACTGGGACAAGGCTCACCGCCACGACGGAGCGGCTGATATCACCGGGATGCGCCAACCCATCGCCCGCCAAGTCGGGCAAGGCCTCGGAGACATGGAGCACAAGATCAAATGCCCCACTATTTCCGCTCGGAACGGCCACCTTCACTGCCACCAAGTTACTGTCGTCGAAAGCCACCTTTGCATTCTCTTGTCCGACAACGAGGGTTGTATGAGCCAGACTCTCAAGCGCCCCGTCACTTACCGTGAAGGTCATGTCATAGGCGCCGACACCCGCCAACACCCTGCCGTCCAAAGCCCAGCGGCATTGCACGACACCCCCTGTTTCCGTGCACCCTTCCTCACTCAAGCTCAAACCTTCCGGCAGACTCGATACTCCTATGGTCAGGTATGAAGAGTCTATGTCACGGCCCGATATCGTGACCGTCGTGATTCCATCACTGTATTGGACACTCTGCGACGACGGATCGGCAGAAACCTCAGGCGCATCGTTTACGGGATTCACCGCAATCGTGACCGTGGCTATGCCGGAGTCCAACGCACCATCGTTCGCCTTATAAGTAAAGCTGTCCGTGCCGTTCCAGTCCGCACTCGGTGTATAAGTCAATGAGCCGTCCGTGTTCAGCGTCAGAGCGCCGTGGCTGACACCAATCACCGACAATGCGGTGATACTGCCGCCGTCCACATCCGAGTCATTGCCCAACACGCCAGGCGTGGCAATGTTCAGGGTGGTATCCTCATCCGTGCTGTATGTGTCCCCCACTGCCACAGGGGCATCGTTTACGGGCTTGACCGTAATGGTCACTGTTGCCGCGTTGGAGTCGAGGACTCCATCGTTCGCCTTGTAAGTAAAGCTGTCGGTGCCGTTCCAGTTCCCGTTGGGTGTATAGGTGAAAGACCCATCGCCATTCAGCGTCACTGTACCGTTCGACGGACCGGTCACAAACGAACTCGTCAGGCTGTCTCCGTCTACGTCGGAGTCATTCCCCAACACGCCAGGTGCGGCTATGATCAGTGGGGAGTCCTCGTCCACCATGAAGTCGGCGTCGGGGGATGCCGCAGGGGGATCATTCACCGGATTCACTGTAATCGTGACCGTGGCTACGTTGGAGTACAACTCACCATCATGAGCCTTGTACGTGAAAGTATCCACACCGTGCCAGTTCTCATTCGGGACATAATTAAACGATCCCTGGGCATTCAATGTGAGTGTTCCGCTGCTTGGACCGGTCACCAATACGGCCGTGAGAGCATCATTGTCCGCATCCGAGTCGTTGCCCAGCACCCCTGTATCCCCTATGTTCAATGGCGTGTCTTCGTCCACGCTATAGGCGTCGTCTGCGGCCACGGGAGAATCATTGCCGGGAAGAACGGTGATCGTGACCGTCTCGGAATCGGACAGAGGGGGCGTCCCGTTGTCTGTCACTGAAAAGGTCACATTGTAGCTCCCCGCCTGACCACGGGTCGGCGTCCAGTCAAAAGCACCGGTAACTCCATTAAATACTGCCCCCGAGAGCAGGGGTGATGCCGAAAAAGTGATAAGATCCAGATCCTCGTCAGTGGCTGTCACTTGGAAGCTTAGCTTGGCCCTTTCCTTGGTCGTCTTCGGACCGATCGGCGCCAGCACCGGAGCACGGTTGACGTTCGTGACCCTAATGTGGACTATTTCGTTTGCGCCGGTTAATTCTCCATCCGTGACCGTAAAGACGACATCATAGTCGCCGGACTGCTCAAAACCCGGAGTCCACGTAAACCGCGCTTGAGCCGGATCAAATGTCGCCCCCGTGGGGAGGTCTTGGGCCCCATAGCTCAGGGGCTCTTTTTCCTCGTCTGTAGCGGAAACCGTAAAGGCAAGCAATTCGTTCTCGGCTACAACCCGATCACTGATAGGATTGAAGACCGGTGCTGTGTTCGAAGAGCCCAGGCTGACGACAAAATCCACCCGAGTGTTACATGGAATCCGTGTTCCGGAAGATAGACCCTGGGAAACCACAAAACCGGAAGGAATGGTATCGTGGTAGTCGGACGAAATCACTCCGGTCAGCAATCCCTCACCGCCCAGCGCATTGATCGCACTCTGCCGGTCCATGCCGGAGAGGTCCGGGACCATTCCGGCACAGCCCACCTGCAGCGTCCCCCCGGACACAAAGTCAACGGTATATTCCGTCTCTCCATTGAACAACCGCACGTCTCGAAGTCTCAGATTGTAATTTTGACTCCCAGGATTATCACCTCCGACGACGACATGGAAACGAGCGATTGAAACCGCCCCGGAAGGCAGAGTTGCGCCATAGGTATGGGCGAATACATAGGTCGCCCGTCCGGCATTCAAAGATTCGTTGACCATCTCCAGAATCCCGTTCGACCCTCGGGCAAGGACAAAGTCTGCTCCCAAGCCGGAATGAGTGGCGTCACTGCCGTTTTTCTGAAGGGGGGTCACAACAGTGATTTGGTTTGCCGGAGCCGAAACTGTGTCCGGCGCGGTTCCTATCCCAGTATCTGATGTCTCGATCGTAAATTGGAAGGCCCCCAGTCCCTCAGCGGGAATGCCGTCGGCGACAACATCAAAGCTCACAATCTCTCCCACGTGTGCCTGGATAGCTGCCGGCTCGATTCGCACCGTTGCTGCCGAGGCTCCGAATGGGGCCGCTGCGAACATAAGAAAAAACAATTGAATGACGGCCAACCCTCTTTTCGAGATCATGGCTTGCTCTCCTCCGTGAGGCGGGGATAAGGGAGACAACCAACCGCGCCTACATGACATTTATTTTGTAGTCAACAATATTGACGGTTCCGTAAAGAGTCTTACTATCCCCTCCCCGGGTGGGAGGGGATAAAGGGGAGGGGGCCACCCTCATCCCAACCCTCACCCATCAAGGGAGAAGGAGTTTTTGGACTTCTTACGAATCCACTAATATTGATACGTATTGCCGTATTCGGCGGCAAAGAAAGAGAAATCAGAAACATCCACCTTGGTGTCCCCATCAAAATCGTAGTCCACATTGTAGAAACACTCACCCACGTGACTTCCAAACTGCGTGGCAAACAGCGAAAAATCCTGGATGTTCACACTGGCATCCACGTTAATATCGGCCTTGGCGCGCAGGATCCCGCTGGCGTTCGCCCCGGTCATGGGATCACCGACCCCTCCTTTCCCTGCATTAACTGGAGCAAGACGAAAATGGGTCAGCACGCAATCACTTCCACTCCTTAGTTCTTTGAGTCTAATCCTCTCTTTTCCAGGCAGCCATTTGGTGCGTAGATCCGCACCATAGGCATTGTTCAGATTGACCAGAACCTGTGGCGCCGCAACGCCATCCCCCACATAGCCCGTAATCGGATAGGAACATCCGGTCACTTGAAGAATGAGAAGGCTCCCCTCTCCAGCCGGCGTACCGTCCGCCTCCATCAGGCCAAAGAGAATCAGTTCATTTGAAACCGGAACTGTTCCTTGATTATTCACCGTGGTCCGCTGAATGACTTGAGCTGTGTTGACGGGACCCATGACATTCGACTCGAAAAAATCGTCCGGCTTTGCCTTGTCGTACGTCACCGTCCTGAAGTAGTAAGTTGTGGACGGCAGCAGTCTTCCCACGCGCGCTTTAAGCACGCCTCGATTCTCTGCGCTCTCTTTGACGTGCTCGAATCCGTTGCCCAAGGGAATCGGCTCCACTTTCACTTCACCGGCAATTTGATTCTGCCCTTGAGCGTCGGAGTAGATTTTGACATCCGCCGTGGCCGGAACGTGACTCAACCAAACGACCGAAAACGAATAAGGCGTCACATCCGTGACCTCCGTCCGGCTGATCTGTGGCACGGCGGCCGTTGCACTATCAACCAACCACACACAGGCAAGCAGTACGGCAAATCCCACGGTATTCGACCAATAGACAAGACGTTTTATCATACGAACTCCTCGGCTTCAAGCCTGATTCGCCGCGGGTTTAGAGTTGTTATTTTTTATCAGCCCTCTAACTCCATCAAACCCGCCATACAAGAATCGAACGTTTGAATATCCTTCACTGCGCAAGAGCCGGGTCAACGTCTCCGCTTTGGGATCAGGTCCTCCGATCAAGACCACCTCGGTCCTGGCATAGACTCTTGCCATATCCCTCTCCTTCGGTGACAGAGTTCCTGTTTCCTTCTCAAACAACACCCCATCCTCGGCCTTGATTTGAGACAAGAAGGTCCGGAGCGCCGCCGGCACCTCATTTGCCTTGGCCATCTGGAAATGGTTTGAGGCGGGAACATGCGCCCTATTGAATTCCGCCGTAGACCGGATATCCACCATGCGTACCCTTGCACCATGGGAGAGCGCCCACACCAAATTCTCAGGCATGATTGCATGGACCTGATCTTTCCTGTCGCCCACAACCGGAAACCCGCTTCCTTCCCACGCATCAATGCCTCCGTCAAGCACGAAGAGATTCTTAACGCCTTTCTTGGCCAGCTTTTCAGCCGCCTGAATCGAATCCCTCATACCGAGCGAGGCACAGACAAGAACCAGGTTCCAATCATCGGGAAACTTTCTTGTGGGCAAGATGAATCCCTGGATATTCAACGAACCTTCAATGTGCCGCTTGGCATAAGCCTCTGCACCCCGAATGTCAATAAGCACGGCCCGGCCTTGGGTCTGCTTCATTAAGGCATACGCCTTCCAGGGAGGCATGAGTCCTGCCCTGCCTGGTTTCCTGTCTTCGGTCCCGGCCAAACTCGCATGAACAAACACCAAGACAGAAGCAGCGATCAGAAGATTTCTAATAGAGATCATACCGATTATACCTTCATCGAGGGAGAACGCCCCCTTCTACGGCGTCCAGCCGTAAACTTTTCCCAGCATTTGCACCATGATCCCCTCGCCGGGCGTGATGACAAAATTGTCCCCCATAATCACCCCATCCCGGACTGAGGCGCCTCTCCAGAGACCCGTGTCCTTATCCAACTGCTGAATGCTGATGACTCGCGATTTTCCCACAGAATTGATAAAGTCATACGCACTGTAACCGCTCGGCAGACATAGCGTCCCCACATTATTGAATCCCTGCTCCAGCGTCAAGGGTGAGCAATTACTCATGGTTCTTTGCCCAAGAACAAAAATCCCTCCTGTTCCGGCAGTCATCAGCAGTGCCTTGCCCGACTCAAGAGTGAAGTTGTCTCCGGAGGCCGCGTGCGTGCCCATATCATAGTCGGCCACTCGGTAGACGCCCGTGGGCGGATCGTACTGCTTCAGAGAGGTCAGGCCGAATTTGCCTTCCCACGCCGAGAGCAGACTGAAGGCATCCGGAGAGACCGCCGTAACGTTGTCCGTCACCATCATATTGTTGAAGCCGACCACGACTTCGTATTGAACCTCGTCCGTCGGGAGCTGAACCAGAGCCGAATAGATCTGCCAGACACCGTCGCGATTATCCTGCCAGACCACACGCTGATCGTAGGCGGCGGGCTCCTCCTGGCGGGCATTGTTCAGGCTGACGAAATATCCGATGCCGGAAGTGACCGAGAGCAGCGCCACATTCGGATCCATTAGCCCTGCCGAGTAGTCCGTGTAGAAGACCACCGAAGTCGACGTCCCGTTAAAAGCCGCCTGATCCTGGTCCGAAGGCTCATAATTCAACCGCAGATCCTGCCCTCCGGCCAGATCCTTGTAATGAATGTCCCGCGAGCCGTCGCGCTGATCCGTCCAGAGAATGGAGCCGTTCAGTATGGCCGGGGCCATCTGCTGATAATTATTATTCGTGATCCGGGTCTGAGTGGACGTGGAAAGATCATGAACATAGATCTCCCCAAGCCCGTGCCTGTAATCTTCCCAGACCACGGTCTCTCCCGAAACCTTCGGCTTCACCTGATCTCGTATGTCCGATGTAAGCTGGCGGGTTTCGCCGTCACTCAGCCGGTACGCATAGATATTCCAGTACCCGCTCTGATTCCCCTGCCAGACGATCCAGGTATCAGAGATGGACGGATTGATCTGATCCCCCGGGCCCGCGTAGACCACGGTTTCCGCGCCCGCGAGGCTCTTGCGATAGATATCGTAATCCCCGTTCCGATTGTCTTGCCAGACGACCTCGCTGCCATAAATCGCCGGTTTTTCCTGGTTTCCGGCGCCTGAAACCAAGGGTTGAGTCGCTGCCGTTGAAAGATCGTGGTGATAAACGTCCCAATCCCCGTTCCGGTTGTCCTGCCAGACCACGTGGTTGCCGTAGATCTCCGGGAACTCCTGCTCACCGCTCAGGTTCGGATCGAGGGCCGCCACCCTGTTGAAGTCGCTCACCGTCACCGCTCCTGTAACCTCGGCCGTATGACCCAGATGGTCATCCGCCCTCATCCTCACGCTGTAGATCCCGGGAGATACGATCACTCCTTTTGCGTCCTTACCGTCCCATTCCATCATGGCACTTGCCCCGGAGGCAGCCTTGCCTGTAAGTGTCCGGATGACCGGAAGGGTATTGAACGCCCCCTGTCCCCGCGCAATCTCAAGGGTAATGTCCAGATCCGGCACATCATCGGTAACTGTTGCGCTGATCACGCTGCTCCGCATAGCCCCCACATTGCCTGGCGCTCCGGGAGAGAACTCAGGTGGGGATGCCGTCAGACTGCCGAACACCGGCACAGAATCATCCACGAACACGGACAGCGTCCGAGCCGATTCCAGATTCCCGGCACGGTCCTTACTCCTGTAGTCCACCTGATGATCACCGAGCTGCTCAATATCCAAGGGATAAGCAGGCTGCCATCCGCCGGCATCTACCTTATATTCCATAAACGCCACACCGCTGAGGTCGTCATCAGCCGTAAACACGATTTGCGTGGCAGGTGTTACGTATGTCTTGGCCTGCGTCGAATAAGAGGGTGTGCCGAACACTACCTTGGTCACGGGCGCCGTAGTATCGTTCCCGATATCTTGATACTGGAAGGTATAGGTCTTGTTGGTGGAAGCTTCACGATAGTCCAGAATATTCAAATAATAATTATACCCGGTCGCACCCTTCTTCTTGACCTGACTGATCCAGACGTTATGTGAATCGATATAGACGCCATCACCACGAATCGCCCCACTCAACGGGACCAGCCCCTGACCCGGATCGTCAACTTTGGCATAGACCCAACCGGAAGGAGGGAGATTTAACGTCAATGAGACCGTCGGATTCCCACCGGAGGGATAACCCGCAACCGTCACATCCGAGTCCGGAATATGATTCACCACATAATCCCTGCCCTGAGAGTCAAAGATCATTTCCGGAATATCATCCGCATCCGCGGTATCATCAGACAGGAAATCAAGGCGATTGTCCGATCCCGTCAGGCCCACTTTCACCTCATGGACCAGGTAATGGCCGTTCACGGATTGGATCAATGACGTCAGGGCCCCGCCCAGCTCACTGGCGTGTTCGAACTCCACTTTCAGGTCCTTGAATTTTCCGGAGAGCGTAGCGATCATCTCCCATCGCGCCGTGGCCGTCTCCTGCGCCAAGACGTCCCCGAACCCGACCAACAGAGTTGTTCCCGTGGGCTGGTCGTTCACCTGCGCAGAGAGGATCTCAAAATCAACCAGGAGGCCGTCCTTGTTGTCTATGATCTTCGGCTGGGCAGACTGGATCTTGAAGTTCCATGCATCGCCATAACCGCTGTTCTTCACGCGAAGGCCCAAAGAGAACGGCTCGGCCGGTTCCACCTGGCTGGTATACGGATCATCTCCGACCACGTCGGACGGCATGAAATAATCAAGAGTCAGTTCAGGCTGAGGCATAACCGTGATCTGGTCCGGACGAATAGGAATCAGCTTGGTCTGCGTCCCTTCCTTGTAAGTCAGTGTCGCGCCCACATCATAGACCTTCCCGAAGGGGTCCTCACCGCCGGCCCCCGGCGATGGAATAATCAGCCAGTGAACCTCGGCCGTCGTATTGATCGCGACCACGCCGGTCCCTTGCACGTCGGAGATATTTTTCAAGTCCGAGACACGGACATAAAACAGGTCGCCGGCAGGGTTGCCTTCCGCATCCGTGATGCTCACGTCCACCCGAACATCCGTCAGCGAGACACCCTGGTCATTATTGGTTATGGCCATCCGGGCATCAAAGGCAATGCGCTCGAAAGTGGCCTCCTGAACAATTTCTATCTTCACCTCTGTGCACACCGCCTCGGCCTGCTCAGCAGACCACCACAAGGTCATCCCGAAAAGCAACAACAACCGCCCGAGCGGGGTCAAACCTTCAAAGTTCATTGAGCATC